>Ga0187892_10005265_pt1 | contig 20534 bp, 14 predicted proteins | sample MA1701073metaG_FD_139345 | JGI IMG/M metagenome (GOLD analysis project Ga0187892, IMG submission 139345) | Bio-ooze microbial communities from a basaltic lava cave in the Kipuka Kanohina Cave System on the Island of Hawaii, USA - MA170107-3 metaG ... | reverse complement strand
GGATGGGAGCGGAATCGGTCACGATTCCGTCGGTTTTGACAGGCGCTCTTAGAACCGCCAACAAAACTCCGAACGGAACGCTCCGAAACGGATGGGAGCGGAATCGGTCACGATTCCGTTTTGCCGAATTGCGACGACAACGGCTGCAACACTAAGAACCGCCAACAAAACTTCGAACGGAACGCTCACGCGTTCCGCTCCGACGCGGATGGGAGCGGAATCGGTCACGATTCCGTCGGTTTTGATAGGCGCTCTTAGTGTCATCGCTGGCTGAAAAGCTGTGCAGCAAACTGCGGCAATCAAAAACCAATCCCGCGTCAGAGTGAGCACAACTGGCGGAGGGGGTGGGATTCGAACCCACGAGGGCCTTGCGACCCTACTGGTTTTCGAGACCAGCTCTTTCAACCGCTCAGACACCCCTCCGTGCGGTGGACGGCGACGAATCTACGAGGGGCGCGGACGAACGGCAAGCAGAACGTCAAAAGCCTGCAAGAGCGGCGCGACCTGATTTTCGCTCGTTCACAATCTGATTTTCCAACCTTCCGAGTCCCTCAATCTCAATCGCCACGCGGTCGCCTGCCTTCATGAAAATCGGCGGTTTGCGGAAGACGCCGACGCCTGGCGGTGTGCCCGTGGAAATGATGTCGCCCACCTCCAGCGTGATGGTCTTCGACAAAAAACTGACGATGTGCGGGATGCTGAAGATGAATTGGGACGTGCTGGAATTTTGCATCAACCCGCCGTTGAGCCAGAGTTGCACGCGCAAGTTGTGAGGGTCGGGAATTTCGTCCTTTGTCACCAGCCACGGACCGCACGGCGCGGAAGTGTCGAGCGATTTGCCGCGCACCCATTGTTTGTCGCCGTATTGGATGTCGCGTGCGGTGACGTCGTGGAAAATCATGTAGCCCGCGACGTGCGCCATCGCGTCCTCCTCGCGGATGAGTTTGCCGCGTTTGGCGATGACGAACGCCAGTTCGGCCTCGAAATCCAACTGCTGCGTCGCGGCGGGCTTGACGATGGGCGCGTTATGACCGTTGAGGCAGGTCTGGAATTTGGTGAAGATGATGGGGCGTTCGGGAATCGGCGCGTTTTGTTCGAGGCAATGGTCGCGGTAATTCTGCCCGATGCAGATGATTTTTTGCGGGTTGAGAATCGGCGCGAGCAATTTCGTTTTCGCCGTCGGCGACGCGATAACCGACATCGCGCGTTTGTCCTGCGACAGCGCGCGCGCCAGCACCTCGATTTTCTTGAGCACCGCCAGTCCGCGCCGTCCCGTCGCAAGGAATGCGCGCAAATCCGCCGTGTCCGCCGACACCAGCGGCACGGGGTCTTTCTTGTGAAAATGCCGCAACGCATCCTGCGCGTCCACGATCCATTTGTCGCAAACAATGCCGAGCCGCGCTTCGCCTTTTTTCTGGAAGGTGACAAGTTTCATGGGGCGCGAGTGTCATCGGGCGACGGCGAAGGGTCAAGAGATAGTAGTGCTCTGTCAAAGCTCATTTTAAGGGTTCTTGGAGGGACGCGCTCCGTCGCGTCTCCCGCTTCGCGGGACGGCCACGACGGAGCGTGTCCCTCCAATTGAACTTTGACGTTGCAGTAGTTGGTAGTTTGTAGCTGGTAGTGGGGGGAAGCACAACGACACGAAGGCACAAGGGCGGAGTGATTCGTGAACCGCAGAGAACACAGAGGCGGGCGGAAGGGACTCCGCCCTGACAACGGCGGTCATAGACCGCCGCTACAGAATCGGACGCGACGGAGCGCGTCCTTCCGCGCTTGCTATTTGAGCGCGGCTTCGGTTTCGGCGCGGAGTTTTTCCTGCAACTGACGGAGTTCGGTGTAATCGGGGGAGAGTTTCATCAAGCGGTCTTTTTCGAGGAGGTCGTTCCATTGGGTGCGGTAGCCGTTTTTTTCCCAGATGCCGAGCCACGTCTTGATGATTTTGGCGACTGGGGAATGGGTCTGCGCGGCGAGGAGGTGGAGGAAGGCGCAGCCCATGGAGTCGGTGATTTCGTTGACGAGTTGGGTGGCGATGATGTTGCGGCGCAACGGGTGTTGGCGCGGGGCGTCGGGGAACCGTTCGACCACGGCGCGAGGGAAGTAGTCGAGGAGGAAGCGTTCAAGCGCGGGGTCGTCGAGGGAGAGGGAGGCGGAAGACACAGGCGGGGACGCCTGTGCAACCGAATTTGTGGTCGAAGCCACAGGCGGGACGCCTGTGCCACCATTTGGTTTTGCGTTGTCGAATGCGAGGAGGATGTCGTTGACCCAGATTTTGCTGGTGGCGAGGAGGACGGCGAGTTCGGGGCGGCTAAGTCCTACGTAATCCTTCTTGCGCCGCTCCAAATCCTCGGCACTGGGCAGCCGCTCCAACGCGCGGTCGAGCGCACCCCATTCTTCGAGGCGTCGCATGAGACTGACGTAATCGTCGAGATGCGTCTGGCTGCGGATTTGGTCGAGGGCGAGCGCGAGGGATTGCGTGAAATTGTCGCGCAACACGGCGGCGCAGACGTCGTTGGTGATGTCGCGCAACAACCGATTGCGTTCGTCGCTGGAAAGTCGTCCCTGACGCACGAGCGGCTGAAGCAAAATCTTGAGGTTGACCTCGTGGTCGCTGGTGTCAACGCCGCCCGAATTGTCTATGAAATCGGTGTTGATGCGCCCGCCGCGCATGGCGAACTCGATGCGCGCGAGTTGCGTGAAGCCGAGGTTGCCGCCTTCGCCAACAACGGCGCAACGAAGTTCGGGCGGGTTCACGCGCACGGCGTCGTTGGCGGAATCGGCGGCGTCGGTGTGTTTTTCGGCGGACGCCTTGACGTAAGTGCCAATGCCGCCGTTCCAGAGCAAATCCGCCTTCATCTTGAGAATCGCGCGGATGAGCGATTCGCCGTCGAGGGATTCCTCCTTGACGCCGAGAGCGGCGCGCGCTTCAGGGCTGAGCTTGATTTCCTTCGCCTGCCGTTTGAACACGCCGCCGCCCTTGCTGATGAGTTTCGCATCGTAATCGCCCCACGATTTGACGGCGCGGAAAAGGCGTTCGCGTTCCGCGTAGGATTTTTCGGGGTCGGGATTCGGATCGAGGAAAATTTCCTTGTGACTGAATGCGGCGAGCAACTTCATCCTGCGGCTTTGCAGCGAGCCGTTGCCGAACACGTCGCCAGCAGGGTCGCCGATGCCGACGGCAGTGAATGCGTCCTTTTGCGTGTCCTTGCCGAGTTCGCGGAAATGACGCTTCACACACTCCCAACCGCCGCGTGCCGTGATGCCGAGCGCCTTGTGGTCGTAACCCTGCGAGCCGCCCGACGCGAACGCGTCGCCGAGCCAGTGGTTGTATTCGAGGGAAATCTTGTTCGCCGTGTCGGAAAGATGCGCGGTGCCCTTGTCGGCGGCAACGACGAAATAGGGGTCGTCCTCGTCGTAACGGACGCAGCGCGGCGGCGGGATGATTTTGCCGTCCACGGTGTTGTCGGTCACGTCGAGCAACGCGCGGATGTAACTGATGTATTGCTCGCGCAAATCGTCGGCGGGCGACGGCGGTTGCGCGGGACGCAGCGCGCTGAGTCCGCCGCGCGCGCGGATGACGAAACCGCCTTTCGCGCCCGTGGGGACGATGGGCGCGTTTTTGACCTTCTGCGTTTTGACGAGACCGAGAATTTCCGTGCGGAAATCGTCGTGACGGTCGCTGAACCGCAACCCGCCGCGCGCCACCTTCCCCGCGCGAAGATGGCAGCCGTCGAGCCGCGCGCTGTGGACGTAAATTTCGCGGAACGGGCGCGGCGCGGGAAGCTGGTCAATGCGGGCGCAGTCGAACTTGAGCGCGATGGGGTGTCTGTGCTCTTGAAAAAAATTCGTGCGCAGCGTCGCGTCCACGAGATTGAGGAATCCCTTGAGGATGCGGTCGTGCGCGATGCTTTCAACGCTGCGGACGCTTTCGAGGAAGGCGCGCTGTAATTCGGGCAGCCGTTTTTGCGTGCGGACTTCGGGCGGACCGAATTTCTTTTCGTCGGGGTCGAACTTGGCGCGGAACAGGTCGAACAACTCGCGCGCGATTTGCGGGTTTTGGATGAGCGCCTGTTCTGCGAGATGGCGCGTGGGGACGATGTTGATCTGGAACGCAAAATTGCGGTAGGCGCGCAGCAAATCCACTTCACGGGCGGAAAGCCCCGCCGAGACCACGAGCGCGTTGAGCGCGCCGTCGTCCTCGTCGCCTGTGGTGACGGAGAGCAGCGCGGGTGCGAGCAGCGGTTCGAGGGAAGCGAGGTCGAGCGGTTCGCCTCGCGCGTTTTGGACGAAGAATTGCAGGATGTGCGTGGGCGGATGCCCCGCCGCTTTGATGGAGACGGGGACTTGCTCGATGACGCGCAGGCCGAAGTTGTTGAGTGTAGGGACAATTTCGCTGAGCAACCAGCGCGCGCCGTTGAAATAAAATTTGAGGATGGTGAAGCGCAGCGCCTCGCGTGAGCCGTTGAGCATCCCGACTTGCGGGCGGTTTGTGGCAAAAAGTTTCTCGATGACATCCACGTCAGCCACGGCTTCAGCGGCGCGCACGACGGCGGTGTAATCGGGCGGGAATGCGTCAGCGTAGCGGGCGTGCAGTGCGTCGCCGCGCTGCTGACCGTGTTTTTCAATGAGCCGTGTGTGGAGCCGCTCCTGCCAACTGCGCGAGGCCTCTTCGACGCCCGTTTGCAGCGACTCTCGCAATTTCGGGGTAACGATGGAGCCGTCGGCGGCGAGCGTGAAATGCAGGCGCGTCTGCTCGTGCTCGCCCATGACGAGATGAAATTCGAGAACAGAGCCGCGGCAGTTTTTTTCGAGGAGCCGTTGGATGGCGAGGCGCACTTCTTCGGAGTAACGCCAGCGCGGCATCGTGACGATTGCGGCGATGCCGCGGCGCATCGGGTGCGGGCGGATGTGGATGCGCGCGTCGTCGCGACCGAAGACGCGCATGATGGCGCGGATGTCCTGATGGAGTTCGGGCAGCGAGGATTCAAAAAGAATTTCCTTGGGGAAGCTGTTGAAGAGGACGGTGATTTCCTTGTAGTCGTGCGTGCCTGCGAGGACGCCTTCGATGGCGAGGATGGTTTGGAGTTTGCGGCGGAGGACGGGAATTTGTGCGGCTTCCTGTGTGCGCGCCTGTGTGGTGAACAGGCCGAGGAAGCGGAACTCGGCAACATATTTGCCGTGGGCGTCGAGTTTCTTGATGCCGATGTAATCCATCGGAATGCGGCGGTGGACGGTGCTGGGCGTGTTGGTTTTTGCGACGAGCAGCAACGGGCCGCCTTCCATGCGGGCGCGGAGGTCGGGCGGAATTTCGTCGAGCGGGACGGGATTCGAGTAAGTGGATCGCTCCTCCTTGCGCAGGATGCCGAGTCCTGATTTGGGAGCGATGTGCACCATGCGGCGGTTGTCCTGCGTGAAAAATTCATAGACGCGGTAGCCGAGGAAGACGAACGCGCCGTCGAGCATCCAGCGCAGGAAATCCTGAATTTCGCTGATTTCTGCCGACCATTCGCGCCGCTCGAAGGCGTCGGTTTCGCCGAGGGACTGTGGCGTTTTGGCGAGCGCGGCGAGCAATTGGAGGACTTCGTGGCAGCGTTTTTCCATCGCGGGGTAGTCGTCGGTGGCGAGCGCTACGTCGTCGAGGCAATTTTTAATTTCGGCGGCAAGTTGGTCGCGTTCCTGGCTGTCGCCGATGCGTTCGACTTCCCAGTGGAGAAATGCCTCGCGCACCGTGTTGGGTTCCGCGTCGTCAACGTTTGGGCGCGCAATCTGGAGGGAGGTGATGCGGTTGTTGGAGCGGACGACGCTAAGGATGGGATGCAGGACATGGGTGATTCGGATGCGGCGGTGGTCGAGGAGTTCGCGGATGCTGTCGAGGATGAAGGGGCGGTCGCGCAATGTGACTTCAATGATGGTGCGCGGGGACCACCAGCCGTTGACGGCGCGTTCGGGATTGAAGGCTCGGACACGGATGGGGTCGGTGGAATCGGCGCTGAAAAATTCAAAGGCGTCGGCGGCGAGCGAGCGCAGTGTGTCGTCGTCGTAAAGCGCGTAAAATTCCTGCGTGGCGCGTGTGAAGAGGGCTTCGGCAAAACGCTCGCGAGGTTTGGCGGGCTGCGGCTGGAGCAGGGCGGGGGAGGCGGCGCGCTTGGGTGCGCGTTTGCCGCCCGATTGCCGAGATGGTTTCTGCTTCACCTTTGTCGCGGTAGATTTTTTCAAAACCCGTGGTCGCGGCGCGTCTCACGCGCGCTGAAGACGCGGAAAGTTAGCATCGGGCTGCGGCAGTAATCAAGCTTCCGGTGGAGATTTGGCAAACCCGGAAATTGTGTGACGCGCGAATCGGAGACTGGTGGAGGCGGTGGGAATTGAACCCCCTTTTTCGGTGCCAGTTTGCGCTTCTGTGCAGGGTTTTGCATCCCCCCGAGCGCACAGGAGCGCACCGGAACCCCTCTGAACTGCTACAAACTGCTACAACTTTTCTTGATCACGCCCCACGCGTTTCTTAATGGCCACGATCCCAAATTTTCCTAATTGTTGCCGGCCATTTTTCAATCTTGGCAAACTGACATGGCGAATCTTGCCGGGGGAGTCGGTGCTTCGAGGTGTCCGGCAGGTTCGTCAACTGAACGAAATCACGATCACAGTGACGTTATCCTTGCCCCCAGCCTCGTTGGCCGCGTCAACCAATGTGCAGCATAGTCTGTCCAGCTTTGACTTCCTGCCCATGATCTCCAGAATCTGTTTTTCTGAAATCATCCCCACAAGCCCGTCCGTGCACAGCAACAAGCGGTCGCCCACTCGCAAATCGAACGCTCGCGCTTCGGGCAGCGGTTCACCTTCCATCCCCACGCTGCGCGTAACACGACCGCGAGCGGGATGAATTCGCGCCTCCTCTTCAGTGATCTCTCCGCTATCAATCAACAGTTGCACGATGGAGTGATCTTTTGTCAGGCGACTCAGACGACCGTCACGCAGCAGGTAGGCCCGGCTATCGCCCATGTGTCCAATCAACGCTTTGGCATCACGAATGAGCGCCACCACAATCGTCGCGCCCATCCCTTCCAACCCGACTTGTCCTTCAGTTTCCTTATGAACCTGAAGGCTCAACTTCGCGATAGCGTCCACCATCCGATGACGTGCTTTGTCGCCAGCGAGGTCATCGATATCAGCCAGGTTTTTGCGCAACATGAGCGGCAGGGTCTCGACCACGATTTTTGATGCTAATTCACCCGCAAATTCTCCGCCCAGTCCGTCGGAGATAATGAACAGCCCGCGGCCTGGGTCTGCCATCCAGTTATCCTCATTGCGTTCGCGCACGCGACCCTTGTCGGAAAACCCAGCGTGTTCAATGGAAAGTTTCATAATGCCCCCTGCATCGCTCGCTTGAATTCGGCAGCACTCTTAAAGCGGATGTCGGGTCTGTCAACTAAAGCCGTGTCAATGACCTCCGCGAGCTTTCGCGGAACTGACGGGTCACGACGACGGATTGGCACAGCATCCGTGTTCAGCAACACATGCCACATGTCCTTGTGGGCATGGAAGTCCCGCGGAACGGCCCCGGTAATCATGTTGTAAAGGCACGCCGCCGTTGACCAAACATCAACATCCGGCTTGGAATACTTGAAATTGATCACTTGCTGCCTCGACATGAAAAACGGTGTTCCACCCACCGTCCCAGTGCGCGTCAGTCCACTAAGCCCTGCGGTGTCAAACGCTTTCGCCAAACCATAATCGCCCACCTTGGCGACCCTCGAAGTGCCCGTGCTGCTGAGAAAAATATTTTGGGGTTTCATGTCGCGATGCACCACTCCGCGCCCGCTGCCAAATCCACCGTCTTTCGACTTCACGTAAGGAATGGGCGCGTTGTGGGCGTATTCCAGACCGTCCAATACTTCAAAAATGATCCGGACGGCTTCATCGAAGGGCAGCTTGCCGCCCCGACTCAACATCAACTTGTCCACGCTCCCGCCCTCACATAATTCCGTGGTCAGAAAAAAAGTCCCTTGCGAGCATCCCGCGTCACGCAATCGCACGACGTTGCGATGGACCAGCGCCTTGGTGTTCTCCGCTTCGCGCAGAAAAAATTCGCGGTTGTGCTTCTCAGCCGCCACTTTCGGGAGCATGACCTTCAGCGCTATCTGTTCACCGCTTCGTTCATGGCGCGCCAGATACACCGCGCCAAATCCCCCGCGTCCCAGTTCTCTTTCAATGGCATATCCCTGAATGGCCACCAGCTCTTTGTTGCCCGACTTCGCCATTCCCAACAACAGCTTCAGAATTTCCATCGGATCGGCGCGGCACGTGGCGCAGACATACTGACCCTGGCGGTTCTGGCCAACCTCCTTGGAAACGTCTTTGCCGCATTTGGCGCACTTCTTTACTGGGGCTTTGGGAGCAACCTTGATTTTAGCTTTTTCCGCCTTCACCCGGCAGGCATCGCACCGATACACGTTCGGCCCGCACTTCGCCTGCGCCTGTTTTGCTTCGGGTATCTCCACGGCGCAATCAGCGCAGTGCGCGGGGACGCGGACGCCAACCTTGAAAATAGTCGTGCCCAATTCGATCTCGTCGCCGTCCTTCAAATCGTGTTCCGGAAACTTGACTTTGGCGGCCTCTTCCAATGTCATCCCGCTTTCACGCTGCCCGATTTTCTTCTTGTTGACGAACGTCCCGTTCAAACTGCCGAAATCACGGACCCGGATATCCGGCGGGTTGATGTCCAACAGACAATGATGGCGCGAAATGAATTTATGATCATCGTCGCTGGGCAGTTTCGGCGAACAATCCTCCGCCCTCCCAATCACGCAGGTGTTCCGCTCGGCAAACACAAACTCCTGCCCCGTCAATTTTCCTTTCGTAACTTTCAGCGTGATTTTCGACGGCATAACTTCCTCCTCAAAATTGTCTCATGCAGGGACGCGCGCCGTCACGTCCGATGTTGTAGCGGCGCTTCTACGAAGCGCCGTTTGTTTCGAGGGCATCCGCGCTTCGCAGGAGCGCAGCTCCACCCAAACGTGGTGCTCGCTCGCCTCTTTTGTTGCCAAAACGCGGTCACGACGGAGCGTGACCCTCCATGACGCGTCCGACCCTCCACTCTTTCCAGTTTCACTCCACCGCTCCAATGCTCCAAAACTCCATTTTCCCATCAACCCATTCCTTCCAACGGCGGCGGGCCTTCCCAGTTCGCTGCCATTTCTTCCAGCTTGCGGCGGACGCCTTCGGGACGCAGCCAGCCGTAGCCGGCGCAGCCGAGGGTATGAAGGAGTTGTTTGAAATCTTCCTCCGTCCACGACGGTTTGCCGCGACGGGTCAACGCGAGACGGATTTCTTCTTCGGTGGGTTGGCGGTCGGCCGAAAGGGTGGTGGCGTAAGGCGTGTGAAGCGTCAGGAAATTCTCCAAGTGCGGACGTGCCTCCTCGTCCCAATCCACCGGGTCTGGCACTTCCAACTCCCAATCCAATTCCCATAGTCGCAATGTCTTATCCCGACTTCCAGAAAGAACCCACCGTCTGTCGGCGCTTAGGCAGATAGAGCTAACTTCGCCCGTATGCCCTTCCAACTTTCTGACGCAGCGATTACTGGCAACTTCCCATAACTGGACAGTCTTTCCGCCACAAAAAGCAGCCCATCGTCCGTCCAAACTCAAGCACCCTCCCGACAAGACCGTATCGGCACGGAACGTGTATATGAACTGTCCGTTTGAAACATCTATCAGCGACATAGAGCCAAGTGGACTCCCCACCAATGCCACGGGACTGCTTGCGCTCAGGCTCAACGAACTAACCAAACCTTTCCCACAAGTTCGCTTGAGAGTCCCGTCAGGAACACTCCACAACTGAAGCGTGTTGTCTTTGCTTCCCAATACCATCCAATTCCAATCTCTGCTGACACAGAATGAACTGGCCGAGACACCAAAAACCCGTAGGCATCTTCCAGACGAAACTTCCCAAAGTTTCAGGTCATTATTCTCGCTGAGCGAAAGAGCCCAACGCCCCTCCGGACTTATTCCAAGGGAAAAAACAACCCCCTCATGTCCCTTGAATTCACGAACAATTTTCCCGGTTTTAAGATTCAGCAGGCAAAGCGTGCCACCCCACTCACCACACAAAGCCCACCTCCCATTTTCGCTAATGGACACTGACCAAACGTTGCGTTCGAACACTTTCTTACAACAGCCTGTCGTGGTTTCCCAGAGACGCATTGAGTTGTCTCGACCTACCGAGAGAGCCCAGCGTCCCTCTGGGCCCAAAAACACCGCTGACACTTCATCAGTGTGTCCCTCGATTGTGCAGCTTTGCCAAGCGCCCAAGAGTTGTCCTCTCGCTGACCGACAGGCTATACTGTTCCAAACCTCCAGTCCAACGCTGTAACGCTCAAAACCTTGAATTCTCCGCGCCTCGCGAACTCGTTCCAAGGCCTGAAACAGGTCATTCGACGCGACCAGACTTTGCGCCTCCTCTATCAAGTGAGCAAAGCGTGTTCGTGCACCCGAAAGCTCCGTAGTCTTACTTACACGACTCAACATGTACGTCGCTATTGTCTGCCTGTTTGCATGCGTGAGTGATGACAAATCCCATACCTGAAAGCTGTTGTAATGTTTTTGCCACACTGCCCGCCTTGCATCTCGGCTGAAACCCAGCCCCCCACGCACAACGGTCTGCCCCTTGAACGTCCGCAAGCACCGGCCACTGCCAATCTCCCAAAGTTGAACGGTCGTAATATCATGAAAGGCCCCGGCCCCTAACATTTGATAAGCACCGCACGTTAGTGCGAACTGGCCATCAGAACTAATCGAAATGGAAGATGCATTCCCAACAAATCCTTTGAAAACGCGGACGCACTCGCCGTCCGTGATCCGCCACAACCGTAATGCCTTGTCGCGGCCACAGGAAATCATCGAAGTTCCGTCAGGACTCAAGCATACGGTCTCAGCTTCGTCCCTAAAAACTTGTGCTACTTCGCCGGTGCCAACGTCCCAAAGCCTCAGCGTCTTGTCCCCACTTCCTCCTACTGCTAGCCAACGAAAGTCATCGGAAATGCTTGCAGATGTGACCCGCCACATTTTCCCCTCAGAACTAAACTCTTGTAGAGAGTTGCCTGTTAAAGCATCCCAGAGTCGGACCGTACCGACTTCACTCGCAGAAAGTGCATAACGGTTGTCCGCACTTATCTTTACGAATTTAACGTTGATACCGCCACTGGTAAATGTGTGCATGCAGTGGGCAGTCTTGGTGTCCCAAATACGCACCTCGCCGTCCATACTGCCTGAAATGGCAAGATGTTTATCAAAACTCAGACTAACGGAGGTGATGTCTCGTTTGTGTCCCTTGAACGTGCGCAGAAGTTGCCCGGTCGAAATATCCCACAAATGTAATTCCCCAGATGTTTCACCTTGGACAACGAGGCTACCGTCGTGGCTAATGGCAAGCCCACTAACCCAAGAGATTGTTGGTCTCTCAAAGTCTCTTTCATGCAACGTGGCAGAGTCGCCGAGGTTTGAGATTGCCCTCGAAATTGCGTCGATCTCGCCTCTACCTCCTCTTTTCTGTGCTTCTCGAAAGTAGTTCTGTGCTGACGGCAAGTCTCCTCGTTCCAAGTCGATCAACCCCAAGCCAAAAAATGGGTGCCAATCATCCGGTTGGTTTTGTCGCATGGTTTCAATCTGAGCAATCACATCATCATCACCTATGTTGCCCATGCGCCAGAGAAGCAAGCTGTTGTTATATACGGCGGCGAAGTGGGAGGGATCGCAAGCTAGAGCGTGATCGATAACGGCTCTCGCCGTTTCCGCCTGGCCTAGATCGATAAGCGACACCGCGCGATTGTTCAGGCTGTCCGCCAGCAGTTCTACGGCTGCCGGTTCAGGACGGGGAAATTCTTCACCCGCAGTCAGCGCGTAACACTCGCGCAAGCGTGCCGCCACTTCCGTCATGTCCTTTGGGCGCTCCGATGGCTCTTCTTGAAAACACTGTTTCAGCAGTGCCGTCATGTCCTCCGGCAGTTTCGGAATCGCCGTGTTCTCCGTTCCCTTTTCCAACAGCAACTCCAAAAACGTCCCCGCCGCCGTCCCGGAGGGCCACGCCACCTCGCCCCAGAACATCTCCATCACGCTCACCGCCCAACTCCAGATGTCCGTCCGCCGCGTCAACGGCTTCTTCAACGCCTGCTCCGGCGAACAATACGCCGGCGTCATCCCGCCGCTGCTGACCAAAATGCTCCGCCCATCACCCATTCTCCCATTCTCCCATTCCCCCATTCTTCCCATCTTCCCCTCTTCTCCCGCCGCCGCCCGCGCCTTCGCCAACCCGAAATCCGTCACCTTCGCCGTCCCCTCCCGGGTCATCATCACGTTGGCGGGTTTCACGTCTTGGTGAATCATTCCCTGCTCGTGCGCGTAGTGCAGTCCCCACGCAAACTGAATCGCAATGTCCAGCATCCGTTTCAGCGCCGCCTCGTGCCCGCCTTCATACAACCGACCGTCCCGAATCCACTCGTGCAAACTGCCGCCCTCCACATACTCAGCAAACACACGAGGAATCCCGCCGAGCCGTCGCACGTAGTAACAACTCACCGTGTGCGGATGCAGCCCAAGGTTCACCCACGTCTCACATTCCTTCTCGAAATCTGTCTTCTGCGCTTCCGTATCGAAGAACGCCGGGCGCGGGCTTTTGACCGCCAAATCCAGATTCCACTGTTTGTGATGCACCCGATAGACCACGCCCATCCCGCCGCCCTCGTGTTTTTCCTTCACCTCGTAGAGATCGAGGATGACATCCCCAATATTCCACGCTTCTGCGACCTGTTGCTCCGCCGCATGAATTGTCTCCGCATCCTGCCCTACCGGCGATGCAACCGGATCCATGGGCGATGACGAAGGGGCGGCAGCGGCAGAAGAAGCGGGACCCGATTTCGCCGTGGCACTGAGCAGTTTGAATTCAGTATGACACTTGGGACATTCGCCCAGCGCCCCGATGTGTTGCCGTTCAATCGCATGACGGCTCTGGCACTTGGGACAAGTCACCTCCAGCGTGGTGACCACCTCCTGTCCCCGTTGCTCCAGAAAAAACCGCGCCTCGCATTGGGGACACTTCACCTTCCCCCCCAAATACGATTCATCCAGCGCGTAAGCGCTGTCGCAATTCGGACAGTTGACGTTGAATTCAGTCATAGCCTGTTGCTGTTCAAGGCAACCATTTCCAACCGCAGTGAGCGAACCACCCTTAGCTCCCCGTTATTGGTTACGCAGAAATGCGACGAAACTTGCATCCGCGATCAAACCCTCGACCTTCAGGTGATATTGCGAATCGTCTTGTGCACGAGCCGTCGAAGGGAGGGATCAACCCACGCTTGAGCCGTCACCCATTCGCAGCCTTGTCGGAGTTTGTGGTTGCTGAGTGAACTGATTCGCGTCGCACAACGCACTTGCGCCAGAAGAACGCTGATATGATACAGGACCATGGTGATTTCCGTTGGCAACGGGTGGTCTGGATCTGTCCGGCACAATTTGGCGAAGTCTTTCACCAGTTTCAATAAATTCAAGGGCGGGGTTGGATGCGAAAACAATTCCCCAAACGTCCGCGGGGACTGCGCCGCCTCAGACACGATGGCGGCATAGTCCTGCGGCGATATCGTGTTCGTCCGAACAAGGTCAGATTCCAGTGAAGCCTGCAACTGGTGCCGCAGCATGGCGGCGAGGTCTTCAGTGCTCCATCCTGGGAGTTCGCCTCCCTCGGGAAGCATCAGATTCGACAACTTCTGCGCCGTGACGTTGCGAAAATTAGCTCTGGTTGTTTCTCCGCTCATCGTTTCAACAGGATTGGATTCTATTAAAATGGCATACGTGGAAACTGCGGTTACCATGCACCTGCCTTGACCAGGATGTCGCATAAGGCATGGATCTCTTTGCCGGCTTCCTGCTGGTCTTCGACATATTCACTGACGACGGACAACAACGCGCGTGTGAAACGGCGTTTGGCTGTGACCAAGGCATTTGAAACTTCGACTGGCGAGTGGAAGGCGAGCCGTTTCGCGAGGTCTTCGTAAGGCGACGGCTTACATCCCTGAAGGACGGGATTCACTACGCGATCCTCGAAAACGATCCAAAATGGCGCTTGCCCTTTGGCTTCACATTCTTCCTTGGCGACTTTCAGGGCGCGCTCAATGACCAACCACGCCCATTCCACATCTCCCGCCAATACGGGCGCGCTCGCGGGGACATTCAGGCGTGAGTCGTTCGGGTCCACATCCGCGTCCAGATGTCTTCGTTTGCCCGCCTGCCGTTTGCGGAACTCGCTTATCAGATACCGATCCAACGCGGTCAGGAGAAAGGTTCGAAATTTGCCTTTGTGCTGACGGGCACGCGAGACGATTTGTTTGCGAAGGATTTTGTCGCAGACAAAATCGTGAAGCAAGTCTTCAGCCCGCTCGCGCTTCAGTCTCTTCCCCCGAATCAGGTGTGCCACCAAGGCGGGACGATAACGGCTCAGTAATTTGTTCAGCGCCTCTTCATCGCCTGCGCCAGCTAGATGCACGAGCGTCCATTGAGTGGCTGGCATCCCGACCGGTTTTTCCTGCTGGCTTCGCATGGTCGCCGTAGCCATATCCGCTTTTCTACCGTTAGAGGACGCACGGAACAAGCGCAAATTTGGGTCGCAACAAATTTGCAAAGTCGAAACCACTTCTGCGTATCCAACAGCAAGCAGCAGCAAAAATCAAAGGAATCTCATCATGAAAAAGCAGGACAAAATTCTCCGACAAATTGGACAATTTGTGCGACTTGTCGAAACCGAGATTGACAAGTTCCGAATTATCGAGAGCCACAAGCGGGGGAAGGACGTAAACTGGGAAGAGGCAATGGCAATATGGATGGAGCAGCGCTTCCCTCAATGGAAGCAAGAACAGTGGCAAATGGCGCTGCAAGCGACCCGCAAGCCAAACAAGTGCGGATAACGTCGAACCGCCGAGCCTTTAAAGAAGGCGGAGTTCACCAAACGCTTTGCGGACCAAGACGCCGACTGAACAGCCTTGACTCAGCATCATCCTCGAAGAAAAGTCACGTTCTCAACACGCAATCGAGAACCTCAAGATTGCTACAAATTGTTACAGGGGTAGCGAACGGAGGATTACCTTCCTAAGACAGAAATTTGTAAGCACCTCATTGTGCGGCGAATATCAACATGGCTCAACCTGATACAGGACGTGGGATGCCCTCCCACCTCCAATCAAGTTGTAACTAGTTGAATTACAGATGCTTTGGTGGAGGCGGTGGGAATTGAACCCACGTCCCCTGCGGAAGCGGCGGTGGTTTCTACATGCTTGTTTCGTCATTGGTTCTCGCGGGCGGAAATTCCGACGAACAGGATTAACCGACCGCCAGCCTTCAGTGTGTGTCTCGCTCGCTTCCCTGAAGACATCGGATTTGAGCCAGTCCCGAAATAATCGGGACTTTCAGCCTGCTGGTGTCGCCGCGCTCCGCGAGCAGGCGTAACGGGCGCGACGTCGCGGTCAATTAAGCCGCGAGAGCCAATTCTTCGTTGGCACTTATGGTTTTGCCAGGTTTTTTACGAGGCCACCTGACATCCTCGGCATGCCGCCAACACCTTTTCCCCAGAGTCGAATCCAGTCGCCCCCAGCGAAATGTGCGCGCGGGAAGAAAGTAGCGGGAGTTGCCGCGATTGCAAGTCGGTTGAAGCGCGAGGGGCGCGTCAATACACGTCTTCGGGCTGGTCTTGAGGCGCGCCGCCGCCAGGTTGCGGGGGCTTGGGTTTGCCGTCTTTGCCGTATGCCTGATACGTGTAGTAGTAGGAATAGTAGTAGGGGTAGTAGTAGTAGTAGCCCACGCGGCCGATATCGAGGTTGTTGAGCATGAAGCCCACGAGGTTGGCGCCACGTGCAAGCAGGCTGTCCTTGGCGGCGCGGACGAAGCGGCGCGAGGTGTGACCCGCCCACACGACGAGGAGCAAGCCATCCACGATGGAACTGAGGATGGCGGCGTCGGAAATGCCCATTGCAGGCGGCGCGTCAATGAAGATGCGGTCGTATTTGCCGCGCGCCCATTCGATGATTTCCTTCATGCGGGGGCTCAGGAGGAGTTCGGCGGGGTTGGTCGGGTATTCGCCCGTGGAAATGATGTCGAGGTTTGGAACTTCGGTGTGTTTGATGAGGTCCTCAGGTTGTTTTTCGCCCTTGAGGTAGTCCGCCATGCCAGGCGTCTTGGGCAGGTCGAAGTAGCGGTGGAGTTCGCCACGGCGCAGGTCGCAGTCAATGAGCAACACGCGTTCGTTCGCCTGGGCGAAACCGATGCTCAGATTGAGCGCAGACGTGGTCTTGCCTTCGAGGGGCACGGCGCTGGTCAACATCAAAACCTTCAGTTTGTCCTTGGGCGCCGCGAACAACACAGCGGAACGCACCATGCGGTAGGCTTCCGCAATGCCGCTCTGCTGGCTGAGATTGTGCAGGAGGTGCGTCTTGAGGTCTTCCGCCTGCCAGTGCGCGGAGGGAACCATTCCGAGGAACGGCAGTTTGAGGTCGCGCTCGACTTCTTCGGCGACTTTGATGGAATCGTCCACGTATTCAATGAAGAAGGCGAGAACGATGCCGATGCCCAACCCGAAAGCCGCGGAGAGCAGCAGCCCCGTGCGATAACGCGGGCCCGAGGCGCTTTCGGGCGTGTTGGCGCGCTCCTGAATCTGGAATGGCTCGCGCGATTGGGCGAACCTCATCTCGACCTGGCGGATGCGGTTGATGCGATCGTTGTATTCTTCGCGAACCTTGTTGTGCTTGGCTTCAAGCTCGGCGTAGGTCTTGAGCTTGCGCTGGGTCTCGGCAACACGTCCTTCGAGTTCGGCGATTTCCCTTGCAACCTGATCGCGCTGGGCGCGAACAATCGCCACTTCCGTCTGGAACCGTTGCTGGGCAACCAGCAACTCCTGCTTGATGAGACCGTCTATGGCGTCAATTTCGCGGCTGAGTTCGCGCACGACGGGGTGGCGTTCCTTGTAAAGTTCCTGGAGCAGGAGTTCGCGCCGTTCGGCGAGGAGTCCCCGCTGTTTCTTGTAATTGTAGTAAGCATCATTCGCAACGGAAGGCGGCAGCCCGCGTTGGACGTTGGCGGCAGCCTTGGGTTGGTTTGCATTTTCCTTGTCGTCACCCTTGTCTTGAACCCCTTCCTTGACAAACACACCGCCGAAAATGGCGTCAGGGTCGTTGACCCAGAGCCGCTCGCGAATCTCCATCTCGATGAGTTGGTTGCGGAGTCGGTCGCGCTGGGTGTAGAGGTCCATGAGCCGCCGCTCGTCCAGCAGGTTGGCGTCCTGAATATTGTGCAGTTTTTGCGCTTCGCGGTAGTCGCGCTGGGCTTTTTCCGCTTCATCCATTTCCTTCTTCAGGCTGGCGATGGTGACTTTGACTTTTTCAGTTGCCCGTTCCAACTCGTCGGTGAGTTGTTTGCGTTTGAAGGCGATGAATTCGTCCGCCCATTTGTTGACGAAATCGCGGGCGAAACCCTTGTCCAAGCTCTCGACCGAAAGGGTGATGACCGTCGAGCCGCCCTTGCCCGACTGGGCGCCCATGGTCTTGATGAACCGCGCGCGCACTTCCGCCGCGCTGCCCGCATTGGGAGGCATATTGCGTTCCTGGATGACTGCCGCCAACGCGCGATTGATGAGTTCTTCGCTGCGGAGATTTTCAAGGGCGTTGGGAACGCTGGCACGGGCGCGGGCTTCCGCAAGCCTGATGGGGTCGTCAATATCAATCCCTGGCTGGGTTTGAATTTTAGCTATCGCCGTGAAGGTCGGCTGCTGGAGCATCAGGATGACGGTCATCGTGCCGAGGCAGACGATGAAGCAGGCAATGACCAGCCATTTGCGCTTTAGGATGATGCCGACGTATTCCTTGATATCAACGATATCAATTGCTTTTTCTCCCATCAGTGGCATGACGTTCTCCTCATTTTGCTTGGGTTATTCTGGGATCGAATCTGGAGTTTCAAACCTAGCTTGGGTCGGGAAACATTCCCTGCGGGACGATGATCCAGTCGTCTTTCTGGACGGGCACATCGGCTTCGCGTTTCCCTCGTTTGATGACATCATAAACGTTCACGATGATTTCCTGGCTTTTGCCGTTAACCAAGCGCACCAGTTTCGTCTTGCTGATCTTGGCAAAATTGGCGATCCCCGCCTGAATCAACGCCTTGCTGACCGTGAACTCCTGATTCGGCGGAATCGCCATCTGCCCCTTGCTGTTGACCTGTCCCATGACCCAAATCGTCCCAAGATTCTGGGCAGGCGCAGGCGGCAAAACTCCGCCCTTGTCCACCATCGGCGCATTGACTTCCACAGCCACAGTAGCCTTCTTGAGAAAATCCGCTTCGAGAACCTTCTTGAGTTGCGCCGCGAGTTCAGCCGCCGTCAAACCTTCCACGGGAATGTTGCCCGCGTATTTGAAGGCAATGACGCCATTGGGCGCCACGCGGTAGTAACCAGTAAGATTCGGGCCGTCTTCATTCACCACAATCGCGAGAATGTCGTGGATGGCAATCTTGGCATCGGCGGCTTTGGGGGTGATGACTGGTTTTTCCTGCCCCGACGTCTTGTCCTCTTCCTTCCCTTCCTCGGTCTTGGCGGGGGACGGGCTTTCCTCGCTCTTTTGGGCTGGTTCGGAAGCTTTGGGTGGGTCCTGGGCGCAGACGGCTTGACTGGCGACCAGTGCCAGTGCCGACACGAGCAGCATCATTCGCATAAAGGGTGCAGTTTTCATGGCTAGGATTCTTGAACTGTTGAGGAAGTCAGCGTCGCACGACCTCTGCGACAGCGGGCACAGTATCCCATAGTCAACAAATCAAGTCAAAAAAAACTTCCTACTGGACTGTGCCTGCTTGCTTCAACCTCTCCTCCAACTCTTTAGCAGCCAATGCGCCAATCACCTCCTCCAAATCGCCCTCCATGATGGCGGGCAGATTTTGAATCGTCAGCCCAATCCGATGGTCGGTCACCCGATTTTGGGGAAAGTTATACGTCCGAATCTTCTCGCTCCTGTCCGCCGACCCAATCTGGCTGCGCCGTTCAGCCGTCAGTTTCGCCTGTTCCTCCTCCTGCTTTGCCGCCAGCAACCGCGACCGCAACACGCGCATTGCCTTCGCTTTGTTCTTCAATTGGCTCCGTTCATCCGCGCACCGAACCATCAATCCCGACGGCTTATGAACAATCTGCACCGCCGAATCCGTGGTGTTCACCCCCTGCCCGCCAGGTCCGCTGGCGCGGCACACGGAAATGTCCAAATCCTCAGGCTTGATTACCACGTCCACTTCCTCCGCCTCAGGCAACACCGCCACGCTCGCGGTGCTCGTATGAATCCGTCCGCTTGCTTCCGTGACGGGCACCCGTTGCACCCGATGCACTCCACTCTCAAAACGCATCTGGCGAAAGACATTCTCCCCCTGCACAGAAAAGATGATTTCCTTGAACCCGCCCCGCTCCGACCCGCTTGCGTCAATCGGCTCCACCTTCCATCCATGCTCTTCAGCGTAACGCGAATACATCCGATACAAATCGCCCGCAAACAACGCCGCCTCCTCCCCGCCAGTCCCTGCCCGAATTTCCACAATCACGGCACGCCCCTCGTTGGGGTCGGGTGGAACCAGCGCCATCTGAATCTCCCGTTCCAACCGCGCCTGCTCCTGTTCCAGGGTCGCAACCTCCGTCTCTGCCATCGCCCGCAATTCTGCGTCCCCCTTCGCGTCCTTCGCCATCTCCAGATTTTCCGCAAGCTCCGATTGCACCTTCAAATACCGCTCATGATTCGCCAGCAGCGCCTTGAGCCGTGCGTGTTCCCGCGCCAGTTCCGACGCCCGTTTCGGCGACGCGAACACCTTCGGGTCGGCGAGTTCCCGCTCCAATTCGGCGCATCGCGGACGCAACCGTTCGATTTGAGATTTAAAATCCATGATAATTTCGAGCGAATCCGAACGCGCTTTGGTTCAGATTTGTGGGCGAGCCTGTTCTGTGGGATGGCATGGGTGAAAAATCAGGGCGTGACGAAACCATTCCGCCAGCGCTCAGGGCGGCGCAGACGCCGCCGCCCAAGAGATCATCCGCTACTTCTTCTTGCGATACTTCGACTGGAACTTTTCCACCCGTCCCGCCGTGTCCACATACTTCTGCTGACCCGTGAAAAACGGATGACACTTCGAGCAAATGCCGATGCGGATGTCCTTGCGCGTGGACTTCGTCTTGATCACGGTCCCGCACGCGCAGTGAATCACCGCGTCCACGTATTGAGGATGAATTTCAGCTTTCATGTCGAACCTTCCAAAAGGGCGCAAACCTTAGTCAACCGTCCCAACCCGCGCAAGCCCAAAATCCGAGAATCCCAAATGACGGGCGCATCTCGGCACTGGAGCCGGCCCTTAGAGCCTCTCTTAAAACCCAATCCTAACAATCAGTGGCACGGGCGTCCCTGCCCGTGTCAGCCACAGGCACGGAGGCCTGTGCCACCAGGTTTTAGGAGAGGTTCTTAGTTGTCACCCTGATCCCGCAAAGCGG
>Ga0187892_10005264_pt1 | contig 20536 bp, 19 predicted proteins | sample MA1701073metaG_FD_139345 | JGI IMG/M metagenome (GOLD analysis project Ga0187892, IMG submission 139345) | Bio-ooze microbial communities from a basaltic lava cave in the Kipuka Kanohina Cave System on the Island of Hawaii, USA - MA170107-3 metaG ... | reverse complement strand
AGCATGATCTACGTGGCGGTCGCCGATCTGATCCCCGGCCTGCACCGGCGGCCGGAGCTCGCCGCCACCGTGCAGCAGGTGCTGCTGATCGGCTTGGGCATCGCCACCATCTATCTGGTCAGGGTCGGCCTCGGCCAGAGCCACTGAGCCACACCGAGCCATACCGACCCCCACCGACTCATGGCGCCGACGGATGCCCTCGCGACGACGCATTCCCTCGCGATGACGCACGCAGGCTTGGAGGCGAGCCGGCCGGCGTCGCTCGCCGCCTTGCAACAGGCCGCGGCGGAAGCGGTCGTGGACTTCGTCGCCCGCCTGCCGCAGCCGCAGCAGCTCGACTTGCAGGCTCTGTTCGCCGCCCTGGCCGCTCGTCCTGAACGCGTGCAACAGATCCAGCAGCGCTTCTACCTCGAGCAGCTCGCGCTGTTCGCTCAGATCCTGGGGGCATCGCCCGCCCCCGCTGCGGGCGAGCGGGGCGACGCGGATCCGCGCTTCCAGGCCCCGGAGTGGCGCGCCCTGCCCTTCTTCCGACTGCTCGAGGCCTGCTACCGGCGCAACGCGCAGTGGCTGCAGGAGGTGCTCGACGCGGCAGAGCTGCCGCCGGTGAGCGCCCGCCGCCTGCGCTTTGCGCTGGGCCAGATGGTCGATGCGCTCGCCCCCACCAACTTCCCCATCACCAATCCCGAGGCCGTGCGCACCGCCTTGGAGAGCGGCGGCGAAAGCCTGCGTGCCGGCCTCGCGAACCTGCGCGCCGATCTCGCCCGCGGCCGCTTGTCGATGAGCGACCCGGGCGCCTTCGAGGTGGGCCGCAACCTGGCGGTCACCGACGGGGCGGTGGTCTACGAGAACCCGATCGCGCAACTCATCCAGTACCGGCCGCGGCAAGCGCGCGTGCACGCGCGGCCGCTGCTCGTCGTCCCGCCGTTCATCAACAAGTACTACATCCTCGACCTGCAGCCGCACAATTCGTTCGTGCGTTTCGCGCTCGACCGGGGCTTGCAGGTGTTCCTGGTGTCCTGGCGCAACGTGCCGGCGGAGCTCGGCGGCTCGAGCTGGGAGGATTACATCCGGGGCGGAGTGCTGGAGCCGCTCGACGCCGTCCTGGACGTGAGCCGCGCGCGCAGCGCGAACGCACTGGGGTTCTGCGTCGGCGGAACGCTGCTCGCCACGGCGCTGGCGGTGATGACGCGCCCCGCGCGGGTGGCCAGCCTGACGCTGCTCGCCACCATGCTCGACTACGCCGACGTCGGCGAGATCGGCGTCTACGTGGACGAAGCCAGCGTGCGCCAGACCGAGCGCGAGCACGCCGCGGGCGGCCGCGTGTCCGGCGCGCGGCTGGCGGCGGCGTTCGCCAGCCTGCGCGCCAACGAACTGATCTGGCATTTCGTGGTCGACAACTATCTGCTGGGGCGCACGCCGCGGGCGTTCGATCTGTTGCACTGGAACTGCGACAGCGCCAACCTGCCCGGCCGCCTGTACGCCTGGTACCTGCGCAACCTGTACCTCGACAACAACCTGCGCGTGCCGGGCCGGCTGCGCCTGTGCGGGCGCGCGGCGGATCTGGGCCGGCTGCGCATGCCGAGTTACCTCCTCGCCACGCGCGAGGACCACATCGTGCCGTGGCGCAGCGCCTACGCGAGTACGCGGTTGCTGTCGGGTAGAATCGAGTTCGTGCTGGGCGCGAGCGGTCACGTGGCCGGCGTGATCAACGCACCGGCAGCCGGCCGGCGGCAGTACTGGGTGAACGGCAACCTCGACGGCGGCGCGGACGCCTGGTTGGCGGGCGCGACCGTGCAGCCGGGAAGCTGGTGGAACCACTGGGCGCAGTGGCTGCTGCCGAAGTCCGGCCGGCTGGTCGCCGCGCCGCAGGCGCTGGGGAGCGCGGCGCGTCCGCCGATCGAGGCGGCGCCGGGGCGCTACGTGCGCGAGCCGGCCGATTAGCGCCGCTGCACGGATCGGCAGGAACCGACGGAGGGAAACATCATGGCCAAACGCAACGTTCTAGTGACCGGCGGCATGGGCGGGCTGGGCGAGTCGATCTGCACCAAGATGGCCGACGCCGGCTACCAGGTGATCGTCACCTACTCGCCGGGGAACACCAAATCGGGCGAGTGGCTGGCCGGCATGCGTGCGCGCGACTATGCGTTCCACGCCTACCAGTGCGATGTGGGCGACTACGATTCCTGCACTTCGGCGGTGCGCAAGATCGAGGCCGATATCGGCCCGGTGGATGTGCTGGTGAACAACGCCGGCATCACCCGCGACGTGACCTTCAAGAAGATGAGCAAGGCGGACTGGGATGCGGTGCTGCGCACCAACCTGGACAGCGTGTTCAACACGACCAAGCAGGTCATGGACGGCATGGTCGAGCGCGGCTGGGGCCGGGTGATCAACGTCTCGTCGGTGAACGGCCAAAAGGGTGCCTTCGGGCAGACCAACTACTCGGCCGCCAAGGCGGGCATGCACGGTTTCACCAAGGCGCTCGCCCTGGAGGTCGCAAAGAAAGGGGTCACCATCAACACCATCTCGCCGGGCTACATCGGGACCAAGATGGTCACCGCGATCCGCGAGGAGATCCTGACCGACAAGATCCTGCCGCAGATCCCGATCGGGCGCCTGGGCAAACCCGAGGAAGTGGCGGGACTGATCATCTATCTCGCCTCCGACGAGGCGGCCTTCGTGACCGGCGCCAATATCTCGATCAACGGCGGGCAGCACATGTACTAGGAAAAAAAACCCCGGTCGCAAGACCGGGGTTCAACCTTTGGTATAAGGGGAACCCTTATACAAAGGGGGAGGAGCCTGCACCGCGCAGACCGTGCTCACGATCTGCCGAGAATCCGTTTCGGACGCAGCAATCGGGGGCCTAACTTGGCCAGTCCCGCGACCTTCCGGCAAGCTCGCCGTTGTTCAGCACAACATTCACCCGCCGATGCGGGCTTTGCCCTAACGCGTTGATGTGCTGCCGAACGGTCCAGCCGCTTGCCAGTCTGGGCGATCCGGGATGCTGCGTCGCACAAAACGGATGATAGGCACCCGTCACCCGATTGTCAAGATTTTTTTCGCGTCGCACCAGCAAAGGGTTTGCGGCCATTATTCAATGGACTAAACTCCCGAACTGGGGCCCGCGGAAGGGTTTTTTGCTGCCGCAGCCCACGAATCGATGAAGGCCGGGAGCCGGACGCCATGACCGAAGAAACACGCTTGATCAAAAAGTACCCCAACCGCCGGCTGTACGACACGGCCACCAGCAGCTACATCACCCTGGCCGACGTGAAGAAACTGGTGCTGCAGCAGACGCCGTTCAAGGTGGTGGACGCGAAGAGCGGCGAGGACCTCACCCGCAGCATCCTGCTGCAGATCATCCTCGAGGAGGAAGGCGCGGGCGCGCCGATGTTCTCCTCCGACATGCTGTCCCAGATCATCCGCTTCTACGGCAACGCCATGCAGGGGATGATGGGCACTTACCTGGAGAAGAACATCCAGACCTTCATCGAGATCCAGCGCCGCCTGCAGGAGCAGTCGCTGGGGAAGGTGGGCGACAGCCCGATGCTCAACACCGAAGCCTGGACGCAGTTCGTAAAGATGCAGGGGCCGGCGATCCAGGGCTTGATGACCAGCTACCTGGAGCAGAGCGCCCAGGCCTTCCTGGAGATGCAGCAGCAGCTGCAAAAGCAGGCGCGCAACCTGTTCGGCGCCTTCCAGTTTCCGAATCTCACCACGCCCTTCGCGGCGCCCCAGGACGAGGGCACGAGTGGGCCGGACCGCAAGTCGTAGCGCGGCGGGGCCCAGCGTCGGGTTCGTCTCGCTCGGCTGTCCCAAGGCGCTGGTCGATTCGGAGCACATCCTCGCCCGGCTGCGGGCCGAGGGTTACCTGATCTCGGGGAGCCACCGCGATGCCGACCTGGTGGTGGTGAACACCTGCGGCTTCATCGACGCCGCGGTGGAGGAATCGCTGGACGCGATCGGCGAGGCGCTGCGCGAGAACGGCCGGGTGATCGTGACCGGTTGCCTCGGTGCCCGGGGCGAAACGGTGAGGCGGGCGCATCCGCACGTGCTCGCGGTCACGGGCCCGCACGCCACCGACGAAGTGATTGCGGCCGTGCACCGCCATCTGCCGCAGCCGCACGATCCGTTCGTCAGCCTGATCCCGCCGCAGGGCATCAAGCTCACGCCGCGGCATTGCGCCTACCTGAAGATCGCCGAAGGCTGCAATCACCGCTGCACCTTCTGCATCATCCCGTCGATGCGCGGCGACCTGGTGAGCCGGCCGATCGGCGAAGTGCTGCAGGAGGCGGAAAACCTGGTCAAGGCCCGTGTACGCGAGCTGCTGGTCATCTCCCAGGACACCAGCGCGTACGGCGTGGACCTCAAGTACCGCACCGGATTCTGGGGCGGGCGGCCGCTGAAGACGCGCCTCGCCGACCTGGCGCGCGCCCTCGGCGAACTGGGCGTCTGGGTGCGGCTGCACTATGTCTATCCGTATCCGAACGTGGACGAGATCGTGCCGTTGATGGCCGAGGGCCGGCTGCTGCCCTATCTCGACGTCCCGTTCCAGCACGCCAGCCCGCGCATTCTCAAGTTGATGAAGCGTCCGGCGGACAGCGAGAACACCCTGGCGCGCCTCCGACGCTGGCGCGAGATCTGTCCCGAGCTGACCCTGCGCAGCACCTTCATCGTCGGCTCTCCCGGCGAAACCGAGACCGAGTTCCGCGAGCTGCTTGCGTTCCTCGAGCAAGCGCAGCTCGATCGCGTCGGCTGCTTCGCCTACTCGCCGGTCGCCGGCGCCGCCGCCAATGCGCTGCCGAACCCGGTGCCCGAGGCGCTGAAGGAAGAGCGGCGCGCACGTCTCATGCAGGTGCAGGCGGCGATCAGCGCGCAGCGCCTGGCGCAGCGCGTGGGAGGTGCCATCACGGTGCTGGTGGACGAGGTGGGCAAGGATGGTGCGATTGCGCGCAGCGCGGCCGACGCGCCCGAGATCGACGGCGCCGTGCACGTCGAGGACGGACACCGGCTCAAGCCCGGCGAGTTCGCGCGCGTGCGCGTGACGCGCGCCACCGAGCACGATCTGCACGCCTCGCTGGCGGGCTAGCCCGTGGCCACCGGCAGCCGCCTGCGTCGCTGGGCAGCGGCTCTGCAGCGGGACGCGGCTGCGCTGTGGTTCGCTTACCGGCACCCGCGCACGCCGCGGGCCGCCAAGATCCTGGCGATGCTGATCGTGGCGTACGCCTTGAGCCCGATCGACCTGATTCCCGACTTCGTACCGGTGCTCGGTTATCTGGACGAGCTGATCCTGCTGCCCGGCGCGATCTGGCTCGCGATCAGGCTGATCCCCGCGGATGTGCTCGCCGAGTGCCGCCGCCAGGCGGCGGCGCGGGCCGGCCGGGGCGCGCCGCGGCCGAAAAGCTATGCCGCCGCCGCCGTGATCGTGCTGATCTGGCTCGCGCTCGCGTGGCTGATCTGGCGCATCGCCGCCCCTTAGCGGGCAGCCCGGTCCGCCGGCACGCGCATGCGCGCGCTCGGTGCCGGCTCGCCCTCGCACCACCAGGCGTGCGGCATCGACACCATGGTGTGCGCCACGCCAAACCGGCCGTCGCGCGCGAGCAGGATGAAGCCGCCGTCGGCGCCGATGCCGGCCGCCATCGCGCGCAGTAGCTCGTCGACGGCGGCCTGCGGGTGCTCCCCGCGCGCCACCCGGTCGCACAGCTCCTTGGCGGCCAGCACCCGCATCATCAGCTCGCCCCGGCCGGTGGCCGAACACGCGGCGGAGGCGCTGGCGTAGTTGCCCGCGCCGGGGATGGGCGAGTCGCCGACGCGACCGGGCAGCTTCAGGTTCACGCCGCCGGTCGAGGTGGCCGCGGCCAGCCGGCCCGCCCGGTCCAGCACCACCGCGCCCACCGTCCCCGGCGCCGCGGCTCTGCGGCGCAACCAGGCGTCGCGCGCGCGCTGCGTGATCGGGTCGTAGTCTTCGAAGCCTTCGCCGCGCGCGAAGCGCAGCGCCCCTTCGCCCGCCAGCATCACGTGCGCGGTGCGCTCCATGACGCTTCGCGCGACCAGCACCGGGTTGCGCACGCGCCGCAGCGCCGCCACCGCGCCGCAACGCAGGTCGTGCCCGGTCATGACGCAGGCGTCCAGCTCCGCGTCGCCGTCGCGGTTGAGCACCGCGCCGGTGCCGGCGTTGAACAGCGCGGTGTCTTCCAGCTCCACCACGGCCGCCACCGCGGCGTCCAGCGCGCTGCCTCCGGCTGCGAGACCCTGGGCTGCGTGGCCCACGGCCACGCCGACCCCCGCCACGGCGGCCGCTTCGTCCTCGGCAGGCCATTCGCCGGCGCCGCCGTGAACCAGTATCGCCCATCCCATGATCGCCTCTCGCTCCCGCCCCTATAATGCAGCATGCGCATGCGTGACCGTGTCGCCGCGGCTGCTCTGTCGCGGCTGCAGCGAAGCCTGCGCCGGGAACTCTGGCTCGGGATCGGCCTGGCCGCGCTGCTGGCCGGCCTGGCCTTCGCCCTCACGCTGCACTTCGTCGAGCCCGCACCGCCGCGGCACGTGGTGCTCAGCACCGGCCCCGCCGACAGCGGCTATCAGGCTTTCGCGCTGCGCTACCGCGAGATCCTGGCTCGCGACGGGGTCACGCTCGAGCTGCGCACCTCGCAGGGCAGCCTGGACAACGTCGGCCGCCTGATGGACGACGCCACGGACGTGGACGCCGGCTTCCTGCAGGGCGGCACCTCGTTCGCCGTCAACGCACCCGGACTGGTGTCGCTGGGCAGCTTGTACTACGAGCCGCTGTGGGTGTTCTACCGCGGCCGCGAGATCGACGATCTGACCGGCCTGCGGGGCAGGAAGATCGCGATCGGACCCGACTTCAGCGGCGTGCGCACGCTGGCGCTGCAGCTGCTCGCCGTGAACGACGTCGTGCTGCCGCCCACCGAGCTGCTGCCGCTCGACGGAGACGATGCGGCGAACGCGCTGGTCGCGCAGCGGGTGGACGCGGCCATGTTCGTGGCGCCCGGGCATTCGCCCACGGTGGAGCGCCTGATCCAGGAGCCGGGCGTGCGCCTGCTGAGCTTCGAGCGCGGCGAGGCCTATACGCGCCGCTTCCCCTTCCTCACCCGGCTGACGCTGCCGCGGGGCACATTCGACCTGGCGCGCAATGTTCCGCGCGGGGATATCATCCTGATCGCGCCCACCGCCAATCTGCTGGTGCGCAGCCATCTGCATCCGGCGCTCGCCTACCTGTTCCTGCGCGCAGCCACGCAACTGCACGGGGAAGCCGGATTGTTCAACCGGCGCGGCGAGTTCCCCAACACCAAGGACGCGGACTTTCCGCTCAGCGCGGAAGCGCAGCGCTACTACGCATCGGGCACGCCGTTCCTGCAGCGCTACCTGCCCTACTGGGCCGCCAATCTGGTGGACCGGCTCTGGGTGATGCTGCTGCCGGTGCTGGCCGTGGTCATACCGCTGGCGCGGCTGCTGCCGCCGCTGTACAGCTGGCGCATGCGCTCGCGCATCTACCGCTGGTACGCGCGCCTGAAGGAGATCGAGCTGCAGCTCGAGCGCGCCACGGCGCAGGACGAGCTGAACGAAATGCTCACCGGGCTGACCGACATCGAGGCCGCGGTCAACCACATCGCGACCCCGCTCGCCTACTCCGCCAACCTGTACAGCTTCCGCCAGCATATCGATCTGGTGCGCGGGAGAGTGTTGCAGCGGCTCAAGGGGGATCGGCGGGAAGGTTCCGGGAAGGCGTGATCGCGCCTTCGGCGAAGAACTCCACCACCTCCGCCACGTCGCGCGTGCGCCGCATCGGCGGCAAGCTCTGCCAGATCCGGCGGCCGTACGGCCGTTCCACCAGCCGCACGTCGCAGATCATCAGCACACCGCGATCGGTCTCGTCGCGGATCAGCCGTCCCGCTCCCTGCTTGAGCGCGATCACCGCTTCGGGGAGCTGATACTCCATGAAGGCGTTGCGGCCCTGCGCGTTGATGCGTTCGATGCGCGCGGCCAGGACCGGGTCGTCGGGCGGCGAGAACGGCAGGCGGTCGATCAACACCAGCGACAGCGCTTCGCCGCGCACGTCCACGCCTTCCCAGAACGACTGGCTCGCCACCAGCACCGCGTTGCCAAGGCGCCGGAAGCGCTCGAGCAGCTCGCTGCGCGAGCCCTCTCCCTGCAACAGCAGGGGGAAGTCGAGCTTCGCTTCGGCGAGGCGTTCGGCGAGCAGCGCATGCGCCTCGCGCATCGCGCGCAGGCTGGTGAACAACAGAAAGGCGCGCCCGCGGCTGGCGGCCAGCACCGGTATCGCCGCCTCCACCACCGCCCGGGTGTAGCCCTCGCTGTTCGGCCCCGGCATGCGCGCCGGCACGTACAGCAACGCCTGGTGCGAATAGTCGAACGGACTTTCCCAGGTCGCCGCCTGCGCCTGCTCCAGCCCCATCTGCTGCTGGTAATGGCCGAAGTCGCCCTTCACCGAGAGCGTGGCGGAAGTGAAGATCCAGGCGCGCGCGCCGCCCGTGACCTGGTTGCGGAAGATGTCGGCCACCGCCAGCGGCGTGGTGTTCAGCTGCAGCGCGTGCTGGAACACCTCCACCCAGCGCACGCTCTCGTCCGGCGCCTCGCCGCGCCAGCGCTGCAGCCTGGCGGCCAGCTCGTGGCAGCGCTGCGCGCAATGCTGCATATCCTCGCTGCGTTCGGCCTGTGCCGCCAGCAGCGCGCCGAGCGCACCGAGCTTCTCGCCGAGGGCGTCCAGGCGCAGCATGAATTCGCGCCTGGCCTCGAACTCCCGCGCCGGCTGCCGCCCCGTTTCGTTGCCGGCGGCGATGCGCAAGTCGCGTGCCGCGCGGTCCAGCTCGCCGGCCGCGTCCGGCAGAGGCCGGAAATCCGGCGCGGTGCGCACCGCCTCCATCCGCGCATCGCGCGCCAGCTCGATGAGCTGTGCGGTGGACAGGCTCTCGCCGAAGAACAGCGTGGCGGTGTCCGGCAGCTGATGCGCCTCGTCGAAAATCACCGTGTTGCAGGCCGGCAGCAGCTCCGCCACGCCCTCGTCGCGCAGCGCCACATCGGCGAAGAACAGATGGTGGTTCACCACTACCACATCGGCCGCCAGCGCCCGCCTGCGGGCCTCCATCACGAAGCACTCGTCGTAACGCGGGCACTCGCCGCCCAGGCAATTCTCGCGGGTGGAGGTGGCGAACGGCCACACGCTGGAGTCTTCCGGCACGTCGCTGACGCCGGCGCGGTCGCCGGTCGTGCTGGTGCGCGCGAAGCGGGCGATGGCCCGGATATGGCGCGCGTCCTCGCGCGCCGGGAAGCGGCCGTCGGCGAGATTGCGCTCGAGGTGATGATGGCAGATGTAGTTGGCACGCCCCTTGAGCAAGGCCACGGTGACCGGAACGCGCAGCGCCTCGCGCACCGTCGGAATGTCGCGCGCGAACAGTTGATCCTGCAAGGTCTTGGTGCCGGTGGAAACGATCACCTTGCCGCCGGACAGCAGCGCCGGCGCCAGGTAGGCGAAGGTCTTGCCGGTGCCGGTGCCGGCTTCCGCGATCAGCACGCCGCGCGCCTCGATCGCCCGCGCCACCGCGCGCGCCATCTCCACCTGCTGCGCGCGCATCTTGTAGGCGGGGACCGCACGCGCCAGGGGGCCCTCCGCCGAGAAGATCCGCTCCATCGCATCCATGCGTGGCGGGCATTGTATCGGCCCGTCACGCGCGGCGCGAGCCTGCGCCTATCGATGCTATGCTGGATCTATCGAGCGAATATCGAGAGCGGTCCCCCTCTCCCCTTGCGGGAGAGGGCTGGGGTGAGGGGTACGATCGCTGCTCCAGTCCAGCTCAATGCAGCGCCTGCTCATCGTTCTGGGGTTGATCCTGCTCGCCGTGGGCCTGCTCTGGCCCTGGCTGGGCAAGCTCGGTCTGGGGCGCCTGCCCGGCGACATCCGCATCGAGCGCGACGGCTTCGGCTTCTATTTTCCGCTGACCACCGGCCTGATCGTCTCCATCGTCATCAGCGTGATCCTGTGGCTGCTGCGCAAATAGACGCCGATTCCCGATGGCCGACAGCTCGCTCCCCGACTTCTGGGACACCCGCTACGAAACCGGCGTCATGCCCTGGGATGCGGGCCGCGTACCGGACGCGCTGCGCCGGCATCTGAACGATTTCCCGCCCGGCGTCCGGGTGCTGGTGCCCGGCTGTGGCTCGGCTTACGAAGTCCGCTGGATGGCGGAGCACGGGCTGGACGTGCTCGCCATCGACTTCAGTGCCTCGGCGGTGGCGCGTGCGCGAAAGGAGATCGGACGCTTCGCCGACCGGGTGCGACAGGTGGATTTCTTCGACTTCGATCTCGGCGGCCGGCCATTCGACGTGATGTACGAGCGCGCCTTCCTGTGCGCGCTGCCGCAGCGGCTGTGGCGGCGGTACGCTGAGCGGAGCGCGCAGCTGCTGGCGCCCGGCGGGTGCATCGCCGGCTTCTTCTACTTCGACGACAACCCGCGCGGCCCGCCCTTCGGTAGCAGCGATGCCGAGCTACGCGCGCTGCTGTCGCCGTGGTTCGATCGCATCGAAGACGAGGCCGTGCGCGATTCCATTCCCGTGTTCCAGGGAAAGGAGCGCTGGCAGGTCTGGGTGAACAGAGGTCAGCCTTCACTCGAAGACCGTCAGCCGTAAAGGGCTGGGATCCACCCGGTGCCCCGCATCGCTCGCAGCGATCTTGCGGCCCGGCGCAGGCGTGTTACACGGTTGGAGTCCTGTCCTTTGATCGCCCCAGCCAGCGGTGTTACCATGGTAACAACAAACTAGACAGGAGGATCAACCATGCCTGCGACGACGATCAAGTTGCCGGAAAGACTCAAGGAGCGTATCGCCGCTGTGATCGAGGGCAGTGGGATATCCGCGCACGCGTTCATGCTCGAAGCGATCGAGCAGCAGACTGCCCTGGCGGAGAAGCGCAAGGCCTTCGTCGCTGCCGCGCTCGCCGCGCGTCGACGCGCGCTCAAGAGCGGCAAGGGCTATGCGGCGCCCGAAGTGCACGACTATCTGGAAGCCAAGCTGTCCGATAAGGACGCTCCCCGGCCGAAGCCGATCTCGTGGCGCAGGTAGTCTATGTCGATGAGGCCTTGTTGGATCTCGAACGGTTGTTCGACTTCGTCGCCGAGCAGGATCTTGAGGCAGCGACAAGAGCGATCCGACACATCCGGGAAGCGGTAGAGCTGCTGGAGCGGCACCCGATGATCGGCCGGCCCGCGGAGCAGGGCCTGCGCGAGTTGGTCATCTCCTACGGTAAGAGTGGTTACCTCGCGCTGTACGAGTTCGTCGAGACCGAAGACGTTGTGCTCGTCCTCACCGTCAGGCATCAGCGGGAAGGCGGTTACCCGGATCCGCTGACGAGCCGGTGAGCCCGCCCCTGGAGGCGACATCGCGCGAGGCCGCATCCCGCGGGTCGGGAAGACGGTGCGTGCCAGGAAGGACCGCTTCTGGTGCCGAACGCGAAGAGTCGGGCCTAATCCAGCTTCATCTTTCGCAGGAACGCCTTCTGAGACACGTGTACGACGGAAAGCCGTTCGAAGGCGGAGTTGCTGTGCGCTCGAGAACCATGCCGACGAGGAAAGCCACCTGATTCCGTTTACACACCTATTGACACGACCTCTGCATCGCCTGACCGACCGCTTTTGGCCGTTAGCGGTCGGCGGGCACCACCCCGGCGATGATCGCCGGCGCGACCTCCAGGATCCAGGTGAAATAGTCCTTCGGCCGGTAGCCGGACCAGACGAGCACGGCGATACCGGCCAGCAGCAGTCCGCAGTGGAACCGGGCGCTGGCGTCCGCCACCGGCCGGGTCATCGGATCTCGTCGACTTTCACCAGCACCCGCCGCTGATCGCGCCGCGCATCGCGGTCGCGCCCCAGGATCTCGCTGTCGCGCTGCGCAGAGCGCTGGTCGACGGCGCCCAGCTCGATCCACTCGCCCAGGCGCCCGCTCACCACGGTCTGCACGCGTTGCACCCCGACGGCGCCGCGCTGGCCGGATTGCAGCGTATCTGCGGCGGTCGAGATCTCCAAGGTCACGCGATCGCCCGCCACCCGCGGCACCACGTAGAATCCGGTATCCGCTTCGCGGAAATCGGTCGCCTCGACCACCCGCCGCCCGTCCGGCGTGTCGATCACGCCCTGGCTGCGCACCGGCACCGACTGTCCCACCCGGATGAAGGCGCGGCCGCCTTCGATCACCTGCACCTGCTGAGACACCCGGTCGCTTGCGGTCGATTCGTCGCTGTACACCCTGGCGCGCACGCCGTCGGCCCGCACCGTCGCGCCGGGTGGCGTCGGGCGTCCGGGCACGCGCACGGTCGCGTTGTCGCCGATGTCGGCCTGACCGGAAATCTGGCCGCCGCGGCGCGCGCGGTCCAGGTCCGCGTCCTGACGCACCGAGATCAAAAGCCGGCGCGGCGCCGCGTCGATCGCCGCCAGCACCTGCTTGAGCTCCGCCAGATTGGCCGGCGTGGTGCGCACCACGAGCCGGTTGTTCAGGCCAGTGATCGTTCCTTGCGGCGCCAGCAGCGGCCTGAGGATCGGCATCACCTCCTCGGCGTTGCGATAGTTGAGGGTGATGACCTCCAGGGTGGTCTGCTGCGCGTGAGCGGCGCCGGCCAGACCGACCAGGAGCAGCAACGCGACGGCGGCTGCGCGGTGCATCAACCCCGAACCGCCGTGCTGCGCCGGCCGTGCGCCACCAGCCGCCGCACCGGGTCCTGCCGGTAGAACTGCGCGAGCTGCGCGTAGACCCCGGGATATTCGTCGCGCACCACGTCCGGCGTCTCGAAGAACGCCTCGGACAGCACCGCGAAGAACTCCCCCGGACTTTCGCCGGCGTACGGGTCGATGAGGGTGTCCTCGTCCGCGTCGACGCGGGCGCAGAAATCGTCGTACGCCTTCCGAAAGGTCTCGGCCCAGACCTGGCGGCCCATCTCGGCATGCAGCGGCGGAAAGCCGTTGGCCTCGCCGTTGAGCATGTCCAGCTTGTGCGCGAACTCGTGGATCACCACATTGACCCCATCGGCGTAGTCGCCGCCCCGGGCATCGGCCCAGGACAGCACCACCGGCCCGCCCAGCCAGGCCTCGCCGGCATAGGGTTCGTCGCCCTGATGCACCACGCCGATCTCGTCGGTGTGCTGATGGCGCGGCACGAACTGCTCCGGGTACAGAACGATGCCGCTCCAGCCGCGGTAGTAGTCCAGCCCCAGCTCCAGGATCAGGATGCAGGCCTGCGCCGCTACCCACACCTGCATCGCGGCCGTCAGCTGCAGGCCGCGCGCCGTGGCGAAGTGCTTGTCGTGCAGGAACAGGACCACCAGATTGCGCAGCCGCTGCCGGTCCTGCTGCGACAGATGGCGCACGAACCGCAGCCGGCGCACCGTCTGGCGCCACAGGCGCTCGTCCAGGCTCGAGCGGCGCAGGATGCGCTCGCGCCGCCAACCCCGCAGCGCTTCCAGGAGCATTTAGCCAGCCTCCGACCTCGGCAGCGGCCCCTCCTGTTCCGCCTGATCCACCGGGACTTGATCGGTCGGCGCCTGGTCGAGAAGGCTGCGCTCGAGCTGCGCCAGGCTGGCCGACTGCTCCAGCTCGACGCGCTCGATCTGCGAGAAGCGGCGCGAGATCTTCTCGCTGGTGATGCGCACGTCTTGCGCGTCCTGGTGCGCCTGGCGGATGTGCTCGGCCAGCTTGTGCATGCGCTGATCGAAGCGGCCGAACTCCTTGCCGAGCTTGGCCAGCTCGTCCTTGATGATGTGCACCTGCCGGCGCGTCTCGACGTCCTTGAGCACGGCGCGCGCGGTGTTGAGCACCGCCATCATGGTGGTGGGCGACACGATCCAGACCCGGCGCTGCATCGCGTAGTCCACCGTCTCCGGGTGGTGCGCGTGGATCTCCGCGAACACCGCCTCGGCCGGGACGAACATGACGGCGCCGTCGGCGGTCTCGCCGGGAACGATGTAGCGCTCGCAGATGTCGTCCACGTGCCTGCGCACGTCCGCCTTGAACTGCCGCAACGCGTCGGCGCGATCGGCCTCCGCCAGGTCCCAGTCGAACATGCGGTGGTAGTTCTCCAGCGGAAACTTGGCGTCCACCGCCACCATCCCGGTGGGCTCGGGCAGCATCAGCACGCAGTCCACGCGCGTGCCGTTGTCGAGGTCTTGCTGGAAGGCGTAGGCCGAAGGCGGCAGCAGGTTACGCACCAGGGCCTCGAGCTGGATCTCGCCGAACGCGCCGCGCGAGCGCTTGTCGCCCAGCAGTTCCTGCAAGCTCACCACGTTGCTGGTGAGCCCGTCGATCTTGCGCTGGGCTTCGTCGATGGTGGCCAGCCGCGCCATCACGCTCACGAAGGTGTCGTTGGTCTTCTTGAAGCCCTCCTCCAGGCGCTCGTCGACGCGGCCGCTGATCTGCTCCAGCCGGGTGTCGGTGGTGCGCGACAGTCCCTCTATCGACGCGCCGATCTGCTGGCCGATCCCGTGCAGTGTGTTCTGGATCGCCTCGTGGCTGGCCCGGCCCTGCTCGCCCAGCCGCTCCATCACGCGCGTGAGCAGCTCGGCGCGCAGCTCGTCGTGCTTGGCCTGCAGCCCGGAGGACAGGTTCACCAGGCGCTCGGTCATCGCCTCGCGGTTGCTCGACAGCTCCTCGGTCTGTGACAGCTGCAGCACCAGCATCGCATCGCGGGTCTGCTTGAGGTCCTGGGACACGGCGCCGCGCAGCCGCTCGGCGCTCTCGTTCAGGCGCTCGCCCAGGCGGTCGCCGAGCGTATTCAGCCCGCTGTTGAGGTCCTTGACCATCTCCAGGTGCTTGCGCTCCAGCGCCTCGCCGACGGTTCCGGGCACGTTGTCCTGGCGCCGGCGCAGCGCGCCGAGGCGCACGCCGACCCACACGAGCACCACCAGCACCACCGCGCTCAGCGCCGTGGTCGCGATCATCAGAATGAGCGGGTCCATGCGTGCAGTATACCGCCCGCCGGAGCCCGCAACGGCTGCGCCGCCGGCCCCCCTACGCCGCTCGACCTACGCCGGCGCCCCTTCCTCCCGCCCCGCCCGCTTGCGCTCGTGCGGCTTGAGGTGCCGCTTGCGCAGCCGGATCGACTTCGGCGTGATCTCCACCAGCTCGTCGTCGGCGATGAACTCGATGGCCGATTCCAGCGTGAGCCGGATCGGCGGGGTCAGGATCACGTTCTCGTCCTTGCCCGCCGCGCGGATGTTGGTGAGCTTCTTCTCGCGCACCGGGTTCACCACCAGGTCGTTGTCGCGGCTGTGAACGCCGACGATCATGCCCTCGTACACCGGCTCGCCCGGGCTCACGAACATGCGCCCGCGCGGCTCGAGCTTCCACAGCGCATAGGGCACCAGCTCGCCCTCCTCGGCCGAGATCAGCACGCCGTTGCGCCGTTCGGGCATGTCCGGCTTGACCGGGCCCCAGTCGTCGAACACGTGGCTCAGGATTCCGCTGCCGCGCGTCAGGTTGAGGAACTCGGTCTGGAAGCCGATCAGCCCGCGCGCCGGAATGCGGTATTCCAGGCGCGTGCGCCCCTTGCCGTCGGACTGCATGTCGGTCAGCTCGCCGCGGCGCGCGCCCAGCGCTTCCATCGCCGCGCCCTGATGTTGGTCGTCGAGGTCCACGGTGAGCAGCTCGTAGGGCTCGGATCTCACCCCGCCGATGTCGCGCATCAGCACGCGCGGCCTGGACACCGCCAGCTCGTAGCCCTCGCGCCGCATGTTCTCGAGCAGGATGGTCAGATGCAGCTCGCCGCGCCCGGAGACGCGGAACACGTCGGCGTCGGCGGTGTCCTCCACGCGCAACGCGACGTTGGACAGCGTCTCCCGTAGCAGCCGCTCACGCAGCTGGCGGCTGGTGACGAACTTGCCTTCGCGGCCGGCGAAAGGCGAGGTGTTCACCTGGAAGTTCATGGTGAGCGTGGGCTCGTCCACCGCCAGCAGCGGCAGCGGGTGTGGATCCTCCGGATCGCACAGCGTGCAGCCGATGGTCAGCTCCTCGATGCCTTGCAGCAGCACGACGTCGCCGGCCTGCGCCTCCTGCAGCGGCGCGCGCTGCAGGCCCTGGAAGCCGTACACCTGCGTCACACGCGCGCTCTGCGGTTGCGCGGTCGTCGAGGAGGACTGCGGCGCCCCGCCGAAGATCAGCACCTCCTGCCCCGCGCGCAGCCGCCCCTGCCGGATGCGGCCGATGCCGATGCGCCCGATGTAGCTGGAATAGTCGAGCGCGCTGATCTGCAGCTGCAGCGGCACATCGGGGTCGCCGCCCGGCGCCGGAACGCGGCTCAGGATGGTCTCGAACAGCGGCCGCAGATCCTGGCCGGGCTGAGCCAGGTCGAGGGTCGCCACGCCCTGCAGCGCCGAGGCGTACACCACCGGGAAATCGAGCTGCTCCTCGGTGGCGCCGAGCTTGTCGAACAGGTCAAAGCTGCGGTTCACCACCCAGTCCGGCCGCGCCCCCGGCCGGTCGATCTTGTTGATCACCACGATCGGCCGCAGCCCCCGCGCCAAGGCCTTGCGCGTGACGAACCGGGTCTGCGGCATCGGGCCCTCGACCGCGTCCACCAGCACCAGCACGCCGTCCACCATGGACAGCGCGCGCTCCACCTCGCCGCCGAAGTCGCGGTGGCCGGGCGTGTCCACGATGTTGATGTGCACGCCGCGGTAATCGAAGGCGGCGTTCTTGGCCAGGATGGTGATCCCGCGCTCGCGCTCGAGCGCGTTGCTGTCCATCACGCGCTCCTCGACGTGCTGGTGCGCGGCGAACACGCCGGCCTGGCGCAGCAGCTTGTCGACCAGCGTGGTCTTGCCGTGGTCGACGTGCGCGATGATGGCGATGTTGCGGACGGCGCTGCTCATGGATCGATCCGATCAGCCGGGGGCGAGCCCCCGCAGAAAAAGCCCGCGAGCTTACCACAGGGGCCCGGCAGAACAGGGCATCCGCGGCGCAGGCCGGTCACGGGCAGGCAAGGATTGCGCCCGGCGCCGGTCGTTGCGGGCCGGCCGCTTCAGGGCACGTTCAGGGCGTGACGCTTGAGCGCCGTCAACGGGGCGAACTGCAGCACGTTCTCGTGCGTGGCTTCCAGCACCACCGCTGGCGCCTTGCCCGCCTCCCAGGCTTCCACCCAGCGCAGCACGTGCAGGCACCAGCGGTCGCCGGGTTTCAAGCCCCGGAAGCGCATCTCCGGGCGCGGCGTGGAGAGGTCGTTGCCGTGCTCGCGGGAGAACGCCAGGAACTCGGCGCTGACCCGCACGCACACCAGGTGGGCCACACCGCGCTCGCCGCGCGTGACGCAGCACCCGTCGCGGAAGTAGCCGGTCAGCGGATCGTAGCTGCAGGCCCGCAGCGGTCCGCCGAGGACGTTCTTTTCCCGGGACAGGGTCTCGCTCACGCCGGCATTATGGCGCGAACGGCGCCGCCAGCTGAAGTATCCTGGCTAGAGTCTGCGGAAGATCTCCATCGGCGGCGTGCGCAGGATGCGGCGTGTGCCGGCCAGCCCGGCGAGGAGCACGCCGCCGGTCCCGCCGGCAAGCCCCGCGAGCCAGACCCAGGGATCGAGGGCATAGGGCACGTTGAGCACGCGCGTGGCGAGCACGTATCCCAGCAGCGTCGCGCCGATCGACGCCAGCAGGCCCGCCAGCGCCCCGATCGCCAGGAACTCCGCGGCCTGCGCTCTGCGCATCTGGCGGCCGGTGGCTCCGACCGTGCGCAGGATCGCGGCATCGAACACGCGCTCGTCGTGCGTCGCGCTGATCGCGGCGAACAGCACCACCAGCCCGGCCAGCAGCCCGAACAGGAACACGAACTCGACCGCCTTCACCAGCTGGTCCATGATGCGCTGGACTTGCCCCAGCACCGCGGCGACGTCGATCACCAGCACGTTGGGAAAGCTCTGCACCAGCCGGTCCATCAGCGCGCCCCGCTCGGCCGGCAGATGGAAGCTGGAGACGTAGCTCGCCGGGTAGCCCTGCAGCACGCCCGGCGGCGTCACGACGAAGAAGTTCACGCGGAAGGAATCCCATTGCACCTTGCGCAGCGAGCTGACCGTGCCCTCCAGGCGGCTGCCGGCGATGTCGTAGGTCAGCCGGTCGTGCAGGCGGATGCCGAGCGTCTGCGCGATGCCCTCCTCGACCGAGAACAGCCCGTCCTCGGCCGAAAACAAGGCGGCATCGCGCTGCGCCGGCGTCCACCAGCGGCCGGCGACGATCACGTTGTCCACTTGCGGGCGCGCCGCCCAGGACAGGTTGAACTCGCGGTCGATGAGACGCTTGGCGCGGTCCTCGCCGTAATCCAGCGAAGACACCGGCCGATCGTTGATCGCCACCAGCCGCCCGCGCACCATGGGGAACATCTGCGGCGCGGCGAAGCCGTGCTGCGCGAAGAAGGCGCGTAGCGGCTCCACCTGGTCCGGCTGGATGTTGACCAGGAAGCGGTTGGGCGCATCGGCGGGCAGGCTCTGTCGCCAGTTCGCGAGCAGGTCGCTGCGCACCAGGGTAAGCAGCACCAGCGCCATGATGCCCACGCCGAGCGCGACCACCTGGGTCACGGTGCTGAAGCGTCGGCGCTGCAGGTTGGCGAGCCCGAAGCGCCACGCGAACGGCGCGCGCCGTCCCGACCAGGTGGCGAGCCGCAGCAAGGCCAGCGTGACCAGCGCCAGAACGGCCATCGTGCCGACCGCACCGCCGAGCACGTACCAGCCGGTCTTCGCATCCTGCGCCTCCCACAGCAGCAGCCCGCCCAGAGCGGCCACGCCCACCGCATAGCCGGCCCAGCCGGCGCTGTCCGGCAGTCCGAGGTCGCGCCGCAGCACGCGCAGCGTCGGCACACGACGCAGCGCGACGATCGGCGGCAACGCGAACCCGAGCAGCAGGACGAAGCCGGCCGCGAAGCCCTGCAGCACCGGCATCCATCCCGGCAGCGGCAGCGCCACACCGACCAGCGGCGTGAGCAGCGCCGCCAGCACCGATTGGCCCGCGACTCCCAGCGCGCAACCGAGCGCGCTCGCGAGCAGACCCAGCGCCACGAACTGCGTCACGTGCAGGCGCAGGATCAGGCCCTGGCTCGCGCCCAGGCAGCGCATGATCGCCACGCCGTCCAGGTGCCGGCGCAGGTAGCGGCGCGCGGCCAGGGCCACCGCGACTGCGGCCAGGATCACGCTGAGCAGCGCGGACAGTCCGAGGAATTTCTCGGCGCGCTCCAGCGCCGAGCGGATCTCGGGCCGCGCGTCGCGCACATCTTCGACCCGCTGCCCAGGCCCGATGGCGCGTTGCGCCTGCGCTCGAAAAGCGGCCACCGCGGCCGGCGGGCCCGCCACCCCAAGCCGATAACTGACGCGGCTGCCCGCGGCGATCAGCCCGGTGGATGGCAGGTCGGCGAGATTCAGCGTCAGGCGCGGGCCGAGGTTGAGGAAGCCCACGCTGGTCTCGGGATCCTCCACCACCTGCGCACCGATGCGAAAGCGCCGCTCGCCCACGCCCAGCGCATCGCCGATCGCCACGCCCAGTCGGCCGAGCAGCCGGTCGTCCACCCAGACGGTGCCGGGCTCGGGAATACCCTGCGGACGCACCGGCTCGGCGTCGACCTCGCTGCGGATGGCGATGCGTCCCTTCAACGGATAGCCCGGCCCGACGGCTTTGACCTCGGTGAGCACGGTGCTGTCCCCCGCCGCCGTCATACTCGGGAAGCGCACCAGGTCGACGGTCGCGAGACCCAGCTCGCGCGCGCTCTCGGCGAAGGAGGGGGCGATCGGGCGATCCGAGATCAGCATCAGGTCGGCACCCAGCAGTTGACTGGCCTCTGCGCTCAACGCCTGCTTCACCCGGTCCGCGAAGAAGGCCACCGTGGTCAGGCTCGCCACCGCCACGATCAGGCCGACCGCCAGCACACGCAGCTCGCCGGCACGCCAGTCGCGTCCCAGCATCCGCGCCGACAAGGCCAGCGCGCGCCGCCACGGCAACTCACGCGCCGTGGCGGCCCGCTGTCCAGGGCTGAGCGGCGCAGGCCGCACCGTGGCTTCAGCCATCGACCATCCTTCCCGCGGCCAGGCGCAGGCGCCTGCCGCACCGGCCCGCCAGGCGCTCGTCGTGGGTCACCAGCAGCAGCGTGGTGCGCTGCTCGCGGTTGAGATCGAACATCAGGTGGATGACCTCGTCGCCGGTGGCCGAGTCCAGGTTGCCGGTCGGCTCGTCGGCGAACAGCAGGCGCGGCGTGCCGGCGAAGGCGCGCGCGATCGCGACGCGCTGCTGCTCGCCGCCGGAGAGCTGGCGCGGATAGTGGTCCAGCCGCTCGGCCAGCCCGACGCGCCCGAGCAGCGCGGCGGCGCTATCGCCTGCGTCCGGCGCACCGTCCAGCTCGAGCGGCAGCATCACGTTCTCCAGCGCCGTGAGCGCCGGCAGCAGCTGGAACGACTGGAACACGAAGCCCACCAGCTTGCGGCGCAGCGCCGCGCGCCCGTCCTCGTCGAGCTGCGCGAGATCGACGCCGTCGAGGGTCACGTCGCCCGAGGT
>Ga0187892_10005263_pt1 | contig 20536 bp, 15 predicted proteins | sample MA1701073metaG_FD_139345 | JGI IMG/M metagenome (GOLD analysis project Ga0187892, IMG submission 139345) | Bio-ooze microbial communities from a basaltic lava cave in the Kipuka Kanohina Cave System on the Island of Hawaii, USA - MA170107-3 metaG ... | reverse complement strand
CTCCCGCGGTTCATCGACTACGTCGGGTTCTACGCGGAGGAGAAGGGCGAGGGCAAGCTGGAGGTCGCGCTCTTCCCGGACCCGGTCATGAGTTCGTCGGACGTGCTGTGGACTGGGGACCCGGCTGGTCCCCAGTTCGCGGCCGGGTCACAGATGGTCGGGGCAGCGAGATTCGAACTCGCGACCTCTTGCTCCCAAAGCAAGCGCTCTAGCCAGGCTGAGCTATGCCCCGCCGCTTCCGACTATACCAACGCGCACCGACGGGCGCTATGCTGTCCCCCGTTACGGAGGCCCTCCATGGGACTCGGCGAATTCTTCGATTACGAAACACGCATCAAGAAGGCCGTCGACGAGGCGCTCGACAAGAACCTCCAGAAGATCCCGGGCCTGGTCGACGACGGGATCGCCAAGGTCGAGGCCCGCACGAAGACCGTCCTCGACGACATGCAGAAGCGCACGAACACCGAGGTCGACGCCGCGCTCCAGAAGATCCAGGACCGCAGCCACGCGCTCCTCGACAACGTCCAGGTGCGGCTCAAGGCCGCCACCGACACGTTTTTCACCGACCTCGAGCAGCGATGGGAGCGGCGCCTCGTGGAGGAGACGCGCGCCCAGTTCAAGCTCCTGAACCGCCTGCTCCTCTACACGTTCGTCGTCGCGCTCCTCTCGCTCGGGTACGCGCTCGCGAGGCACAGGCTCGGATGGTTCTGAAGAAGCTCCCCTGGCTCGACATCGCCGCCCTCGGCGGGGCGACGGCCCTCGTCCTCGTCTCGAACGGGGACCCGCTCGTCATCTTCCGACTGCTCCTCCTCGTCTGGGTCGTCGTTCACGTCTTCCTGACGCTCCAGCGCTTCTACGAGGACATCGTCGGCGTGCGCGAGTTCCTCGTCGACCTGGAGGGGGCGAACCCCGCGATGCGCGGCGTGGCGGAGACGGGCCGCCGCGTGTTCGTCGCGTCGTTCGGGCTCATCGCGCGGCGCGCGCTGCGGTCCGGGTGGCCGACGCTGCTCCTGGCGCTGCTGGTCGTCGCGGCGAACGCGGCGACGTGGGTCCTGCTCACAAAGCCCGACCTGTTGAAGGCGCCCCCGCTTCCGTGGTGAGCTACTTCGCGGCGGGCGGCTCGGCCTTCTTCCGCCCCGAGAGCATCAGCATCACGGCGCCGACGGCGAGAACGATGTACGACACGCACGAGCAGATGCCGCCGATGACCATGAACGGGAACGACTCCCGGTAGCTGGAACGCCCGTCGGTCAGCTCGGGCGCCATCGCCGACGCGAAGAGCACGCCCACGGCGATGCCCATGCCGACGAGTCCGATGATCGCGATGATTCTTCCTGCCATGGCCCCATGGTACAAAGGAGGGGCATGTTACGCACGTTTGTAGCATTCCTCGCGCTGGCGCTGTCCGCCTGCGCGCCGCACATCGTCGTCCTGCGCGGCGGCACGCTCGTCGACGGCACGGGGGCCGCGGCCCGCACCGGCGACGTCGCGCTCCAGGGGGACCGCATCCTCGCCGTCGGCGCGTACGACGGGCCGGCCGACCGGACGATCGACTGCGCGGGCCTCGTCGTCGCGCCCGGGTTCATCGACCTGCACACGCACAGCGACTCGCAGCTCGCGAAGCCGAAGCTGCGGCAGAACCTGTCGTACCTCACGCAGGGCGTGACGACGGTCGTCACCGGCAACTGCGGCTACGGTCCGGTCGACGCCGCGGCGTACTTCAACGAAATCTGGGGACGCGTCGGGACGAACGTCATCCACCTCGTGCCGCACGGCTCGGTCCGCGCGGCCGTCATGGGGAACGCGAACCGCGAGCCGACGGCCGACGAGCTGGACCGGATGCGCGCGCTGGTCGACCGCGCGATGAAGGACGGCGCGTGGGGGATGTCGACGGGACTCATCTACGAGCCGGGGACGTACGCGAAGACGGAGGAGATCGTCGAGCTCTCGAAGGCCGTCGCGCGGCACGGCGGGTTCTACGCGACGCACATGCGCAACGAAGGGGATGATCTCCTGAAGTCGATCGACGAGACGCTGCGCATCGGGAAGGAGGCGGGGCTGCCGGTGCACGTGTCGCACCTGAAGTCCGCCGGCCGGAGGAACTGGGGGCGGATGAAGGAGGCGTGCGAGCGGCTCCGGCAGGCGCGCGCGGAGGGGCACGCGGTGACGGCCGACCAGTACCCGTACACGGCGTCGAGCACGCAGCTCGGGGCGATGCTCGTGCCGGTCGAGGCCAGGAGCGACGCAAGGAAACTCGACGACCCGGCCGTCCGGGAGCGGATCCGCAAGAGCGTGGAGGAGCGCGACGGGGGCGCGATGGTGCGGATCGCGAGCTGCCGGAAGCGCAAGGAGTGGGAGGGGAAGAGCATCAAGCAGATCGCCGAGGAGGAGAAGCGCGATGCGGTCGACATCGTCATCGAGATCCAGCGAAACGGCGGCGCGTCGGCGGTGAGCTTCGGCATGTCGGAGGAGGACGTGCGCATCGCGATGGGGTACGCGTTCGTCGCGACGGCGTCGGACGGGAGCTCGAAGCTGCCGGGGGACGACGTGCCGCATCCGCGGTCCTACGGGACGTATCCGCGGAAGATCGGGCGGTACGCGATCGAGGAGAAGGTGGTGACGCTGGAGATGGCGGTGTGGTCGTCGAGCGGGCTGCCGGCGCAGGTGCTGAAGCTGGCGGACCGGGGGGCGCTCAAGGCGGGCGCACATGCGGACGTGGTGGTCTTCGACCCGAAGACGTTCCGGGATGTGGCGACGTTCGACGAGCCGCACCAGTTCTCGACGGGGGTGGTCTGGCTCTTCGTGAACGGGCACGCGGCGATCGAGAACGGCGCGCCGAGAGAGGTGCTGGCAGGCAGGGTCTTGCGCCATGCGAGTCGTTAGTCATTAGTCGCGAGTCGTTAGTCCGTAGTGACTGACGACCCGCGACCAACAACTAACTGTCACATAACGGCCCCTACGCCGTATAATCCTCAGTGGAGGTCGCAGTCATGAAGAAGCTCATCCCGATGGTGTTCGTGGCGCTGTGCGCGGTGTCGGCGCCCGCTTTTGCGCAGGACCCCGAGGGGCCGGACGTCGGCAAGCTCATGGAGAAGGCGCAGAAGCTGATGGAGAAGCTGGACGAGATCGTCAGGCCGCTCCTGGACAAGCTCCAGGAGGTGGTGCAGTCGATTTCCGAGGAGCTGAACCGCTGGATCGAGGACCTCAATCCGGGCGAGATGTTCGGCGAGTTCGACATGAACCGCTGGGCGGAGGAGCTGCAGCGGATGTTCCGCGGCATGCAGGGCCCGCCCGAGGACGACGACGAGAGGGATTTCTGCATGTGCGCGCCGATCGTCTAGCGCGAATCGGATTCAACAAGAGCACTCTCCGCAAGGAGGGTGCTTTTTTTGTCGAGTCGTTAGTCATTAGTTGTTAGTCGTTTATGGGACTAACGATTCCCCCATGCCCTACCTCGCGATGGCCGTCGTCACGCTCGTCTGGGCGGGCAATTTCGCGGCGGGGAAGTACGCGACGGCGGAGCTGCACTGGGCGCTGATCGCGTCGGTCCGCATCGTCGCCACCGCGGCGGCGTTCGCGCTCTTCGTCCCGCGCGGGACGCTCGCGGCGACGCGCTGGCGGACCATCGTGCCGCTGGCGCTCACGGGGATCGTGGTGAACCAGGCGATGTTCGCGATGGGGATCCGCCTGACGACGCCCAGCCATTCCGCGCTCATTCATGCGATGATCCCGGTGGTCGTGCTCGTGATGGCGGCGGCGTTCCTGCGCGAGCGTCCGGGCGGGCGCGCGGTGGCGGGGCTCGTGCTGGCGGTCGGCGGGGCGGCGTATCTGGCGCTCTCGACGGGCGCGGCGGAGCGGTCGGCGACGCTCGCCGGCGACGCGCTGACGCTCGTCGGCATGACGTCGTTCTCGGGGTACATGATCCTCGGGCGGCGGGTGCTGGCGACGGAGGGGGCGTTCGTGACGGTCACGCGCGCGTTCGCGGCGAGCGTGCCGTTCGCGGTGCCGATGTTCGCGTACGGCGCGTGGATGCAGGACTGGGGGGCGGTGACGTGGAAGGGGTGGTCGGCGCTGGGGTACATGATCGCCGGCGCGACGTTCCTCTGCTATTCGCTCCACATGTGGTCGCTCGCGCGGCTCGACGCGCTCAAGGTGGCGATCTTCACGAACGCGCAGCCGATCCTGGCGGGGCTGATTGCGCAGGCGCTGGGGATCGAGAGCGTGACGCTGCCGCTGGCGGTGTCGGCGGCGGTGGTGATCGCGGGCGTCGTGCTCGTGCAGACGGGAAAGAGAGAAGCCGGGAGTCAGGAGGCAGGAGACAGGAGGGAATAAACCCGCGCACCGGTATCCAAACCTCGGAATAATGCGCGAGCGGCGGCATCGAATGGGCATGGCGGCGCTGCTCCTGCTGGTGATGCAGTGGGATCGGGAGATCGGGCGGCTGGGGGATGAGGACCCGGCCGTGCGCGAGGAGGCGACGGCGGCGCTGAGGCGGGCGGGGATGAAGGCGGCGGACGCGCTGATGCGCGTGCGGCGATCGCCCGACAGCGAGGTGCGGCTGCGCGCGTGCCTGCTCATCGAGGAGCTCGCGGAGAAGCTGCCTCCGGATGCCGTGCAGGTGACGCTCGAGTTCGCCGACGGAAGAGCGGTGCTTCGCGCGACCAATCGCTCGCCGCTCCCCGTGCGCGTGGCCTCGCGCGTCCTGGAGCCGGGCGAGACGATGAACGCGCCGGCACCGTGGCTGGCGCCGGAGGAGACGGGCGGGGTGTGGATCCGCCCGCGAGTCGGCCGCTTCGTCGGCGAGCCGGTGCGGGTGCGTGTCGCCGCGGGAGGGAAGCTGGCGGTCTACGCGCTCAAGAACTGCCGCGCGGCCGACATGGCCCGGACGCTGCGCGCTCTCTTCGAGCCGGGGCGCGGCGGCGCTGAGGAGGTCAGGGTCGAGAGCGACGAGCGGACGAACTCGATCATCGTGGAAGCGGATCCGGAGCACCACGGGATCGTGGCCGAAGTCGTGCGCCAGCTCGACGTCGGGAAGTAGCATCGGATCGTGCTCAAGGCCCTCGCTCTCGGCCTGATCCCCGCGGCGGTCGTCCACCTCGGCGTCCGTCTCGCGGGAGTCGACCGCCTCTTGGTGACCGTGCTCGCCTACCACGCGGTCTGCGCGATCGCCCCGCTCGCGGCGCGTCTCTCCGCGAAGGATGCGGGGCTGACGGAGACCGGCGGCGCGCGATGGGGCGTCGCCTCCGCGCTCCTCGGCGGCGCTCTCGTCGCAGGCATCTGGCAGGTCGGCATGCGGATGTCCTCCGTCTTCCCGCCCGAGACGCGCTCGCTGCTCCTGCGCGTCGAGCCGTTCGCGCTCTTCGCCGCGTACTCGATCCTCGTGAAACCCGTTCATGGAGCAGATCTTCTGGCGCGGCTTCCTGCTGCCGAAGTCGGGCGTCCTCCCCGGCGGCGCGCTCTTCGGCTTCATGCACTTCGCGGGGCTCGCGGTCGTCCTGCGGCCGCTCGACGCGGCGCTCCTGGCGCTCCCCGCGACGTTCGCGGGCGTCTTCTGGGGATGGATGCGGAAGACGAGCGGCAGCCTCTGGCCGTGCATCGCGACCCACGTCGCCGCCGACGCGGGGATTCTGCTCCTGTTCGATGCAATCCGCCGGCCGCCGGCGTGAACCCGGGCGCGCGTCTCCGCCTTCTTTCTCCTGACTCCTGCCTCCCGTCTCCTCCCCGGTTCGTGGTACAATCCTTCGGCGATGTCAGATGTGTGGGAGCGGCGCATCAAGCGCGCCGAGGACCTGCAGGCGCAGTGGCCGTTCGCGCTGGAGATCCTGCGCTTCTTCCGCGCCGTGACCGCCTTCCAGCGCGACCTCTACCAGCGCGTGCGCGCGACGGTGGCGGACGAGCGGACGCAGCTCGACACCGCCATGCTCGCGTCGCATCTCCCCACGTTCATCGCGCTCGTCGAGCGGCACGGGCCGCCGGACCTCTCGCAGCAGGCGCAGAAGTTCAAGGACCGCCGGGAGGCCGACTGGGAGCGCGTCCTGCGCGCCGCGTGGAACCGCAGCGGCAACGAGGGGGACCTCTCGATGCAGTTCTTCCCGAAGGCGATCCTCCAGCCCTACGTGGTCGCCCAGGCGGAGCGCTGGCGCGAGGAGGTCGGCACGCTCGAGGAGAAGTCGTGCGCCTGCCCGTTCTGCGGCCGCCCGCCCGTCGTCAGCCTGCTGCGCGACCGCGCCGACTCCGAGCCGATCGCCCGCTCGCTCGTCTGCTCGCTGTGCGCGACCGAGTGGACCTTCCCGCGCATCTGCTGCCCGAGCTGCCGCGAGGAGCGGCCGGAGAAGCTGCCGCGCTACACCGCGCGCGAGATCCTCTGGATGCGCATCGAAGGGTGCGACAGCTGCCGCCACTACCTCAAGGCGGTAGACCTCCGCAAGACTCCCGCCGCCGAGCCGGTCGTCGACGAGATCGGCTCGACGCCGCTCGATGTCGTCGCGCGGGAGAGGAACTACACCAAGCTCGAGGCGAATATCGTGGGCGTGTGAGCCATTAGCTGTCAGCCATTAGCCATTAGTGACGCTGACAGCGACTCGCCAACGGCTAACGGCTTATGGCTGACGGCTACTTCCCCTTCAGCCACGCCTTGTACGCCTCCGTCGCCTTCCGGCGGTGCTCGTTGTCGCCGAAGATCCAGTCGCAGAAGTGCTCCAGGGACGACCGGCGCGCCAGCCCCTTGTACGCGCACCACCGGACCCACCCGTCCTTGTCGTCGAGCGCGTCCACGAGCACCGCGTCCGCCTCCTTGCCCGGGATCGCGCCGGTCGCCAGCACCGCCTCCGCCCGCCCCTGCGCGACCTTGCTCTTCTCGAAGATCTGCTTGAGCAGCGGCAGCGCGTCCGCCGAGCCGGTCCGCCCGAGCTCGATCGTCAGCGTCTCCAGCAGCGCCGGATAGAGCGTTACCTTCGCCTTCGTGATGTCGGGGTCGTTGTTCCCCTCGCGCCGCGCGAAGGCGCCCGCCTTGAACGCCCGCTCGACCGACTTGCCGAGATCCTTCACGCCGAGCGCGCCGATCCGCCCGCCGACCTGCGCCGCGACGCCCGTGATGAACGCCTTCGCGGGGTCGAGGTCCCCCGTGCCGGCCGCATAGTCGGCGATGACCTTCGTGCAGACCTCGCCCGCCGTCTTCTCGTCGAGGTCGCCGAGCACCTGGATCGACAGCGCGCGGACCGACGGCGTGCCGACCTTCTCGTCGAGCGCGCGGTCCCTCAGGTACTTCGCGTCCGCCTTGCCCGCGCGGACGAGCGCACGCAGCGCCTCGAGCTTGATGATGTCCTCGCCGGTGTTCGACTCGATGAGCTTCCTGAGGAGCGCGTCGCCGCCGTCGACGATGGCGAGCGCCTCGACCAGCAGGTAGTGCGTCGCGCGGTGCCAGCCGTCGTGGCCGCTCTTCTCGACGCGCCGCTTGACCTCGTCGACGAACTTCTTCTCCCCGAGGAGCGCCAGCGCGACCGCGCACATCTGGCGCAGCACCTTGAAGCGCGCGCCGGGCTCCTCAGCGGTCGGCGTCTGGATGTCGCCGTGGATCTTGATCGTGTCGTTGCCGTCGATCTTCTTCGAGAGCGCCTTCTCGAGCTCCAGGAGCGTCTCCTTGTCCCCCATGCGGCCGAGCGCGGGGATGGCCGTCCAGAGGAAGTCGGCGTCCTTGAGGCCGGCCCTCTTGGCCCGGTCGGCGACCGGCTTCGCGCCGGCCGGGTCGCCGATGAGCCCGAGCGCGTGGACCGCGAGCGCCTGCATCGGCTCGTCGCGGCTGTCGACCTCCTTGACGAGGTCGGGGACGATCGACTTCTCGCGGCGCCGGGCGAGGCCGAGGCACGCGCGCACGCGGAGGACCGGGTCCTTCTGGTCCTTCCAGAGCTTCTTCAGCTCGTCGACGACCTCGGGGCGCGGGTAGTGCGTGAGCACGGACACCGCGTTGCGCGCGAGGAACGTGTGCGGGTTCTTCGTGCACTCGAGCACGGCGCCGTAGGAGTCGTCGCCGAGCGCGAGCGTGCGGCGCGCGAAGGTCGGGTCGAGGGCGTGCGGGAAGCCGCCGGTCAGCTCGACCGCCGCGAGGCGCAGCGTCATCGCCTCCTTCGGGTCCTTGCTCTTCGGCGGCACGGGCGGCTGGTTCGGGATCGGCTTCAGGTTCTTCGTGAGGTACTGGCCGATCTGGCCCTGCGCGGCCTTCGCCGCGTAGAGCGACGGCTCGCCGAGCTCGAGGCAGTGCGCCGCCGACTCCGGCCACGCGACGACCTCCGGATGGACCTGCTCGCGGATGCACGCCATCGCCGCCATCCAGACGAGCTCGACCGGCAGCTCGGGAGGGTAGTTCCACTGCATGACGAAGCCGCCGCCGGTGGAGACGTCGTCCTGGCTCACCTTGCCGGTCGACTTCGGCAGATTGATGTTGACGTGCGTCATGATGTCGACGGTCGTGACGCGGAAGAAGTCATAGAGGTTGGCGACGACGTAGTCCACGTTCTTGTAGCGGTCCTCGGCGACGGTGCCGCCGGGGGTCTTCGGGCGCTCATCGACGGAGGGCACGCGGCCGCGGTGGCCGGTCGGAACCGGCTTGCGCACCTCGCGGCTCCACTCGAGCGGCGTGCCGGGCGGGACGCCGACGTCGAGGTCGAACGAGACCGGGGCCAGCAGGACGACGAGGATCAGCGCGCGCATAGCGTCCCCCATCTGGAGCGAATCTCGAATCGAATTCCCGGGGAACCGCCGTCGACGGAGCGTTTCCCGAGATTCGATATTCGACATTCGAGATTCTTCACTTGCCCTCGCCCCACTTCTTATACGCCTCGGTGGGCCTCCGCCGGTGCTCGTTGTCCCCGAACACCCAGTCGCACAGGTGGTCCTGCTTCGAGCGCAGCGCCAGCCCCAGGTACGCGCACCACCGTGTCCACCCGTCGGCGTCCGAGAGCGTCTCGACGAGCAGCGCGTCGGCCGCCTTTCCGGGCACGGCGCCGAGTCCCAGCGCCGCCTCCGCGCGGCCGGGGATCGGCCGCCCCTTCGCGAGGATCTTCTCCAGCACCGGCAGCGCGTCCTCCGAGCCGGTCCGTCCCAGCTCGAGCGCGCACGTCTCCAGCAGCGGCGGGAAGAGCACGACCGACGCCTTCGAGATGTCGACGGTGTTCGTCCCTTCGCGCCGCGCGAAGAGGTTGTTCTGCAGCGCCCGCTCCGCCGCCTTCGCGAGGTCTTTCGCCGGAAGCGCGCCGACCGGTCCGCCAACCCGCACCGCCGTGCAGACGACGAACGCCCAGCCTCGCCCGATCTCGCCCGTCCCCTTCGCGAACTCCTCGACGATGCGCACCGCGGCGTCGCGCATGAGCGGCGCGTCGACCGCCGCGAGCAGCTGCAGGGCGAGCGACCGCAGCGACGGGTCGGCCTTCGGGTCGAGCGCCTTGTCCTTGAGGTATGGCGCGTCGAGCCGGCCCTCGCGCGCCAGCGCGCGCAGCGCCTCGAGGCGGACGAGCATCTCCGCCGCCCCCTCGTCGACGACGCGCTTGCGGAGGACCGCCGCGCCGGCGTCCGTCTGCGCCAGGACGTCGACGAGCAGGTACCAGACCGACGGGTAGAACGAGCCGAGATTTTCCTTTGCGCGCTTCATCAGCTCGTCGACGTACTTCTTCTCGCCGTTGGCGGCGAGCGCCAGCAGGCACATCTGCCGCAGCACCTTGAAGCGGGCGTGCTGGTCCTCCGGCGTGCGCGTGCGGCCCGACGTGCGCACGACGTCATTGCCGTGGCACTTCTTCCAGAGCTGCGACTCGACGTCGAGGAGCACCTCCTTGCCGGCGCGCATGCGGGCGAGCGCGGGGATCGCGCTCCAGAGGAGGTCGGTGTCCTTCAGCTCGCGGATGCCGCCCGCCTTGATGGCGTCCTCGATCGTGACGGCGCCCTTCCGGTCGCGGAGGAGGCCGAGGCAATGCATGCCGATCGCGCGGATCGGCGGGTCGATGCTCTCCGCCTCGCGGACGAAGTCGGGCAGCATCGACGCCTCGCCGCGCCGCGCGAGGCCGAGGAGGATGCGCGCGCGCACGACGGGATCGCGCGTGTCCTTGAGGAGCGCCTTCAGCTCCTCGACCGCCTTCGGATCGGCGTAATGCACGAGCACGGCGACGGCGTTGCGCGCGAGGAAGGGGTGGTCGTCCTTCGCGCAGGCGAGGACGGACGGAAGGGCGACGTCGCCCATGCCGAGCGTGCGGCGCGCGAACGTCGGGTCGAGCGCGAAGGGGTAGCCGCCGGAGAGCTCGACCGCGACGAGCCGGTTGAGGATCGCCTGGCGCGGGTCCTTGTTCGTCGGCGGCGTGGGCGGGTCCTTCGGGAGCGGCTTGATCTTGTCGACGACCCATCCGCTGGCGCGCTCGGGCTCGGCGAGGCGCATTCCCTTGATCACGTCGCCGGCGTAGTGGGCGGGTTCGCCGAGCTCGAGGCAGAACGCGGCGGTCTCCGGCCACGGGGAAACCTGCGGGTGGAGGACGCAGCGCAGGTAGGCGGTCGCGGCGGTCCAGTAGAGCTCCGCGGGCAGCTCGGGCGGGTAGTTCCACTGCATGACGAAGCCGCCGCCGGTGGCGACTTCGTCCTGGCTGACGCGTCCGGTCGACTTCGGGAACGCGCACGCGACGTGCGACATGAGGTCGAGCGTGAGCACGCGGAAGTGGTCGTAGAGCTGGACCGACGCGTACTCGGCGCCGAGGGCGCCCGGGAGCTTCGCGAGGCGCGGGTCTTCCACCTGCGTGCCGGCGCCGGGCTTCGGGCGGGTTGCGGGCGTGGGCGTGCCTGCCGCGCGGCCGGTCGGGACCGGGCGGCTGAGCTCGCGCGTCCAGTCGAGGGGCGAGCCGGAGGGGATGTCGACGTCGAGGTCGGTCGGAGCCAGGAACGCGACGAGCAGGACCGCCATGGCCGGGCGCATGAAGTGCCTCCCTTGCCGCGCCCTTCTATAGTACAGGACGGAGCGCCGGCCCTGTTTATGGTGAGCTAGGCCGAGAGGCCGAGTCGAACTATTGCCGCTCCCCCCGCAACGCCAGCCAGTCGCGGATCGCCGCGTGCGTGCTCTTGAACGCGAGGTCGTCCCACGCGATCTCGTCGGGGCGGACGAGCTTCGCCTCGGCCGCGTCGTCGCCCGGGGCGAGCGCGCCGCCGACTACCTTCGCGCGGTAGGCGACGACGACGACGGCGCCGCCGTGCCACGACTGGACGTACGAATAGGTGCCGAGGTGTCCGAGGAGCTCGACCTGCAGGCCCGACTCCTCGTGCGTCTCGCGCACCGCGGTCTGTTCGAGCGTCTCGTCGATCTCCTGGAAGCCGCAGGGGAAGCTCCAGAAGCCCTTGCGCGGGTCGACGGCGCGGCGGATGAGGACGAGGCGGCCGTCGGTCTCGATCATGGTTCCCGCGGCGACCTTCGGCTGCTGGTAGTGGACGTAGCCGCACTTGGGGCAGACGGCGCGCGCGCGGGAGTCGCCGTCGGGGACGCGCTGCTCCATGGGGGCGGAGCAGAGGCAGCAGAACTTCGGCGCGGGGATGGGCTGGACCACGGGGGGATTCTAGCGCATCGCGCATCACGGCGGCAGCATCGTTGGTGCACGGCGTCCCCGGAGGATTCACCACGGAACAGCCCAGGAGACGGCGGTCTCTCCACGGCGCATGAAAACGCAGGCGAAGCCCTGACACCACCGGGTTCCCGAAGAACACCACGGAGGACACGGGGGACACGGAGTGTGAGCAACTCCTCTCCGTGCTCTCCGTGTTCTCCGTGGTGGCTCTTCTCCGTGGGCCCCGTGGTGCATTTTCCGAGGAAACACGGAAGCCACGGAAGCACACGGAAAGGACCTGAAGAGTTGGGGGGCGGGGCTCTGCGCAAGACGTCGGAAGACATATAATGCCGCACCGATGCTTGCCATGCTGCTGGCGCTGCTCCTCGCCCAGGAGCAGCTCGTCGGCACGCGCGCGAAGGGGATGGGGGGCGGCTACACGGCGTTCGACGACGACCCGACGTCGATCTGGCTGAACCCGGCGGGGATGGCGGGGCAGCCGACGCAGCTGGCGATCCACTACCAGTCGCACACGGCCTACGAGCCGCAGACGCAGCCGGGCGCGGGCTCGGGCAAGGGGTTCGCGGAGACGACCTTCAACTCGCCGCTGATCATCCCGTCGTACCTCGGGGTGGTGTGGCGGCTCGGCACGCCGGAGAAGTCGCGCTCGTTCGGGCTGGCGTACATCTCGCCGTTCCACGTCGACCTGACGTACGACACGGACGGGGCGGACGGGCAGTTCGACCTCGTGGCGGACCAGCGGTTCGACCGCGTGCGGTTCGCGTTCGCGCAGGGGCTGCGGCTGCGGCCGGTCGGCGAGGCGGGATGGCTGCCGTACGTGAGCGTCGGCGGCGGCATCGACATCGGCTACACGGAGGTGAAAGTCACGCAGTTCGGCGCGACGAGCCAGAGCTTCGACGACAGCGACAGCGGGCTGTCGGGCGGGGTCGGCGTGCTCGTGACGATCTACGACAACACGGAGGATCTCCGGCTGAACTTCGGCATGGCGCTGCAGCTGCCGGTGAAGTACGACCTGCAGGTGTCGACGGGGCAGGCGCCGCTGTTCGACTGGCCGGCGCAGGTGACGGCCGGACTGTCGCTGCACCTTTTCCAGGGGACGCCGCTGCGGACGTCGCTCGACGTGCAGTACACGGCGTGGGACCGGGCGACGGGCGACTCGGACGTGCCGGGGGCGCCCGACGTGCCGGAGACGATCAGCGTGTCGTTCGGCGTGGAGTACCGGTTCCAGATCGGGGACGATTGGTTCCTGACGCCGCGCGCGGGCTACCGGCGCTTCGACGCGCCGTGGGGGCGGGCGTCGAACCTGCCGGCGATCGACAACCGGCAGTTCGTGATCGAGACGGACGCGGGGGCGTTCAACATGGTGAGCGTCGGGGTGAGCGTGACGTGGCGGACGGAGGACGGGCGGACGCGGACGGTGGAGATCGGCGCGGACGTCGGCGGCGACCGCGTGAGCTACGCGCTGGGGTACGTGCACGAGTTCTAGGCCGATCCCGGATCCCGGATTCAGCGCCCGCGCTCGCGCGCCCAGGACTGCCAGAAGACGAGGGCTTCGTCCGTGGGGAGGACGCGGATTTCGTCGGGCTCCACGACGATCGCCACGAAGCGGGCCCAGTCGCCGCGCACGGCAACTTCGTGGATATCCCACGTTTCAGGCTGCCAGGACGGCGCGCGCTTGAGCGCGTCGCCCCGGATCGCGGCGGAAACCGAGAGCTTCATTCCCGATCGGCGCGACAACCGGTCGAGCGCCTCTCGGAGGCTGCGGATCGGCGACTCATCGCGCGACCATGTCGCGGCCCGGAGCTTCTCCATCACGGCAGGATGGCGCACGGCGTTCAGCGCGACGAGCGCTTCCGCCATGTGGCCCGCCGCCACGTGCCTGGGCATCCGGAGGATCTCGCCCACGCCGCTCGGATCGCCCATGCGCGCGAGGGCGACCGCTGCTGCGGCTCGCGTCCGCGCGTCCTCCGCATGAAGCGCCGCCGCCAACGGCTCCACCGCCTGGCGCGCCCGCCACTTGCCGAGCAGCCAGGCCGCCCGACACCGGCAGTCCGTGTCGCGGCTCTTCAGGAACGCGACGGCGGCAGGGACCGCTCTTGCGGGTCCGATCTGCTCCAGGCACGCCGTGCCCCAGTTGCTGCCGGGCCACAGCCGGCCTCGGGGATCCTCAAACGACCGGACCAGCCGCTCAGGGGCCATGCGCGCGAGCGCCTGCCACGCCTCGTGCCAGACGTCCGGATCATCGAGGGACGCCTCGACGGCCGCGATCTCGGCGGGCTCGAAGCCCACCCCCGCGGCCATCGCCGACAGCGCCGCCACGCGCACTTCCCGGTTCTCGTGCTTCAGGAACCGCCGCGCAATCTCGCGCCCTCGCGCGCCGCCCGTCAGCGCGAGCGCCGGCAGCCACGTGCGAAGGTCGTCCTCCCGTGCGCCCTCCGACGCGCGGAGGATCCGGTCGAACGACCCCGTCGCCTCGAGCCACATCAACGCGTCGGCGGCGGTCTTGCGCACTCCAGGGTCCGGATCGTCGAGGAGCGGCTCGATGCTGGGGATGGATTCGCGGCTGCGGGATCTCAGAAACATGGCCGCCCACGCACGGCTGCCCGGCGTGCCTTCCGTCAGCCGGCGTCTGAAGATCTCCTCCGCCTTCGGACCGCCGATCCACGCAAGAGCGTTCCAAGCGTCGTAGCGGAGGTTCGGGTCCGGATGATCCATGAGCTTCGCGATCTCAGGGATCTTGTCCTCCGACTTGAAACCCCCGAGAACATCGATCGCGATGTTCCGTACAGCCCCATCGCGGCTGGAGAGCCAGCCCACGGCGCGGTCGACTGCTTCACGATGGCCGAGGGACACGAGCGCGCTCCCCGCGCCCCACAGCCGGACGCGATGCGGACCTTCGATCTCCCGCATGAGCCACGGCACCGCCCCCTCCAGGTGGAGGAAGCGGATCATGTCGACGGCGTGCTCCGATAAGGTGCCTTCCGACAGCGAGCGGAGGACGAATTCGCCCGCGCCCGGCGGGTCTGCGTACAGCAGGTACAAGGCGGCTTCGCGCCGCGCATCCACGGGCGACCAGCCGCTGCGCAAGAGCTCGTCGTCATCCTTCTTGTGAAGCCGGACGTACGGGCGGATGAGGTTCACCAGATTGTCCGGCCGAATCTGGCGGAGGGCCTCGTACGCCTCGTCGTAGCCTCTGACGCGCCTTTCGACGTAGCCCTGGACCAGGATCGGGGCGGCGTCCTTCAGTCGCAGCGCTCCGGACGCCCGCACGGCGGCGCGCACGACCTCGCGATCCGCATGCGTCAGGAGGGCCGCCACGTCTGCTGCCGCGTCCTTGCAGCCGGTCTCCGCGATCCCATCCAGCAGGCGCGCCAGGACTCGAGCGTCCTTCTCGTTTCCGAGCCGCGCACAGAGGACCGGCCCCGCGCCATCGCCGGCAAAGTGCGCGAAACAGCGCGCGGCCTCGGCCCGCACATCGGCCGACTCATCGTCCAGCAGTGCGCCGATCGCTTCTGTCGCATCGTGCGCGTCCAGCGCGCGCAGCGCCGTGATGCCGGCGCGGCGCAGCTTCGCATCGCGCGACTCCAAGGCGCGCCGGCCGCGGGGGAGCGCCTGCCGCGCGCCGAGCCTCCCGAGCGCGACGAGCGCACCCGGACCCTCCTTGTCGAGGAGTCTGGCGGGATCGCCCCAGTCGACGAGCAGGTCGACGGCATGGGCGCGCACCTCGTCGGAGGCGTCGTCGACAAGCCGGAGGGCCGCGTCCGCCGACTCCGGCATCCTCCACCGCCGCGCGATCCGGAGCACCTGGAGACGGACTTCGGGCGCGTCGTGCCCGACGAGCGGTTCGATGTCCTTCCAGCCGGGCCGTGCTCGTTGAAGCTTGTCGCTCACCTCCCAGCGGAGATCTTTCTCGGTGCGGAGCAGATCGACGAGATCGCGGGCCAGGGCGTCCATCCGGAACTGGCCTGCGCAGTGCAGACCGATGTGCCTGGTCTTGTCGTCGGCTAGGAGATCGCGCACGAGATCCTCAGGAGGGGCGACGCCGAGCAACTCCAGCGCCTTGAGAGCCGCCGGTGACGAATCGTCGTGGCCGAGCCACTGCGCGATGGCCGGGGCCGCCTCCCGAACGCGCGCCGCCGCCAGTGCAAACATGGCCTCCTCACGCGTGTCCCGGTCGGCGTGCGAGACGAGTGGGAGGACGCAGGGCGCGAGCTCGCGGCACTTCAGCGTGGCCATGACGGTGGCGCAGCCGCGCCGAATGGGATAGGGAAGGTCCGGCCCGAACACCGCGGCATAGGCTGCGAGGTCTTCGCGCGTCGCGTGGCGGCGTCCGGGACGCTCGCTGAGGAGCGACACACCGGTCAGATCTTCGAGGCCCTTGAGGAGATCTCGTGCGTTGGACGACCAGAGCCGCGCCGACAGGCCGGGAAGGGCGGCCGTCGTCTCCCGCCGGAACCCCGCCTCGTAGAGCTCCTCCATGCGCACGTCGGGCGGAAAGCTGCGGCGCACGCGGCGCGCGCCTGCGGCCACGTCGGCGTCGGTCGAACGGCAGGCGCCCGCCACCGCCGGCCATGCGTGCGCCCCCAATTCCACCAGACGCCGCACGGCCCGCTCGCGTTCCTCCACGTCGTCCGCTCCCAGGGCGCGGACGAGATCCTCGACCTCCCGATTCTGGAGGAACAGCGTCAAGGCGAGAAGCGCGGCCATCTGCATATCATTCTACGCTGCTGCGCCTGGATGCAGGATTCCGGCGTATGCTTCCACTGTGATAACGCGGCGTGTGGTTTCGAAGACGCCCCCCTGGTCGGACTTCATCCGGATCACGGAGATGTGCGAGGAAGCGCTGCAGCGGATGAAGACGGAGGAGGGCATGCGCTCCGGCCCCGGCGCCCCGCCGCTCAGGCCTGCGTGAACGCCGCCCACTTCTCCATCAGCCGCTGCGCGTCCCCTGAATCGAGTGCCCCCGCCGCCCGCCCCGCCCCCGACTTCGGCGAGTCGGCCTTTCCCGCGGCAATGAGCGCGATCGCCGCCGAGTAGACCACGCCGTCCCGATACGCGCCCTTCTCCCCCCCGAGCACCCGACGCGCGATCGCCGCGTTGTCCTGCGGCGTCCCGCCCGCCAGGTCGGCCTCCTTCGCGCGCCTGAGCCCCGCCTGCTTCGGCTCCAGCGTCAGCGCGCTCACGCGCCCGTCCTTCAGCCGCGCCGCGCGCGTCGGGCCGAGGAGCGACACCTCGTCGAGTCCGCCCGCGCCGTGGAACGTGAAGGCGGCCTTCGAGCCGAGATCGCGCAGCGCCTCCGCGAACGGCCGCACGAGCGCGGGGCTGAAGATGCCGATCGTCTGCACGTTCGCGAACGCCGGGTTCGTGAGCGGCCCGAGGCAGTTGAAGATCGTCCGGAAGCCGAGCTCACGCCGCACCGGCCCCGCGTGCTTCATCGCGGGATGCAGCGCCGGCGCGTGCAGGTACGCGATCCCCACCTCGCGCAGCCCCGCCTCCAGCCGCTCCTTCGGGAGCTCGATCTTCAGGCCGAGCTGCTCGAGGAGATCGGCGCTCCCGCACTTCGAGCTCGCCGCGCGGTTGCCGTGCTTGGCGACGACGACTCCGCACGCCGCGACGACGATCGCCGCCGCCGTCGAGAAGTTGAACGTGCCGCGGCCGTCGCCGCCCGTCCCGCACGTATCGAGCACCACGCCGTCGGGCGCCGCGACGCGCACGACGCGCTGTCGCATCGCGCGCGCGCACCCGACGATCTCGGCGGCGGTCTCGCCCTTCATGCGCAGCGCGGTCGCGAAGGCGGCGATCTGTGCGGGCGTCGCCGCGCCATCCATGATCTCGCCGAGCGCCGCAGCCGCCTCCTCCGCGGCGAGGTCGCGACGCTCCACGAGCCGCGCGAGCGCCTCCTTGAGCATCGCGGGATTATACTTGCGGAAACGCGGGGGGGGTGCCATCGTCATAACCCCATGACGGTAGGACCTTCCGCGCGGCGCCGTACGGTGGCCTGGTCGGCCCCATTGCGCGGCTCCCAGGAGCCGGTCCTGCCCGATCTCGTCGACCTCTACCGCCACACGACCCTCCTCTCCCGCTAGCGCGCGCCCCCACCCGGCCCCTGACCCATGAAGCTCATCGCTTCCGCTTTGGCCGCGACCGGCAAGGCGATCCACGCCGCGTGGACCGCCCCGCTCGTCCTCTTCGCCGCGTTCCTCATCGCGTGGGGCGCGGAGGCGGCGCAGTTCCTCATGTCCCAGGGGCTGGCGCTCGCGGTGCTCGCCTGGCTGCAGACGCTGCCGGAGTTCGCCGTCGAGGCGGAGCTCGCCTGGCAGGCGGGGCGGGGAACGGCGGCGGACGTCCACCTCGTGACGGCGAACTTCACCGGCTCGATCCGCCTCATCATGGGCTTCGGCATGCCGGTGGTCTACTTCATCTCGACGCGCTTCTGGAGCCGCGCGCGCTCGCTCAAGCCGATCGTGCTCGACCCGTTCCACTCGGTCGAGATCATCAGCCTCTTCCCGCCGATCATCTACTTCCTCCATATCCTCCACAAGGGGTCGCTCGACGTCATCGACTCGATCGTCCTGCTGTCGTTCTACGCCCTCTACCTCGGCCTCCTCCTCAAGATGCCGCCCGAGGAGGAGGAGGACATCTCCGAGCTGCCGCTCGTGTCGCGGTGGATCCTGCGGTGCGGGCGCATGGGGCGCATCCTCGGGTGCGTGGGGGTCTTCGTGGCCGGCGGCGCGATCCTCTACTTCACGGTGCACCCGTTCATCGAGAGCCTGAAGTCGCTGGCGGTCATGATGGGCATGGCGCCGTTCTTCTTCATCCAGTGGGTCGCGCCGTTCCTCTCCGAGATGCCCGAGAAGGTGAGCGCGTTCGCGTGGGCGGCGCGCTCGAACAAGGCGTCGATGTCGCTCATGAACTTCCTCAGCTCGAACCTGAACCAGCTCACGGTGCTCGTGGCGATGGTGCCGATCGTGTTCGTCGTCTCGGCCGCGACCGCTCCGGAGGTCGACGAGCTTCTCGAGCGGGCCGACAAGGCGAAGATCGCGCCGCTCGTCTCGAAGCACGGCACGATCGACCGCGACCGGGCGCACGCGATGCTGCTGGACCAGTCGTCGGCCGAACGGGTGCTGAGCGAGCTGGAGAGATCGGGCGCGCGGCTGCTGCCGGACGGCGCGGCGCTCCTGCGGTCGCAGCTGCGCGAGGAGCTGCGGGAGGCGGCGGTCGAGCGCGGCGGGGAGGGGCTGCCGAGGATCCGCTTCAACCACGCGCAGCTCTCGGAGGTGCTGCTGACGGTGGCGCAGGCGGCGCTCTGCCTGGTGCTGCTGCTGAACATGAAGTTCGAATGGTGGGACGCGGTCGGGATGTTCGTGCTCTTCATCGCGCAGTTCCTGAGCCCGCTCTGGGCGAAGATGCTCGGACTGCGCGCGTCGGAGGTCGAGCCCTTCAACGAGAGCTTCCGTGTCTGGGTTTCGCTCGTCTACCTCGCGTGGATCGGGCTGGAGGCGGCGCTCTGCCTGGCGCGGGTGCGCAACTGGCAGTTCCCGATGCTGGCGCGCCCGTCGCGCCCGCTGTTCCAGCGGCAGACGCGGGGGCCGGACGCGCGGTGATTCGTTTTTCCGGCGACCGCGCGGAAGCCCGTGGAACGGCGCGGAAGGCGCGTTCCTGATCGGTACGCGCCTGGCGTTTTCAGAACCCTCCTTGACACCCCCGGAAACGGACGCATATACTTCGCCGGACCCATGGCAAAGAAGAGCGACGGCCGCGCGAAGCCGAAGACCGCGCCGGAGGAGCCTCCGGCCGAGGCGGAGAAGCCGAAGCGCAAAGGCCGGCCCGGCAGGGCGGTGGTGATCGTCGAGTCGCCCGCGAAGGCGAAGACGATCAACAAGATCCTCGGCACCGGCTTCGTGGTGAAGGCGTGCTACGGCCACGTGCGCGACCTGCCGAAGCGCGCGTTCGGCGTCGACGTCGAGCACAACTTCGAGCCGACCTACGTTCCGATCCGCGGAAAGGCCAAGGTCATCTCCGAGCTGCGCGCCGCCACGAAGGCCGCGTCGGCGGTCTACCTGGCGCCCGACCCGGACCGCGAGGGGGAGGCGATCGCGTGGCACCTCGTGGAGGCGCTGCGCATCCCGGCGGACAAGACGCGCCGCGTAACGTTCAACGAGATCACCAAGCGCGGCGTCCTCGAAGCGTTCCAGCGCCCCGGGGAGATCTCGATGGACCGCGTCTATGCGCAGCAGGCGCGGCGGCTGCTCGACCGCATCGTCGGCTACAAGCTGTCCCCCGTCCTCTGGGAGAAGATCGCACGCGGGCTCTCGGCGGGGCGCGTGCAGTCGGTCGCCGTCCGGCTCGTCGTCGAGCGTGAGGCGGAGATCCGCGCCTTCAAGGCGGACGAGTACTGGACGATCACGGCGCACGTCTCGAAGAAGGGGGACGCCATCCGCTTCCGCGCGGAGCTGACGAAGCTCGACGAGAAGGACGCGAAGGTGGGCGACGAGCGCACCGCGAAGTCGCTGGTCGACGAGCTTTCGCGCGCGCGGTTCGCCGTCGAGTCGGTGAACGAGCGCGAGAAGCTGGAGCACTCGCCGCCCCCCTTCACGACGAGCCTGCTCCAGCAGCAGGCGTCGATCAAGCTCCGCTTCACGACGTCGCGCGCGATGCGGATCGCGCAGCAGCTCTACGAGGGCGTGGACATCGGCGACGAGGGCACCGTCGGCCTGATCACGTACATGCGCACGGACTCCTTCCGCGTGGCGGACGAGGCGGTCGCCGAGTGCCGCGCGCACATCGAGCGCCGCTTCGGCAGGGTGTACCTGCCCGAGAAGCCGCCGGTCCGCGCCGCGAAGAAGGGCGCGCAGGAGGCGCACGAGGCCATCCGCCCGACGTCCGTCGAGCGCACGCCCGAGTCGGTCAAGGCGTACCTCACCGACGAGCAGTTCCGGCTCTACCGGCTG
>Ga0187892_10005262_pt1 | contig 20537 bp, 22 predicted proteins | sample MA1701073metaG_FD_139345 | JGI IMG/M metagenome (GOLD analysis project Ga0187892, IMG submission 139345) | Bio-ooze microbial communities from a basaltic lava cave in the Kipuka Kanohina Cave System on the Island of Hawaii, USA - MA170107-3 metaG ... | reverse complement strand
CGTTTCGGCCATCAGACCCTGCGGACAAAAAAATGTAAGACAAAAAAATAAAGAGCGGCCATTTTTTTGTCCTACATTTTTTTGTCCGGTTGGCTTTTGTGGCCGAAACGACGATCAACGCCATCACGGCTATCAGTTCGACAGTTTCAAGACGCGATGATTGTAGCTATCCGAGATGTACAACGCGCCCGACGGATGCGAGAAGACCCCGTGCGGGCGATTCAACTGTGTCTTGAGCGGATCGTCCGGAACGATCCGGTCGCCTTTCTCTCCTGAACCGGCGATGACCACAACTGAGCCGTCCCTGGGATTATATTTTCGGATCAAATGGTTCTCAGCGTCGGCGATGATCACGTTGTCGTTGCGGTCAACACAGAGATACTTGGGACCATTCAAGCCCGAACCTTGAGATGGAATATTCGGGCCGACGACCGTTCGGATTTTACCCAGCTTATCAACCACGCGGAGCGCATTGCCGCGTCGTTCCAGAATGTAGACGTTGCCTTTGGAATCTACTGCGGCGGCGCGCGGGTCTACGAGCGGGCTGTTGACGGCGACGGCGCCATCGGCTGGAACGCCTTCCTGACCATTCCCAGCGATTATCGTCACGACGCCGGATCGAATATCCAACAGCCTGATGCGCCGGTTGCGCAGATCGGTGATGTAAAGTTTGTCGCCCGCCCGATTTATATCCACCGCGTAGAGTTGGTTGAACGTCACATTGATCGCAGGCCCTCCGTCGCCGGAATGGCCCGCCTGCCCCGCGCCAGCCACAGTCGCAGATCGGCCAGTCTTCAAATCAATCTTGACGAGGCGATGGTTCAGCGTGTCGGCAACGTACATCTGCTGGTCTTTGCTGATCACCAGCCCGTGTGGGTCGTTGAATTTCACTGGGCCGCCTTCCCCGCCAGCGAAGAGTGTGATAATCCCGCGGGCGTCTACCTTCGTGATCCTCTGCCCTTTGTATTCGCAGATGTACCAATTGCCCTGCTTGTCGAATGCCACGCCGAACGGCTCGATCAACTGTGCGCTCCGAGCGGTTCCGTCGGACGCGCCGCCGCAACCAGCCACGCATTCGATCTTCACAGCAGGCTTTGCCGCAGGTATTGAGATAAGGCTCAACCACAAGGCGCCGAGCGCAATGCCAATCAATTTCATGCTCGTAACTAGACCTCCTTCGCCCCTTTCAATAACCCTGCCACATCTTTGATCCCAACGCCCGGCCCGCTGGGCACAGACATCTTCCCGTCCTTCACCCTGATCGGAGAATCGAACCAGCTTCCATACTTCTCCGTCCCCAGCTTGTACTCCTGATAGCGCCCGATGTCCGGCACGCACGAAGCGAAGTGCAGCATGTAGACGAACCCGAACCCGCCCGAAATATGCACGGTCGTCGGCATCTTCGCCACCTGCGCCATCCGCGCCACGCGCACCGACCGGATCATCCCTCCGTAGTAATGCAGGTCGGGTTGCACAATATCCACGCCCCGGTTGGCGATCATCCAGCGGAAGCGCCAGTCGCTGTACTCCTGCTCTCCGCCCGCCACCGGGATAGTCAAAGCATCCGTCACTGCTTTGGTCTCTTCCAGGTGATCGAACTCGCACGGCTCCTCGAAGTAGACCGCCTTGACCTCTTCCAGCAGGCGTCCCACTTTGATGGCCTGCGGCGCGTCGTATGAGCTTTTGGAATCGGCGTGAATATCAATCGCTTCCCCGAACGTCTTCCGTACCAGCGGGATCAGCTTCTCCGTTCGTCCGGGCATCGCATCCGCGTTCCGGCTCATCCGCCCGCCCACACGGAATTTCAACGCCTTCGCTCCCGACTGTGCTACCAGTTTTTGCAAGTGCTCGACTTCCTGCTCCGGCGTCGTGTCGCGCCGCCCGCTGGCCACGTAAATGGCCACGTCCTGCCGCAAAATGTCTCCCAGCAGCGCGCCCATCGGCTTGCCCACAATTCGCCCCAACATATCCAGGATCGCAAACTCGACCCACGCCTGCGGGCTCCACAGCGCTATGCCGTACAGCTTGTAGTTGTCCTTCCAGCGGTAAAGCTCCCACAGCAGGTTTTCCAGGTCGCGCGCGTCCTTGCCGATGAAAAAAGGAATGACCAACTGCTTGAGAATCTTGTCCAGATACAACTCGCGCGGCGGGTTGGTCAGCGCCACGCCCTCCGCGCCGTCTTTCGAGCGCACGTGGACGAAGTATTCATCGCCCTGCTTCAACAGCTTGATGGATTCGATGATCACCGGTGACTTCAACCCCGCCAGTTTCAGCACTGGCTCAGCCGCCGCTTTATCCAATTCTTGCAAGCTGGGAGCAGCCGAAGACACTTTCTTCGCCTGATCTTTGGCTGCGTAGGCGGAGTTCAGCCCAACGGCTCCCGCCCCCAGCGCGCCTGCTAGAAAATTACGCCGATTGACTCGCATCATTTTTGCCTCTCAGAAAATGTACCGTTCCGGCTGGCGTTCCAGCGCGGCGCGGAATAATTGATCCACTTGTCGCCATCGCTCAGGCTTCATCGCCTCCTCTTTCTTTACTACCGAATCAGGTCGTTGACAGGTTTATGTTTCGTGCCTATGCTTGACTTGAAAACCCAACCGAATCGACTGCAGGGGGCAAGCGAATGTCAAAAGCATATCAAGTCATAACCGAACAAGGGCTGGTGATTCCCCCAGCGCTCTGCGCTACAGCCCAACTCGGTGGAGAAGTCTTACTGGAAATCGAACCGGGCAAGATTGCGATTCGCCCGGCGCACATTTCCGCCGAAGAAGCGCAGCGCAGAGCTTTGCGTTACCTACTGACCACGCTCGGCGATGCCTTGAGCCTCAGCGCGCCATCTCTGCTCGGTCAAAATGCGGAAGCGGTTTGGTCGTTTACCATCAGCCGAAGCGCGACCGGCGAAATTCGCGGTGAATTACGACTGAACGCCGAAACCGGTGAAGTCATTGCCTGGCTGCCGGCCTGAGGCTACATTGCCAACCGATCCCTCGTGAACGTCACGCCCTATCAACAAGAGCAACCGCATACCTGCGCTGTCGCCTGTTTGCGTATAGCAGCGGAGTATTTCGGTATCACGCGCACGGAAGTTGAACTGCTCCCACTGTGTGAAACAACGCTCGATGGCACGACGCCCGATGGGATTGCCCGCGCCGCCCGGCAATTGGGACTCTCTGCCACAATCACCTACGACGAATCGAAGATCCTGCCGGAATCTTTGCGCCGCAAACAACCCGTTATCGTATTTTTAGGCATCCCTTCGCCACAAAGTCCATCGAACCTGGACATTCACGCCGTTGTCGTTACCGGCCTCGACCAACAGTGCGTCACGTTCACAGATCCGTTTGATGGGGTGGAACACACACAGCCGAGAGACGACTTCTTTAAACATTGGGAGAACGCGTTCCACATCGCAATCCTGCTCAGCCGCTCCTGAAAATCATTTCGGCGCCCCCGCCGCCCAGTTGACCACCACCGTCAGCGGCGCGTTCGGCTCCGTCTCCACCACAGCGTTGATCAGAAAACGCTGCCCGTCGCCCGTCACGGCATAGGGCGCAATGAAGACCAGAGTAGTCACGGCGCGGAACTCGAAGAGCGAGACCGCCGCGTCAACCTCGAAGCTCTTGCCGCTCCTCACAGGCGCCGTCATCAGCTTCCCGTCCCTTGCGTAGTAGAACAACTCCCGCCCATCCCGACGCCAGCGTGGATGGTTGCCCCCGCCGGTCGAGATCTGCCGCTTGCCGCCACCTCCGGGGAAGCTCTGCACGTAGACCTCATACTGGCCCGATACATCCGAGGCGTAGGCCAGCCATCGCCCATCGGGCGAGAGCGCCCCCGCAATTTCACTAGCATCAGTGTGTACCACGGGGAACGGCTCCTTGCCACTCCCTGGCTCCGGCAAGACCCAAACATCTCTTTTCGTCTTCGGGTCGGTTGCTGTGTAATAGATGATGAAGCGCCCGTCCCGCGACCAGTCGGTGGGAATTTCGTTGCGATCCGATTTCAGCAACAGCGTCTCCTCTCCGTCGCCGCTGGCCGCCTTCTGATAGAGATCCGAAACTCCACCCAAACCCAAACTCCAGACGATACGGCTCCCGTCAGGCGCCCAGATGGGAAAGGTATTACCCGCCCGATTGAAGGTGAAGCGCTTAGGGCCCCCCCCGACACGTCATACACCCAAAGCTCGTTGACGCTGGACTGGGGATCAATGCGGCTGGCGACAAAACGCTTTTCGTCAGGCGATAGCCAGGGCCGGCTACCACCTACGTCCACATCCAGCGAGTTAATCGGCTGACCGCGACGATCCATCCAGCGGTATTGGTGACGCTGCCGCTTGAGGTTTGGATCAAAGACCAATATTCCGTTGTCTGAGACGGAAAAGGTGGGGTAATTGCCGTAAAGATCACGCCCAACCTTGTCTGAGAGCTTGAATGGCTCGCCGGTGAAATCGAGTCGGCTTGCATCAAAGGGCTGGGCCAGCAAGGCGCCATCGCGCCCGAAGACCAGCCAGCCAGCCCCGCTCCCCCGTTCGCCAGGGACTGTGGCCACATACTTGATAGTCGTGACATCGTCGAGCAGCCGTTGCTTGAGGTTCCCGTCGAGCGAGCCGAGGTAAACCCCACGCGTCTCCTTCTGTCCACTCGGAATGCTGTAGAGGAAGTGACGACCATCCGGCAGAAAAGTTGGGTAGAGATGCCCAATCTCCTGGCGTGAACTGTCGGAGGTCGTCACCCGAATGGATTCTCCGCCCGTCTCGGAGATCAGGAAAAATCCGGTCGCCGCCCGCGGATAGAGAATCACCCCAGCTTGGCTCCACGTACCGCCATTAGCGAACGGGACCTCGCAGAGCGTTTGTAAAAGCCCGCCGTTGACTTCGATCTTTTTTAACATGCCATCGGCGAAGAAGCCGATGAAGCGGCTGTCGGGCGACCAGAAGGGAAAGGTTGCGCCAGTCGTGCCAGCGAGCGCCCTGGCTTCGGTGGAATTGAGCGCGCGCACCCAGAGTTGGACTTTGCCGCCGGTCGCAGCGGTGAATGCCAGAAGCCGGCCATCGGGTGAGACGGCGATCTGGCCAAAGCTGGACTTCTCCGGCGGCAGGATCGAAGCCTTGAAGACGCGCGCGTCCGCAGCAGGCTGGCGCGTGAAGTATGCCCAAGTCAATCCCAGCGCCACGAACATAAATAGCGCGGCCACGATCCAGGCTAGCCGCGCCTGGCCGAATAAACGCGATGGACTGGCGCCCGGCGTTTCCAGCCGCGCGCCTGAAGAGGTAGACAACGCTTCGAGCGCGAAGCCGAGATCGTATGCTGTTTGAAACCGCCGCTCCGGCTTCTTCTCCAAACACCTCCGCACCAGCTTTTCAAGCTGCGGGCTGACCTTCGTGTTCGTTTCGCCAAGCTCCGGCGGCTCTTCCTTCAGGATCGCGTTCATCACCTCGATGGCCGAAGCCCCGCTAAAAGCCCTCTGCCCGCTCAGCATCTCGTAAAGGATCACGCCGAACGCGAAGATGTCTGAGCGATGATCCGTCTCCTGCCCTCGCACCTGCTCCGGCGACATATAACCCACCGTCCCCATCACCACGCCGGGATCGGTGATCCGTTTCTGCGTCGGCGCGTCCGTGTCAACCACGCTGGACTGCGGCGGGCGCAGTTTCGCCAGTCCGAAGTCGAGAATCTTGACGCGCCCGTCTTTCGTCACAAACAAGTTCTCCGGTTTCAGGTCACGATGGACGATGCCTTTCTCGTGCGCGGCGGCGAGGCCCTGGGTGATTTGCTGCGCGTAATCAAGCGCCCTGCGCGCCGGTAACGCGCCCGACTCCAACTGCGCGCGCAGTTCCTCGCCCTCCAGCAATTCGGCGACGATGAATGGCGCGCCATCATGCGTGCCGATGTCATGAACCGTCAGTATGTTCGGATGATTCAAGGCAGATGTGGCCTGCGCTTCCTGCCTGAAGCGGAGCAGCCGGTCGGCGTCATTGGCGGGCGATGCGGGCAAAACTTTGATCGCCACATCGCGCCGCAACCGTTCATCGCGCGCGCGATAAACTACGCCCATCCCGCCACGCCCGAGCAGCGCCAGGATTTTGTACGCTCCGATGTGCTGTCCGGGGAGTAACTGAGGCGCTGTTTGGCTTAACTCTTCCGGTTCAAGCTGCCGCGCCTCAAACGCCAGCGCGTTCCCTTCGATGAAGCCCTCCGACGCGCCGTCATAACGCAACAACTCTTCGACCTCGCGGCGCAAGCCGGAGTCATCCGCGCAGGTTTCGGCCAGAAAGGCTGCGCGCTCGTTTGGCGCGCGTTCCAGCGCCGCGTGATAAAGCTGTTCGATCTGTCGCCAGCGGTCACGATCCATTGGTGGTTCCCCGGAAAAACGCGGGCATTCTACACCCGCAGCCGCCGGGCAAAAAAAGTTTCCCCGCCTTTACCTCTTTTTCCCGCCCTTTCCCGATAAGCCGCCGAGAGAACAGAAAGACGCTCTTCGATTGAGAGACGGCGTTCAGAGTCCCGACTTTAGTCGGAAGGGCTTGATTACCGAATGCTTCCGACTAAAGTCGGAACTCTGAACACCGTCTCCTATTTTCCGGGCTTACCGAACTTGCTCTGTATCTGCTTCTGCAATTGAAAGAATTCGCGCAATGGCTCGTCTTTCGCGCAACTGAACAAAACGTAGGCGGCGCCTTCTTCAAAGCGGTCGCCCGGTTCGATCTGTGTTGGTTGGCGGACGATGATGTGGCGCGACCAGTACTTCCCGTTGTCAGCGCCATCGGAAATGCCGATGTCGGGGTTGGCGCTCCTCGTGGCTTTGTAATCCAACATCACAAAGCCGTAGCCATAACCTTTGTCGAGGTTCAGAAACGCCAGCCAGGGAGCGTCGGCGGCAATCGGCTCTTTTTCGAGCAGCGGCTTGCGTTCGTCGAAGGTAGCGATCCGCTGCCGTCCATCGCGGCCAAGCCAGGCCAAGTGGGTGAAGAACTGGTCCATCGTCATTTCGTTGTTGCGCAGCAGGGTGACGACCAGCGGCTTCTCGACCGTCAAGCGCGACCAGAAGATGAAGTACGGCGCGCCCGCGAAGAACCGATACTCGGCCTCGATCTTCACCTCCGGGTACCCGGCCAGATAGCCCTCGCGGCGATGGATGTAAGTGTCGCCCTGCTGCTCTTCGCGAAACTCCTGCACGGGGTGCCACGTGCCGATGCCTCTGTAGCCCGAAGCGCCCACGCGCTGGAGGTTCGGCGCCCAGTGCATGCGGTTGCGCGTGCGGAGCAAGGTCACGCCGAATTTTTTGTAGGTCAGCCCGCGCAGCGTTCCGCTGTCTTCTTCCACGCACTGGATAGTGCGGTGCGAAAGGTCGGCGATGAAATGCTCGTTCTCAATTTTGCGTCCGACGCGGTCAGTCTTTTCAATTCGCATTTTGTCAGCCCCTGCCGTTATGCTCATAACTACGATAATTGCCGCAACCCATTTCATTGTCATTATCTATCCCCCTGATTGAAGAAGGCCTCCGATCTGATTACAGCGCCTCCGCGATGGCCTCGCACACGTAGTCAATGTTCTTCTCGTTCAGCGCCGCCACGCAAATGCGTCCGCTGCCGACGACGTAGATGCTGTATTCGTTGCGCAACCGATCTACAGCCTCGCGTGGCAAACCAGAGTAGGAGAACATCCCCCGCTGGCGCTCGATGAAACTGAAGTCCTGCTCGACGCCTTTTTCGCGCAGCCGTTGGACGAGCAGGCCACGCATCAGGCGGATGCGTTCGCGCATCTCGGCCAGTTCGCCTTCCCAGCGGACACGCAACTCAGCATCGGTGAGCACAGCCGCGACGATCTGTCCGCCGTGTGATGGCGGGTTGGAATAGTTGGTGCGGATGACACGCTTGATCTGGCTGCGAACGCGCTTGGCCTCTTCCTCGTTTCCCGCCAAAACCGTCAGCGCCCCGATGCGCTCCCGGTACAAGTTGAAGGATTTCGAGAACGAGTTGGCGATCAGGCAAGGAATGCCAGCCTCGACGAACGCGCGCACTGCGAAAGCGTCGGCGTCAATGCCCTCGCTGAAGCCTTGATAGGCGAAGTCGAGGAACGGGATCAAGTCAGCGGTCTGGAAGAAATCTACCAGCCTCATCCATTCCTCCTGGCTCGGATCAACTCCGGTCGGGTTGTGGCAGCAGGCGTGCAACAAGACGATGCTGCGGGCAGGCAATCCCTTGAGCGTGTCGAGCAATGAGGTGAAGTCGAGGCCGTGCGTTTCAGGATCGTAGTACGGATAGTCATTGACCACGAATCCAGCGGCCTCGAAGAGCGCGCGGTGATTCTCCCAACTCGGATTGCTGATCCGGACTTGAGAGGCGGGAAAGAACCGCTTCAGGAAATCCGCGCCCACTTTGAGCGCGCCGGTCCCGCCGAGAGTCTGCACCGTCACAGCGCGCTGCGAAACCATCGCCGCTAAATCTGCGCCGAACAACATCACCTGCGTTTGCTGATTGACGGCGGGAATGCCTTCAATCGGCAAATAACTTTTGGTCTCCTCCTTCGCCCGCCATCGCTCTTGGGCCTCACGGACGACCTGTAAGATCGGGACTTTGCCTGCGCCATCTTGATAGACGCCCGCCGCCAGGTTCACCTTCTTCGGATTCGTGTCATTGGTGAAGGCTTCGGTCAGCCCAAAAATCGGATCAGGCGGGCCCAGTTCGATCTGCGCAAAAGGAGAAGCTTGCATTGTCATTACTATTTTCCCTTTCAATTGAATTGGCGTTAATTTCCTCCGCACTTGGCGACGATCAGCGTGAGATCGTCGTGCTGTTCGTGAGGGCTGAACTGTTGAACGTCATCAACAATCGCCTCGACCAGATGCTGCGACGACAGTTCACGATGCCGCCGCAACGTTTCGATCAGGCGCTGTTCTCCGAATTCCTCTTCCGCGTCGTTGAACGCTTCGGTCACGCCGTCGGTGTAGAGCGCGAGTACGTCACCCGAATAGAGCCGCCGCTCTCCTATCGAGCAATCCCATTCTTCAAAGAGTCCCAGCACCGTGCTCGTAGAATCGAGCCGTTCAACCTCGCCATCGCTCCGCAGCAGAAGAGCGCAGAGATGGCCACAATTCGCGTAGCGCAACCGCTGCTCTCTATCGTCATACTCGGAAAAGAAGAAGGTGGCATAGGAGCTTTCGGTCGTGTTCTCGTAAAAGAGCCGGTTGACGGATCGCAAGAGGCGGCGCGGCTGATCCAACGCGATTGCGCACTGGCTGCGCAGGTTCGCCTGCAAATTGGCCATCAAAAGCGCGGCGGCGATTCCCTTCCCTGAAATGTCGCCGATCACCAGCCCAAGTCGCTCCCGCCCCAAATCGAGAAAATCGTAGTAATCGCCGCCGACCTGGCGAGCCTGAATGCAAATCCCCGCGTAATCGAGCGTCCGAAGCGGCGGCGCCATTTGAGGAAAGAGCCTTGCCTGCACCTGTTTCGCAATTTCCAGTTCCCGCGCGGCGCGACGCTCGGCTTCCAGCTTCTCGGCCATCGCGCGGCGTTGCGCTTCGATTTCCCGGCTCACCTCGTCAAAGCCCACCAGCCCAAATGAATTCCCATCCACATCTTCGAAGCTGGTGAACATGCCGCCCCAAGCCGGCGTCTGCGGCGGATGGCGAAAGCGAACCCCGCGTTCAGACCATTCCTGGAACTTGGCGTTGATGTCCTCGGTGATGAGAACAATCTGCCTGGTCCGCCCAATGAGATCGTATTCTTCCGAGCCGAGGCGCGGAACGACCAGCGCAAGGATCGCGCTGCCATCCGGAGGGGCAACACCTACCCATCGGCCACCGTCTTCGAAGCGGTTATCCGCGACCAGACTGAATCCAAGCTGGTCCACGTAAAATCGCAGACTTCGATCATAATCGCGGATGAAAACTGTAGTGAAGAAAATGCGAAGATAAGGATCCTGGCGATCCGGACGCAAAGTAGATGGGTCCGCCCAGACTGGTGTAGGAGAGTTGTCCATGCGCGTGATTATAAAAAGGGGAACAGACCAGCGCAATCACGGATCGAGCAGGCGCACAAAACCTTCCTGCGCGGAATGTTTGTCGGTCGTCAGCGCTTCGAGGATTTGCCGTTCGGCGGCGACGGCTGCATTTCAAAAAGATTGGATTCGGATATTTTCCCACAACCAATTATCAATGGGCCGCAAGCGCCCGAATTTAAATAGGCGTCAAGAAGCATCGAACTTGAAACATCGCTGTTGGGGCGTGCGTAAGGGTGAGGGCGTGTCCAACACACTACATTTAGGAGAAGGGATGCCATAGCGCATCTTTGGAGATAAAAATCAGCAGCGCAAGATTTTCGTCGCTGCGCACAAACCAAACGGAGGTAATTTTGAAAAAGCAGATACTGAGCATCGTCGCCGCACTGACCTTTATCATTCCCATGTCAATCATCGGGTTTGCGGGCCTCACCGGCAGGGTCAGCGCGGACGTCCCATTCGACTTCAATGTTGGCGGTAAAGAGTTCAAGGCTGGCAAATATTCTGTCAGCCGGCTCAGCGAAAACAACACCGCCGGCACATTGATCATTCGCAGCGCAGACAACCGCGAGGTGGCCAACTTCAACGTCAACAATGTTTATGGCAAGGGCGAGACGCCGGCGAGTTTTGTTTTCCGTCGCTACGGTAATCAATACTTCCTCGCGCGGGTTTTTGATGGAGATGGCAAACAAGGATTTGAGCTAACGAAGTCGAAAGCCGAGCGCGAAGCGGCGAAGAAGCGCGACATAATCACGCAAAACGTCGTTGAGCCAGAGGTCGTGACGGTAGTGGCGAAGGCCGGGCAGTAATTCTGATCCCGCAATCCGCCGACCCATCGGAAACCATAACGAAACCGGTCAGCAAACCGGGATCCAAATCCAAACGGCAATCCGCAGCGATTTTTCGGTTGCGGGTTGCCGTTTCGTTTTTGCCATCAGGTTATGGCTTTGGTTTCAGAGGCGCGGGTTGGAGTTCTTCGACTTCTATGTTGAAACGCTGATATTGGCTGAACTCGAAGGTCATGTCTTTGTTTGTTCCATTGAACAGCGCAGCCTTGCCGATGGCATTGAGTCGAATTCGTTTGGGAACCCACAGTCCATTAGGCAGGCGCATCTGTTCATAAACGATCGTTTCTGCGTCTGGGGGCGCAGAGTGGAGATTCTGCTCTGTCGCTGCGCGCCTGGGCCAGGCTTCCAGCCGGGCGACCACTTTATCCGCCGCATCTATCCAAACTACCCCAGCCATTTCGGCCAGGTACTGCTCGCGCGGAGCGTTCGCATTGCCGGCGCACGATTGAATGTCGAGCGCGATCATATCGCGCTCGGCCAGCCGGTCGTAGCGAGGCGCGCCGAACCGGCACTGTCGCAGGAATTGCGAAACTCCGATCCACACGCCACCCCCAGCCTGAGTCACTCCGATCCCTGCGGCGACATACTTTTCCGCGCCGGCCGCGGGCGCGCCGCTCGACTGAAAGGCGCTTTCGCGTTCGGCCTTCTCTATCTCTTTTGCCGCCTGCTGTCGTTCTTTTTTCAGGCGCTTCGGCGAAACCGGCGCGCCATCCTCACTGATCAGGCTGATGACGTGGCGATGCTGTCCCAGGACTTTGATCGGATAGGCTTCATATACGCTGACGTGTTCAACCAGCTTGCCACGTTGATCGAATTCGCGTGAAAGCCGCGTCTGAAGGTACGTGTATTCAGGCAGCCGCAAATGCATAACCGTCCCCAAGCGGTCGCTATCGCGGATCAACTGTGGGATGTCCAGCGAGGAAAGGGCTGGAAGTTGAGCGCCATTCGCTGTCAGTGAAATGGCCAGCGCCAGCGGATTGAACAGCCGCCGGAATTTTATGGCAGGCTCCCGCAGGTTTTTGCCTCGTTCGATTGCGTGAGACATATTTGTCCCTCTCTGGTTTTTAGCGGAGCCTCAGTTTGCTCTGCCGGATTTCAAACCGCGCTCCTATCGGCATCAAGAGGATTCTTCAGGTTTGCCTATCGTCTCCCTGATCACTTCCGCAAGACTGACAATCGCCGCGCGCCCGTCGCCTCGAAAGCTCGACCCGTGCATCACCGCCAGAGTTTGTGGTTCCAGCGCGGCCAGCCGTTGAAACATGCTGTCAGTATAAAGCGTGTAAGGCATGTCTTTCGCCAGAGGCCCCGCCATACCAGCAATAATTGTTTCGCGCGCGCGTTCCACAATGCCGGACTCAATCAAAGGCTCCGGGTCTCCGGGTTGAAAGAAGAGATCGGAGCAGAGCAGCGTCCGGTCATTTTCCTCGAAGAAAAGCCCTGCGTCCCAGCCGTGTGGGAAGTGAGGCGTGAATAAATACCGCAGGCGATGGCGGCCAATTTCAAACACCTCGTTATCGCTGAGCGCGCGCGCAGGCCGATCGGCGAAATCTTTCAAATTCACCTCCGCGCCCACGAAGCTGCAAACCGCTTGAGCATGCGGCGCGATCCCAAGCCATTCGTTCAATGCCCCGCATTCGTCCGATTCGAAGTGGCTGAACCCGATCCAGCGCAGCGACGATGGATCGATGATGGTTGAAACTGCTTCAAGCGTAATGGGGAACATCTTCTTGAACCCTGTGTGCATCAGGAACGGCTCGTCATCTTTTATGAGAATTTGGTTGAACTGGATGCCGTATTCAGGATGAAACGTGGAGATTCGGTATACGTCCTGGGCGATTTCAGTCACTTTGCTGTTCATGTCATTTTCCCTCTTGGTTAAAGTTTCCGAGGGCCGTTTAGTAATTTCCCTCTCCTCATCACGCGCAACCGAAGATCAAAAAGGATCAAGCGGCGAAAAAAATATTCGACCTGTGCAGGTAGCGCAGGATGGAAGCAAAAGGGGCAAGAAAGGCAAAAAAGGCAAAAAGGTCTTTTTTGTTTCTTTTGCCCTTCTTGCCCCTTTTGCTTCCACTTTCACCATCTCTTCGCAAAACTACTTGCACAGGTGGAAAATATTAGCGGGAAGGATTTCCACTGGTCTGTTTCATTGCGCCGGCTTGTCCGGACGCCAGAACGGTTCCGCCGCCGCGATGAACTCAATCGGAACCTCTTTGATAAATTCCTTCAGCCATTCGGCGCAATACTTCATCCCCGCCTGCTCCGACACCACGTGGCCCAGCACTATCAGAGCCTTCTTTTTGCCCGACGCTATCGTGTCCTGCGCATACTCGACCAACTCCCATTCGTGCGTTTCCCCAATCACGAGAACGTCAACATCGGGCCGCGCAAAAAACGGGATGCCCGGCATCTGGCTCACATTTCCCCAACTGGCCAGCGCGCGCTTGACCGGCAGCTTCGGATCGCCCACCACACGCATCGTGCGAATCTTCAGCTTCGTTTCCATCTCCCTGGCCAGACGCGCCAGCGGGATTTCGGGAAACGTAAAACTCTTCGGATTCTGCGGGTCGGCGTATTTCTCCCAACCTAATTCACGCATCATCCCAACGGCGATGCCATCCGGCTTTCGCCCGTGCCAGTGATCGTGGAAGTGGAACACGACCATGTTGTTCTGGTTGAGAAAATCGAGCTTGAACTGATAGGTAGGGTTCTGCAGGAGTTGCTCGGTCCGATCCTGGTGCGAGAAGAAGGTTGACTCGTGCGTGATCACCATATTCTTCCCGCTAGCGGCCGCGCGCCGAACCACGTCGAGCGTCGCCATCATCGTCGTCGCAATCCCTTTGACGGGTGTCTCCGCAGCGCCGGCGATGATGTTGTCAACGGTCTGCGCGCGCCACGGGATGCCGACGTTGGCTTTGATGCGATCAATCACCTGTCCAGCGGTGAGCGTCTGCGCGGCTTGCGGGCGCGCAATTTTCGCCGCCGCCAGCCCCATTGAAGCGAGCAGGAAGGCGCGGCGTGATGCAACGTGAGGAAGCAACTGCGTTCCGTCGTAATGCTCGCGCAAGGTTATGTTTTCCATAGCTCCGCTACAACCATTTTGCTGAGACATCAAATTCAATCAGTTCCTTCTTCGAGTTTCGTTTTCGAATTGGTCGGATGTCAATCTCCGTGAAACCAAATTCGGCCATGATCCGGGCATATATCTTCTCGACAGAGAGAAGCTCGCCATAGAAGGTCGAATTGCCGACGATGTAATGCAATTTCGCTCCGGGCGCCAGAATCTCGCGCAACCCGGCAAAATGCTTTGCCATATCAACACAATATTTGCGAATGTAGTTCGCCAGGAGCGCGCCGTTGGCGTTGTCGGGATTCGCCACGCGCGCCAGCGTCGCTTCGAGTTCATCCGAGGTGTAAGCCTCCTCGTCCGGCTTCCAATCGTTCAGGCGGCTGGTCGCAACTCCCCACGTTCCGCCAATCGCCTGCCAATCGAGATCGCCAGCGTCCCGACCGTTTTCGAGGAAGCGCAGCCAGTACATATACGGACGCAACTCCCGGATATAAGACATTCGATTCGCATACGGCGGCGAGGTCACGACCAGGTCGAATGGGGCCAGCTTGAGCGTGGAAAGTTCTCTCGCATCGTGAAGCAGCACGCTCGCCTCGCCCGCAGGGTTCTCGCCTGCGCCTTTCAACACAAAAGCGATGTCATTCCTGAAAAGACCTGAGTAATCGGGTTGAAGATCTAATTCGAGTTGAGCCGTGTCTTTGAATGACATGGACTGGTGATTGAAAGCCGCGTTCGAGCACGCGATGAGCGTGCGGCAGAAGGCTATGCGGAGAAGCTTTCCCTCATCGGTTTCGGGAGACACGGTCTTCTCAATCGCGGCTTGAAGCCGGCAGAGAAATTCGAGAACCTTCGGCGACCACCATCTTTCAATGTTGTGAATCGGCGGCGGCAGGCTCGGCTCAACATCGCCAGTTCCGAGCAAAGCAAGAATCTCCTCGCCAGCATTGCGCGCCCTCGCAATCGCCACGTCTGAGTAACGCGCAGTCTTAGCCTGGCCGAGCCACACCAGGAATGGATTGATGTCGGTAGTCGCCGCGTCGTGGCCGTGATAGGCCGCGCTCAAGGCGGTGGTGGCTGTTCCACAGAAAGGGTCGAAGACGCGCAGGCGCCCTTGCGTTCGATCCATCAATTCTTCGACGACGCGGACGGAATAAGCGGGCGTGAGGCGAAGCCAACCGTGGCGGCCGGTTTTGAGGTTGTACTTGTGGGTGTAGTCAGCGCGCTGCCGCAACTGGCCGAAGGCGATATTGTTCATTTTGCCTCCGGCGTCAAAAGGGCGCGGAGAACTTTATCAATCTCATCGCGCAGTGTTCGTTTGTTTCGCTCGAAGAAGGCGGCGAGATCATAACCGACGATCTCTCGCGTGAAGTCGTAGGTCGAGCGGAGCGGATCATTCGCTCCCACCAGTCCGGTCAGCACCGACCACTTTTCCGCGCGGTAGCGGATCAGGATGTCGGAGTCAATTTGCGCCGAGAGAATGACAGCGCAGGGGAAATAGCCCTTGATGTAGGCTGTCGCGGCATTGGCAATGTCGGCATTTTGACGCTTAGAGTCCTTGCTCTTGTAACCCTGCCGAACCTCGAAGACCGCGCCGGTGAGCGCAGCGAAAATATTCCTCTCAACACCGACAGCGTCGGCGGAGGCTCGCATCCAGTCGTGGAACCTCTTGCGGGCTTGCCGATTCGGAATCTCAGCGATCGGAACACGCCCATCGAGATACAGAGTGCGTTTCTTGGCGTTGGCTCCAGTTACCTCGTACGACCAAATGACGGCCTCTGGAGGAAGGTCAAGCGCAGCTTGAAGCACCCGCCGGAACAATCGCTCGCAACCGATTCCGATTTGACGATAGACACTTGTCATTCCGCCTGCAGCTTTGTGCGCCGCATACATCAGCGGGTTATCGAGGCCAAACCAACCGTAGAAAGGATCTTTCTGATAGAGAGCCTGGAACTGCTCAAGTGTCAGCCCCGCGCCTTGCCCCTGACCAAACTTAGGCTTGTATTTGGCGCAGACACGAATCGGTTCCAGGATGATATCAAGATACCTGGCGTCGTTCTGCGTCATTTGATCTGACTTCTTTCGAGATTTCATGCGTCGCCCGTTAATCAGCGCTGTCTGCATCTCCACAATGTGAAATACGCGGTGTCTGACAAGGTACCTTTCAGAGGCGCTCCTGGATTTGCTCTTTGACTGGCATTACAGGATACTCCGGCTCATCATCATCGTAGGCCGAGGCCAAGCCCTGCGCTGAAAGGTTCAGCCAAGTCTCTTTCTCCATCTCCATCTCCAGCTCCTGAATCACCGCTGATACGTTCGGTAATTTCTCGGCTGTGGTGAAGATAAGGCAGGCATGAATGTCTTCGGGCGTCAGTCCATCGTATTCCTCCAGAATCTCCGCCGGAGTCGCGCCCTGCGCCAACAGACCCAGGATATATTCGACAGTCAGGCGTGTGCCTTTGATCACAGGTTTGCCTGCCATAACCTTCGGATTGAGCGTGATGCGTTCAAGTAATTGCTGGTCTTCCATTCAACCCTCCGGCCCAATTTTCCCACAACTCACCAATCACACGAAACTACGTCGATTCGGTGGCGATCATCCGTCTTCAGTTCTTTATTGTTGTTCTCCCTTCACTTTTCATCCGACAAGGAGAACAGATTCTCTGGAGCGGATTTCTTGTGTAAGAAGCGGAAAAGAGGAATGCCAAGCAAAATTACCCCAACGCCGAAGGTGATGTATGCAGAGAGGTTATACCTCCCTATACTCAACCCCAAGGGGCGTAATTCTGCCTTGATAACCTCAAGTTTCGCCAGCAACTCCTCCTGAGCCGTCATCTCTTTCGATAGAAACTCTAGATACTCTGAGGAGTTTACCCGCCCTGTACCGGATTTATTGATCACTTCTTGGCTGCGGGCTGCGATCCTTTCGTTCCCAAAATTATATTCTTTGGCAATACGGGTATATTCATCTTCCTTTGGCCGCATTTGTGTCTGCAAATTGCTTGCTTTCAGAAAGCTCCATATGGCAACCATCAGGCTGATAGCTCCCACCATGATTATTATTGGAGTGATGAAATATTTCTTCTTGCTCTCAACCTGTTGCCCAGAGTGTTCACTTAAGGAATTCATTTTCAACCTCCTTATTGCACATTGAGGGTGTGACGATTCAATTCAAGAATTCAGCCTTACACACAAAGAAACCATCAAGCAATAATCTTCTTCGCCACAACCCCCGCCACATCGGTCAGCCGGAAATCGCGCCCGCTATACCGATAAGTCAACCGCTCGTGATCCAGTCCGAGCAAATGCAGCACGGTCGCGTGGAAATCGTGGATGTGCATGCGGTCTTCGACGGCGTGGTAGGCGATGTCGTCCGTGGCTCCGTATACGAATCCGGCCTTGACGCCGCCGCCGGCCATCCAGATCGAATAGCCGTAGGGGTTGTGGTCGCGCCCGTCGCCGCTTTCGCTGACCGGCGTGCTGCCGAATTCGCCGACCCGGATGACCAGCGTCTTGTCCAACAACCCACGCCGTTTCAAGTCATATATCAGCGCCGCCGAGGTCTTCGCCTGCCTTGATTGCTCGACATCAATCGTTGGCGGTTAAGCTGGCGGCGATTCAAGGGTAGGCTGAGTAGCGGACAGCGATTGCTGGACGGCCAGTTGAATTTCGGCGCGCACCATTTCTCTGATTCCATCAGCGGCGAGCCATTGACGCAAAGCTTGATTGATCAACTGCTCAGCGCTTTGTCCCTCGGAGGCAAGCTGGCCGAACTGTTGGAGAATATCTGGGTCAATGCGGATCGCCTGTCGTCTGATTGCCGCATCCAGGCGTTGCTGGCGAGCGGCGGTCCCGCGCCGAATCTGCGCCGGGTCTGGCGGCGTTTCCCGCATATACGTCTGGTAATCAAAATCTTCATCTTCCATAGTATTCATCAACCCACCTCCCTTCCGCGTCAAACGCGGTGATAATTCGAAGCAACGGCAAGTCTTGATCAGTATACACAATCATCAGCAAACGATCCCAGGGTGTCCGGCCTATCCATAGCCAGCGATCTTCGTGCTCAGCCAGCCCAGGCGTTTCGTATCCGGAAGGGTCGTCAAAAGCGGCGACAACCTCGTAAAAATTGACGTTATGCTGCTTGATGACAGCCTGATATTTTGTTTCGTCCCAAACAAAACCAATATCCATCATCCGCTCCGAGACCGCCGTTTTTCAATTGTCAGCGCCTCGCGTTCGCCAATTCCGCTGTCACTGCGCTATCAGCGGATTTACGCGATGATTTTTTTCGCCACCACTCCCGCCACATCCGTCAACCGGAAATCACGCCCACTATACCGATAAGTCAACCGCTCGTGATCCAATCCGAGCAAATGCAGCACGGTCGCGTGGAAATCGTGGATGTGCATGCGGTCTTCGACGGCGTGGTAGGCGATGTCGTCCGTGGCGCCGTAAACGAATCCGGCTTTGACGCCGCCGCCGGCTATCCAGATCGAATAGCCGTAGGGGTTGTGGTCACGGCCGTCGCCGCTTTCGCTGACCGGCGTGCGCCCGAATTCGCCGGCCCAGATGACCAGCGTGTCTTTCAGCAGGCCGCGCGATTTCAGGTCTTTCAACAGCCCGGCGATTGGCTTGTCAACTTCGCGGGCGTTCTTGGTGTGGAGGTTGTAAAGGTCGCTGTGCTGATCCCATTTGTAGCTGTGCGTGCATTGGATGTAACGCACATCGCGTTCGGCCAGGCGACGCGCCAGGATGCATTGCCACGCGAAGTCCTGCGTGATCGGATCGTCCAGTCCATAAAGCTTCTTCGTCGCCTCGGACTCCTTTTCGACTTGAAAGGCTTCGGGCGCCTGGGACTGCATGCGGAAGGCCAGCTCGAACGCCTGGATGCGCGCTTCAAGCTGCGTGTCTTGCTTGTGCAGTTCCTTATGCCGCCGGTTGATGTTCTGCAACATCTCCAGCTCGTAACGCTGCTCGTCGGGCGAGAAGTGTTTGCTGAGCAGGTATTCAATCGGCTCGTTTTTGATGTCGTCCACTTTCAGTCCCGAATTGCCGATGGCCGTGCCCTGGTATGCGCCGGGCAGGAAGGCCGACGCCCAGTTCTTCGCGCCGCCGTGCGAGAGCGACGGTTTGATCATAAGGTAGCCAGGCAGGTTCTGATTCTCGGTTCCCAAACCGTAAACCACCCACGACCCCATGCTCGGGCGAATGAACGTCGAAGTGCCAGTGAAGGTCTGCAACATCGCCGCGCCGTGATCCACGCCTTCGCCGACCATCGAGCGGATGACGCAGAGGTCGTCCACGCAATCGCGCACGTGCGGGAACAGATCGCTGACCGGGATGCCGCTCTTGCCGCCGGGTTTGAACTCCCACAACGGCTTCATCAACGGGCCGACAGGGCCGTCGGCGAAAGCGAGCGGGCGTTTGATTGGCAGCGGCTTGCCGTGATCGCGGACTAATCGTTCTTTCGGATCGAAGGTGTCAATCGAAGACGGGCCGCCGTGCATGAACAGAAAGATCACGCGCTTGGCTTTCGGCTCGAGATGCGGCGGGCGCGGGGCGAGCGGGTTGTCGGGCGATGCGGCCAGCGCCTTGAATTCATCGGCTAGCAACGCCGACAAGCCCAGATAGCCGAAGCCGCAACCGGCGGCGCGCAGCCAGGCACGGCGTGTGAGCGGCGTCTCCGTTCGCCGGTAGAGCGATTGAATTGATGGGGTTTCAATTTGATTCATAGCTTTTCAACCTCAACCTGGTTCGCTCAGCTATTCGGGTGGGCGATACTTGCCCGGACGATTCTCCTTGAACCAGGCGATCAGGTCCGATTTGTCCTTGAATCGAAGCAGATCGAGAGCCAGTTGTTCGACATCCTCCGGATATAACCGCCACAGCTTCTTCTGCCAAGTCAGCTTGAGTTCGCCGAGCAGGTGGGCCAATTGTCGTTCGACCAGGCGCTTAGTAGTGATGTCCCGCATTGAGTCTTTGGCGATCGGGATATCGAACCCGCTGCGGATAAGCTTTCCATCACTACAGCCCATTGCGTTTGCGCGCGCGGCGCGGCTTCGGCGTTTGCTCTTTCAGCCACGCCATCAGATCGGCTTTCGATTTGAAATCGAGCAGCGCAAAACCCAAAGCCTCGATCTGCTCGTGCGAAAGCCGCGCCAGCTTGTTTTGCAGCGTCGCGCTGAGTTCTCCGATGCGATGAGTAAGCAGTTGCAAAACAAAGGCTCGTTGCTCCTCGCGCCCTTGCTCCAATCCTTGCTCCAATCCTTGCTCCAATCCTTGCTCCAATCCTTGCTCCAATCCTTGCTCCAACCCCTGCTCCAATCCTCTCTTCATTCCGATTCGTTCAAAGCTTGTAACGTATGGCATTTTCTTTCCCTCCTCGAGTTCGTGAGCTTCCTCAAGAATCCGCTCGTTCAACGGTTCCGGCAATCTCATCACCCAGTCCATAAAAATGAACAACGCCGTGATCTCTTCCCGCGTGTACCCGCGCCGGTAAAGATCGGTGTCCTTGCGGCAACCGTACATTGACGCCCGGAAATTCACCCACTTCAGTTTTTAGCACCCACGCTCAGACGGCCCCCATTTCGGTAACCGTGCATGATTTGTGATGGCCGTTTCATTTAT
>Ga0187892_10005261_pt1 | contig 20540 bp, 23 predicted proteins | sample MA1701073metaG_FD_139345 | JGI IMG/M metagenome (GOLD analysis project Ga0187892, IMG submission 139345) | Bio-ooze microbial communities from a basaltic lava cave in the Kipuka Kanohina Cave System on the Island of Hawaii, USA - MA170107-3 metaG ... | reverse complement strand
GTCGCCGGTGAGGATGTCGACCTCGGCCGGGCGCATGAAACGGGAGTCGCTCTCCACCAGGTGCTCCCAGTCGTCGATCTCGGCCGCCTCGAACGCCGCCACCAGCAGGTCGCCGATGGTGTGGGTCTCGCCGGTGGCGATCACGTAGTCGTCGGGCTCGTCCTGCTGGAGCATGAGCCACATGGCCTCGGCGAAGTCCCCGGCGAACCCCCAGTCTCGGGCCGCGTCGAGGTTCCCCAGGGCGATCCGGTCCTGGAGGCCGAGCTTGATGCGGGCGACGCCGTTGGTCACCTTGCGGGTGACGAACTCCATGCCCCGCTTGGGCGACTCGTGGTTGAAGCAGATGCCCGAGCAGGCGTAGAGCCCGTAGGACTCCCGGTAGTTGACCGTGATGTAGTGGCCGAACACCTTGGCCGCGCCGTAGGGCGAGCGGGGGTAGAACGGGGTCTGCTCGGTCTGGGGCGTCTCCCGCACCTTCCCGAACATCTCCGACGACGACGCCTGGTAGAAGCGGATGCGGTTGTCGGACGCACCGCCCACGACCCGGATCGCCTCCAGCATCCGCAGGACGCCCAGGCCGGTGATGTCGGCCGTCAGCTCCGGCTGGCGGAACGAGAGGGCTACGAACGAGATGGCGCCCAGGTTGTAGACCTCGTCGGGCTGGACCTGCTCGACGACGGCGATCAGCGAGGAAAGGTCCTGGAGGTCGCCCTCGACGAGCTCCAGTTCCGGGCACTCGTCCTGGACCATCTGGGCCTTGGGGTTGTTCTGCCCCCGCACCATCCCGAACACGTCGTAGCCCTTCCCGCACAGGAGCGGGGCCAGGTAGCGGCCGTCCTGGCCGGTGATGCCGGTGATCAAGGCGCGAGGCATGGCGGACGAAACTAGCCGCCAAGGCGGGCCCGACCCGGTTCCGGCACGGCACGGCCGCCCGGGTGCGCGATCGTGGAGGCACGTGAGACACAGGCGGTCACACCCTCTCCTCCTCGTGGCGCTGGGCGCGTTCGGCGTGCTCCTGGTCGTGGTCACGGCCTGGGGCCTCGACAGTCGCGGCCACCGGGGCGAGGTGTTCCCGAAGGCCAAACTCGCCGACCAGGACGTCCGGGGGATGAACCGCGACGAGCTGGCGGCGTGGGTCCACACCGCGGCCGAGCGGTTCGCCACCGCCTCGGTCGAGGTCCGTACGCCGGGCGAGGGGGGAGGGGGGCTCGAAGCCACCGTCCCCGAACTGGGGGTCGCGGTCGACGAGGAGCGCACGGTCGCCGACGCCCTCGACGCCGGCCGGAACGGCTCGCCCCCGCTGCGCATCTGGCGGTGGCTGAAGAGCTTCGTCAGCCCCGTCGACCTGCCCGTGGCCATCACGGTCGACCGCATGAAGCTGGACCGCGTCGTGGCCGAACGGGACCGGTCCCGCACGGCCCCCACCGAGCCCGACTTCGAGGTCAGGAACGACCGCCTCGACGGCGTGGCGGGCAAGAACGGCCGGGGCGTCGACCCCGCGGCGCTGGCCGGGGCGCTGCGACGGGCTGAACCGACCAAGGCCAGACTGGTCGTCTCCCTGGGCATCGCCTCCATCCCGCCCCGGTTCAACGAGGCCGACGCCGACCGGCTGGCCGCCGAGGCCGAGGAAATCGCCAAGGCCGGGCTCCCGGTCGGAGCCGCCGGCCAGTCGGCGGCCATCCCCGCCGAGTCGCTCCGGGCCTGGCTGCGGGCCGTGCCCGGCGAGGAGTCGCTCCAGCTCGGCCTCCGCCCCGACGCGGGCGTCGACGAGGGCCTCGCCGAACTCCTGGCCGACGCCGGCACCAGGCCGGTCGACGCCGGGTTCTCGGTCAGCGGAGGCCGGATTTCGATCACGGCGCCGCGCGCCGGCACCGCGTGCTGCGCGCCCGGAGCCGCCACCCTCATCGACGCCGCCCTCCGCGACCCGGCCAAGCGGGCTTCGGCCATCGACCTGCCCCTCAAGTCGGTCCCCGCCGGCCGGGACGAGGAAGCGGCCCGGCGCCTGAACATCGTGGAGCAGGTGTCGACGTTCACCACGCCTCACGCCGCCGGCGAGCCCCGGGTCAAGAACATCCAGTTGATGGCGGACACGGTCCGGGGCACGGTCATCCCGCCCGGCGGCGTGTTTTCCATCAACGAGACGGTGGGGATGCGCACCAGGGAGAAGGGTTACGTCGAGGCGCCGGTGATCAGCGGCGACTACAAGTTCGAGGCCGACGTGGGGGGCGGCGTGTCCCAGTTCGCCACGACCATGTTCAACGCCGCCTTCTTCGCCGGGCTCGACATCCCCACCTACGCCATGCACGGCCTCTACATCTCCCGCTACCCCTACGGCCGGGAGGCGACGCTGTCGTTCCCCTCCCCCGACCTGCGGGTGCGGAACACCACGCCCCACGGCATCCTGATCTGGACGTCGTACACGGGCACGTCGATCACCGTGACCCTCTACTCGACCAGGTTCGTGACCAGCAGCGACCAGACCAACCAGATCCGCACCGAGCGGGAGGCGGCGCCTCCGGCGGATGCGCCCAAGGACCCGCCGCCCGTGCCGCCCGGCCCCTGCGTGTCGGTGACGACCGAGCGCACGAGGGTCTATCTGGACGGGCGGACCGCCACCGACCGATTCTTTGGCCTCTACGCTCCGGCCGAGGGGTGGTCGTGCCCGAACCGGGGGTGAGCATGGACCCGCAGTTGGCGCAGCAGGTGAAGGCGTACGCCTTCGGGCGGATCGGGATCGGTGCGGTCGCCATCGTGGCGCCCAAGTCGGCGCTACGGCGGTGGCTCGGGCCCGCATCGACCGGGGCCGACATCCGCCTGCTGGCCCGGTCGGCCGGCGTCCGCGACGTGGCCATCGGAATCGGTACCGTCCTGGCCCTGAACCACGACGCCCCCGTGCGGGGCTGGCTGGAGGCGGCCGCGCTGTCCGACGCCGGCGACCTCGTGGCCGCCCTCCTCGGCCTGCGCAGCGGCCTGCCCAGGAGGCAACTGGTGGGGACGGCTCTCGCCGCCGCCGCGGGCGCCGCCTACGGCCGCCAGCTCGTCAGCCGCCTGCCTTCGTCGTAGGACGCACCGGGCTCTAACCTCGGGCCCATGTCCGTGCTGGAGGCCGAGGTCGCCGTGGTCGGTGGAGGACCGGCCGGTGCGGCGGCCGCCATCACACTGGCCCGGGCGGGGCGGGACGTGATCCTGGTCGACAAGGCCCGGTTCCCCCGCGACAAGTGCTGCGGCGACGGGCTCACCGTCGCCGCCCTGCGCGAGCTGGAGGCCCTGGGCCTGCGGCCGGAGGCGGTGGCCGGCTGGCAGCCGGTGGTCGACGTCCACCTGCGGTCGCCGTCGGGGCGGGTCGTCAACCTGCCCCTCCCCTGCGGCCCCGAAGAGGGGCTGTTCGCGGTCGTGGCCCCGCGCGCCACCCTGGACGCCGCCGTCGTCGACCTGGCCCGGGCGGCGGGCGCCAAGGTGCTCGACGGGCACGCGCTGCGCGGTGCGACGGTCAGCCCGGGGGCCGGCGTCAGGCTGGACGTCGACGGCCTCGGGGCCGTCGAGGCCGCGTACGTGATCGGGGCGGACGGTGCGTGGTCGCCGCTGCGGAAGTTCCTCGGCGTGCACCAGCCCGGCTACCTGGGGGACTGGCACGCCTACCGGCAGTACTTCACCGGCTGCGGTCCCCGGGCCCGAGACCTGTGGGTGTGGTTCGACGCCGACCTGCTGCCGGGCTACCTGTGGTCGTTCCCGCTGCCCGGCGGGCGGGCCAATGTCGGGTTCGGCCTGGAGCGCAACGACGACTTCAACGCCCACCGCATGGGCCAGCTGTGGCCCGAGCTGCTGCAGCGCCCGCACGTGCGCGACGTGCTCGGCCCCGCCGCCGCCGCCGAGGCGCCGCACAAGGCGTGGCCCATCCCGGCTCGGGTGCGGGAGGTCCCCCTGACCGCCGCCGGCGGGCTGGCCCTGTTCGTGGGCGACGCCGCCTGTGCCACCGACCCGCTGACCGGCGAGGGGATCGCCCAGGCCCTGCTGACCGGCCGCCGGGCGGCGGAGGCGATCATCGAGGGCGGCCCGGGCCCGACCGTGGCCGCCGCCTACGAGACCGCGGTCAGCCGCGACCTCTTCGCCGACCACTGGCTCGGAGACCTGCTGAGCCGGGGACTCAGCCACCGCAAGGGAGCACGCCTCTCCATCCGGGCCGCCGGCCTCAACGAATGGACACGGCGCAACTTCGGCCGGTGGCTGTTCGAGGACTATCCCCGGGCCGTGCTCGGCACTCCCCGGCGATGGTCACGCCGCATGTTCTCCGCGCCCGGGGCGTACCGACCATGAGAGGCGACCGGGTCGAGGTGGTGGTGGACACCGGCAACGGCAGCGTCCGGGAGTTCGAAGTGGTCGCCACCAAGGCGGGCCGGCGGGTCGAGGTGTCCACGGCGCGGGGCCAGGTCGAGGTGTCCGAAGTCACCCGGTCGGGGCGCACCGTGCGCTCCGCCCGGTTCATGGCCAGCCGGGTCGTGGCCCTCGTCGAGCACCCCGCCGCCGACGAGCGAGGCGACGACGAGGGCGGGAAGCCGAGCGGCGGCCGCCGGCGCCGCACCGATCCGGGCCAGTCCGCCCTCGACCTCGGTTAGCGATAGCGAAATTCCCCCGCCTTGCCGGGACCGGGACAGCGCGGTGAAGCGTTCCCGCAGGTCGGTCGTCGTAGCCTGTACCCAGCTCGCGAGATCGTCGGCCGTGGCGGCCCCGATTCCGACCGCGACCAGCATCGCGTCGCCGTAGGCGGCCGACACCACCGGCATCCCGAGCGCGGCGGCGACGATCGAGCCATACCGGGGAGCAGACGGCGCCACCGGGCACGGCCCGAAGGATCCGCTCGGCGTGGTCGCGGGCGCGCCGGTCGAGCCAGGTCAGGGCGGGCCGACGGGCTCGAGATCGTCGTCGACGGGGATGCCCGAGCCGCCGTAGCGACTGCTCACCGCCATCGCCGCGATCCGTTTGGGCTCGACACCGGGCCGCTCCAGCACGCCGCAGACGGCCCGCGACAGGCCGTCCCACAGCTGCTCCGGGGTCAGCACGTCGTCGGCGCCGAGGAACTGGTGGCGCGAGCTCACGAGCCGCCGTCGTCTCCGGCGGTCACCGACTCTCGTTGCGTTTTGACTCGCCAGGCGGCACAAAACGCAATCGAAGCAGTCCGGAGAGGAGATCACCGGCCGCAAGGCTCAGTTCGTGCCCCAGCCCTGGCGTAGCTGGCGGGCCCACTCTTCGGTGTAGCCGCTGGCGGCGGCCACCTGTTCCGGTTGCCGGGGCTGCTGCGGCGGGGGTTGAGGCGGCCGGTGGGGCTCGGACTTCTTCCGGTCCTTCCGCCGCTCGCGGCGGCGGTGCTTCTCGCCCTGGCGTTCCAACTCGGCATTGAGTTCCCCACCGAAGAGGACGGCGAGGGCCGACAGGTACAGCCACAGGAGCAGGACCACGACGCCGGTCAGCGAGCCGTACGTCTCCCCGTATGACCCCAGGCTGGACACATAGAGCGAGAAGCCGACCGACGCGAGCAGCCAGATGACGGTAGCGATGACGCCGCCGGGGCTGATCCAGGTCCACCGGGGCGTCTCCCGGTTGGGGCCCAGGAAGTAGAGCGCCGCGAACAGCGTGCTGAGGGCGAGGAGGCCCATGAGCCACCGGGCGAGCGTCCAAAGCAGCGTGAACAGGCTGCCACCGAACGGCAGGTGGTCGCGGATGGCGTCGCCGATGGGCTGGCCGAACACGATGGCGGCGCTGGCCAGGCCGCCCATTGCCACGAACACCCCGATGAGGGCCAGCGCCCGCAGCCGCTTCTTGACGAAGGGACGCTCCTCGGGGACCTCGTATACGATGTCGAGGCCGACCTGGAGGGCGACCATGCCGGCCGAGGCCGACCACAAGGCCAAGGCGATACCGACGACGGTGGCGACGATCGAGCTGCCCTTGGGGCGCTTCGTCGCCATGTCGAGCGCCTCGGTGAGAACCCGGGCGGCGTCTCCGGGCAGCGCCGACTGGATGGCGCGCTGGATCGAGTCGACGGTCTCGACCGACGCGCCGACGAGGCCGGTGATGCCGACGGCCGCCAGCAGGGCCGGGAAGATGGCGAGGAACCAGTAGAAGGCCATACCGGCAGACAGCAGCGTCCCCCGGTCGGCCTTGAATTGCTTGGCCGTCTGCTTCACGCTCTCCTTGAGGCGGGGCGGCGGCAGGTCGAGGGGCGAGTCGGGCTCCCCCTTCTCCTCCGTCTGGGGAGGGATGGGCTGGGGCTCGGTCATCCGCGTTGCCCTACCCGGGCGGGGCGCACCCCACTCCCGCCCGACGTGGGCCAGCATGGTGGTGTGGCGGGTGTTGCGATCTCGGTCCGCGAGCTGGCCCACGGCTACGACACACCGCGGGGCCGGCTGACGGTGCTGCGCGGGGTGTCGCTGGACCTGCCGGCGGGGGGCTACGCGGCGGTGACGGGCACCTCGGGGGCGGGCAAGACCACGTTCCTGGCCATTCTCGGGGGCCTGGAACGGCCCGAGTCGGGCGCCGTCCACGTCGACGGGCAGGACGTGGCCCAGCTCACCGGTGACGCCCTGGCGGACTACCGGCGGGCGACGATCGGCTTCGTGTTCCAGCACTTCGGCCTGCTCGACACGCTGACCGCAGCCGAGAACGTGGAGCTGGCCGCCACCCTGGCCGGCATCGCGCCGCAGGCCCGGCGGGCCCGGGCCGCCGACCTCCTCGACGCCGTGGGCCTGGCGCCCCGGGCCAAGCACCGGCCGGCCGCCCTCTCGGGCGGCGAGCGCCAGCGGGTGGCCATCGCCCGGGCCATGGCCAACCGGCCCCGGCTGCTGCTGGCCGACGAGCCCACCGGCAACCTCGACGACGACTCGGCCGAGCGCATCATCGAGCTGCTGGAACAGATGCGCCGCGAGCACGGGTGCACGCTGGTGATCGTGACCCACGACCGGCTGCTGGCGTCGCGGGCCGACCACCGGTTCCACCTCGACAAGGGCCTGCTGGCCGATCCGGTGGCGACGTGAGGTGGCGGGACGCGGCGGCGCTGGCGGTGACCGGCGTCCGCCGGCGTATCGGGCGGTCGGTGCTCACGGTGCTGGCCGTCGCCCTGGCCACGACGCTCCTCACCGCCCTCGTGACCATCGCCGGGACGGCCCGCACCAAGGTCATCGCCGAGCTGTCCCGCGGCGGCCCCCTGGCCGGGATCAAGGTGGCGGCCGCCGAGCCCGACCTGACCCAGCTGGACAACGACGACGCCCGCCCGGGGGCGCCGCGCGACCTCGACGACGACACGCGGGCCCGCATCGAGGGCCTGCCCGACGTCCGCACCGTGATCCCGATCGTCGCCTTTCCCATGCTGGTGGTGGCCCCCGAGCCCGCCACCCGGGCCGACGTGATGGCGACCCTGCCCCCGGTCCGCCCCCCGACGCCCCGGGAAGGGACGACGACGACCACGTCGGCCAACGCCATCCTGAACCCGGTGCGCTCGCCCGCCCCGTTCACCGAGACGGTGATCGGCGTCGACCTGGCCCGGGCCGACCAGCTACCCATCACCGTGCTGGCGGGACGGCTGCCGGCGGCCAGGTCCCTCACCGAGGTGGCGGTCACGGCCGGCTACCTGTCCCGGCTGGGGCTGCGCAAGGAGTACGCCGACGCCGTCATCGGGACGGAGCTGCAGATGGGCGGGGTGCGGGCCTTCGAGGAGAACCGCACCCGGTTCCGCTCCAAGTGGGTGCGCACGACCATCGTCGGGGTGGTGGCCCAGGAGGCGGCGTCGGGCCAGTTCGTGGTGCCCATCGAGCAGACCAAGGCGGCCCGGGCCTGGGCCGCCCTGGGGGGGACGGCGGGCGGGCGGATCGAGATCCCGTCGTCGCCGTACTCGGGCCTGTTCGTGATCGCCGCCGGCCTCGACGAGGTGAGCCGGGTGCGGGCCCAGATCACCGACATCGGCTACGCCACCACCGCCCCGGAGAACCTGATCGCGTCGGTGCAGCGCTACCTTCGGGTGGTCGAGATCGTGCTCGCCGCCATCGGCCTCATCGCCCTGTTCATCGCCTCCCTCGGCATCACCAACGCCCTGCTCGCCGCGGTGCGGGAGCGGCGGCGCGAGATCGGCGTGCTCAAGGCCATCGGCGCACGGGACCGCGACGTCGCCCGGGTCTTCCTGCTCGAGGCCGGCTCGCTCGGCCTGCTGGGCGGGATCCTGGGCACGGCCGGCGGCTGGCTGGCGGCGTGGACGGTGAGCCAGGTCGTGAACGGCTACCTGGCCCGCCAGGGACTGGCGGGCGTGCAGCTGGGCTTCCCGTTCGTGATCCTCGCCGGGAGCATCCTGGGGGCGGGGCTGCTGGCCATCGGCGCGGGGACGCTGCCCGCCCGCCGGGCGTCGGCCATGCCTGCCCGTGAGGCCATGGAGGCGGCATGAGGCGGGTGGGGCGCGTGGCAGGGGTGGCGGCGGCGCTGTCGCTGCTCGCCGCCTGCTCGGGCGGCGGGGGGCGGGCGGGGGTCCCCACGACCGTGCCGCCGGCCCAGAACGGCCCGGCCCCGATCTACATCTCGGTCGGGGCCTCGGAGACGACCGGCATCGGGTCCGAGACGCCACTGCGCGAAGCGTGGCCGCGGGTCCTGTACCGCACGGCCATGCCCGCCGGCACCGTGTTCGTCAACATGGGGATCCCGGGGGCGACGGTGCAGACGGCCCTGCAGTTCGAGCTGCGCCCGACCGTCGACCAGAAGCCGACCCTTGTGACGGTGTGGCTGAACGTCAACGACATCCTGGCCGGCGTGCCCGCGGCGGACTTCGAGCGCGACCTCGGGCGGCTGGTGCGCGAGCTGCGCCGGGGCGGCCAGACGCGGGTGCTGGTCGCCAACACCCCGCCCCTCGACCACCTCCCCGCCTACAAGGCCTGCCGGCCCGACCCGCCCGCCGCCGGCCCCGAGTGCCGGGCGCCGGGCGGCGAGCTTCCGCCGCCCGACGAGGTCAACCGGGTCATCGACGACTACAACGCGGCGACGGCCCGCATCACCGAGCGCGAGGGCGCCAACCTCGTCGACCTGTTCTCGGTGGGCATGAGGTCCCGGGCGGCCGGGATCGAGGATGCCCTGGTCAGCCCGGACGGCTTCCACCCCAACGCCGGCGGCTACCAGTTGGTGGCGACGGCCTTCGCCGAGGTGCTGGCCAGGACCGGGCCGTTATGAGCCGGGTGCTGGTGGGCACCTGTGCGTGGACCGACCCCACCCTCGTCCGCCAGGCCGACTGGTACCCCCGCACGTCGATGACGGCGGCCGAGCGGCTGGCGTTCTACTCGACGAGGTTCGGCGTGGTGGAGGCCGACTCGACCTACTACTTCCCGCCCACGCCCGAGCTGGCCCAGACGTGGGTGGACCGGACCCCCGAGGGGTTCCGCATGAACGTCAAGGCGTACTCGCTGCTGACCGGCCACCCGACCTTCCCGCACTCGCTGTGGCCCGACCTGCAGGAGGCCGTCCTCCCCGAGTACCGGGACAAGCGGCGGCTGTATGACAAGCACCTCCCGCCCGAGGCCGTCGAGGAGGTGTGGGACCGGTTCCTGTACTCGATCCGCCCCCTGCACGACGCCGGCAAGCTGGGCGCCGTCCTGTTGCAGTTCCCCCGGTGGTTCGGGCCCAAGCCCGCCCACCACGACGTGTTGCGGGAGATGGCCGACCGGCTGGGCGACTACCGCGGCTGCGTCGAGTTCCGGTACTCGAAGTGGCTCGACGGCGAGGAGTGCGAGGCGACGATGGAGCTGCTGGAGGAGCTCGACCTGTCCTACGTGTGCGTGGACGAGCCGCAGGGCTTCACGTCGTCGGTGCCCGCCGTCGTGGCGGCCACCTCGTCGGCCCTTGCCGTGGTGCGGTTCCACGGCCGCAACGCCGAGACGTGGGAACGGGGGACGCCGACCGCCGCCGAGCGGTTCCGGTACCGGTACACGGTCGACGAGCTGCGGGAGTGGGTCCCCAAGGTGCGGGAGCTGGCGTCGTCGGCCGACGAGGTCCATGTCCTCATGAACAACTGTTACCGCGACCACGCCGTGGTCAACGCCGAGCAGCTGTCGAAGCTGTTGCTGGGTCAAGAGCCCGACCCCGACCCGCCGCCGCCACCCGCCCCGTTCGCCCAGCAACGCCTGAAGCTGCTTTGGTAGACCCCCTCCCCTTGACGAGCCGCCGCGGTGCTCAGGCTCCTCGGCGGCAAAGCCGCCTGCGGGCCATCTGTGGGGGGCAGCGCCCCCCAGGCCCCCACTGCCGCTCTACGAGCGCCTAAACCTCGTCGTCGTCGTCGGGGCCGAGGTCGGGCTCGTCGCCGGGGCGCCGTGGCGCCTCGGCGCTGGCGCTCACCGGCGAGCCGTGATGGGCGACCATCTGCCATCGCCCGTCGCCGTTGCGGGTGAACAGGTTGAGGGCGGCGACCGTGGTGGCCCCGTCGACGTCGAGGATGTTCTCGTCGACGGTGACCCAGCCCACGTCGCCCCGCACCTCGGCCGTCTCGTTGGTGAGGATGAACTGGAGGTGCTCGGTGTTCTGGAAGAGGGCGAAGAACGAGGCCGAGACCTTGGGCCAGCCCCGCAGCGTCGCCCACCCTGGATGGGTGCAGACGACGTCGGCGGTGTGCTCCCACAGCCGGCTCATGGCGTCGAGGTCGCGCCCCTCGAAGGCGTTGTAGAACTCGGTATTGGCGGCGCGGACGGCGTCGGCGTCACGCGGATCGGGCATCGGCGCACGCTACCGTGGCCCGCCGATGCGCCGCCTCCGCTCGACCGACGGCGTGTCGGTCGCGGTCCACGACCTGGGCGGGGGCGGCCGGCGGCCGCGGCCCGACCTGCTGATCGTGCACGCCACCGGGTTCTGCGCCCAGGTGTACAGCCGGCTGGCGGTCACGCTGGGCGCGGAGTACCGGTGCTGGGGGCTCGACCTGCGGGGCCACGGCCTGTCGGTGGCGCCCGCCGGCCTCGACTACGCATGGGACGGGTTCGGCCAGGACGTGCTGGCGGCGGTGAGGGGCGCCAGGCTTGGCGGTGGCGGCCCCGTCGTGGCCGTCGGGCACTCGGGCGGCGGTGCGGGTGCGCTGCTGGCCGAGGCCATGGGCCCGGGGACGTTTGCCGCGCTGTGGTGCTACGAGCCCATCGTGTGGCCGGAGGACGTGCGGCCGCTGGCCCGGGAACGGGCCGAGGGACTGGCGGCGGGCGCCCGGCGGCGGCGCGACCGCTTCCCGTCGGCCGCCGAGGCGTACCTGAACTTCGCCTCCAAGCCTCCGATCTCGGCCTTCGCCCCCGCCGCCATCCGGGCCTACGTCGAGCACGGGTTCTCGGTGGACGAGGCGGACGGCTCGCTCGCGCTGCGGTGCCGTCCCGAAGTGGAGGCGGCCGTGTACCTGCAGGCACCCGAGAGCGACCGGTTCTCCCGGCTGGCGGAGGTGGCGTGCCCGGTGACGGTGGCCTGCGGGGGGCGGAGCGACGCCGTGCGGCCGGCCCTGGCCGCACGGATCGCCGCCGCCCTGCCCGACGGCCGGGTGCGGACGTTCGACCGGCTGGGCCACTTCGGGCCCCTGGAGGACCCGCAGGCGGTCGCCGAGGCCGTCCTCGACGACCTGAGGTCCGCGTCTGTGTCATAGCCCCTCGGTACGCTTTTCCCGATGACGCTGCCGCTCCCGACCTCCCTCACCCCGTCCAAGGTGGCGGCGTTCAAAGACTGCGCGCTGGCGTTCCGGTTCTCGGTGATCGACCGGCTGCCCGAGCCCCCGTCCGCCCCCGCGGTAAAGGGCACGCTCGTCCACCGCGCCCTGCAAGTGCTGCTTGAGCGGCCGGCCGAGACCCGCACGCGGGAGGCGGCGGGCGAGTGCCTGGCCCAGGCCCGGGCCGACCTGGCCGCCGACCCCGAGTATGTGGGGCTGGGGCTCGACACCGAGGCCGAGGCCCAGTTCGCGGCGGAGGCGTCGGTGCTGATCGACCGTTACTTCCGGCTCGAAGACCCCCGCCGCGTCGAGCCCGTCGGCTTGGAGCTGAAGCTCGAGGTGCAGGTCGGGTCCCTGACACTGCGGGGCATCATCGACCGGCTGGAGCGCGACGAAAACGGGGGCCTGGTCGTCACCGACTACAAGACGGGCGGCACCCCGCCCGTGTTCGCCGAGCAGCAGCGGCTGGGCGGCGTCCACTTCTACGCCTACCTGTGCGAGCAGGTCTACGGCGAGCGGCCCAGCCGGGTGCAGCTGCTCTACCTGGCCGAGCCGGTCGCCATCGTGGCCTACCCGTCGGAGCAGTCGATCCGGGGCCTGCAGCAGCGCACGGCCGCCATCTGGCAGGCCGTCGAGCGGGCGTGCGAGCGGGAAGACTTCCGGCCCCGCACCTCACGGCTGTGCGACTGGTGCGCCTTCCAGGCCTACTGCCCCGCCTTCGGCGGCGACCCCGCCCGCGCCCGGGAGCTGGCGGTGGCCGGGGCCGAGGTCCTTCCGTGAGCGCCTAACGCCTAACCTCACGGCCCGTGCTCGGGCCAGCCCGCAAAGCGATCGATCGGTTCGACGTGGTCGTGGAGTCGTTCGTGGCGCGAGTCCGGGGCCGTCCCGTCGTCGACCGCACGTTCTACGCCGCCTCCGAGCTGGGCGACTTCGGCCTGATCTGGCTCCTGTTGGCCTCGGCCCGCAGCCTGCGGGGCGGCCGCCACGAGAAGGCCGCCATCCGGGTGGCCATCGCCGCCCCCGCCGAGTCGGTGCTCGTGAACGGGGTCATCAAGTCGTTCTTCCGGCGCACGCGCCCGCCGTGGGACGTCGTCCGCCCCCACCGGCTGCGCCGCCCGCTCAGCAGCAGCTTCCCGAGCGGGCACGCATCGGCGGCGGCCATGCACGCCATCCTGCTCTCGGAGGACGACCCGTGCTGGCCGCTCTATGTGGCGGTTGCCGCCGTGGTGGCGTCGAGCCGGGTCTACGTGAAGATCCACCACCCGTCAGACGTGCTCGCAGGCGCGGCGCTGGGCGTGGCTTTGGGACTTCTGGGACGCAGGGTGATGCCTTTGCCACCCTCAGGCGGCGGGAGAGCGAAGGACTGAGTTTAATTGGCGGCGGCCGGCGTGCGCTCGAAGTCAATCTCGAGTTCCACCGCCGCCAGCACCGAGCGCATGTCGAGCAGCAGGTCGGAGACCTCTGCGGTCGACACCAGCTCACGCCGGTGCAGGGTGCCCAGGTGGCGGTCGATGATCGCCAGGGCCTGGTTGATTGCGTCGCTCTCGATTGTGTCCTTCATCTCTCTACTCCAACGTCGGGACGGGTGCCCTGCTTCCCTTTCTGTCGACCTTTCCGAACTCACCCTTGATACCGGATGAGCCCAGGGGACGAATGTGTTCTCGACACCTACCCTAGCGACGGCGTTTCCACGCTGTCGTGCCAGGGGGATGAACACATTGTCACACCCCCCTGCCATTCTGGTGTCATGAACGACCAGCTCGTCCTGCTCGATGACCCCGAGGAGCCCCGCCGCCCTGGCGAGGGCTGGCACCTCGACGAGCAGACCCGTGAAATCGGCCGGCGGGGCGTGGCCCAGGCCCGCGAGGCGCTCCGCCACGCGGCCCGGCGCGCCGCCTGACGAGCACCCCGCCCGTCGTTGATCCGGCGAGCCGTAGCTCTTGCCCTGTTGCTGGCGGCCTGCAGCCGCGGGCCGGTGGCCTTCCCGGTGCCGGTCGGCCCCGTGGCCACCGGGCTGCCCGAGGGCATCGACGTCGTGATCGAGCGCGTCGTCGACGGCGACACGATCGTGGTGACCGGCAACATCCGTGTGCGGCTGATCGGCATCGACACGCCCGAAGCGGTCGACCCGAGGCGCCCGGTGGCCTGCTTCGGCAAGGAGGCAAGCGCCTTCATGACGTCCCTCCTGCCGAAGGGCACGGCGGTGCGGCTGGTGGGCGACGTGGAGCAGGAAGACCAGTACGGCCGCACGCTGGCCTACGTCTACCGGCGCGAAGACGGGTTGTTCGTCAACGCCGAGTTGGTGCGGCGGGGCTACGCCAACGTCCTGACCGTGCCGCCCAACCTGGCCCACACCGACGAGTTCGAGGCCGCCGCCCGCGAAGCGCGGGTCGGCTCGATCGGCCTCTGGTCCGCCTGCCCGGCGACGGGGTGACCGGCGTACCGTGTCGCGGAGATGACCTGGTATGTCGCCTGCCTGTCGGGCGACCTCCGCCGCAAGCCCGTGGCCCGCATGATCGACGGCACGCCGCTCGCCCTGTTCCGCGACGGGGCTGGCGTGGCGGTGGCGCTCCTCGACCGGTGCCCGCACCGCAACGTGCCGCTCTCCTACGGCACGGTCGAGCAGGGCCTGTTGCAGTGCTGCTACCACGGGTGGCGGTTTGACGGCGCGGGGGCCTGCCGGGCCATCCCTGGCCTGGCCGCCGGCGCCGAGACCGACAAGCGGGCCCGGCGGGCCGAGGCGTTCCCCACCGCAGAGCACGACGGGTTCGTGTGGGTGCAGACCGACACGTCGCCGGCAAACGGGGCCGGCCCCTACCGGTTCCCCCACGTCGAGGCGCCGGGCTACACGACCGTGCGCAAGCACGTGCGGTTCTCGGCCGGGCTCCACGCCTGCCTGGAGAACACCCTCGACGTGCCCCACACCGCCTTCCTCCACGGCGGGCTGTTCCGGGGCAACCGGGAGCCGGTGGAGATCGAGGTCGTCGTGCGCGCCATCGCCGACGGCGTGGAGGCGGAGTACCTCGGCGAGCCTCGGCCCGAGGGGCTGGCCGCTCGCATCCTGGCGCCCGAGGGCGGGGTCCTCACCCACTTCGACCGGTTCCTGCTCCCGTCCGTCGCCCAGGTCGAATACCGGCTGGGGGAGAACCACCTGGTCAACACGGCCGCCTTCACCCCCGTGAGCGAGTTCGAGACCGACCTGCACGCCGCCATCACGTTCCACCTGCGGATGCCCCATGCGCCGGTGCGGGCCGCCATCACTCCCGTCGTCAACCGCATCCTCCACCAGGACTCGGTCGTGCTGCGCCGCCAGTCCGAGGCCATCCAGCGGTTCGGCGGCGAGCAGTTCGCCTCGACCGAGCTCGACGTCCTCGGGCAGCACATCCGCAAGCTCCTCCGCCAGGCCGAGCGGGGCGAGTCGCCGGCGCCCGGCGAGACGACCGAAGTGCGCCGCGTCACGATGCGGGTCTGAGCGCCTCCATCACCCGCAGGTAGTTCCCTCCCGCGACAGCCCGGATACGTGACTCCGCCCACCCTCGCCGCACCATCCCCGCCACTAGCACCGGCAGCTCGGCGGCGGTGGGCATGTCCGACGGGGTGGTGATCAGGCCGTCCCAGTCGCTGCCCAGGGCCGCCGCTCCCTCGCCCCCCACCGCCACCACGTGCTCCAGGTGGCGCAGCACCGCCACCGACGTGGAGCCGCCCAAGAAACCGCGGTGGTACATGATCCCGACCACCCCGCCCCGTTCGGCCACGGCCCGGATCTGGTCGTCGCCGATGTTCCGCCAACTGCGGTGGACGCCCGACACCCCGGTGTGGGAGACGATCGGCGGCAGGTCGCGCCGGTGCACGGCCAGGGCGTCCCAGAACGTGGCCTCGTTGGCGTGGGCCAGGTCCACCACGATGCGCCGGTCGTTGAGCCCGGCCACGTAGTCCTGCCCGAACCGGGTCAGCCCCCCGCTCCCTCCCAGCGGGGCCGACGGCGACCCGATCCGCGACCTGGTCAGGTGCACCAGGGTCACGCGGGTCACCTCGGGCGGCAGGTCGTCGACCGACGCCACCGCGTTCCCGCCCTGGACGGCCACGAAGCAGGCGAACCGTCCCCCCGCCCGGGCCGCCCGGTAGCCGGCGACATCGGACACGACTGCCGCGTCGCCCCCGTCGACCATCACCTTGAGCCGCCCCACGTTGGGCCCCAGCACCGGCACCCGCCGGAACGGGTTGGTGGCGATGCTCAGCACCGCCCCGGTCAGGCCGCCGGCCACCATCCGGGGCAGATCGGCCTGGGAGTACAGGCGGCCGCCGAGCAGGCCCCGCCCATGGGCCTGCCGCACGTCGTAGCCGAACACCCGGCTCCACACGAACGACTCGGTGTGGATGTCGAGGACGTCGCAGCCCGCCAGCAGCCGGCGGGCCTCTTCTAGGAGCCTGGTCGGAAAGCCCTCTTCCGGTGGCCGACCGCCCAGTTGGCGGCGACGCGACAATGCAGACGGGCTGGTCCGCGGTGGATCGGCCGCCTCGGCGCGAACCGCCGAACGCAAATCCGACCAGGCTCCTAACTCGCTCGTGCCGCCACCAGGGCGAGGATGTCGCCGTAGGTGCGGACGTCGGCCACATCTTCCTCGGGCAGCGAGATGTCGAACTCGTCCTCGATGACCATGGTCAGCTCGATGGCGGCCAGGGAGTCGACGCACAGGTCCTCGCCCAGGCGGATGTCGGGCCCCAACCGGGCTGGGTCGACGTCGAGGTGCGAGGACACGAGCCACTGCAACCGGCCCGGCACGTCGGCCGCCGCCGGCCTCGACCCGGTGGCGTCGTCGGCGGGGCGCGCCGGCCGGCACGAGTCGCTTCCGTTCGATCCGTTCACGATGTCGCCGGCCACGGCGCCTCCCTTCGTCCTGCCGCCTCCAACTCGGCCACCAGGGCGGCCCGCAGGCCGACCTTGTCCACCTTCCCCGTGCGGTTGCGGGGGATGGTATCGACGACCCGCACGTGCCGGGGCACGGCGTAGTCGGCCATCTGGCGGTTCACCCACGTCTGCACGGTGTGGGCGTCGACCGTGCGCCCCGCAGCGGGCACGACCCACGCCGCCACCGCCTCGTAGGCCAGACGGTCGGGCACACCGAACACGGCTGCCTCCGCGATGTCGGGGTGGCTGACCAGCACGTATTCCAGCTCCACCGAGTACACCTTGAACCCGCCCCGGCTGATCATGTCCTTCTTGCGGTCGAGGATGTAGACGAACCCCTCCTCGTCCACCCGCCCGAGGTCGCCGGTGTGGAGCCACCCGTCGGTGATCGAGGCGGCGGTGGCCTCGGGGTCGGCGAAATACCCCGACGTCACCATGGGCCCCCGGATCCACAGCTCCCCGGGCTCGCCCACCGCCACCTCGGCGCCGTCCTCCCCCATCACCTTCACGTCGGCGCACGGAAGCGGCCGGCCCACCGACCCGGGCTTGCGGCGGAACTCGTCGTCGTGCAGGCAGGTGGCCGGCGAGTGGGTCTCGGTCAGCCCGTAGAGGTCGTAGAGGCGAAGCTGGGGCATCCGCTCCCGCAGCGCCGAGATGGTCGACAGCGGCACCGGCGACCCGCCGAACGCCCCGATCTCCGCGTGGGCCAGGTCGGGCCATCGGAACTCGGGGCTGCGCAGCAGCAACGGCCACAGCGACGGGACGACCATCAGGTACGTGATACGGCGCCGGCCGATCAGGCGGACGAACTCCCGGGGCACGACCTCGCCCACCGGCACGGACGTGCCGCCCACCAGCATCATGGGCGTCACCTGGGCCACGTGGCCGGTGATGTAGTACAGCGGGAAGACGATGGCGGTGCGGTCGGCGGACGTGAGGTTCAACGTGCGGACGTAGGCCGTGGCCGAGTGCATGGTGCAGCGGTGCACCAGCTGGCTGGCCTTGGGCCGCCCCGTCGTGCCGGACGTGTAGATGACGCCGTAGACGTCGTCCTCGCCGGGGAAGGGGGCGCCCCGCCACCGGCGGCGGCGGCCGGTCAGCACGTCGCCGACGGGACGGGCTGCGGCGGGCGCCACGTCGCGCAGCCCGTCGAGGAACTCGGGGTGGGACAGCGCGAGGCGGGCGCCCGAGTGCTCGAGCATGTAGGCCCACTGGGGCGGCTGCAGGCGGGTGGACAACCCGACGAACACGAACCCGCCCCGGGCGCAGGCCCAGATGGCCACCACGATGTCCAGGCCGTTGCGCAGGCAGACGGCCAACCGGTCGCCGGGCCGGAATCCCTCCTGGGTCAGGCGCTCGACCGCCCCCTCCACCAGTTCGGCCAGGTCGGCGTAGGTCACGTCGCCGTGGGTGTCGGTTTCCAGCGCCACCCGGTCGGGCCACAGCCGCACGGCCCGGTCGAGCGCCTCCACGATCGTGCGGACCCGGCCCCCGTAGCACCGCACGTCGGTGCCCAGCCACGGTTCGAGGACGAGGTCACCGGCCGCCGCCGGTGCACCTCGCGCACCCGCCGGGCGTCGGCTGCATAACACGTGAACGGGCCCCGGCGCTCACGGGTGACCAGGCCGGCGTCGAGCAGCACCGACAGGTGATGGCTCGTCAGGGGCTGCGTCATGTCGCACGCCCGGGCCAGGAACCCGACGGTGCGGCGTCCGCGTCGTAGGTGCCGAAGGATCAGGATCCGGTGCGGCTCGGCCAGAGCGGCGAGCTCGGCGGACAGGCGTTCGACGTCCCGCATCGTGATGGCGCTGGTCACGGCGTCCGAGGCTACCTGCCCGGGTGATCAACCGACGTTGATCGGCGCGGCGACCTCCTCGCCGGGCACGCCACGGTCGGCCTCGCCCTCCTGGTCCGCCTCACCCTCTGAGCCGGCGGCGACCAGTAGCGTCGGTCCGCCGTGACCACGTCCCTCGCCGAGCGCCTCGGGTACCCGGCCGACGCCCGCCTGCTGATCGTCAACTGCGACGACCTCGGGAAGTCCCACGCCGCCAACGTGGGCGTCTACCAGGCGCTGCGTGAGGGGGTGGCGACCAGCGCCAGCCTCATGGTGCCCGCCCCGTGGGCCCGGGAGGCGGCCAGCCGCTACCGGGGGGAGGACGTCGGCGTCCATCTCACCCTCAACGCCGAGCACGACCTCTACCGGTGGGGGCCGATCACCCAGGCCCCGTCGCTGCTCGACGGCGACGGCGGCTTCCCTCGCACCCTCGAAGACCTCTGGGACCACGCCGACGTGGAGGAGGCGCGGCGGGAGTGCCGGGCCCAGCTGGAACGGGCCATCTACTGGGGCTTCGACGTCAGCCACCTTGACTCGCACCTTTCGGCGCTCGAGCTGCGCCCCGAGTTCTTCGACGTGTACCTCGACCTGGCCGTCGAGTTCCACCTGCCGATGCGGCTGGGGAACGCGTCGACCGAGCGCACGGTGGGCTTCCCGTTCCGGCAGCTGGCGGCGGAGGAGGGGGTGGTGTCGCCCGACCACTTCGTGCGGGTGCGGGGCGTGGGCAGCCGGCGGGCCATCGAGGCCGCCCTCGTCGACCTCCCGCAGGGTGTGACCGAGGTGTACCTCCATCCGGCCATCGACTCGGCCGAGCTGCGCTCGCTGGCGCCCGACTGGGGGCCCCGCGTCGACGACCTCGACTTCCTGACCGCTCCGGGTGCCCTCGGCTCCCTCGCCCACCGGGCCGGCATCAGCCTGATCGGCTACCGGGCCCTGCGCGACCTCCAACGCTCGGAGGGGACGGGCGGCAGCGGGGAGTGACCCTCGACCGCCGGGGGCTCGACCAGCACCCGCTGCGAGGGCGAGAGCAGCTCGACCACGTCAGGCGGGGCCGGTGGCCGGCGGGCCCACGCCGAGTTCCCGGGGCAGTACTTGTAGAGCAGGCTGTAGCGGTCGGCCGAGCCTTTCCACGGCACCGTGCAGTGGAACAGCGCCTCGGTGAAGACCACCAGCGACCCGGCCCGCTGAGGAACCTCCTCCACCAGCCGCTCGGCGCCCGCCGGCACCGGCTCCTCGGCCCGGTGGCTGCCCGAGATGCAGCCGAACCCGCCGTCGCCGGGCCGGCCGTCGGCCAGCGCCCAGGAGAACGTCACCATCCCGTTCCACATCTGCCCACCCCGGTGGACGTAGAACTGGGAGGGGTCGAACGGCTGCACCGGGCCGTGCAACCCGAGGCCGGCCGTGCCCGGCCGCATCATGATCCCGTAGGAGTGGTCGAGCCGGGCCGTGGGACCGACCAGCTGGCGGAGGGCGTCGAGCACCAGCGGGTGGTCCAGCAGGGCCCGGAACCGGGCATGCCACCGCAGCAGGTCGCCGTGCTCGCCGAACCGCTGCTGGGCCACCGACGGTCCCGCACGCGGCAGGTTCCGGGCCGCGATGGCCGCTCGCAGCTCGTCCACCTCGCCCGCCGGCAGGACGTCCTCGAACAGCGCCCAGCCCCGGCAGTCGAATGTGTAGCGGTCGAGCGGTGAAAACCTCACCGCCCGGCACGGTAGCCAGGCGCGTCGGCCTGGAGGTTGGGGGGGTGTGGGGGGGTGTGGGGGGGCGCTGCCCCCCAAAGACGGCCCGCAGGCGGCTCCGCCGAGACGTTCATCGACCTGGTCGAGCGCAGCGGCGTGCGCTTGGCCGTCGTCACCGGCGGCGACTACGACCTCACGACACCCGAGGGGCGTTTCACTGCCCGCATCATCGGCGCGGTGGCTCGCAAGGAGTCCGAGGACCGAAGCTGGCGCGTCCGTCCGCAAGCACCTGGAGCTCGCCGAGCAGGGCAGGCCGGCGAGCCAGCTGGGCTGGGGCGTGCGGACTGACGCCGAGCGGCTGCTTGTGCAGGAGGCGGCGAGGCGCGTGCTGGCCGGCCAGGGCCTCATCGCCATCGCCCGGGACTGGAG
>Ga0187892_10005260_pt1 | contig 20542 bp, 12 predicted proteins | sample MA1701073metaG_FD_139345 | JGI IMG/M metagenome (GOLD analysis project Ga0187892, IMG submission 139345) | Bio-ooze microbial communities from a basaltic lava cave in the Kipuka Kanohina Cave System on the Island of Hawaii, USA - MA170107-3 metaG ... | reverse complement strand
CCCAGACCGCCAGATCGCCCGAAACCAGCCACGCCGTCTCGCGCGCCCGCGAGCCCCGCGCGTACAGCCGCACCAGCGGCATCGCCGACGGCAGCATCATCGCCGCCATCATCACCGTCCACGCGAAAACGAACGCGGCAAGGCCGCTGTCCATGCCCACAGGCGTGCGCACCACGAACACCCATGCCGCCAGCGCTACGCCCAGGAGCAGCGCAACCATACCGCGCTCGCCCGGCAATGTTGTGCTCAATGCCCGCAGATCCCGCCTCCGTCCAGTCCGGCAGCCGCAATCTCCGCCAGGCTCCCGGCTCCGGCAACCCGGTCCAATGCCCCTTGACATCGGCCTCGCGCCAATACATAGATAGACTATGGATAGACAGACTCAGCCCAAAACCGCCGGCCCCGCCGTGATGCTGCCGGGAACCCTCGAAATGCTGATCCTGCAGACGCTGACGGCGGAGCCGATGCACGGGTACGGCATTGCGAGCCACATCTGGCAGACGTCGGCGGAGCTGCTGCGGGTGGAAGAAGGCTCGCTGTATCCGGCGCTGCGTCGCCTGCAGTTGAAGGGGTGGGTGAAATCGAAGTGGCGACTGACGCCGACGAACCGTCGGGCGCGCTACTACGAGCTGACGGCGGCGGGCCGGCGCGAGCTGGCGAATGAAGTGGACCGCTACGATCGTGTGATTCTGGGGATTGCGCGTGTGATGGGGAGGGCGACGTGAAGTGGAGCGCGTGGGTTTCGGCATGGCACCGCATTCGCTTTCTGTTTCGGCGCGGGAGCGAGCAGCGTGCGCTGGACGCGGAGTTGCGGTTCCATGTGGAGATGCGGGCGGCGGAGCTGGAGCGGGCCGGGCACACGAAGGAAGGGGCGCGGCGAATGGCGGCGCGCGCGGTGGGGGATGTGATGCGGTGGCGGGAGGCGACGGTGGCGGTTGTGAGCTGGACGTGGCTGGATCTGCTGCTTCGTGATGTGCGGTTTGGCATGCGTTCGCTCGGGCGAGGCGGTGTGGCGAGCGTGACGGTGGTGCTGACGCTGGCGTCAGGGATCGGCGGAGTGCTTGCGGTGTTCACGCTTGCGCGAGCGCTGGTGCTGCGGCCGGTGCCGTACGCTCAACCGGATCGTCTGGCGGTAGCGTACCGGGCGTTGACGCCGGGTGTGTTCGCTGCGTCGGACACACTTCCGATCGGGCTCGCGAACCTGGAGGAGCTGCGCACGCTCGTGCCCGCATTGCGCGACGCCGGACTGGGTGCGTGGGACGAGCTGAATCTGGACCGGGGCGGCGGCGCGGATCGGATCCGCGTGGGTCTGACGCAGGGATTGTTTCGGGTATTGCGGGTGCCGGCGATGCTGGGCCGCACGCCGGCGGAGGATGAGGAGTTGGCGGGCGCACGTGTTGCCGTGCTGACGCACGCGTTCTGGAAATCGCATTTCCAGGGCGACGCGGGCGCGCTCGGCCGGGACATCGTGCTCGCGGGTGTGCGATTCACGGTGATCGGCGTGATGCCGCCTGCGTTTGCGGGGTTGTCGGATGGCGCTATCCTCTGGATCCCGGCGCGCGCGGTCTCGGGCTTTGCGCCGGGCTCGACGCTTCGTTTCCGCCGGGGCGAGAGCGTGTGGGGCACGGTTGTCGTTCGACTGCCCGAGGGCGTTTCGCTGAGTAGCGCACGGCAGCAGTTCGCGAACGCGCTGCCCTCGCTCGAGGCCAGCGATCTGCTGTTCCGCGGCTCGCCGGACCGCGTGATGGAAGCGGGGCTGATGCCGATGGCGGAAGCGCAGCAGCACGCGGTGATCCGCAGCGTTCTGCGGCTTCTCGCTGCAGCGGTCGCCGTCGTTCTGCTGCTCGTGCTGGCGAATGTCGTGGGTCTGATGCTGGTACGCGCGCGCGCGCGCGGCGGCGAGCTGGCCGTACGCACAGCGCTGGGAGCGGGCCGCGGTCAACTGTTGCGACAGCTGATGCTCGAGAGTCACGTGCTCGCGCTGGCGGGCGGTGCGCTGGGTATCCTGCTCGGTTACCTGGGCGCTCTGGCGCTCGCCAGGATGCGGCCGGATTTGCCCGTGACCGCCGCGTCGCTCGTGCTGCTGCGCGGCGCGAATCTGTCGGAGACCGCGATCGTGCCGGACGCTGGCGTGCTGGGCGCCGCGCTGCTGCTGAGCCTGATGGTCGGCACGTCGATGGGAATCGTGACGGCGGCCGGCGCATTTCGGGGCAGTGCGCAGGCAATGCTGGCGGGCAGCGCGCGCACGTACACGCCGGCGCCGCGCGGGCGCGCCGCGCTCGTCACGATGCAGCTCGCTCTCGCCGTTGCGCTGCTGTTCGGCGCCGGCCTCACGCTGCGCAGCTTCCGCGCGCTGATGCGCACGGACATCGGATTCGACGCGGATCCCGTGCTCGTCGCCAGGCTCGCGCGTTCCGGCTCGGATGCGAACGCGCCGGTCCGCCGGGACGAGCTGATGGCGCGGCTGGCCGGCCTGCCCGGCGTGGCTGCGGTCGCTGCCGCCGGAACCACGCCCTTCGATTCCGAAGACATCATGTACGGCGCAATCACGCGCGTCGACGACCGCGCCATCGCCGACGGGGAGCTTCCGCCGTTCCAGTACCACAACGTGTCCGCCGACTACTTCCGCGCTCTCGGCATTCCCATTCTGCGGGGCCGTGCCTTCGACACGAGCCGGCCCTCTCCCGGAGACGTGCAGCCCGTGGTCGTGAATGAAGCCGCGGCGCGCCTGCTCTGGCCCGGTCAGGATCCTGTGGGACACCGCATCGCACGAGGCGACGAAGTCCAGCACGTGGTCGGTGTCGCGGGCGATGTGCGCTATGAGCGAATCCAGGCGGCTGCGGGGCCCGCCGTATACTCTCTCGCCAGCGATGGCGCCGTTACCACGCTGTTCGTTCGCGCGCGCGGCAATCCCGCGAGTCTGCTGCCCGCTGTGCGCAGCACAGTAGCCGACGTCGAACCCGGCACCGCAGTTTTCGCGGCCACGACACTCCGCGAGACCGTGCGTGAGGCTGCGAGCGAGACTCGGTATGTAACACGATTGTTAATGGCGTTCGGCAGTGCGGCCGTGCTGCTCGCCGCGATTGGCGTGTACGGCGTTCTGGCCTATGCGGTCCACGAGCGCCGGCGCGAATTCGGCGTGCGCCTTGCCGTCGGCGCGCGGCCGCGTGAGCTCGTGGCCGCCGTCATGCGTCAGGGTCTTCGGCTTCTGGCCACCGGTCTCGCTTTCGGCATGCTGCTCGGCCTCGCCGGTGCCGGCGTGTTGCGTGCGTTCCTGTTCGAGGTGCAGCCGGGCGATCCGACGACGCTCATCGCGATTGCCGTGATTCTCGCCGTTGTGGGCGGCCTGGCCACGTGGCTGCCGGCCGCACGGGCCGGCCGTGTCGATCCCGTGACCGCGCTTCGCATGTAACGCCACTCCCGCGCGCGCGTCTCGTGATGGCCGGCGCGTTCATTCGCTGACGTGCATCAGAATGCGTCCGTCCGGATCGATGTCGATCACTGCGTTCGCGCGGGCGCGAACCGTGCCCACGCCGTCGCGCATGAGCAGCCGTTGCCGCTGCCCGTCAACCCGCACTTCGAGCGGCATCGGGAACGGCAGGCCGCCTGTTTCCCAGCGAAACACGATGAGCTCGGCCTGGCGTTCCACGTGCAGTACCGGCAGCTTCGGCTGGTGCAGGTAGACATCGAAGAACCACTGCACGGACTGCCCGCTCACTTCTTCGACAATGCGGATGAACTCGTCGGTGTCGGCCAGGCGGCAGCGGCAGCCAGGCTGCGACGCGCGCGCCGGCTCGGGATACGCGAAGCGGCGCAGCGCGCGCATCATCGCATCGCGCCCGATGAGTCCGCGCAGCGTGTGCAGCACGAGCGAACCCTTGCCGTAGATGTGGCTGCCGTAGATGTCGCGTGTGGTTTGGGTGTTACGCGGTGCGAGTGGCATGTCCTCGGGCACGCGGAACGGCCGGCGAGAAAGCGCGTCGCGATACGCGGCCTCGCCTTGCAGCGACTCGACGAACAGCGGCGTCATGTACGAACCGAAGCTCTCGTGGATCCACCAGTCCTTCCAGTCGCGCGCCGTCACCATGTTCGCCCACCACTCGTGGGTCAGCTCATGGAAGAACAGATCATCGAAGCCCCACGCGTTGAGTCGGAAATCCGAGCCATACGCGTTGATCGACTGATGCTCCATCCCGTAGTACGGCGTCTGCACCACACCGAACTTGTCGCCCCGGAACGGATACGGGCCGAGCGTCTCCTCGAGAAACCGCAGGCTGCGCATGAAGCCGGGCAGCGCGCGCCGGCCGTCCTGCTCGGATTCCGGCAGCACCCAGAAGACGAACGGGAATCGCTCGCCCGTCACGCTCGTGTAGTCTTCGCGCAGCACGACGTAGGGCGCGATGTTGATGGAGACCGCGTAGTTGTTGACGGGATCGGAGATGAACCAGTGGAACGTGCGGCTGCCGTCCGGCCCATCGCTCATGCTGCGCAGCCGTCCATTGGCGGCCACCTCGAGCCCGCGCGGCACGGTGATGCGCAGCGCCATCGAGTCCGGCTCATCGGACGGATGGTCCTTTACCGGCCACCAGACATCGGCGCCGTTCAGCACGGAGACCACGCTGACCCATGGCTGCCCGCCCGCCGTGCGCGCCCAGACGACGCCGTCCGACCAGCTGCGCGGCACGTGCCGCTGCTCGAGCGGCGTGCCGCCGTACCAGACGCGGGCGTTCACCGTATCGCCCGGCTCGTGCACGCGGCCCAGGTCAATGCGCAGCTGTCCGCCGCGGCGTTCGAACGGCAGGCGCCGGGCCGGCGTGCCCGCGCTCATGACGGAGTCCACCACGAGCAGCGTGTCCAGATCCAGCACGAAATGGCGGAGCGCCTGGGTCGCGCGAGCGTACGCTGCAAGGGATCCGCGAATCGACTTCGCTTCCGGATTCACACGCAACGCGAGGTCGTAGTGGAGCACGTCGTACGCCGCCTGCTCGGCCGGCAGCGGCCCGCCCGAATCATGGATCGCTCGTTGCCCGCTCGCGTCCGTGGCAACGCCCAGCAGCACGGTAATCGTGATCAGAAGGCGCATGGCATCACCGCATCCGTGGAATGGCGTTCTGCGGAATGGCGACGCGAGGTGCGTGAACCGGGCCACGCTGCCGCCGGCTTGCTGTGCGTGCTTCAATGGACTCGCCGGTCAGCAACCTCGTACCGCTTGACTGGTTCGTCGCGGACGCGCCGGTCAGCAACCTCGTACCGCTTGACTGGTTCGTCGCGGACGCGCCGGTCAGCAACCTCGTACCGCTTGACTGGTTCGCCGCGCGCACGCATGCGGTAAGCGCCGGGCCTGGGCCCGGCCGTCATCGCACCTGGAAGCCGGCGCACGGATCGGGTCGCGTCGCACGCGGCGTGACGACGACGAGGTCGTACAGGGCGCGCTCCGCGGCGCCAGGCTCGGCGCCGGTCGCGGACCGCTCGACGAACCCGACCACGAGCACGTCCAGGTTCGGCGCGAGCACACTGAGCAGCCGCGGCACGGCGATGTCGCGACGCACGTGGCCATTGCCAGCGATGAGCCACGCGGGTCCGCCGGCCTGTGCCTTCAGCAGCGCATTGGCCATCGCCGCGTCACGAACCGTCTGGGCCGCGCGCATGCCGGGCACCATGCTCTCGGGCAGCTGGCCGCAGTGACCCGCCACAAGCTCGCGATCCAGCGCAGTCTGCGCCGCGCCATCGAGCGGCACGCGCCCGAGCAGCGCACGCAAATGCGCCGGTGCGCTCGACTCGCCACTCCGCACCACGGTGCGCAGCGCCTCCCGCGTGATGCCGCTGCCCCAGAGACTCCGGCCGTGCCGGATCGCCGCATCCACTACCGGCTGGTGCAGCGGCCACCGCCACGACTGCCGGTCGAAACCATTCCGATCGAGCCAGGCCTCATCCGCCTGCGCGCCCGGCGGCGGCGCAATCGGCTCCGTCGTTTCCGCGAACTGCTCGAACAAGATCGCCGGACGCGACGACTGCAGCGCCGCGATCAGCTGCCCGCGCACGGCGTGGTGCACGGCGTTGTCATGAAGCTCACCGAGCAGAACGATGTCCGCTGCGGTCAGGCGGCGGAGCAGCTCGGCACTGTCGATCGGTCTGCCGTCCGGTCCCGCTGTGACCGTTACGTTCGCGGGAAGCCGGAACGCGGTGGGCGCAGCGCCGGGCGTCGCTCGGCCGGCGCAGCCAATCGCGAGGATGAGCATCGCGAGCATCGTTGAAGTCCGCATGGCGGGCAAGATAGCGCGGCCCGTGCAGCCGCGCATTCTCCCGCGACGGCACGCCTCGACACCGGTGCGGCAGCGGGCCACCGCGCAAGGCGCTTGCGCCGGCCGGCCCGGTTTCCGCGCCGGAATCGTCGCCACGCGGGCCGGCTCACATGCATCCGGTTGTGTCGCATCAACGAACGCGACGATTGCGGCTTCGCGCTCGGCTTGGCGCGAGCAACGGCCCGCGCTGCAGTGCGTCCCGGTCACCGCGTTCCGAGCCCGCGCCCGTGCGTTGACCAGCGCTACACGCCTTGACCGAGCCGCCTGACATTGCCTTTCTGGCCATCACCACATCTCGAACCGTCCGGGCGGCCTGCATGCCGCTGTAATTCCTGCTGGACGACATCGTCGGCCGGAGGCTCACCTCGGCGCGGCACGGATCAAGGCCTGAGCCATGCGCGCCACAAGCGCCTCGGGCTCGCTCACGATCTGCTTCCACGTTACGCGCATGACGCGAACGCCGGCGGCGACGAGGACCGCGTCACGGCGACGGTCGCTCTCGAACCGCCGGCCTGACGAATGAAACGCGCGGCCATCGACTTCGACCACCAGTCGCTCGCGGCGCCAGAAAAAATCCACCTCGTAACCCTCCAGCCCGGCATTCGTCGCCGGGTCCGGCAGCTGCGCCTTCCGGATCAGGTGAAGGAATCGCTCCTCCGCTTCCGACCGCGTGACCCCCGCGATCACGTCGGCATCCAGGAGTGCGCGCAACCGCGTGGCGCCCGGTCTGCCTGCGTGATGCGCGAGTACCGCGAGAATCCGGTCCCGGTCCACCAGCTGCCGCAGAACACCCTCGGCCAGCGCACTCTCCAGCTCGCGCTGCGCCGCCGCCTTCGAAAGATCGTAGAGCGCGCGTGCCGGCGTAACGATCGGGATCCCGGCGTGCTCCGTGTGCTCCTCCGGATGCAGTGACTTCGCGTGATGAACCAGGATCCCCGATCTCGGTACCGGACGCTTTCCCGTCACCGTCACGTCCACGCGATCCTCGGCGACCCGACGCTCCAGCAGCCGCCAGACCACCGCCGCGCTCCGGCCGCTCAACACCGCTGTCCTGCCACACGCCAGTACCGCGGCCATCTCTCGCGCGTTCGGTAGCTCCAGCGCGCCCACGCGGTACACGCCCCGATGCACTCTCACCAGCAGACCCGTCCGCACGCGTGACTTCAACACCATTCCGGTAAGGCCGGCCTGGATCAGCTGTGCGCGCGAGATCACGCCGTGCTGCCGCGCGGCCATGGCCAGAATCGCCTGGTCGGCATTCCCGCGGATCACGCTCATCGCGGCGCAGCACGCGCGGCACGAACCAGAACTCGACATCGACCGTCGCCAACCCTGCCAATGTCGATTTCAGGCGCGCTCAACACCCGCAACTCGACATCGACCTTGCCGGCGATCGCTGGATGTCGAGTTATGGTTGTTGAACACACCGTTTCTCGACATCGGCGCAATCCGGACCCGCCAATGTCGAGTTCTGCCCACGCGCGCACCCGTCGGTGCGCCGAGCCGACCGCGCGCACCGGCCCGTGCGCCGAGCTGACCGCGAAGTGCGCGGTTCTGCCCGGCAGAAGGGGTCGCTCGCGCGAGTGGATCACACCCGGGCCACCGTAGCATATCACGTGACCGCCCCAGCGTGTCCTGTGACCGCACCGGCGAATCGTACCCGGATCGCGCGAGCGGATCATGCGCGACCGCGCGAGTGGATCACACCCGGACGGCGCGCGCAAAATCATGCCCGGACCACGCCAGTCGCCCACGCCGTGACCGCGCCACCGAATCACCACCGGACCGCGCGGGCAAATCATTCGAGGACTACGCCAGTTGCTTACGCCGTGACCGCGCCACCGAATCAGGCCCGGACGGCGCGAGCAAATCATGCCCGGACCGCGCCAGTGAAGCGTGCCTGGGCCGCACCCACCGCGCCGGGCACCGGGCGGCGCCGCGCTGCCGCGCAGGTCTTGGGCCGGCGAGGGTGGTGTGCAGGGTCGTGTTGCGGGCATGTGCGGGATCGATCGCGGCTACCGGGTCAGTGGTCGAGTCCGGGCGTTGAACTTTGGCGTGGAAGCCGGGGCAGTGGCATGGCAGCATGAGCCAAGGCCCGGGTGCCAGGCCCGTCGCCGCCGCGTGGGCACGCCTACCGTGGCCGCATGGTATCGGCGCCCGTCGCCGCCGCGCGGGCACGCCGCCCGTGGCCGCCGCGTGGTGCCAGCGCCGCCGGCGCCGTGTGGCATCCGGGGCCTGTCCCCGCCGCGTAGCATCGGCCGGTCGCCGGGCAGCTGCCGTCAAATAGCGAACGGCCCCCCGCCGCGAAGGCGGGAGGCCGTCTGCCGAGGTGTCAGGAGGTGCGACCGCTCAGCGGCCCACCGCGTTGATCATGTCGAAGATCGGCAGGTACATGGCGACGATCATGCCGCCGACGATGACGCCGAGGAACACGATCATGATCGGCTCGAGCGATGCGACGAGCACCTGCACGGCGGCGTCGACCTCTTCATCGTAGAAGTCGGCGATCTTGCTGAGCATCTCGTCGAGGCCGCCGGTCTGTTCGCCGACGTTGATCATCTGCACGACCATGGGCGGGAACACGCCGGACTTCTTGAGCGGCTCGGAGATGGTGTCACCGCCGGCGATGCTGGCGCGGGACGCCATGACGGCATCGTGCACGACGCGGTTGCCCGCGGTCTTGGCGGTGATCTCGAGGCCGTCGAGGATGGCGACACCGGAGGAGACGAGCGTACCGAGCGTGCGGGTGAATCGAGCGATTGCGGCTTTGCGCTGCAGCGGCCCGACGATGGGCAGTCGCAGCACGAGGCGGTCGAGCACGAGCTGGCCCTGGGGCGTCTTGTAGTAGCGCTGGAGGCCGATGACGCCGGCAATGATGGCGCCGAGCAGGACGTACCAGCGGGCCTGCAGGAACTCGCTGAGCATGATGACGAACTGCGTGGGCGCGGGCAGTGCGACGCCGGCCTGCGCGAACATGTTCTGGAAGGTGGGGATGACGAAGATGAGCAGGATCGCGACGGCGGCGATGGCGACAGTGAGCACGACGCCCGGGTAGACCATGGCGCCCTTGATCTTGCGGCGGAGTGCATCGGCCTTTTCCATGAAGACGGCGAGTCGCAGCAGAATCGTATCGAGAATACCACCGGCCTCGCCGGCCGCGACCATGTTGACGAACAGGTCGGAGAAGATGGTCGGGTGCTCGCGCATGGCGTCGGCCAGCGTGTGTCCGGCCTCGACGTCGTACTGGATCTGCTCGATGACCTTCTTCAGCGTGGGGTTCTCGTTCTGCTTCGCGAGAATGTCCAGGCTCTGCACGAGCGGCAGACCCGAGTTGATCATGGTCGCGAACTGCCGTGTGAACACGACGATCTCGCGCGTGCCCACGCCGCGGCGCAGTCCCGCGAGTCCGCCGCCGGCTTTCTTCTGCTCGATCTTGATCGGCACCATGCGCTGGCGGCGCAGATAGCCAACGACCTCATCGCGGCTCTTGACCGAAAGCTCACCGGCCTGGAGGTCACCGGTGTTGGTGCGGGCGGAGTAGGTGAAGGTAGGCATGGGCCCTCTCTCAGCTGATGCTCTTGCCTGCCATACGCAGGAACTCGTTGGGGTCGGACGAGAACTGCAGGCATTCCTCGAGCGAGACTTCGCTCTGCACGTACAACTGGTACAATGCGTCGTTCAGCGTCTGCATTCCGAACTTCTTGCCGGCCTGCATGATCGAATAGATCTGGTGGATCTTGTCATCGCGGATGCAGGCCCGGATCGCGGGCGTGCACATCATGACTTCGCAGGCCACGACGCGGCCGCCGCCGCGCGCGCGAGGCAGCAGCGTCTGTGTGACCACGCCTTCGAGCACGAACGAGAGCTGCGCCCGCACCTGCGCCTGCTGGCTCGGCGGGAACACGTCAATGATTCGGTTGACGGTTTCGGCCGCGGAATTCGTGTGCAGTGTAGCGAGGGCCAGGTGTCCGGTCTCGGCGATGGTCAGCGCGGACTGAATCGTTTCGAGATCGCGCATTTCGCCGATCAGCACGACATCCGGGTCCTGGCGCAGCGCGTACTTGAGTGCGGCGGCAAAGGAGCGCGTGTCCGCGCCGACTTCGCGCTGGTTGATGATGCAGTTCTGGTGCTTGTGCACGAACTCGATCGGGTCTTCCACCGTCAGGATGTGGCCGCGCTGCTCGCGGTTGATCTTGTCGACCATGGCGGCGAGCGTCGTGCTCTTGCCGGAGCCGGTCGGCCCGGTCAGCAGCACGAGGCCGCGCGGCTTCTCGGCGAGCGTCTCGACGATGGGCGGCAGGCCCAGCTCGTGGAACGTCTTGATCGCGTACGGGATCTGGCGGATCGCCATGGACACGCAGCCCCGCTGCTTGTAGACGTTGCCGCGGAATCGCGAGAGGTTGGCGATACCGAACGAGAAGTCAAGCTCGTCTTCCGTCTCGAAGCGCTTCTTCTGCACTTCGGTCAGGATCGAGTAGGCCATGGCCAGCGTGTCCCGGGGCGTGAGCATGACCTCGGTCGCCGCGTTCACGATCTGGCCGTCGACGCGCAGCTTCGGCCGCTCGCCGGCCGTGAGGTGCAGGTCGCTCGCTCCGCGGTTGATCATTTCATCGAGCAGCGATCGCAGATTGACGCTGCTGGTCCCCGGCGCGGCCGCCGCGCTCATGCTCATAGTGCTGCCGTCTCCTTGATGACTTCTTCCAGAGTCGTATTGCCGCGCGATGCCTTCAGCAGGCCATCCATGCGCAGCGTAAGCATCCCTTCGCGCAGTCCCTGCTCGCGCAGCTCATCCGTGCTGGCGCCATGCATGATCAAGCGGCGCAGATCCGGGCTGATGCTCATGACTTCGTACAGGCCGGCGCGACCCTTGTAGCCGGAGCCGCCGCACTGTTCGCAGCCCTTGCCGCGCTGGAACGTCTTGGTGGCGGCCGCCTGACCGATGCCGGCCGCTTCGAGGTACTCGACCGGATACTTCACGTCTTCCTTGCAGTTCGTGCACACGCGCCGGACCAGCCGCTGTGCCGTCACGCAGTTGAGTGCGCCCGCTACGTTGAACGGCTCGAGGCCCATGTCGATCAGACGCGTGATCGTCGACGGCGCATCGTTCGTGTGCAGCGTCGAAAGCACGAGGTGGCCGGTCAATGCCGCCTTGATGGCAATGCCGCCCGTCTCGATGTCGCGGATCTCACCCACCATGATGATGTTGGGGTCCTGGCGCAGAAACGCGCGCAGTGCGGCCGCGAACGTCATCCCGATCTCGCTCCGGACCAGCACCTGATTGATGCCGTGGAGGTTGTACTCGACCGGGTCTTCCGACGTCATGATGTTGACGTCCTGCGTGTTGATCTTGGAGAGTGCGGAATACAGCGTCGTCGTCTTGCCGGAGCCCGTCGGCCCGGTCACCAGCACCATGCCGTACGGGTTGATGATGGCCTTCATGAAGTCCCGCAGCGCCTTGGGCTCCATGCCGAACTTCTCGAGGTCGAACGTGAGGTTGCCCTGGTCCAGAATGCGCAGCACGATCTTCTCGCCGAAGATCACGGGCAGCGTCGACACGCGGAAATCGATGACGCGATTGCGGATCTTCAGCTTGATCCGGCCGTCCTGCGGAACGCGCCGCTCCGCAATGTTCAGATTCGCGAGAATCTTCACACGCGATGCAATGGCCGCCTTCATCTTGTACGGCGGCTTCATGATCTCCTGCAGTGCGCCGTCGATGCGGTAGCGGATGCGGACTTCCTTCTCGTACGGCTCGATGTGGATGTCGGACGCGCCGCGCAGCACTGCGTCCTGCAGCACACCGTTGATCAGCTTGACGACGGGCGCATCGTCGACCTGCGCCTGCAGTGCGGCTGCGCTGAGGTCCTCATCCATCTCCTCGACGACTTCGACGTCCTCGACGCCTTCGATCGACGAGAGCAGCTCCTGCAGATGGTTGTCGTCTTCCTTGACGGCGTACAGTTCCTCGATGTGCTTCTTGAGCGTGACTTCGCCAACAATGACGGGCTCGATATCGCACCGGGTGATGAACTTGATGCTGTCGATTGCGCTCGCGTCCGTCGGGTCGGCCATGGCGACGGTCAGCATGCGGCCAATGCGGCGGACCGGCAGCACGTAGCTCTTCTGCGCCAGCTCGGACGGGAACAGGCGGACCAGCTTCGGATCGATCTTGACGCGGTCCAGGTCGACGGCGGGCACGCGGTACTGGCGTGCGAGCACGCGCGTCAGGTCCGCTTCCGAGATCGCGCCCGTCTTGATCAGCGAGTAGCCGAGGCGTGTGCCGCCGTTCCGCGCGTCTTCGGCGGCGTGACGGAGCTGCTCTTCCGTGATCAGCCCTTCGCGGATCAGGAATTCGCCGATGCGGTCCTTGGCTGGTGCCGGCGAGAGCGTGGGCGCTGAGGCCATGCCGTCAGTTCCGTACGCCGCGGCCTGCGCGGCCACGGCCTGGAAGGTTTGCGGGGATCATCCCGTTGCAGTCGCACCGAAACATTTCAGCTTCCCACCCGGATCAGCGGTGTCAGGCGACGGACCATGGCGGGACCGATGCCCCGGACCGCCACGAGTTGCTCGACCGACCGGAACCCGCCCACCGAATCGCGGTAGGCGATGATCCGCCCGGCCAGCACGCTCCCGATCCCGGGCAGTCGCTCCAGCTCCTCTGGCGATGCCCGGTTCACGTCCACCGGCTGCGGCGTGGCAGGCTCCGGCCCGCCCTTCGCCCCGGTTGCGCGTGACGGCGTCCCTCCGCCTCGCGCCGGCCCGCTCGTGGGCCTCGCCTCTGCCCCGGCCTGCGTTCGCCCCTCCAGCCTGCGGCGGCTCGCAGCCTCCAGCTCGGCAAGGTCAACTGCCGGCCCTTCCACCTCGATCGCCGCCGGCCGGTCCACCAGCCGGACCCCGGCCGACAAGCCGAGGAGCAGCCCGATGAACGCGACAGCGCGCGATTCGTCCCTGGAGAGCTTCAGCGGCACCGGATGTCGTCCGATGTGGCCGCCGCGGGTCCCCCGGGATACAGCCCGAAGTATCGGCAGCGGCGGTTTGGGCGTTTAGCCGGGTCCGGCGGCCAAACCCGGGTGGGAAAAGCGGCTTGGGGCACCCCTCGAGACGAGCCCCTGCGGGGCCCGCCCGATGCCGGCCGGGCGCCGGCCCGGAGGCCCGTTGGCGGCCCGCCCGGCGGGCGTCAGCCGCCCCGGTAGATCAGTGCGGTGAGGACGGCCCCGACGACGCCGAGGCCTCGGGGGGATACGTGGTCCAGATTGTCTTCCAGCGTGTGCCAGTACGCGTTGCCCGGACCGTAGTCGAAATCGATGATGTCGATGGTACGGATGCCGGCCTGGTTCAACGGGATATGGTCATCGGTGATGGCGATCCCTTCGCGCCGGCTGAACACGCTGCCATGGCCCAGCTCCTCGGCCACTCGCCAGACCCGTTCGACCACTTCGGGCGCATAGCTCCGCGAGTTCGACTCGATCATGTAGATCGGGCTCTGGTCCCCGATCATGTCGAGCAGGATCCCGTAGAGCGGCCGGTACGCCGGCGGCAGGTTCGCCGCGAAGTATTTCGCGCCCAGTGACAGGTCCGACGAGCTCCAGTCCTCGCCGTCGACGAAGAGTAAATCGATGCCGAGCGGCTGCGAATGGCGGGACAGGACATTGGCAAGTTCGAGCAGGACAGCCACGCCGCTCGCGCCGTCATTCGCGCCAAGGATCGGCTTGCGCCGGTCTGCGGCGTCCCGCTCCTCGTCGGCCGTCGGCCGCGTGTCCCAGTGCGCGAGCAGCAGAATGCGCGTGCCCGCCTGTGGATTGAACCGCGCGAACAGATTGGTCAGCTCGAGCCGGGTGCCGTCCGTCGCCTCATGGGTGAACGGCTGCACCACGAGCGTGTCCGCGCGCGCCCGCAGGAACTCCTGCATCCAGGCCAGCTGCCGGGCGTGCCCTTCGGACCCCGGATAACGCGGTCCGAACTCGACCTGTTTGCGCAGGTACGCCCAGGCCGAATCGACGGAGAACTCGGGCGCCGGAGGGCCTGTGGCGGAGCCGGAACTCTGCGGCGAGCACGCGACCAGCAACGACAGCAAAAGCGTTGTGCTCATGACGGCTCGGGTCCAGAGGAACGCACGCATGGGGAAGGAAGATACCAGTTGGCGTGGCCTTGCGTTCCACGCGGGCGCTCAGCGGCCCGGTATCTGACCCTGCTGGAAATCGAACCGGCCGAACAGCGCGAACTGGAACTGGCTCGATCCCGTCCGCGTCCCGACTCGGCTCTGCCGGTCCGTATAGTTCAGCCGCATCCCCACTTCGATGTCCGAGAGCGTGGTGTCCAGGTTGAAGTTCACGGTGCGGTTCGACGTATCGATGAAGGACACGCACGCGTCGCCCGCCGTAGCCGCGGGCCGGAACCGGCAGCGGCGCTGGTCATCCTGCGTGAACGTGAGCAGCGCGCGCATGGGCGTCTTCATCTTGTCGCTGAGAAACGCGGGCGGCGGAATCGAGCCGGACACCGTCAGCATGTGGTTCGTGCCATCCTGTTCGCCGTTCCCCGTCGGATCGAGCGTCGTGCCGCGCGAGATCGTCGAGTTCCAGGCGAAGGTCAGCCCGCCGGCCACCGTGATGCGCAGCTCCGGCGTGATCCGCCGTTCGTTCAACCCGCGCAGCTGCGGCGAGCGGAGTCCATAGACGGCGCTGCGATCGATTTCCTCGTAGCGTGTGCTGAGCGAAGCCGACAGCACGGCGCCGGCCAGGAACGCGGGCACCGGGATCTGTCCCCAGGTCAGCCCGACGTTCGGCCACGAGCGCTGCCGCTGCTCGCGCTGGCCGCCGCGAATGTCGAAGCCGTCGTTCTGCGACTCCGCGTAATTCAATGCGAACTGCGCGCCGAGCGGCAGCGACACGATCGTGCCGGCTCGCACGTCGTCGCGGTCTACCGCTGTCGCGGCCGTGTCCCCGCCGATCGCGCGGAACCCATCGAACCCGCCCAGCCCGAGCTGGTAGCCCAGGCCCGGCGCGAACGTCTCTCGATCGAACGACGATCCCACCTGACTGTTCCACGTCAGAGTCACCTGCTGCACCGCGCCCAGCAGCCGGACCACCGTGCGCGCCGCGCCATCCAGCGAATCCGGCTGCAGCGACCGGGCGAGCAGCGCGGGCTGTACATCGAGCCGCCGCGTGATCTGGCGGTCGCTGCCAAAGCGCCGCTGCAGCAGTGCGATGGAGTCGCCGCTGCTCTCGTCGATCTCGATGTACGATGGATCGCGATCCGTCAGAAACCGGTTGCTGAACGTCCAGCTGGGCCGGATCCAGCTCGCGATCGTCGGCCGCAGCGCCAGCGTCGAGTTCATGCTGCGGCTGGTCTCCCAGCCGATGTCCGCGCCCGCGACCGATGCCCGCGCCTCGCGCAGCGCCTGCTGCGCGCTGACCAGCGGCGTCGCTCGCTCCGGCTCGAGCAGATCGCGCACACTCCGCACGGTCAGCCCGGCCGACACGGATTCGAACGGCTCGAACGCGATATCCGCCGTGTTATCGAACGCTCGCCGCGGTGACTCGATCGGGGCCAGCCGGAAATCCGACGTGTCCTCCAGAATCGAGGTGAACCGGTACGCGCTCGCGTTCGCATGGCTGTAGTTCGCGCCGAAACCGATCCGCGCCGGCGTGTACCGCAGCCGCGCATTCGTCAGCCGGCCGAAGAACTCGCTCCGTTCGATCGCCGCTGGCGCAATCGCACGCAGAACGCTCTCCAGGAAGCCGGGCACAATGTCGGCGTCGTGTGGCGCAATGTCGCGCCGATGCTCGAGTCCGCCACGCACACCGCCGCTGGTATTCCGGGAAGTGTGCGTGTTCGTGTGCGCGGCATCGTAGCCAAAGCTGAGTGTGGTGCCATCCACCAGCAGGCCGGCCAGAGCATTCGTGCTGGGCGTGCGCTTGCTCATGCGGACGCCGAAGCTCGTCGAGCCTGCGCCGCTCTCCCGCAGCCCCGTCAGCCCCGAGGCCCGTACATCGCTCCGCTCCAGAAAGCTCGGACTCTGCACCGTGCGCGCGTGCGTGATGCTCACCGGCATGTCCAGGCCCCAGCGCGCCGGCAGCATGCGGTCCACCTTCGGGCTGAAGCTCAGGCTCAGCTCGCCGCCGCCCACGTACGTCGCGTCCTGGTTCAGCTGACGGAACACGGGGCTCTGACTCGAAAAATTGACGGCCGCCGTGAACGCATCGTTCTGCACATCGAGCGTCACGTTGGCCGCCGCGCCCGCATCCTGCACCGGCCGGTCCAGCCGCATGTCATCGATCCAGACTTCGCCGCTGATCGGCACGCCGCCCGTGTTGTATACGGCCAGCGAGAATTCCCGGATCGCCGCGAGATTTGCCGCCCGCGCCCGGTCCTCCAGCACCACGGCGTAGGTGCTGTCCGCGTCCCACACGGTATCGCGGGTGATACCACCCGTTCGCAGGCTGGCCGCCTCCGCGATCGCGCGCAGGTCGAACCAGCGATCGAAATCGATGACGATCTCGGGCAGCCAGTCCGATTCCTGCGCGGGTCGCCCGCCGATGGCCGGGCGAAGCCGCGTCTGGAACAGGTAGGCGTTGCGCGAATCCGTGCCCAGCTTGACGATCAGCCGTTCGGCGCCGTTCGCGCCCCAGGTCCCGGCCCTGGGCAGCGCCCAGAGCCGGAGCTGCCGGTACGTCATGAGGCTGCGCGGCTGCTGCGGATACCGGAAGTAGATTTCGGCGCGGTCACCGGGCTCGAGGTTCTGGTACTCGATCCGCTGCGACTTTTCGTTGACCTCGATGCCGGCCGTGCCGAACTGCGAGCTGGGATCCTGCAGCTGGTCCGTGACATTGGGCGGCGGCCGGTAGTGGTTGCTGACGGTGCGGCTGATCGGGCCGGTCCGCATAACTGTCGTGTTAGCGCCAATGCCGGGCACTTCGTCCACCACGCCACGCACCACGCCGGTCAGCCCGCGCTTGGTCCACCGTGAGCCGATGATGCGGAGCCGCGCGAGCACCATGTTCTTGCGCACACCGCTGGGCTCGCCCACCACGGTCATGCGCAGATGCTTGATCGAGCGCCACGTGCCATCCGTCGCGCCATTCACGGGCACGCCGTCCCGCAGCCGCACGCGGAACAGCCGGTACACGGTGCCCGTTTCTGTCGTATCACGCGCCAGGTACGGCGAGAGCTGGTCGAGCCGGACGACGTAGCGGAAATACTCGCCGTCATTGGGGTCGAGTGCGCCATTGCCGTCCAGGTCTTCCGTGTCGGGCACGCCGTTGCCGCGCGTGCAGTTCGAGCGCTCATCGCCCAGCGCGTACGCCTTGAGCGGTTCGGCCTGGCAGGGCTGATCCCAGAGGCCGCGCGCGTCCGCCGTCGTGCCCCAGACTTCGCGGTCGCGCGTGCGCGCTTCCTCATCCAGCTCGTTCAGACCCCAGCGGCGGCCATCGCCGTACACGCCGTTCGTGCGGCCCGCGGAATCCACGTAGAAACCGTCTTCCGCCGTCGTACCGAAATCGAAGATCAGCGCGAGCGGCTCGTTGCCGCCCACACTCATGTAGAACTCGAAGAACTCGTCGCGCGACATGTCGCGCCCGGTCGTGTTGAGCACGGTGGTCATCGAGCGCCAGACGCGCGTGCCCGCAGGCTCGCGGTTGCCGAACGTCAGCCACATCGCCGGCTCCGGCAGCTGATTGCCGATGACATTGATCTGCCGGTCAATGTCGCGCTGCGGGACCAGGCTGCCCGACACGCCTCCCGCCTCGCCCGCAATGTCGTGCTGCCAGACCAGCCGCGTCGCGTTCGTCGCGTCCGGCTGCGGCGGAAGGAACCCGTCATCGCCCGTCACGCTCTCCGGCCGCGATCCCAGCCGCCACGTCTGGCGCCGCACATCGATCGACGTCTCGTTCGTGTCCTCGAAGTCTTCCGCATAGCCCTGGCCGCGCCGGTTCGGGTTGGGCGCGGACAGCGCGAGCTCCGCGTTCAGCGTGACGCGCGACGGTGTCGTGCTCCGCATGGGCGAATTCGCCATCAGCCGGTCCAGCCACGCGCCGCCCAGATCGAGGTTCGCGCTCAGCCCGCCCAGAAAGATGGAGGCCGGCTCCGTGCCCAGCTGCGGCCGCGCATACAGCGTTTTCTCCGATTGATACAGACCCACGACGTTGAGCTCGCTGCGCGCGCCCAGTCCGTAGCGCAGGTTGGCGCCGAACATGCTCGTGGGTGCAACCTGGAAGAGCGAGCCCTGCTCGAACGTGACGCGGACGCGCGCGTTCGGATTGGCGCCGAAGATGCCCTGCGGATCGGTGAGTGTGACCTGGCCGAATTCGTAGTCGATGTTGTAGTCGATGCCGCGCTCGAGGCGGCGGTCGCCGATCGTGATGCGTTCGCTGCCTTCGCGGATGCCGATCTGGCCCACGCTGAACTGGGAGCGCAGCCCTTCCACGCGAACGCGGTACACCAGATTGAGCCGGAACCGTCCCGAGCTCTCTCGAATCACGGGATCGGTGCTCTCGTAGATCACGGGGTTGGCGTCGGCGCCGAGCAGGGCGAGCGCCTGCGCCGGCGTCAGGTTCTCGCTGCGCACATCGGGCGGCGCGCGGAACGGCTCGAGCGTGGGGAACACGATGTACGTGCCGGTGATGCGCCCGGACTGCGTGGTCGCGCCGAACAGCTGCTCGGGTTGCAGCACCTGTGCGGCATCGATGCGGTCGACGGGCGCATCTTCGTCGAGGCCGAACAGGCGCAGGAACGTGATCTGCCGCCCGGCATTCGTGCGGAACGTGTTGCCGCCGACAATGTCGCCCAGGGAGATGCGCAGATCGACGCTGGCCAGGTCGACGCCGCCCGAGCTGTCCATGCGGTAGATCTGGTGCATCTCGAAGTCCCAGGTGGGCCGGCCGGGCTGGTGGCTGGCGACGGGGCTTCGCAGCAGTCGCAGCACGGGCGCGGGTGCGCCGGCCGGCGTCTGCTCGGCGCCCAGCGTGCCGATCGTGTCGCCGGATTCCGTGCGGAACGAGACAGCCAGCGCTTCCTCGCGGCCGAGCGGCCGCCGCAGCATGATCCAGAGGCCGCTCGGATGGACGAGGTAGTCCTGTTCGGGATCGAGCCGGCGGAACTGGCCGCTGTGCCGCAACGTGCCGTCCTCGCTCACGGCGTTGGCCAGGAACAGGCTGGTCTGCTGCTGGCCGCTGGCTGGCGGAATGCGTTCGTCGCGGTACAACTCGATGACGCCGCCCGGCTCGGGCCGCAGCCGCACGGTCGCATCCGTCGCGCGCAGCTGCAGCACATCGACGTGCGGCGCGCCGCGCAGACTGTCCGGGTGCACGAGAAAGAAGAACTGCCCGCTGACGTAGTCCGCATCGTCGAGTGTGAGCTGTTCCTCCTGCACCAGTCCTTCCGTGCCGCCGCCCTGCAACTGAAACTCGCGCGTCGTGAAATCGCCGCGCTGCTGCGCCCAGATCGTCTGGAACTCGACCGGCCCGAGCTGGCCCAGCGCCATGAACCCGAAATTGCCTGCCGGCACGGACTGCGTCAGATAGCGCGAGCGTGGAAGACGGAACTGCACATCGCCCACTTCCAGGCGCTGCAGGATCTCGTCCGGCAGACCTTCATAGAACACGCTGAAGACGTTCGCATTGAGCGTTTCCTCGCGGGTCTGATCGTAGTCGACGTTGACATGGATCCGGTCCGAGATCGTGCCGGCGACATTCACCGTGAACTGGACGTCTGGCTTGAGCTGCGGAAACAGGCTCGGATTGCAGTTCAGGTGCAGGCTCGGATCGCAGGGCTTGAAGCGGGTCCACGCGCCGCCCAGCTCGCCGTATCCGTTGACGTGCATGCCCAGGTCCGCGTATCGCCCGAGCGCGCCGGGCAGCAGGTCGCGCTGCGTCGTATCGCGCTGCACGAGCGGTGGCAGGAACTCGACAGCGCGCGGCACCGTGTCGGCGCTCACGATCTCGACGGCCGACTCGGCAAGAGCGGCCCGTCGCTCCGCGAACGAGCGAAGCGCCGGCCGCGCCGGCTCCGGCTGCGAGCCCCCGCCCCATGGGCCCTCCGCAAGCGCCGCGGGCGGCGGTGCCCCCGCTGCGGGCCGTGGAGAGCCCGCGCGGGGCCACCGCCGTCGCCCCCGCCGTGCTGCGGGCCCAGGCGCCCACGACGGTGACGGTCGACGTCGAGCCGGGGCAGAGGGAGGTGACGGTTCCGGTGCAGATCGCCCTCGAGCCCGACGGCGGCCCCGTGACCCTCAACCTCAAGATCGTCCT
>Ga0187892_10005259_pt1 | contig 20543 bp, 20 predicted proteins | sample MA1701073metaG_FD_139345 | JGI IMG/M metagenome (GOLD analysis project Ga0187892, IMG submission 139345) | Bio-ooze microbial communities from a basaltic lava cave in the Kipuka Kanohina Cave System on the Island of Hawaii, USA - MA170107-3 metaG ... | reverse complement strand
TCGACGGCCCGTCGATGCGCACCAAGCATCTCGGACTTGACGACCCGGCGGCTCCAGCTGCACCCTCAGAGCAGGTGGTCAGAATATCCGGAAATCTCGGCCCAGAATTACCGGAACCCACATACGTTCCTGCCGACCTGGCAGGCGTTCACCCTCGAGAATGCGCAGGTGGTATTTCGGAACGTCATTCGCCCTAAGTGTGACATTTGGGTGGGCACTCTTGAGCAAACTGTCGTGGCGTACTTGGCAGTGAACGGCTCGCGGATTGACCGCCTGTTCGTTGACCCTATCGAATGGCGGAAGGGATGGGGAACTCGCCTCGTTGCACTCGCCAAGGAGCTCTCTCCGAGCGAGTTGGGACTTCATACACATCAAGAGAACTATGCGGCTCGTGTGCTCTACGAGAAGCATGGTTTCGTTGCGGTCAGGTCTGGCCTGAGCCCGGCGCCGGAAAGTGCACCGGATGTTGAATATCACTGGCGTGCTCGACATCTGGCGGCCTAACCCCGCGTTCGAGCGGACGGCCGCAAGCGCGCTTCGCTTGCTTGCGGTCCCCCCTCGCTTCGCTCGTCGGCCGCCGCTCGACGCGAGCGTTCGGGGAGTCCATCTCATTTATCAGGCGGGACGGGTCCCTCCCGATGGGCACGCACATAGACAGTTCTTTCCCGCTAGCTATCGACAGGCACCCAGACGTAGTGCGGCGGGAATTGCAGGAGGCGTTCCGAACCCTGCAGAGTGAGTTGGCGGTGCTTGCCGCCAAAGGTCGATACTCGAATAAAGCGGGTGACTGGTGGATCGTCCTCCAGGAGGCGGACGGTGTTGAGCCGGAGTTCTTGATCGGAGAAGGACCGTTCGGGGTTCACATCGAGGTTTACGAGCGGACGGTTCTGTTCACGAGCCCGGAGCGCTTTTTTTCTCTTTACGCGAGGAACGATCTCGGGATTGCTCAGCCGCTTCAACGGGTCCTCTGCGAGACGGCAATGAGGCTTGGCGACGCCAAGCGAATAGCAGTGGCGGCCGGTGGCCTAGGAGACACCGACCAAGCAGCGGCCGTTGCGTGCTACGAGGGTGCCTCGTTCGAGGCGGTGTCCGCCACCTTGGAGCGACTGCTTGGCCCTCCTGCTCAGCGGTGGGACCAACTCGACGGCTATGACTACGGTTGGTATCTTGGATCGACCGCCTAATCCGCGGTTCGAGCGGACGCGTTCCGGCGGGCTACGCTCCCGGCTCTATCCCAAATTGTCACTACTGCATCCATGCACTTGAAAGGAGAGGGCATGGCACGACTGGCGGGGAAGGTGGCCTTCATTACGGGTGCGGGCGCGGGGATTGGCCGCGCCACGGCCGTGCTCTTCGCGCGCGAAGGCGCCAAGGTGGTCGTGGCAGACATCGCGGCCGCGGCAGGCGAGGAAACCGCGCATCTCGCTGGCAATGGCGCGATTGCAATCCGCACCGATGTCACGGACGAAGCCAGCCTCCAGGCCGCCATCCGCACTACGCTGGACACGTTTGGCCGTCTGGACGTGCTGCATAACAACGCCGGCGGCTCCACGCCGCAGGACAACACGGTGGTCGAAGCGCCGATCGAGGAGTTCTGGCGCGTCATCAAGCTGGATCTGTTCGGCACTTTCCTCGGCTGCCGCCATGGCATTCCCGCGATCATCCGGTCCGGGGGCGGCGCCGTGATCAACATGACCTCGAACCTGGCGTTGATGGGGATCACCGGCCGCGACTGCTATACGGCCGCGAAGGGCGGGATTGCCGCGCTGACACGCTCGCTCGCCGTCGAGTTCGCGCCGCAGCGCGTGCGGGTGAATGCCCTTGCGCCGTCCGCCACCATGACGGAGCGCGTGAAGCAGTTAATGGCCGACAACCCGGCGATCGGCAAGCTTGCGCAATCGCACCTGCTGGGCCTGATCCAGCCGGAGGACGTCGCTCAGGCGGCGCTCTATCTCGCGTCCGAGGAATCCCGCGTGGTCACCGGCCAGATCCTGCCGGTGGACAGCGGGGTAACGATTTCCTGAGCCCCGAAAGGGCGGAAGCGAGGCCGCGCGTGGCAGCGGCCGCTCATAGGTTCAACAGCTGGGCTCGGATCCCCTTCTCGAGCTCACGGGCGTGATCGTCGTTGTCGCGGCGGATATCGGTGTCGTCGTCTTCGTCGGTCGTGTCCACGTAGGTGATCTCGTACCGCCTGGTGTCGTACCTCACCTCGACCACCGCGGTACGGGTGCCCGAGGTCAGGGTGCCGACGATCAGGCCTGGCCCCCTTGCTTCCATCCGCCAATCGAGCAACGCGCCCGCCCGCAGGATGGCCCGTTCGACGTGGGCCATCGTTGGCGGCCGTTGACCGAGCTCGGTCGTCGCGCCCGTGATCGTGACGATCGGCGGTTCCGCGCAGCCGGCGAGCCCGATCGCGACGAACGCGATCAGGAGTCCCTTCGACGCCGCAGATTTCATGGCCTCTCCCCAGGCGTCCGAGCGACGCGGCCTGCAAACGCGAAGCGCGGAAATTGTATGGATTCGCCGCGCGGGCGGCAATCGCGCGCTTCGCCCGAGTCGCCGCGCTCGACGGGCCGGCCACTCCTCAGCTCGGGGTCGGATCCGGTCGTCGAGGGTCGACGCCCGATGCTCGTGACCGCTGGCCTCGGTCTAGGGGCGGTGCTCAGCCCCCTCCCGCGAGCCGGGCTCGGATCGCGGCGACGAGCCCCTCGGGCGTCGCCGCGACGTCGACGACGATCGCGTCCCGCGGCTCCTCGAGGGTCGCGAACTGTGAATCGAGGAGCGCGGGGTTCATGTAGTGCCCGCGGCGCGCGGCGAGTCGCGCGGCGATGACCGTCTTCTCCCCCCGCAGGTACACGAGCCGCGCCTTCGCGAGCCCGGCGAGGAGCGCCTCCCGATAGCTCGCTTTGAGCGCCGAGCAGGCGAGCACCACGTCGGCGCCGCGCGCCGCGCGCTCGCGCAGCAGCTCGTTCAGCCGCGCGAGCCAGGGCCGGCGATCGTCGTCGGTGAGGGGCTCGCCGGCGCGCATCTTCGCGACGTTGGCCGGTGGATGGTGATCGTCGGCGTCGACGAACTCGCAGCCGAGCGCCGCGGCGAGGCGGCTCCCCACGGTCGTCTTGCCGGCCCCGGTGACGCCCATCATGACCACCACCATAGGTGCGGCCTTGCTCAGCATTCGTGCCTTCAACCGCGTGCCCGCATGTTTCGCCGAGGCGCTAGGCGGGTGCGCCTACCCAGAACTGATACATGCCGGCGAAGACGTGCGGCCGCTCCGCCTCGAACGCTCCCCAGTTCTCGAGCGAGACGGCGGTAGGGTCGTCCGGAAAGCGCGCGCGGTACGCGAGGAGCACGCCCGGGTCGGCGAGCTCGAAACCGAGGAACTCGAGTCCGAGCGCGCCGATCGACGCCGCGAGCTGCGCGGTGCTGAATCGATGCTCCTGGACGTGCAGGACGAGGTCGCGTGCGCCGGAAGCCGAGTAGAAGTCGGGCGATTGCGTGAGCGCCCGGGCCGGGCTGTCGTCGGGCGCGGCGAGGACGAGCGCGCGCGCTGCGCGAATCCCGTCGAGGTCGGGCTCGAGCGCGTGCCGGGCGATCAGCTCGCGCGCCGCGACCACCCCGCGGCGCGCGAGCTCGCTGTAGAGCGCGACCTTCATGACCCCGCCGCGCTTGAGGAGCGACGCGAGGACCCGCCAGCCGGCGACCGGATCCCGGAGGTGATGCAGCACCCCGGCGCACTCGATCATCTCGAAGCGCTCCGGAAGCGAGCCGAGCTGCAGGAGGTCGGCCTGCGCGAATCGCAGGTTCGCGAGCCCGAGCTCGCGGCAGCGGCGCAGCGCATACGCGAGGCTCGCGCGGCTCAGATCGATCGCGAGGATCCGCGCCGCCGGGTTGCGCGCGGCGGTGATGGCCGCCTGGTATCCGGTGCCGCAGCCGGCGATCAGGATGTCGGGGGACTCGGACACGGCGAAGCGCGCCGGATCCAGATGCGGGAACAGCGTCCGCAGCGCCCGCCGCAGCGGGAACGCCGTCGCGAGCGAGGCCGGCACGCGGTGCCAGCATGGGTAGGGGTTCTCCTCGTACTGTGCCTGGACTGCGCGCGAGGTCGCGTCCGCGTCCGCGACCGCGGTGAGCGCGGGGATTTCGGCGCGCAGCCGCGCTTCCTCGGCGGGCTCGACGACCTGGCGCCGCCACAGCCGCTCGAACGCTTCGCCCGCCGCGGCAGGCCGAGCGAGCGCCGGCAGCGCGGCGAGCGGCCGGTACGCGGCGAGCAGCGCGAGCTCGAGGGCGCTTGCGCCGCCCGTGCCGACGCGCTCGGCGAGCCGTGCCGCCAGCGCGGTCTCCGCGGCGCTCTCCGGCCAGACGTACTCGTTCAGGAAGCACTGCTGCGCGAGCGCGCAGACGAGCTCTGTGGCGAATGGCGCGGCGCTCAGAGCGCCGCCCGCCCAGGCCTCGAGCGCGCGGCGCCGCAGCGCCGCGAGAAACGCCTCCAGCGCCGGCTCGGGGACGACGGAGTTCTCGATTAGGGCGAGCAGCATCGGATGCGCGACCGAGCGCAGCCCTTCGCCGGTCAGCCAATGGGCTGGCTCGGCGCCGGAGGCCACGCCCCGCACCACCGGCGCGAAGGCGGGATCGAGCAGGAGCAGGCTCGCGGCCGCCTCGGCGAGCGGACGCGCGTCGATCGCCGGGTGCAGCAGCACCTGGGTGAGCTCCTGCGCGGCCTCGGCGTCCCACGCCGTGAAGCGGGTCCGCGCGAACTCGTCGGCGAACCCCTGCCAGGCCGGAGCGAACTGCGGTCCGCAGCGCACGGCGCTGCGCAGCGCGTCGAACGCGCCTTGATCGTCCCCGAGCTTGCGCAGCGCGAGGCCGAGGTTGAACCAGGCGATCGCGTACCTCGGATCGATCGCGACCGCCTGGCGATAGGCGGCCGCGGCGGCGCGCGCGTCGCCGGCGGCGTTCAGCGCCGAGCCGAGGTTGTTGTGGGCCACGGCGTTCCGCGGCTCGCGCGCGACCGAGCGCGCGAGCCACTCCCGCGCGCCCTCGATCTCGCCCTTTTCGAGCAGGCAGTAGCCGTAGTTGTTGGCGATGAACGGATCGTCGGGCACGCGCTCGAGCGCCGCCCGGTAGGCCGCGGCGGCGTCGTCGAGCCGCCCGAGCTGCTGGCGGACCATCCCGAGGTAGCCGTGCGAAACGGCGTTCCCGGGCTCGCGCGCGATCGCTTCGTCGAGCTCGCGCTCCGCCGCGGCGAGCTCGCCGGCCTGCGCGAGCATGAGCGCGTAGTTGTGGCGGTACTTCGCCTCGCCGCGCAACAGCGCGATCGAACGGGCGAGCAGGGCGAGGCCTTCCGGATGCCGGCCGGTCTGGACCAGGCAGATGCCGAGGAAGTGCGTCGCGAGGGGATGCTCCGGCGCGCGTTGCAGCACCTCGCGGTAGCGCGCCTCCGCCGCCTCGGGACGCCCGCCCTGCAGGTCCGCGGAGGCGCGGGCGAGGAGCGACTGCAAGTCGTCGGCGGGGGAGGTCACGCGTCTGCCGCGGCGCGCGGTTGGAGCGCGCCGATTCTATCAACTGCCCCACGCCGCGCCGGCGCGAGGCGCCGTACGCCTAGGCGCGACCGCCCTCGAGCCCGAGGAACCGGAGCGCGTTCTGCGACTGGATCGCCTCCAGCACGTCCGGGTCGAGTTCGGCGCCCGCGAGCCGCCCGAGCGGGTCGCGCTCGCCCATCGCGAACGGGTAGTCGCTGCCGACCACGAGCTGGGAGGCGCCGAAGCTCGCGACGAGGAACCGGATCGCGCCGGCGTCGAAGACGAGCGCGTCGTAGAAGAACCGCCGGGCGTACGCCGCCGGCGGATCGGGGATCGATTCCTTCGCCTTCGGGAAAACGCTCCAGGCGTGGTCGAGGCGCGGCAGCAGGATTGCGAGCGCGCCGCCGCCGTGGCTGAAGGCGATGCGCAGGCGCGGATGCCGGGCGGCGATGCCGCCGGTGATCAGCGACGCCGCGGCGAGCGCGATGTCGCCCGGGAAGCAGACCGCCTGCTCCGGCCACGGCCCGACGATCCGGTCCTGGCCCGCGGGCCGCAGCGCGTGGACGAAGACCGCGGCGCCGAGGCGCTCCGCCGCGGCGAAGAACGGCTCGAAGCGCGCGTCGCCGATCGACACCCCGTTGACGTGGCTCGCGAGCTCGACCCCGGCGAACTTCAGCGCGCCGACCGCGTGCTCGAGCTCGCGGATCGCGCTGTCCACGTCCTGCAGCGGCACCGCGCCCAGCCCGATGAACCGGTCCGGGGCCCGCGCGACCATCGCCGCGAGCTCGTCGTTGAGGTAGCGGATCAGGACCTTGGCGTCCTCGAGCGGCAGCCAGTAGGAGAGGAGTTCCGGCATCGGGGAGAGCGCCTGGCGCGCGACGCGCATCGCGCCCATGTCCTCGATCCGCCGCGGCACGCTCCAGCAGCCGTCCGCGACGGTGCGATAGACCTTGCCCGAGATCATCACGTGCTTGTGGCACGCGTGCGCGTCGGCCATGGAGGGCCAGGGCACGTCGGCGCCCTTGCCCGCGTACGCCGGACCGCTCCGGGACGACGTGGGTATGGATGTCGATGCACGCGCTCACTGCGTCGTCACCGCGCCGGCACGGTCCAGAAATAGATCCAGTCGTTGCCGAGCCGGAGCGTGCGCTCGGGCTTCCACTCGGGGCCCAGGTCGAAATCGTGCGACACGATCCGCGTCCCGGGCTTCAGGTCGCGCAGGAGCTTCGGCCGCAGCCGCGCGTTCATGTCGGGCAGCAGGTACAGCGTGATGACGGTCGCCTCCGAGATGTCGGCCTCGAACAGGTCGCCGAGCTTGAAGACGACCTGCTTCTCGACGCCCGCGCGCTTCGCGTACCAGTTCGCGTCGGAGATCCGCTCCGGGTCGATGTCGATGCCGACCCCGCGGGCGCCGAACTTCTGCGCGGCGGTGATCACGATGCGCCCGTCGCCGCAGCCGAGATCGTAGACGACGTCGCCGGCGCCCACCCCGGCGACGCGCAGCATCTCCTCGACGATCTCCTGTTTCGTCGGCACGAACGGCGCGTCCGGGGCCCGGAGCGGGATCGACTGTCCGCCCGGCTGGGCGCACGCGGCGGCGGCCGCGGCGAGCGCGGCGAGCGCGGCCAGGAACAGTCGGCGAGGTTGCATGTCAGGATCGCTTGAGCGCCAGACTGCGGTGACGCAGGTTCACGGCGAGGAGCACGGCGCCGACGGCGAGCACGGCGACCCCGATCCGCGCGCCCCAGCCGGTGTAGGCGAGGCTCGAGTAGAGGAGGTAAGCCGTGCACGCGCAGAAGACGAGCGGCAGCACGGGATAGAGGGGCACGCGGAACGGGCGCGGCGCCTCCGGCTCGCGGATGCGCAGCACGATGAGCGAGGCGCCGGCGAGCGTGAAGAAGAACCAGAACACCGGCGCGGTGAACTCGACCATCGTCTCGAGCCCTTTCGTGGTCAGCGTTCCGAGGCCGACCAGCGCGAGTGCGACGCCGGCCTGGACGAGGAGCGCCGTCGTCGGCGTGCCGGTGCGCACGTTCCAGCGCCCGAGGAACGCGAGCATCGGCCAGTCGCAGCCGAGCGCGTAGTTCGAGCGCGCGCCGACGATGATCGTCGCGTTCGCCGAGGTGACCGCCGCGACCGCGACCAGGATGCTGATCAGCGCGGCGCCGGTCGACCCCCACGCGCGCTGCAGGAGGTCGGCGGCCACCGCCTGCGACTTCGCCATCGCCTCGATCCCCAGGCCGCGCAGCATCGCGAGGTTGGCGAGGAGATACAGCGCGGTGATGATGAGGATGCTCAAGATGAGCGCGCGCGCGATGTTCCGTCGTGCGCCCTTGACCTCGGCCGAGATGTACGCCGCCTCGTTCCAGCCGCCGAAGGTGAGCAGCACGAACACCATCGCCAGCCCGATGCCGCTCCACGACCCGGTGCCGCCGCCGGCGGCCGGCGCCGCCTGCGCCGCCGCCGGCGCCGCCGGCGCGGCGACGACGAGGCCCGCGACGATCACGACCGCGACCCCGCCCACTTCGAGGAGCGTGAGCCAGTTCTGGGTGCGCGCGCCCTTGCGGATGCCGGCGACGTTGATCGCGGTGAGCACGACGATCACGAGCGTCGCGTAGATCGGCGTGCTGTAGCCGCCGAGCGGCACGAGGCGCGACATGAAGTCGCCGAAGACGAACGCGAGCAGGGCGATCGATCCGGTCGTGATGACGGCGACCCGCGCCCACGCGAACAGGAACGAGAGGCTCTTGCCGTACGCCCGGGTGAGGAAGTGGTAGTCGCCGCCCGCGCTCGGGAACGTGGTCGCGAGCTCGGCGTAGCAGAGCGCGCCGATGAGCGACACCGCGCCGCCGGCGAGCCACACCCCGATGACCGCAGCCTCGCTCCCGGCGGCCTCGGCGACGAACGAGGGCAGCCGGAAGATGCCGGCGCCGATCACGATGCCGACGATGATCGCGACCGCGTCGAGGATCCCGAGGGTGGGCTGGGGACGTGCGTCGGAGGAGGCTTCGGCCTGCGCCATGTTCTTCACTGGTTCGGGGCGACGCAGCCGTCGCGGGTTGCTGCGATCACGGCCGCGGAGTGTAGCCTAAACGGGGACAATCGCGGATGGACGGCGATCGGCGCCGACCGAAGACTGGTTGCTCTCAAGAGGTACACGCCGGCCCCGCATTTATTCCGCATGGCCGCCCGCTACAATCGATCCTTTGCGCTGACCGACGATGTTCAATCCGTTCCAGAGCCTCGAGCTGATCAAGACCGAACCGTTCACGTCGCTGCCCGCGAAGTTCCGCGAACGCCGCCGCACGGCGTGGTCCGACCCCAACCGGCAGGGGGCGGAGATCGAATGCTTCCTCGAGGGGCCGTCGTTCGATCGCGCCGGCAACCTCTGGCTCGTCGACATTCCCTTCGGGCGCGTCTTTCGGGTGACGCCGGCGGGCGAGTGGGAGCTCGCCGTCCAGTACGACGGCTGGCCGAACGGCCTAAAGATTCACCAGGACGGGCGGATCTTCATCGCCGACTACAAGCGCGGGCTGCTCGTGCTCGACCCGCGGACCGCGCGGATCGCGCCGCTGCTCGAGACCGCCTACAGCGAGGGGTTCAAGGGCCTCAACGACCTGCACTTCGCGTCCAACGGCGATCTCTACTTCACCGACCAGGGACAGACCGGGATCGCCGATCCGACCGGACGCGTCTGGCGCCTGCGCGCCGACGGCGCGCTCGACCGGCTGTGCGCGAACGTGCCGAGCCCGAACGGCATCACGCTGTCCACCACCGAGAAGCACTGCTACGTCGGGGTCACGCGCGCGCAGCAGATCTGGCGGCTGCCGCTGATGGCCGACGGCTCGGTCTCGAAGACCGGCGTCGCGATCCAGCTGTCGGGCGGCGTGGCCGGTCCCGACGGCATCGAGATGGACGCGGAGAACGGCCTCGCCGTCTGCCAGCTCGGCGTCGGCGTGTGGCGGTTCGACGCGAACATGCTGCCGACCCATCTGGTGCATTCGCCCGACCCCCGCCACCATCATCTCGCCAACATCGCGTTCGGCGGAGCCGAGCGCAGGACGCTCTACATCACCGAGTCGCTGTCCGGAGACATCCTGCGGGCGGAGATGCCGGTCGCGGGCAAGAAGCTCTACGCTCATCAGTAGCCCGCATCGAGGCCGATGCCCGCGGGCATGCGGCCGAGAAGCGAGCGCCGCTACGCGCGCGCCCGCCAGCGGTGCTCGCGAACGCGCTCCTCGTCCACTTCGATCCCGAGCCCCGGGCCTTCCGGCACTGCGGCGTGGCCGTCGCGGATCGCGATCGGCCGCCGCACGAGGTCGGCGGCGAGATACTGGCTCGAGAGGCTGACGCCCCACTCGAGCGACGGCACCGCGGCGGCGAGGTGCAGCACCGCCGCGGTCGCGATGCTCGACTCGGCGATCTTGCAGGCGAGGTTCACCTTCATGCCGAGCCGCTCGCACAGCAGGGCGGCCTCGCGCGCGGCGCCCAGGCCGCCGAGCTTGATCGTCTTCAGGCTCACGCCGCTTGCCGCGCGCGCCGCATGGTGGCGCGCGATGTCGTCGAGCCCGTGCACGCCCTCATCCGCGCCGATCGCCACGCGGCTCGCCGCCGCCACTCGCGCCATTCCGGCGAGATCGTCGCCGCGCACCGGCTGCTCGAGGAAATCGACCGCGGTCGACGCCACGGCGCGGACGTACGCGATCGCCTGCTCGGGATTCCACCCCTGGTTCGCATCCGCGGAGACGAGCTGCGCGGCGCCGAGCGCGGCGCAGAGCCGCGCGGTGCGCTCGGCGTCGACCCGCGGGTCGTCACCGCCGACCTTGATCTTGTAGGCGACGAACCCGGCGCCGCGCTTCTCCGCCGCCTCGCGCAGGTCGGCCTCCACGCTCCCCGTCCCGAGCATCCACAGCACCGGGATCCGCTCGCGGCGCCGCGTGCCGAGCAGGGCGTGGACCGGCACGCCGCGCGCGCGTGCGACGAGATCGTGCAGCGCCATGTCGATCGCCGACTTCGCCGCGTGGTTGCCGTAGAGCCGCCAGTCCATTTCCGCGTGGACGGCGGCGAAGTCCTCGGCCGCGAGACCGCTGACGAACGGCGCGAGATGGCGAACCGCCGCCGCCATGCTCTCGACGGTCTCGCCGGTCATGCTCGGCGCCGATGCGGCCTCGCCCCAGCCCACGCGTCCACGCTCGTCGGCGACGCGCGCGAGCACGTTCTCGGCGGTTGCGATCTCGACGCCGGACATCTTCATCGGCCGCGCGAGCGGCAGCGCGACGGCCAAGGCCTCGAGGGCGGCGATCCGCATCGTGGGCCCTGCTAGGCGCGCTCTTCGAGCCCGAGGCGCTGCCGCCAATCGGCGCGCTGCGTGAGCGCGGTCCTCACCGACAGGACGATCAGCAGGAGCGCGAGCCCGAGCAGCGCCGCCGAGATCGGCCGCGTGACGAAGATCGAGTAGCTCCCGCCCGAGAGCGCGAGCGCCTGCCGGAACGAGAGCTCGATCAGCGGGGCGAGGACCATGCCGAGCACGAGCGGCGCGGGCTCGTAGCCGAGCTTGCGCATGCCGTAGCCGAGGAACCCCATGGCGATCATGATCCAGATGTCGACGACGCTCTGGCCCACCGCGTACACGCCGATCACGCACAGCGTGAGGATGAGCGGGTAGAGGTAGCGGTAGGGGATGCGCAGCACCTGGATGAAGAGCCCCACCAGCGGGAGATTCAGCAGGAGCAGGACGAGGTTCCCCACGTACATGCTCGCGATGAAGCCCCAGAAGATGTCGGCGCGCTGCGTCATCATGAGCGGCCCCGGGATGACGCCGTGAACCATGATGGCGGCGAGCATGACCGCCGGGATCGCCCCGGAGGGCACGCCGAGCGCGAGCATCGGCACGAAGGCGCCGCTCGCCGCCGAGTTGTTCGCCGACTCCGGGCCGGCCACGCCCTCCACCGCGCCGTGGCCGAAGCGCTCGGGAGTCTTCGACAGGCGGCGCTCGATCCCGTAGGACACGAAGGAGGAGATGATGTGCGCGGACCCGGGAATGATCCCGATCATGAAGCCGAGCACGCTGCCGCGCCCGATCGGTCCGACCGAGGCCTTCAGCTCGGCGGCGGTCGGCACGAGCTCGCGCAGCGGCGGCTGGCGCACCGAGATCTCGCGCGACTTCGCCGCGCTCAAGATGATCTCCGAGATGCCGAAGAGCCCGACGGCGACCGGGACGATCCCGAGCCCGTCGCGCAGCTCGATCACGTCCCCGGTGAAGCGCGCGTACCCGCTCATGACGTCCATGCCGATCATGCCGACGAGCAGCCCGAGCGCCGCCATCGCGAGCATCTTGAGCATCGAGCTGCCGCTCATGTAGGCGAGCACGATCAGCCCGACGAGGAGGAGCGAGGTGTATTCGGCCGGACCGAAGCGGATCGCGAACTCCGCGAGCGGCGGCGCGAGGAGCATCAGCCCGACGACCGATAGCGTGCCGGCGATGAACGAGCCGATCGCGGCGATCGCGAGCGCCGCGCCGCCGCGCCCCTTCTGCGTCATGGCGTAGCCGTCGATGCACGTCATCACCGAGGCGGCCTCGCCCGGGATGCGCATCAGGATCGAGGTCGTCGAGCCGCCGTACATCGCGCCGTAGTACACGCCGGCGAGCAGGATCAGCGCCGCGGTCGGCTCCAGCCCGAACGTTCCCGGCAGGAGGAGGCTGATGCCGGCGAGCGGCCCGAGGCCGGGGAGCATGCCGACGAGCGTGCCGACGACGCAGCCGGCGAACGCGTAGGCGAGATACTGCGGCTGCAGCGCGATCTCGAATCCGTTCGCGAGGCTCCCGAGCGTCTCGAGCATCGCGGGACGCTAGAAGCCGAACAGGCCGATCGGCAGCGGCACGCGCAGCAGCCTCGCGAAGACGTAGTAGGTGCCGAGCGAGATGCCCGCGGAGAGCACGAGCGCCACGATCCAGGGGCGCCGCTCGAGCACGCCCAGGTAGTAGAGGAGGAGAACTCCGATGGTGATGCGGTAGCCGAGCCGCTCGAGCGCGAGCGCCGCGAAGGCGAGCCCGGCGAGGATGGCGAGCCCCTTCAGCCCGTCGCCGAACCGCGCCCAGCCGAAGGCCGGCGAGAGACGACCTCCGGCGGCGATGAGCGCGCCGAACACCGCGAGCGCGATCCCGAGCGCGAGCGGCAGGTACCCGGGCCCCGGCTGGGCGAGCGACCCCACCGGGTACTGCCACGACTGCCACGCGACCAGCGCGCCGACGATCGCGAGCGCGGCGCCGGTGACCTGGTCGTCGCGGAGCCCGCCGCGCGCGCGCGGCGGGCCCGGGTCGCCGCTGGACGCCTGCTCCATGCGCGCGCTAGTCGTAGAACGTCAAGGCCGGGTGCGGGCTGCCGTCGAGCGGCCCGACGCGTCGCGAGTACCGGGCACTCGAGGCCGTCCCGCGGTCTGCCGCCCGGCCGCTATTTCATGTCCGTGACCTTGCCGATTCCCTGCACGGCCTTGGCGATCCGCGCGGCGTCGGCGTCCCAGAACTTCCTGAAGTCGGGCTGATCCTGGTACGCGATCACCGCGTTGATCTTCTTCATCTGGTCCTGGAAGCCCGAATCGCCGACTGCGGCGCGCGTCGCGTCGCGCAATGCCGTGATCACCGGGTCCGGCGTTCCCGTCGGCACGAACAGGCCGAGCCACAGGTAGTACTCGATGTCGTGCCCGAGCTCCTTCAGCGTCGGCACGTCGGGCAGCAGCGGATGGCGCTGGGCGCCGGTGCCGGCGAGCACGCGGAACTTGCCGGCCTTCATCTGCCCGGCGAGCGCGGCCGGGCCGCCGGTCGTGAAGTCGACGTGCCCGCCGAGCAGCTGCTGGATCGCCGGCCCGCCGCCGGTCGTGGGCACGTGACGCGCCTTCGCGCCGACGCTCTGCAGCAGCATCTCGGTCGGCACGTGCAGCGCGCCGTACAGACCGGACGAGGAGTATGCGTAGCCCAGCGGCTTCGTCTTCAGCGCGTCGAGCATCTCCGCGAGCGACTTCCACGGGCTCTCGGTTCGGACGGCGACGTAGATCGGGTCCGCCGACACGCGCGCGACCGGCGTGAGCTGCCCGAGGGTGTACGACGGCGTGCGTCCGAAGAGCTTGTCGGCCTCCGGAATCGACGAAACGCTAACGATGCCGAGGAGGACGGTGTACCCGTCGGGCTTGGCGCTCGCGACGTACGCGTAACCGACGGCGCCGGCGCCGCCCGGCTTGTTGAGGATGACGCTTGGCTGCTTCAGGAACTTCTCGAGCGCCGCGACGAGCGGCCGTCCCTGGACGTCCACGACGCCGCCGGGCGGAAACGGGTTGACGAAGGTCACCGTACGGTCGGGGTAGCCCTGGGCGGCGACGGTTCCCGCCGCCAACAGGGCGACGATCGAGCACAGGATGGGAATGGCGCGAGCTCTCATGATGATCCTCCTCGTGGCGACGAGCTGGTCGAACGCGACAATTGCGGCGTCCGGGCGTTTTTGCTGTGTTGGCCGGACGAAATGCCCGCTGGATTCTACCGGAGCCCGCCCGGTGGCGACCACCCGGTCCGCGGCGCTGGCTCCGCGACCATCGCGCGACGCGACGCGAACGCGACCGACCTCACGCCGCGATCCCGGGAACGGGTCGCCGGCGCTTCGGGCGCAGCAGCGCCTCCCTGCCGCGGGCGGTGTCGCGCCGGATAACGGTCAGGACCACGGGGCGATCGCCGAGCGTGATCCGCCAGAATCCCCGCTCGCCCTTGCGCCGCCACGAGCCTTCCATGATCCGGCCTTCCTTGAACCGATGCAGGGTCGCGTCGATGCTCCGGTCGGCGCTCGCCAGACGGTAGTGGCCCTGCCCGTCGCGCAGGCCGTTCAGCGCCACCAGGCGATCGATGAAGCGGCAAAGCACGGTGACGATCCCCGGGCTCAGCCGCACCTCGCACGTCCGCCGCACGATCGGCGTGCGCCGATCATAGAAGACGAGGTCCATCTTGGCGTTTCTCCAGACCTGCATCGCGGTTCCTCGGCGGCGCTTCCCTTCCTCAGCCCGGCTGCGCCACTTTCTGCGAGATCGGCGGCTTGGGCAGCCAGCTCTCGCCCGGCTCCAGCACGAAGCCGTGCTCGAGCGAATACCAGGGGCCGCGGACGTCGGCCGCGGGGGCGGGCTCGTCGACGTGCTTCACGTAATCGCCGATGAGCGCCCGCGTCACGCCGAACTGCGAGTCGGTCTCGAGATAAGGATCGTCGTTGGTGTAGACCTGCGACGCGATGGTCTTGAACCCGGGCTTGTAGATGAGGAAGTGCAGGTGCGCCGGCCGCATGTTGTGGCGGCTCTGCGCGCGCAGCAGCGCCCCGGTCGGGCCGTCGGTCGGCACCGGGTAGCCGGCCGGCTTGACGCTGCGGAAGCTGAAAGCCCCGTCGGCCCCGGTCGTGAGCTTGCCGCGCAGGTTCATCTCGGCCTGCGTCGGGTCCTGGTTCTCGTAGAGGCCGACGGGGGAGGATTGCCAGACATCCACCTCGGCGCCCGCGATCGGCCGGCCTTCGGCATCCCGCACCCAGCCGGTGAAGAAGAGCGCGTCGCCGGGCGTGTCCGAGCGCAGGAGCGAGCCGCCGTTCGCGACCCGGGGCGAGCCTTCGCGCCAGAACGGGCCCAGGTTGTTCGCCTGGGTGGGCCGCGTGCCGCCCGCGCCGTTGTTCAGGAGGCAGACGAGGTTCGAGACGCCGAGCGAGCCGGCGATGAGCATCACCTCGTTGTGGCTCGGCGTCGTGTGCTGGCCGAGCGCGATGATGTGGCCGACCGCCTGCTGGAACTCGCGCTCGGTGAGCCGCACCTCGCGGATGAAGGCGTGCACATGGCGCACGAGGCACCCGAGGATCTCCCGCGTGCGCGGGTCAGGAGTCCGATGCATCTCCTGCAGCACCGCCGCGGTGACGTCCTCCTGCTTCTCGATGATCACGGCGTCCTCCGTCGGATTCGACGCATCAGCTCCATCCAGCCACGACCAGCTTGCCGATCGTCCTGCCGGACTCGAGCTTGGCGTGCGCGGCGCGCAGGTTCGCCGCGTTGATCGGGCGCAGCGTCTCGCGCACGGTGCCGCGAACCCGCCCGGTGTCGATCAGCTCGGCGACGCGCGTGAGCAGGCGATGCTGCTCGATCATGTCGGGCGTCTTGAACCGCGGGCGGGTGAACATCAGCTCCCAGCACACGGTGGCGCTCTTCCCGCGCACGCCCTCCTGGGGCAGCGGCCCCCGGTTGCCGACGATCAGCGCGATCGCCCCCTGCGGGCGGATCAGGTCGCCCATCTGCTCCCAGTAGCGGTCGGTGTCGTTGAAGTTCGCGATGTAGTCGACGAACTTGAGGCCGAGCGCCTCGATCTGCGGGCGGAGCGGCTGCGAATGATCGACGACGTCATCGGCGCCGAGGTCCTTCACCCACGCGACCGTTTCGGGGCGCGACGCGGTGGCGATCACCCGTAGCCCCGCCACCTTCGCGATCTGGATGCCGATCGAGCCCACGCCGCCCGCCCCGCCGATGATGAGGAGCGCCGCGCCGCGGTGCTCGCCGCCCGGGTCGATCTTCATGCGGTCGAAATAGCATTCCCAGGCGGTGATCGCGGTCAGCGGGATCGCCGCGGCCTGCGCGAAGTCGAGCGTCCGCGGCTTGCGGGCGACGATACGCTCGTCGACGAGCGCGAGCTCGCCGTTGGAGCCCTGCCGCGTGACGTCGCCCGCGTAGTACACCTCGTCGCCGGGCTTGAACAGGCTGACCTCCGGCCCGACCGCCGCGACCGTTCCCGCGGCGTCCCACCCCAGCACCCGCGGCTGCGCCTCGACCTTGCTGCTCGGCGCGCGCTGCTTGGTGTCCACCGGGTTCACCGACACCGCCGCCACGCGGACGAGGAGGTCGTGCCCGGTCGGCACCGGGTCCGGCAGCGTGACATCGACGAGCGACTCCGGGTCGGCGATGGGCAGGTAGCGGGTGAGGGCGACGGCTTTCATGCGGGAGCTCCTTTCGCGCCGGGGCCGGCGGCCGCTGCGGCGTGCGCAGCGGAGCCGGGAGCCTATCACGTCGCCCGGCGCGGACCACGCCCGGCGGCCGGCTGCGATCGATCGCAAAAAGGGCTTATGCTCTCGGCGCCGCTCCCGTAGAATCGCGCCGGAAAGGATCGCTGATGGCCAAGCCCAACTATGCGTTCGCAAAGCGTCAGCGAGATCTCGCCAAGAAGCGCAAGAAGGAAGAAAAGCGACTGAAGAAGGCCGGCGCGCAGGCCGGCCAGCCGCAGGAAAACCCCCCACCACCGGCCGGCGACGACAAGCCGACCACCTGACGACGCTCGGACGTCGTCCGCTCCCGCGCAACGAATTTTTCATGCCGTCTGAGAACACTGCCCGGAAGGGGCGTGGCACCGCATGACGGTTCTTCGAGGAGTCCCCGCATGGGCAAGAAGCTATACGTCGGCAACCTGGGTTACGGCATCGGCTCGAGCGACCTGGAGCGCCTGTTCACCGCGCATGGCACCGTCCGCTCCGCCGAGGTGATCACGGACCGCGCCACCGGGCGGTCCAAGGGGTTCGGCTTCGTCGAGATGGGCACTGATCAGGAGGCACAGGCGGCCATCGCCGCCCTCAACGGCAAGGAGATCGAGGGTCGCAGCATCACGGTCAACGAGGCCCGTCCGAAAGAAGGCGGCGGCGGGGGCGGCGGCCGCGGCGGCTACGGCGGGGGAGGGGGTTACGGCGGTGGCGGCGGCAAGCGGGGGGGCGGCGGCTACGGCGGCGGAGGTCGCCGGTACTGACCGCCTAGAGAACCACGCGCGGGCAAGGCTGGCGGCGCCGCGCCCGCGCCGCCGGCCCCGCGGTTCGCGTCTACTGGACGCGGATCCCGGCTTCCTTGATCAGCTTGTCATACTTCGCGGTCTCGGTCTTGATGAACGCCGCGAACTGCTCCGGCGAGCTGCTGATCGCGTCCACGCCGAGGTCGGCGAACTTCCGCTTGACCTCGGGGTCGGCCATGGTCTTGACGAGGTCGCCGTGGAACTTGTCGATGATCGGCTTCGGGGTTCCGGCCGGCATCAGCACGCCCCACCAGTTGACCGCCACCAGGCCCGGCACTCCCGCTTCCACGCAGGTCGGCAGGTCGGGCACGAGCGCGCTGCGCTCCGGGCTGGTGACTGCCAGCGCACGCAGCTTCCCGGCGCGGATGTGCGAGAGCGCCGGCAGCGCGTCGGAGAAGATGAACTGGATCTGCTCCCCGAGCAGATCCTGGATCGCCAGGACGCTGCCCTTGTAGGGCACCTCGACGACGCTCGCCTTGGTGAGGCTCTTGAACAGCTCCGCGCCGAGATGCGAGACGCTGCCCGGCCCGCTCGTGCCGTAGTTCAGCTTGCCGGGATTCGCCCGCGCGTACGCGAGGATCTCCCCCAGGGACTTGAACGGCGAGTTGGCGTTGACCACGAGGATGTTGGGTCCGGTCGAGATCAGCGACACCGGAATGAAGTCGCGCTCGACGCTGTAGGGCACTTTCGACAGCAGCGGATTGACGGCGGTCGGGCCGAGGTTGCCGATCACGAACGAGTAGCCGTCGGCCGGCTGGCGCGCGGCGTAATCCATGCCGATCGACCCGGCTGCGCCGCCCTTGCTCTCGACCAGGACCTGCTGCCCCCAGAGCTCCGCGAGCTTCAGGCCGAACACGCGCGCCATCAGGTCCGAGCTGCCGCCGGGCGGGTACGTGACGATGAGCTTGACGGGCTTCGCGGGGTAGGTCTGCGCGGCCGCCGGCGCGGCGAACAGCGCGACGAGCGCGGCCAGCGCGACCGCGACGATCCGGTTCGGTACCATCGACTCCTCCCTGTTGTCGGCGAGCGGCAGCGTGGCCGCGCCGAACCATCGTAGTCCGCCGCCGCGCCGGGCGCAAGTTAGCAGTCGATCACCTCGACGCCGACCGGCGGCGCGCGCCCGCCGTCTGCTCTAGACTAGTGCCGTTCCAACTCGTTCGGCCCAGAAACGGCGGGCACCCGCGAATCGCGCTGTCGGCTCCGAAATGGTTGGAACGGCACCAGCCGCGGAGTCGCTGCCGCCCGCCGCGGCCGGGCCGCGAGGAGAAGCCCGTGATCGAGCGCATCCCCGAGCTGGTGAACGACGACTTCGCGATCGTGCGCTGGGGCCGCACCATGAACGAGTCGTTCATGGTCGAGGTCGGCGACACCCAGTACCTGCTCACGGTGCGGGAGGGACGGGTCGAGTCGGTCGCGCGCGGGCCGTTCGTGATGCGGCCCTGGCGCTTCGCGGTCCGCGCCCGGCGGGAGGCGTGGGAGAAGTTCTGGGAGAAGCGGCCGGCGCCCGGCTGGCACGACCTGTTCGCGCTGCTGCGGCGCGGGGACGTGGCGTTCGAGGGCGACCAGCGCATGCTGGTCGCCTACCTGATGTACCTGAAGCTCCTCCTCGCAGCGCCGCGGAAGCTCGCGCCATGAGCGCGCGCCTCGAGCCCGTCATCGGCCGCTACGCGCACCTCGAGCTCGGCGGTCGGCCGCATCGCCTCTACTTCGAGGAGGCGGGGCAGGGAATCCCGCTGCTCTGCCTGCACACGGCCGGATCCGACGCGCGCCAGTACCGCGCGGTGCTGAACGATCCGGAGGTCACGCGCAGCTATCGCGTCGTCGCGTTCGACATGCCCTGGCACGGCAAGTCCTCGCCGCCCGCGGGCTGGGAACGGGAGGACTACCGCCTCGACACCGCGGCCTACACCGACCTCGTCATGACGGTCGCGCGCGAGCTCGGCCTGGCGCGGCCGGTGGTGATGGGCTGCTCGATCGGCGGGCGGATCGTGCTGAACCTCGCGCTGGAGCACGCGCGGTCCTTGCGCGCGCTGATCGGGCTGCAGTCGGCGGCGTACGTCGAGCGCTACTACGACGCCGCGTGGCTGAACCACGCGGAGGTGCACGGGGGGCAGGCGAGCGGCGCGATCGCCTACGGCCTGATGTCGCCGATGAGCCCGGAAGCGCAGCGCTGGGAGACCGTCTGGCACTACATGCAGGGCGGGCCCGGCGTGTTCAGCGGCGATCTCTTCTTCTACCAGGTCGACGGCGATCTGCGCGACCGCATCGGCGCGATCGACACGAGCGTCTGCCCGCTCTACCTGCTCACCGGGGAGTACGACTACTCGGCCTCCCCGCAGGACACCGAGGCTGCGGCCGCGCGCATCCGGGGCGCGAAGGTCACGATCATGAACGGGCTCGGCCACTTCCCGATGAGCGAGAACCCGGACGCGTTCCTCGGCTACCTCCGCCCGGTGCTCGAGGAGATCCGGACGACGACGAACTGAACGGCCGGGCGCGCGCGGCTCGCGCTCCGGTGAAACACGAACGGGGAGGCGCCGCGCCTCCCCGTTCGACGACTCGTGCGGCGCCGAGCTCGAGCGATCGAGCTCGGCGAAGCACCGCGTTCAGCTCTCCTTGCTGCAGTCCCGCGGGGTGATGCCCTTTTCCTTCGCGTACTTCGCCGCCGATTCCTCGATCAGCGGGCGCACGATCGACTGGTCGGACGGGATCCAGTCGGTGATGACCTTCCACTCGTTCCCGTCCCACTGCTGGAACTTCACCGCGCCGCCGCCCTCGTGATCGAGGCACGAGACCTTCAGCGGCTGCATGAAGCCGGTGACGCCGAGCTCCTTCATGCGCTTCTCGTCGATGTTGAGGTTCTCGAGGCCCCAGCGGACCTGCTCGCCGGTCATCGGCTGGCCCCTGCCGAACTTCGCCTGCGCGGTGCGCACCGCCTCGGTCGTGATGATGCCCCAGAGCACGCCGCGGTTGTAGTAGATCGTCCCGATCCGGGACTTGTCTTCCAGCTCGCCCTGCCCCTTGGCATAGACGTGTTTCTGGATCTCCTTCAGCACCGGGAAGTTGGCGCCGGGGGCGTTGAACCCCGCGGCGATGTAGCCCTTCGCCGCGTCACCGGCCGGGATCACGTCCTCCTCCGCCCCGGACCACCACACCCCCAGCACCTTGGTCCGCGGGAAGCCCACCTTCGCCGC
>Ga0187892_10005258_pt1 | contig 20547 bp, 12 predicted proteins | sample MA1701073metaG_FD_139345 | JGI IMG/M metagenome (GOLD analysis project Ga0187892, IMG submission 139345) | Bio-ooze microbial communities from a basaltic lava cave in the Kipuka Kanohina Cave System on the Island of Hawaii, USA - MA170107-3 metaG ... | reverse complement strand
GTCCTGGGAGCCGCTCAACGACTTCATCGCGAGCCTGACCGTGGGGTGCCTGACCCTCGATCCCGTCGATCCCGACCTGCTCTACGCGGGGACCGGAGAGGGGGTCTTCGACACGGTGCAGGGCTCGTCCAACTCCGCCGCGATCCAGGGCGCGGGGATCTTCCGCTCCACCGACGGCGGCGCGCACTGGAACCAGCTCCCCGCGACGGGCACGCCCGACTGGCACTTCGTGAACCGGATCGCCATCAGCCCGAACGACCGCCAGAGGCTCCTGGCCGGCACCGGTTCGGGCCTCTGGCTGAGCACGGATGGCGGGCAGTCCTGGTCGCGGCGGACCACCGGGCGCACGCTGGACGTGGACTTCCATCCGACCGACGGATCGCGGGCGGTCGCGGGGCGGGCCGACGGGAGCGCGCAGTACTCGACCGACGCCGGCGTCACCTGGACCGGCGCGACCGGGCTCCCGGCCAACGCCACTCGCGTGGAGGTCGCCTATGCGCGCTCGAGCCCGGCGACGGTCTACGCCACCGTCACCACTCCCGGGACGGGGATCAACGACGTGCTGAGGGTCTGGCGCTCGACCGACGGCGGCTCGAGCTGGACGATCCAGACCGCCGGCGGCGGGATCACCACCTACGACCTCTACAACGTGGCGCTCTGGGTCGATCCGCTCAACCCCGCCTTCCTCGTGGTGGGGGGCGTGAGCATGTACCGCAGCTCGGACGGGGGCGTGACGCTCGCGTCGATCAACTCGGGGATCCACGCCGACATGCACGCGGTCGTGGAGCATCCGGGCTACAACGGGACCACCAACCGGACCGTCTTCGCGGGGGACGACGGCGGGATCCACCGCGCCGCCGACATCCAGGCCGCGAGTGTCTCCTGGCAGGCGCTCAACAACAACCTGGGCGTGACGCAGTTCTACGGGGCCGCGGTCAATCCGACGACGGGCGTGCTCATCGGCGGGACCCAGGACAACGGGACGCTCCGCACGACCGGGAGCACGAGCTGGAACTCGATCCTGGGAGGAGACGGCGGCTTCTGCGCCGCGGACCCGACCGACCCGAACTACTTCTACTGCGAGACCCAGTTCCTGCGCATCCACCGGAGCACGACGGGAGGGCCGTCGCCCACCCTGATCGCGGGAGGAATCAGCGAGACGCGCCCGAACTTCATCCCCTTCTTCCTGCTCGACCCCAACAACCCGAACCGGATGCTGGCCTGCGGGGCGAGCCTCTGGCGGAGCAACAACGTGAAGGCCGCGACCCCGACGTGGGCCATCGTGAAGCCGGCGCTGGTCTGCCCGCCCTTCGCGCCCGGCGGCGGCGGCATCCCGCCCAACCACTTCGAGGAGAACCCTCCCTGCAACATCTCCACGGTGGCGGTGGCGGAGGGGAACGCGGACGTGGTCTGGGTGGGGCACAACAACGGCCACCTCTACAAGACCACCAACGGGACCGCGCCGGCGCCCACCTGGGTGAAGATGGACGAGAACGCGCCTGGGCTCCCCGACCGGTGGGTCTCGCGCATCGTGATCGATCGCGGCGATCACGACCGCGTCTACGTCTGCTTCCTGGGCTACACGCCCGACAACGTCTGGCGCACGACCGACGGCGGGGCGAGCTGGACGCGGATCACAGGCACGTCCCCCGCGGCGCTGCCGAGCATCCCGGTGGCGGGGCTGGCGCTCCACCGGCTGCTCCGCGGGAGGCTCTACGCGGGCACCGACCTCGGTCTCTGGTGGACCGATGACGACGGCGCGACCTGGGCCACGTCCAACGACGGGCCGGGGCTGGCTCCGATCGACGAGCTGATCTGGCGCGACGCGCGGATCCTGCTGGCCGTGACCCACGGGCGCGGCGTCTATCAGGCCGACGCCCACGATCCGGCGTCGGCCACGCCGGCGGGCACGGGGTGCGGGGTCTTGGGGCCGCCGGTCCTCACCGCCTCGCCGCCCATCCTCGGGACGACCGAGGCCCTGGCCCTGACCGGCGCATCGCCGAACGCGCCGGTCCTCCTGGCGCTCGGCTTCGGGCCGGCGACGCCGACCCCCTTCCCGGTCGGCTGCACGGCGCAGGTGAGCTTCTCCGGCCTGGTCATGATCCCGGCGGGCGCGACCAACGCGCAGGGCGCCTGGAGCTTCGGGGTCGCGCTCCCCTTCGACCCGGCGCTCCTGGGCCTGGTCGTCACGGTCCAGGACCTGATCCTCGTGAACGGCGGACCGCTGCTGGGCGTGGGCGAGCTGAGCAACGGGGCGGAGCTGCGCGTGGGGCTCTAGTGTCCTGTATCAGAGATTCGCAGCATATGTCTGGGCCAGGACACCGGACGCCGCAGGCGGCCGCGGCGCGCGAGGCGCGCCGGTGGGGGCCGGTCGAATCGCCTCCGGCGAAGGAGACTACGTTCCAGCCCGGCGAGATGCGCCACGAGCGCCGCGGTCGCCCGGCGCTCGAACCGGGCGATCCGCTCCACGGCGCCGATCAGCTCCCGGAAGGTCACGCGCCCCTGGTGAAAGCCGAGACCGACCGCCCCCGACGGCGTGCCAAACGGGGAGAATCCATGGACTCTCCGATGCGATCTCCGCGCGTTTTCCCCCCGTCTCACTCGTTTTCTCAGGCCGAGAACGCATCCCCCCGCGGGGATCGACCGCGCATGGGTGCTTGAGGACTGGAGTTAGCGCGGGGCCCGGACAGGAAGGCTTCTTCTGGCACCCGCTTCGCGTCGGTCTGACGTGGCGCCCCGGGCCGATTCCTGGTCGAAAGACACCGATTCAGAGGGCTTCGGGAAAGGAGGCACCCATGCGGTTCCTCAGTCTGCCGGCGTTTCTCCTGACCATCAGCGTGCTCGGACCCGACATGGCCCGCGCCCAGAGCTGCCCCTTCGTAGGGACAGGCCCGGAGGTCGAGTACCTCGCGCACGACGAGGCCAGCCAGATCGCCATCGTGAGGGTCCACGTGCCGCCCGCTCCGCCTCCCGTGCCGGGAGCCGGAGGCTATCTGATCCTGGCGCGGGACTCGGGCACGGGCAACGATCTCCTGTGGTGGGACAGCCGCGTCTTCCCGGCGTCAACGACCATCGACCGCGCGGTCCCGGTCAACCAGTTCCCGACCCAGCGGATCTCGGTCGAGCTCTGGGTGCAGCCGGGAGGCACGCTGCCGGTGGAGCCGTACCTCTGTGGCGCAACGGCGCCGATCGTCATCCCGCCGTACGACGTGCGCACGGAGTACTACGGGCCGATCCAGTGGCGGGCGAACGTGATCCATCTCCAGGGTCTCCACCTGGTCCCCGGGGATCCCGTGCCGGGCGTCTACTCGCTGAATCTGGAAGGAGCGCCCCCCTTCGCACAGGGGTTCCTCGGGGTCTCGCTTCCCCGCACGCGGATCGATGCGCTCGGCGGGGCGATCCTCATCGACGTCAACGGCCTCGTGGGCTTCATCCCGCTGACCACGGACGGCGGGGGCACCGCAGAGGTCGTCATCCCCGAGTCGCCGACGATCGACCCGATCTTCAACTTCCAGGCGTTCGTGCTCGACCCGGCTCGCGAGGCCGGGGTCGCGATGAGCAACGGCGTCGGCGCCGTTCTCTAGGGGGTCGAAGAAGGGGACCCTTGGGTCAGCCGCGATCCAGGGTGGGGCCGGGACCACGGGGTCCCGGCCCCGTTCCGGAGGCGATCAACCGGTCCAGCTCCTCCTGCAGCCGCGGGAGGATCTCGTCGTAGCCGAAGGCGCCCACGGCCACCGGCCCGCGCTTCAGGTTCACCGTGGTCGGGCCGCACCAGAGCCCGAGGTCCGCGTCGTCCGTCTCGCCCGGCCCGTTCACGCGGCATCCCATCACGGCGATCGTCAGGTCGTGCTCCTTCGCCCAGGCCGTGAGCCGCTTCACCTCCTCGGCCAGCTCGATGAACCGCTCGTTCTCGACCCGTGAGCAGGACGGGCACGCGATGATGTTGAGGCCGCGGAAGAAGTTGGGCGGAACCGAGCGGAAGCGCCCCTGTTCCACGTCCCGCAGCAGCTCGCGCCCCACGTCGATCTCGCGCCCCTTGTCGTCGAACGGGACCGTGAGCGAGACGCGGATCGTGTCGCCGATCCCGCGGGAGAGGAGCTGCTCGAAGGCGATCCGCGTCTTGATGATCCCCTCGGGCGGCATCCCCGCCTCGGTCACCCCCAGGTGCATCGGCACGTCGGGCCGCGCCTCCGCGAACCGGACGTTGGCCTCGATCACGAGGCGCGGGTCCGAGTCCTTGATCGACACCACGTAGTCGGCGAATCCCTCCGCGTCCACCATCGCGCAGTGGTCCACCGCGCACTGGACGATCGCGCCCACTTGGTCGGGGCCGAAGCGCTCCCGGTACTCCGGCGCGATCGAGCCGGCGTTGATCCCGATCCGGAGCGCGCAGCCGTGGCGCCGGGCGATCCCGACCAGCCAGGCGACCTTCTCGCGGACCGGGCGCGTCTTCTCGTGGTGGTGGAGGTGACCGGGGTTGTAACGGAGCTTGTCCACGTGCGGGGCCACCTGCTCGGCCAGCCGCCAGCTCTCCTGCAGGTCCACCGAGAGGCGGGCCGCGGTGCGGGCGCGGAGCGTGGCCAGCGCGGCCACGTCGGCGGCGCTGTCCACCGCGATCCGGATCAGGTCCGCGCCGGCGCCCTCCAGCAGACGGACCTGGCGCAGCGTCGCCTCCAGGTCCTGGGTGCGGGTCGCCGCCATGCTCTGCACGGCGATCGGCGCGCTGCCGCCGACCTCGAGGTCGCGGATGCGGATGGTGCGGGTCCGGCGCGGGGGGATCATTCGTCGGCCGGATTGTACCCGGCACCACCCACGGGCCGGGCCGCCGCCGCCTGACTTGGCGCGGGACCGCCCATACAATCCGCCCCCTCACATGGCTTCCCGCGCCGCGCGATGGGCCGGCCCGACGCTCCTCGGCGCCACCGGCGTCGCGCTCCTCGCCTGGACGTGGATGGGGTGGATCGACCCGTTGGTCGATTCCGGCCGGGAGCTCTACGCGGCCTTGCGCCTTTCGGAGGGAGCCGCGCTCGGGCGCGACCTCGCCTGGTTCAACGGCCCGCTCTCTCCTCACCTGAACGCGCTCTGGTTCCGGCTCTTCGGGACGGGAGCGCGGACGCTGGTCCTGGCCAACGCCCTCGTGCTCGCGGCCGCGGTCGCGCTGTGCGTGCGGCTCCTCTCCTCCGTCGCCGGGCGCTTCGCCGGCACGGCGGCCGGGCTCGTCTTCCTGAGCGTGTTCGCCTTCGGGCAGTACCTCCCGACCGCGAACTTCAACTGGCTCTCCCCCTACTCCCACGAGATGACCCACGGCCTCACGCTCTCGTTCGCCGCGCTGGCCGCCCTCGAGGAGCTGCGGCGCCGGGGTCGCCTCGTCTGGGCGGCCGCGGCGGGCCTGGCGCTCGGTCTCGCCTTCCTGACCAAGCCCGAGGTCTTCCTGGCCGCCTTCGTGGGCACCCTGGCGGGCCTCGCGCTCACGCCGCTTCCGGCGGGCCGGCGGCTCCGGGCGGCCGCGGCACTCCTCGGCGCGGCCCTGGTCCCTCCGCTCGCGGCGCTCGGGCTCCTCCGGTCCCTCTCCGTGGTCCTCGGGGGGTGGCCGCACGTCTTCAATCGCGAGCTGACCTCGCTCCATTTCTACCGCGTGACCATGGGGCTCCTGGACCCGGCGTTCAACGTGAAGATGATCCTCCGGTGGGCCGGCGCCTGGATGGTGGTCCTGCTCCCCGCCGCGGGCGCGGCGCTGGCCTTGCGCCGCTCCGGGTCCACGCTCCGGCGCGGCGTGGCCGCGCTGGCGGGCCTCCTGACGCTCGTGCTGCTCGCGTCGCGGGGAATCGCCTGGCCGGACGCCACCGGGCCGGTGCCGCTCGCGCTGCTGGCGCTGGGCGCCGGCGCCGTCGTCTCGTGGGTCCGGCACCCGGAGCGGCGCGCCCAGGCGGCGGCTCGGCTCACGCTGATCGCGTTCGCTCTCGCGTGCCTCGCCAAGCTCGCGCTGAACCCGCGGATCCCCGGCTACGGATTCGGGCTCGTGCTCCCCGGGACGCTGATCGTGGTGGTCGCGCTCCTCGACTGGCTGCCGGCCGCGATCGACCACGCGGGCGGCGCCGGCGGGGTCTTCCGCGCCGCCGCGCTGGGCGCGCTGGCGGCTGCGGTCTTCGGTCTCCTCCAGTTCACCGCCGGATTCCTCCGCGAGAAGACCTTCCCGGTGGGCCGGGGACCGGACGCGTTCCGCGCGGGACCGGTCGGCTTCCTGGTGAACCGCCTGGTCGAGGAGCTCGAGCGCGTGGTCCCGCGCGAAGCGACCATGGCGGTCCTCCCCGAGGGCGTGATGATCAACTACCTCGTCCGGCGCGTGACTCCGGTCCGGTTCGTGAACTTCCTTCCCCCCGAGCTGGCGATGTTCGGGGAGGACCGGATGCTCGAAGAGCTGCGCGCGCGGCCGCCGGATTACGTGGTGCTCGTGGGCCGGACGACCGAGGAATACGGTCTCCCGCGCTTCGGCGTGGACTACGGCCGCGCGCTTCGGGCCTGGATCGCCTCCGGGTACCGGCGCGAGGGGCTCGTGGGTGCCCCGCCCTTCGAAGGTCCGTCTTTCGGGATCGAGCTCCTCGGCCGCCGGTGACGCTCCTTCACATCCTGAACCCGGCGCGGAAGACCTGGCCGGGCACGGGCGGCCACACGCCGAACAGGTGCATGCCGTGCCGGGCGCCGTATTCCGTGACCGACCGTCCGATCACCACCTGGAGACCGTTGCTGGTCTTGAGCGGGTCGCTCGGGAACACGATCGGGTTGTACATCAGCACCTGGAGGCAGATCTGGACTCCCGTCCACTCCGGTTGCGGGGGGATCGGGAAGTCCGGGATCTCGCTGAGCGTGACCGGGAACCAGAGCGTCGGCGGAGGCGGGGGCAGCACGTAGAGCAGGTCCTCGCCGGCCAGCGGTATGGCCACCGGGCCGATCCCGCCGATCAGGTAGCACTCGGCCACGCAGACGCGCCACCGGCACTCCGCCTGCGCCGGCGGATCGGCGTCGTCCCGCGCCGTGCAGGTGATCTCGAAGCAGCCGTTCTGGGTGTTGTTCGGGGTCCAGTTGAAGACGCCTGCAACCGGGTTGCCCGGACCGGGCAAGACGGGAGTGATGGTCGCCCCCGCCGGGAGGCCGGTCACGCTCAGCGTCACCCGCTGGTTCGGGTCGATGTCCGCGACCCGGATCGGGAAGGTGATCGGGATCCCCACCGACCCCTCGATCGTCGAGCCGCTGTGCGGGGTGGGAGCGAGGTAGAGGGGCGGCTCGTTCTGCCGCCCGCCGCATGCGCAACTGTCCGCCTGGAGCTCGGCGACGGCGAAGTACCCGGGCGCGTGGTGCTCGCGCGACCAGACCGCGAGCCGCGGGAAGAAGTTCACGGCGTCGCACTCCAGCCCCTCGCCTCCCGGCGACGGGAAGATGTCGATGAAGCCGCCGTCGGTCTTGCGAACCCGCACGACCTGGTGCTGGCCGTCCCGCCCGAGGTAGAGCTGGTTGCCGACCCCGACGGCCACTCCCGAGAGCAGGCCCCAGGGCTTGCCTCCCGGGCGACGGGGGATGATCGAGCCGAGCATCGTCCCCGTGGTCGTGTAGTGGTCGATCGTGGTGCTGGTGTAGCCGTTGAGCCAGAGGGAGTCGTCGCTCGCGTCGTAGGCGAGTCCGGGCCGGAAGGCCCCGATGCTCAGCGTCTGGCTGACGAAGGTCCGGATCGCGAGCCCCGTGACCGGATCGACGCGCCAGACCTCGATCGGGTTGGTGCCGTGCTCGCAGGCCCAGAGGACGTTGCGCCCCGCGTCGTACCCCAGCTCGTCCAGGTTGCGAGGGACGCCCTGGGGATCGCGGACCGGGATCACGGCGAGGAGGTTCCCGTCCCGGTCCATCTGGATCAGGTCGGCCCGGCCGTCGACCGTGTAGAAGACGCGCCCGGCGCAGTCCAGGGCCACGCTCACCCCGGATCCCTGCGCGGCGGCGGGGAGGGGAACCTGGCGGATGGGCTGTCCGGGCTGGCCCGCCACCCACGTGGTCAGGGCGATCAGGGCCAGGGAGGTCATGGTTCGGTTCATGGGGCCACTCCTCGGGTGCAGATTGCAGGACCGTGTGTCCCTGGCCCTCTTCCGGTCCCTGCTCCGACTCGCAGGCAGGAGTCGGTGTGAGCGCGGAACCGGCTGACGCGACCGGACGGGTCCCCGCGGTCCGGCCCTCTGGACTATCTCCTAGAACCGAACGGCCCGGCCGACCAGGGGCGTGTGGAAGAAAAGCTGACCCGGCTAGTAGGTGAAGCCGAGCTGGAAGGCCTGCCCGGGCGTCGGGGAGTTGACGCCGAACAGGTGCACGCCGTGCGGCTGGCCGTATTCCACGGTCCCCGAGCCGATCACCGCCTCGAGGCCGTTGCTGCTCTTCAGGGGGTCGGTGGGAAAGAGGTCCGGGTTGTACAGCAGCACCTGGAAGGTGAAGCGGAGCCCCTGGTAGATCGGGTCGGAGGGGATCGGGAAGGGCGGCACCCTGGTCCGGCTCACGGGGATCCAGCGCTGCGGCTCGGGCGGGAGCACGTAGAACACGTCCTCGCCCAGCAGCGGGAGCTCCACCCGGGTCGTCCCATAGATCAGGTAGCACTCGGAGACACAGACCCGGAACCGGCTCTGCGCGCCGGCCGGCGGGGAGCCGCTGTCCGCGGCTGCGAAGGCGAGGTCCAGGCAGCCGATCTGCGTGTTCGTCGGCGTCCAGGTGAAGACGGTCGCCACCGGGTTGCCCAGCCGGGGCAGCGCCGGTGTCAGCGTCGAGCCGGCCGGCAGGCCCGTCGCCGTCAGCGTCACGACCTGGCTCGGCACGATGTCCGCGGCCTTCACCGTGAAGCTCATGGGTACTCTCACCGAGCCTTCCAGGGTCGAGCCGGGCGCAGGCGTCGGAAAGAGGAAGAGAGGAGGCTCGTTCGCCCGGCCCGAACAGGCGCAGGCGGCGGGGTCCAGCTCGATGACCGACAGGAAGCCCGGGGATTCGAACTCGCGCGCCCAGAGCGCGAGCCGCGGGAAGAAGTTCACCGCGTCGCACTCCAGCCCCTCGTCCCGCATTCCGCCGCCGGGGGAGGCGAAGGCGCCCAGGAACACACCCGTGCTCTTCCGGACCCGGACGATCTGCTGCCGCCCGTTCTGCCCGAGGTAGAGCTCGTCTCCGGCCCCCACGCACAAGCCGGAGATGAGCCCGAGCGGATCCCGCTGGGCGTTCTCGGGGACCAGCACGTCGATCAGCACGCCCGCGGCCGTGTGGTGTTCGATGGTCCAACTGATGTCGCCGCTCACCCACAGCGAGTCGTCGGTCGCGTCGTAGGCCAGACCGTCGCGGAAGGTCCCGAGACTCCAGGTCTCGCTCGTGAAGGCGCGGACCGCGGCGCCGGTCCCGGGGTGGACCCGCCAGATCTCGACCGGGTTGGTGGCGTGCTCGCAGGCCCACAGCGTGTTCCGGCCCGCGTCGTAGGCCATCTCGTCCATGAAGCGCGGGACGCCCTGAGGATCGCGGACCGGGAGCGTGGCCAGGAGGTTCCCGTCCCGGTCCAGCTTGAACAGGTCGGCGCGCCCCTCGACCGTGTAGTAGACGAACCCCTCGCAGTCCACGGCCACGCTGACGCCGAACCCGCTGGCGCCGGTGGGCAGCGCGACGTTCCGGATCAACGACCCGGGCTGTCCGGCGGCCTGGACCGCCAGAGCGAGGACGGCGAAGAGCGCGAGCGTTCCTCGACTCGATCGAGGAGTCATCTGCGAACCAAGGCGCTGGACACGTTGCTGATCGTACGGATCCCCGAGGGAGCGGCAGGATCGAGGACCACGAAGGCGTTCACGGACTGGAGCCGACCAGCACAGGGAGGCCGCTTCACGGCCGCTTCTACCATGAGCGTTCCCAGGGGTCCACCGACCGGTCGGACCGGTCGCCCGTACGGACCGTGGGCGCGCGCGTCCGGCGCGCGCCCGCGGCCGGGCGCTACGCGAGCTGCTGGTTCACCGCGTCCCAGTTCACCACGTTCCACCAGGCGTTCAGGTAGTCGGCCCGGCGGTTCTGGTACTTCAGGTAGTAGGCGTGCTCCCACACGTCGATCCCGAGGATCGGCGTGTCGCCCTTCATCAGCGGGCTGTCCTGGTTCGCGGTGGAGTAGATCTCGAACTTCCCGGCCTTGGTCTTCACCAGCCAGGTCCAGCCGCTCCCGAACCGCTTCACGCCGGCGTCGTTGAGATTCGTCTTGAAAACGGCGGCGTCGCCGAAGTTCCGGATCACGTCGCCGATCGCGCCCTTGGGATCGCCGCCGCCGCCCGGCTTCATCCACTTCCAGAAGAGCGAGTGGTTGTGGTGCCCGCCGGCGTTGTTCTGCACCGCCGTCCGGATCGCCTCCGGCACGGCCGCGATCCCGATCAGCAGGTCCTCGACCCGTTTCTTCTGCAGGTCGGGCTGCTCGGCCAGCGCCTTGTTGAGGTTGTCCACGTACGCCTGGTGGTGCTTGCCGTGGTGGATCTGCATCGTGGTGGCGTCGAGGTGCGGCTCGAGGGCTTCGAAGGGATAGGGCAGCTTGGGCAGCTCGAAGGGCATGGTCTGTTCTCCTTCCGTCCGGGTTCCGGCCGCGCAACCGACCCCCGCCAGCGCGGCGACCGTGAAGCCGGTCGTCTTGAGGAAGTCGCGGCGGCCGAGACCGGGGACGTTGGTGTCTCGAGGATGCATAGGGAACCTCCCGTAGCCGACGAGGCGGGAATCTTATACCCGGAGGCAAGGGAGGTCGATTGCGCCCTCCTGGACGTCCTGGACGAGCAAGCTGGCCCTGGTTCGCCGAGGTTCGAAGCGAGCTCCGGCCTCGGAGTGCTTCCTGGATCCGCAGCTCGTGGTCTCGCGTGTCCGGGCCTCAGGCGCGAGTCGCCCCCACCCGACACGGGCCCACGCCCAAGAGCACGAATCACCCGGCCTTTTCCCCTTGTGCCTTCGTGCCTTCTTCTCCGGGCCCTGACTCTTTCGCGCCGACTCTGAGACAATGGGCCGCTCCCGGAGGGACCGGGAGCTCCCCCTCGAACCGGAGGTTGCCGTGCGCGCATCGCTGGCCGTTCTGTTCCTGCTGCTCGCCCCGCCCGCCCCCGCCCAGGAGTCCGCCGCGCCCGCCGCGCCGCGGGAGAAGCGGCGGCTCACGCTCGAGGATGTGATCGGCCCCGGCCGGCGCGTCAGCTTCTCGGGGACGCCGCCCGCCGTCCGCTGGGCGGACGACGGCGCCCTGATCGTCGGTCGGGGTCGCGACGCGCGCCGCATCGATCCGCACACGGGCGAGGAGCGCGCCGAGCCGTCCTCCGGCGACGGGGAAGCGGCCGAGCGGGCCGAGCGGCCGGATCGGACCCGGCCGGGGCGGCGCTCGGGCGGGCGCGCGCCCGCCGGCGGCGAGCTGGCGGAGAACTCGCCCGACGGGAAGTGGGTGGCCTTCGTGAAGGCGGGGAACCTCTGCCTCCGCTCCTCCGAAGGAGGCGAGGAGCAGCCGCTCACCAAGGACGGCGGCGACGAGGTCCTCAACGGGAAGCTCGACTGGGTCTATCAGGAGGAGGTCTACGGCCGCGGGAGCTGGCGGGCCCACTGGTGGAGCCCCGACTCGAAGCGGATCGCGTTCCTGCGCCTCGACGTGAAGGACGAGCCGAAGTACCCGATCGTGGACCTGCGCGAGGCGGCGCCGCGGACCGTCGAGCAACGCTTCCCCAAGCCGGGCGAGCCGAACGCGACCGTCCGCCTCGGCGTGGCCTCGGTCCCCGCGGGGACGGTGCGCTGGATCGACCTCTCCGAGTTCCCCGAGGACGCGCTGGTGGTGCGCGTGGGATGGACCAAGGACGGCGCCGCGCTCCAGTTCATGGTGCAGGACCGCATCCAGACCTGGCTCGCCTTCTGCGAGGCCGACCCCGCGACCGGCGCGGCCCGCCGCCTGATCCACGAGATCACCGAGAGCTGGGTCCCGCGCTCGGAGCCCCCGCGCTGGCTCGAGGACGGCTCGTTCCTCTGGCTGAGCGAGCGGACCGGGTTCCAGCACGTCTACCACTACGATCGCGACGGCACGCTCCGGCGCGCGGTCACGTCGGGGGAATGGCAGGTGCGCGACATCGTCCGCGTGGACGAGGAGGGGGGCCGGCTCTGGTTCACGGGGACCCGGGACGGCGTGGTGGACCAGCACTGCTACCAGGTGCGCCTGGACGGGACCGGGCTCGCGCGCATCACCGAGGAGCCGGGCTGGCACGAGATCAGCTTCAACAAGAAGGGCGACCTGCTCATCGACCGGTGGTCCTCGTGCTCCACGCCGCCGCGCGCGCGGCTCCTCGACGCCGACGGGAAGAAGCTCCGCGAGCTCGGGGAGACGTCGATCCCCGCGCTCGAGACCTACGCCTTCACGACGCGCGAGCCGCTCCGCATCCCCACGCGGAGCGGCGTCGTGCTGGACGGCTCACTGCTCAAGCCGCCGCACTTCGACCCGGAGAAGCGCCATCCGGTCTGGCTTCCGACCTACTCCGGTCCCGACGCCCCGTCGGTACGGAACCGCTGGGACGGCTCGGCGTGGGACCAGTTCCTGGCGCACCAGGGATTCCTGGTCCTCCAGGTGAACGTGCGGAGCGCCAGCGGGCGCGGGCACAAGGACACCTCGGTCTGCTACCGGCGGCTCGGCGTGCCGGAGCTCGAAGACCTCGAGGACGCGGTCGCCTGGCTGGTGCAGAACCCGTGGGCCGACGCGAAGCGGGTCGGGATCACCGGCTGGAGCTACGGCGGGTTCATGGCGGCCTATGCGCTGACCCACAGCAAGGCCTTCCGGCTCGGGATCGCCGGCGCCGGGGTCTATGACTGGCGGCTCTACGACACGATCTACACCGAGCGCTACATGGGGCTCCCGTCGGACAACCAGAGCGGCTACGACGTGACCTCGTGCGTGCTCGGCGCGAAGAACCTCTCCGGGCACCTCCTGCTCCTGCACGGGACCGACGACGACAACGTGCACCTGCAGAACCTGATCCAGCTCGTGCACGCGCTCCAGAAGGCGGAGAAGACCTTCGAGATGATGATCTACCCCGGGTCGGGCCACGGCATCCAGGGCGCCGAGCAGAACCGCCACCGCCAGCGCCTTGCCTGGGAGGCGATGCGCCGCCACCTGCTGGAGTGAAGAGTGGTACTAAGTACCTATTCCCGGCCGCGGCGGCCGGGAATAGGCAGGTACCAGTACCGTTTTTCGAACGAGCGCATGGTGGGGCGGACGAGGACCGGGAAGCGCTCCTCGTCGAGATGCACCTGCGAGGGGCCCAGGCGGATCACCTCGATCCCGCTGAGCTCGTAGAGCCGCTGGACCGCGGGGTGGAACGCGCCGCACGCCGCGCTGAAGCCGTGCGCGCGAAGCGCGAGCCAGGCGAAAGACACGAGCGCCGCGAACAACCGGCCGCGCGACGCGGCGAGACGACGGTCCACGCACGTACGGCCCAGCTCCACCACGGAGCCGGCCGGCTCCACCGCGAGATCGAAGGCCTCCTCCACCGAGAACCTCTCGCCCGGGAGCGGGAGCACGATGCGGGTCGCTCCCACGAGCGTCCCACCCTCCCACGCGGCGCTCTGGAGCGCCCGATAGTCCCAGGCGTCCCACTCCCGCCCGTCGGGCAGGTCCTCCGGCCGCGCCCACCCCCGCTCGATCACCACCCGGTAGCGGAGCCGGAAGACCGCCTCCAGCTCGTCAGCGGTGCGCGCGAGCGCGATCCGCCAGGGGGCCGCGTCCACGATCCTCCGCGCCACGCGGCCGGCGTGTTGCAGCACCGACCGGTCGGTGGCGGGTGTAGGGGGGCCGGTAAGGAGCATCTTCAGAATGAGAGTGGCCCGGCGGCGCGGGAGTTCACCGACAGGCGGCCTTACCTGCCTGCCTCCGCCTTGGGCTCGTCCTTCTTCGCGATCGTGGCCAGGGCCTGGGTCACCCACTTCCCGGAGAGGACCCGCGCGCCGCCGCGCCATCCGCCCCCCCCGCCGCCGCCCGCCACCATCATCTCGGCGACCATGACCCGCGTCCCCGACGCACCGCCGCCCTCGCCCTCCCCCTCGCGCCTCGGCTGCGCCGCGCGCGGCGCCGGCGCCACGACGCCGATCAGCGAGCCCTTGAGGTCGTAGGCCAGCCCGCCCTGGTATTCGCCGAGCGGCTCCATGGTCCCGTAGACCGGGAAGGCCTTCGAGTTCACGCTGTTGGTGCGCGCCAGCAGGAAGCGCGGCTGGTAGTCCATGTCGGCGCCGCCGAAGTTGACCACCAGGACCGGATCGCCGAGCGGCGCCTCGGACGACGCGAAGCTCACCGGCTGGAGCGCGGCGGCCTTCCCCTTGTCCTTGTCCCGGATCTTCAGGAACGTGAACCCGGTCTCGGGGTCCTTCCCCTTCATCGAAAGCGTCACCTCGGTCCCGTCCGGGAGCACCCCCTTGAACCCCGACGGCTGCTCCTCCTCCTCGCTGTCCATGCCCCCTTCCTCTCCGTCCGCGCTGCGGAAGCGCATCCGGACCGGCCCCCCGGCGCCGCCGAACATGGAGAGCGTGCTCGACACCACCACCACGGTGTCCTCGTCCGCCAGGAAGCCCGTCGCGTTCGCCTTGCGGGTCCCGCCTCCGCCGCCCCCACCTCCGTGCGCGCCGAAGTCCGGCATCGGCTGGTCGAACTTGACCCGGACCAGGTTCCCGCGCGCCCGCTCGAACACGGCGCGGAGCTTGTCGCCGAGGTCGTCGGCGAGGGCGGGAACGGACAAGAGCGCGATCAGGCACGCCAGGCGACACATCATGGCAATCCCTCCTTGGAGACGGCGCCTCCCCCTCCTCGGGGGGCGACGGCCGACGATGATACGCCTCCGTCGCGCGGAACGTTGGCACTACTCCCTGCGCTCGCGGAGCGTGACGGCGGCACGCCAGGCGGAATCGGAGGGGCGCACGTCGGTCGCGAGGTTGTCGCGGAAGCCGATGCCGGCGAAGGCCGGCGCCATGGCCTCGCCGTCCCAGTCGTGCAGGAAGAGCCAGGTCGCGCCCAGGAGACGGAGCCCGACGGTCCGCGCGAAGAAGAGGTCCACGAAGGCCGCCTGGTCGGCCTCGCCCCCCGGGTAGACGGGTCCCGGCCGCGAAAGCCAGCCGGTCTGGCTGAACCAGACCGCGCCCCCCCATCGCGCCCTGATCGGGTCGTAGTAGTCCGCCGGCACCGCGTCGGGCGTGTCATGGTCGAAGTAGGGAAAGCTGGTGAAGCCGGCGGCGTCCACGCGGACCACGCGGCCCAGCTCGTCCAGGAGGTTCCATTGCGGCGGATCGGTCCACCCGTTCCGCCGCCCGCCTCCCTTGAGCCTCTCGTACTGGAAGGTCGTAGAGACCTGGGTGAGCGGGCTCACCGCCTTCACCGCGTCGTAGCAGAGGTTCAGCTCGCTGGTCCAGTCGGCCCACTCCTGCGGCGTGTGGGTGAGCCAGTAGGTGTTGGTCTCGTTCCCCAGGATCAGCACCGGGGGCTGCCAGTCCTTCGCCAGGCTCCGCACCATCGCGAGGAACTCGTCCCGCGTCTCCTGGTTGGACCAGGAGTTGTTCGCCGGCTCCGATTCGCTCGTGAGGTCGGGCCGGCCCTCGGCGTCGGTCCACGCGAGCACGATCACTGGAAGGAAGTGGTAGTCGCGCGCCGCAGTGACCCCGTCCAGGACCGCCTGCGGGAGTGCGCCGGCCATCGGAATCGAATCGCGCCATCGCGAGGTGAAACCGATCAGGCGACCGTAGGCCTCGTGGTTCGAGTAGTGCCTCTGGACGTCCGTCGGCGTGCTGTGGCCGGTGTGCCCGCGCGGAGACCAGTTCACGCCCATGAGCACGCCCTGGTCCACGTTGACGTGCCACGACTTCGAGGCCGAGGACGTGCGCGCGCGCACCAGCACGCGGATCAGGTGCCGGCCGAGGTCCTCGAGGTCGGGCATCCAGGTGAGCAGCCCGTCCGAGGAGATCGTGACCCCGTGAGGCGCGACCAGCAGCGACCAGTCGGGCGTCCCCTCGGCACGCTCGGCCTCGAGCTGGACCGCATAGAGGTCGCCCACGCTCGCGTTCTTGGAGGGGGAGCCGTCGATGTCGAGCGATCCGCCGCCGCCGCCCCCGCAGGCGGGCAGCACGAGCCCGAGGAACGGAAGGAGCCGCTTCATGGGGAACGCAAAGTCACTGTCGGGGCCGGGATGGTAACCGGAGCGGCGCGGAGTTCCGAGCCCGGCTGTGGCCGGGCTCGGTGCTTACTCCTTCTTCTTCGCGTCGAGCGCCTTCTGGAGCAGCGCTCCCAGCGTGGTGGCGGGGAGCGCGGTGCGGAGGTGCTGCTTGAGGTCCTCGGCGGACACGTCCTCGTCGGAGCCGATCAGCGAGCCCCGCGGGGTCTTCCGCGAGAGCGAGATGCGCCGGGCCTTGCCGTCCACCGACTGGACGCGGACCGTGATCTCGTCCCCGACCTTGACCACGTCCTGGACCTTCTTCACGCGGTCCGCGGAGAGCTGCGAGATGTGGACGAGCCCTTCGATGCCCGGCTCCAGTTCGACGAACGCGCCGAACTCCGCGAGCCGGACCACCTTTCCCTTGGCGACCCGCTCGGGCGGGAAGCGCTCGGCCACCGTGGTCCACGGATCGGGCTGGAGCTGCTTGAGCCCGACGCCGATCCGCTGTCCGCCCTTGGCCACCTCGAGCACCTTCACGTCCAGCTCCTGGCCCACGGTCAGCGCCTTCCCGGGATGCTCGACCCGCTGGTGTGAGATGTTGGAGACGTGGAGCAGGCCCGTGAGCCCGTTCCCCAGGTCGATGAAGGCTCCGAAGGTCTCGAGCTTCTCCACCCGGCCGTGGCGCACCTGGCCCACGCTCAGGCTCTTCACGGACGCCTCGCGCTGGTGTTCGCGCTCGCGACTCAGCACCGAGCGGCGCGAGAGCAGCACGCGGCGTTTGGCGCGGTTCAGCTCGCGCACCTCGCAGCGCATCGACTGGCCCACGAAGGCCTGGAAGTCCTCGACGCGATCGAGCCCGATCTCGGAGGCGGGCATGAAGGCCGAGACGGGTCCGATCTTCAGCTCGAGACCGCCGGTGTTGTAGCCGATGACCTTGGCGTCCACCTCGCGTCCCGGCGCGAGGTCCTGCCAGGTCGCGAGCAGGCGGGCCTCCTTGCGGGAGAGGGTCCAGAGCCCGTCCTGGACGCTGACCAGCGTGAACTCGAAGCGGTCTCCGACCTTGGGCGGGCTCTCGAACTCGGTGAGCTGGATCACGCCCTGGAAGCGGGGGCCGAGCTCGATGAAGACGTCCTCGCCGGTCAGGGAGACCACGGTCCCGGGGTGGAACTGGACCTTCTCGCCTGTGCCGCCCGGGCCGCCCGGTGGATGGTCCCGCCGCGAGCGCGGGGGCTTTCCCTTGCGCATCCCCTTCAAGGCCGCGTCCATCTGGGCGTGGACGGTGGCGTCGGCGGGGGAGGGCTCCTCTTTGGGGACGTTCGGATCGGGCGTCGGGGTCATGGTTGCTCGCGCGCTCTCGTGGGGGGCACGAGCATACTCCAAGCCCCCCCAACAAGCCACCGGGGGTAGCGACGTGGTGGAGCCGCGATCCCCCCGCGTCGGCCGGCCCGATACAATCGCGGCCCGCGAAAGGAGGCTCCCATGACCAAGGACCGGCCCGACCACCACGACGCCGAACTGATGATCAAGGTCTACGACCTGCGCCGCGAGGCGACCATGCGGAAGGCGCGCGAGGCGATCACGTTCCAGTTCTTCCCGCGAAGCTGGGAGGACCTCGCCGCGGTGCTCAAGCTGGAGCATCCGTTGAACGCGGCGTACCGCCAGGTGGGGAGCTATTGGGAGATGGTCTACGGCATGGTCCGCCACGGGATCGTGAACGCGGACTACTTCCTCGAGATCAACGGCGAGGGGCTCTTCCTGTTCGTGAAAGTCGAGCCCTGGCTCGAGCAGCTCAGGCGCGAGACGTCCCCGTTCGCCTTCCGCAATGCGGAGTGGGTGGCGCGGCAGACGGAGCGCGGGCGGCTGGCCCACGAGGCGATCAAAGCCCGCGTGGCCCGCATGGCCCAGGCCAGGTAGCCGGTAGCGGGAGGCGGCCCCGGCGCACAGGCGCGCCGGGGCCGCGCCGTCAGTTGACGTTCAGTACGATGTGCAGCCCGCCCGTCCACGAGAGCCCGCCGAACGACCCGGCCGGATCGATCACCGCGTACTGCGCGAACACCGCGACCCCGGCCAAGACCGGCGCGGGCGGGACCGGGAGCGTGATGGTCGCGGTCCCCGTCGGGTCGGTCGGCGTCGGGAACAGGAGGACCGCCGGCACGATGCTCACGTAGAGCGAGCAGCCGCCCCCGAGCGGCAGGTCGAAGGGGAGCGATCCGAGCGCCAGCCACGCGCCCGAGTTCGGCAGTGCCTGGGTGACACGGATGCCGTAGGCGGGATTCCCCAGCGTCGGGAAGCCGACTCCGGAGATGAGCGGCACGAGGCCCCCGGTCCCGGGGCAGCCGGTCCCCCACGGGACCGACGCGGCCATGGCGGTCATGCTCCAGAGCTCGTCCCCGGTCACGCCGTCGTCCGCCGAGAAGAAGAGCCTCCCCGCGACGAGCGCGGGGGTCGTCGGGTTCGAATGGGTCGGCGTACCCGGGTTGAGGTCCTGGTGGAGGACCGTCCCCGCGGTGGTCCCGTCGCTCCGCCAGACCTCCATCCCCCGCACCCCGTCGCTCGCGGAAAACACGGCGCGGGCGGCGCCGGGCAGCGCCAGGATGCCGCCGCCCCCCTCCGAGCGGGCCGCCACGTTGATCTTGGAGAGCGCAAAGGACGACGGTGGGCCGGGGTTCACGTCCTTGACCAGCGCGGTCCCCGCCGGCGACCCGTCGCTCCGCCAGAGCTCGTAGCCGCTCACGCCGTCGGAGGCGACGAAGAGCGCGATCCCGCCGAGGTCCGCGATTCCAAAGGGAGACGAGCTGGCCTGGCCCGGCGCGATGTCCTGCACCAGGACCGTGCCCGGCGACGTGCCGTCGCTCTTCCAGAGCTCGTTCCCGCTGGTCCCGTCGACGGCCGTGAAGAAGAGCGTGCCTGCAACCAGCGTGAGGCCCTGCGGGTTCGAGCCGGTGGTGCCCGGGAAGATGTCCCGGAGGATCGAGGTCCCGGCGCCGGTCCCGTCGCTCCGCCACAGCTCGCGCCCCTGCGCGGCCGTCGTGGCCAGGAACACGATCTGGCCTCCGACGTTGGTGAGCCCGGAGGGCGTCGAACCGGCGGTGCCCGGGTTGATATCCGAGACCAGCACGGTGCCCATCGCCGTGCCGTCACTCCGCCACAGTTCCGAACCCGCCACGCCGTCCGTCGCGCTGAAGAAGAGGAGGTTGTTCCGGACCAGGAAGCTCCCGGGCGAGGAGCTGGCGGCGCCGGGGTTGAGGTCGATCACGATCGCGGTCCCCCCCGGGGTCCCGTTGGTGACCCAGAGCTCCGAGCCGCGCACGCCGTCGGTCGCGCTGAAGTAGATCAGGCCGCCGAGCGGCGTCAGGTTGGAGGGCGAGGAGCTTCCGGTGCCCGGGTTCAGGTCGGACACGATCGCCGTGCCGGGGCCGGTGCCGTCCGTCCGCCACAGCTCGCGCCCCTGGCTCGGGGTCTGGGCCGTGAAGTAGAGGACGCCGCCCACGAGGATCAGCGACTGGGGCGTCGAGCCCGTCGGGCCGGGATAGAGGTCCACGACCATGGAGGTCCCCGCGGGCGTCCCGTCGCTCCTCCAGAGCTCGGAGCCGTTCACGCCGTCGTCCGCGATGAAGTACGCCAGCGTGGGGCCGCGGCCGTCGGTGAACAGCGTGGGGTTGGAGCCCGGGCTGGGCGGATGGATCTCGAGCACGAGGTTCGTGCCGCCCGCGGTGGAGTCGGTGCGCCACAGCTCGCTCCCGGTGACGCCGTCGTTGGCGGCGAAGAGGAGCACGGTCGGGGAGAACGCGGTGAAGTTGAAGGGGGACGAGTTGCCCGAGCCCGGGTTGATGTCGAGCACGGGAAGGGTGCCGGGCGCGGTCCCGTCGCTCCTCCAGAGCTCCGACCCGATGTTCCCGTCGTTGGCGGCGAAGAGCACGAGGCTGCCCAGCGCGGTGAGGTTCGCCGGGCTGGAGCTGGCCGTGCCGGGGTTGAGATCCAGGACCTCCGCCGTCCCTCCGGGCGTTCCGTCGCTCCGCCACAGCTCCCGTCCGTTGGTCGCGGTGCTCGCGGCGAAGAACAGCGTGGCGCCGAGCACGAGGCCGTTCGCCGGGCTCGAGGCCGTGGTCCCCGGGTTGAGGTCGCCGACCTGCGACGTGCCCCCCGCGGTGCCGTCGCTCCGCCACAGCTCCGCGCCGGTCGCGGCGGTGGTGGCGGAGTAGAGGAGCGCGCCGCCGAGGACGCCGAGAGGCGCGGGGCTCGACGCCGCGGTCCCCGGGTTCACGTCGGTCACCAGCGCGGTGCCCGCGCCGGTCCCGTCGCTCCGCCAGAGCTCGCGCCCGGCTGCCGCGTCCGTCGCGGGGAAGAGGAGCAGCGCTCCCAGCGGGGTGAGGGC
>Ga0187892_10005256_pt1 | contig 20561 bp, 22 predicted proteins | sample MA1701073metaG_FD_139345 | JGI IMG/M metagenome (GOLD analysis project Ga0187892, IMG submission 139345) | Bio-ooze microbial communities from a basaltic lava cave in the Kipuka Kanohina Cave System on the Island of Hawaii, USA - MA170107-3 metaG ... | reverse complement strand
ATTTCAGAACTTACTAAAAAATCATAAACAAACTCTGGTCCCCAGATGAAAAGATTTCTTGCTAAAACAATTAATGCCATTACAATGAATAAAACTCCCATCGCGGTAAACCAATTTTTACCTCGATGGCGAAACTCATGACTCATTATCTTGATTATAAAGAAGATTAAACTATTTTAATTCCAGGGTTTTTCAATTTATTTTTTATCATTGCATTTAGGAGCAAGGGTGTTGCAACCTCGGCAAAATATGATAGCGAGCCAGATCCCAAATAAATTGGGCGTAATCCTTTGATCTCATTAATTAAACCATTAACAACATTAACAGAATTTTGATCATCGCCACAAACAAAGATATCATAATCTAAGGTCAAGGTTGGATCAACTAGCTTTTTTTCTGATATTACGTGAAATGCAGAGACTAGTTTTGATTTATCTTTCATATATTTAGCTACTAGTTGGTAGGAAAATGGCTTGTTTTCTTTTATTGGAAGAAATTCAAATCCTAATTCAGTTTTTGTCATTGGGACAATAGGTGAAATAACAACACAGCTATCCTTAATCACAGGCAAAATTTGAGAACAAGTTGAATCTATGTTTTCATATGGGATTGACAATATGAGAACATCACTTTGTTTTGAAATTGAAACATTATCGTTACCTGAAATAGTACCATTTATTTTACCAAATGATTCTTTTGCAATCTTTGTATATTCTTGAGCAGATTGAGATGCCCTTTGCGCATCCCTTGATCCCACAAGAATATCATGATTGCCACACCAACGTAATGCAAAACCTTTTCCCATACCTCCAGTTCCACCCATGATGCCAATCTTCATTAGATGAGCTCAGGCAATGTTATTATTATCTCTATTTGAAAATTGAAAACGAATTGAGGTTTATTCTTTTCTTACGTCACGGACAGGCAGTAAACAACATTAAAAGATTATTGGCTGGTAGAACCCCAGGTGTTAGCTTGACTCCCAAAGGAATAGAGCAAGCAGAAGGAATTGCAAAATTCCTCAAACCATTTAACATCTCAACAATTTATACGAGTCCAATAGAAAGAGCAGTAAAAACTGCGGAAATTGTTGCAAAGCATCACTCACTTGATTACAAATTAGATGAGAGACTCATTGAACTTGATATGGGAAAATTTACTGGCATGGAGTATGATACAATCTTTGAGAAACATGGAAATGTATTTTTCAAGTTCTACGACGGTGAACTAGAAATTGCACATAATGGAGTTGAAACATTTGCTCAGGTCAAAAATCGAGTGTTATCAATGATTGATCATGTTTTAAATGCGCATAATGATGAAAATGTTTTGTTAGTTACCCACATGGATCCTATCAAGGCAGCGATCTCTACAATTATGAATCTGGATGCAAATTCTTTGTTTGAGTTGATAATTGAAAACGCCTCCATCACAGTAATCAAAGAACATGAAGGAAAATTATCATTATCTGCAATTAATGTGATGGATGCAGAAAGATTCAAGCTTGATATCTGAAAACCTTCAAAACCCTTAAATAGAAAATTAAGACCACGACAGAACAATCGGCAATGAGGATTATAATTGGGCTAATAGTATTGTCAATTTTAGTAATTTTGCCAACTGTACAACTAGTATTTGGTGCAGAAGAAGCTGGAGAGTATATTGATAGAAGAGTAGAGATTTGGAATCTCTTTTTTAGAATGATGACAGTTGCATTTGTAGTGGGAGCAGTAGTTTCTGGAACTTTGATTTGGCTGATCTGGAGATTTAGAGAATCTCATCCAAAATCTACTCCTACCAAGTATGAGGGTACTGGTGAATTGGACAATTGAGTGGACACTCTAACTGGCCAGAATGGATTTACATTGGTGTCGTTGTAGCATTGCTTGTTTGGGTTGGAAGTGAGGCTTGGAACATTGAGAGGTTAGTTGAGCATGTACCAGAGGAAGCCAAAGTCATCAAAGTTACTGGGCAACAATGGTTCTGGACTTTTGAACACGAAGATGGAACAAAAGAAACTGGGGAACTTCATGTAAAAAAGGGGGTTCCTTACAAATTTGAAATTTCATCAAGAGATGTTATTCATTCATTTAATATCCCAGACTATCTTGTACTAATGGACGCAGTTCCTGGTAGAATAAACACTGTTTGGTTTTTACCTGTTGATGAAGGAGAATATCCAATACAATGCAGAGAATATTGTGGTTTAATTCACTATAACATGAGAGGAACTTTATATGTGGAGGATTAATCCTGATGGCTAAATCGTTGACAACCTTACATCATATTAAATTGAGAAAGGAGAATCTTACATGGTCTTAGAACTTCACAAGCCTCGGCCTATATGGCAGATAATGTTTTCAACTCATCATACTGATATCGGCTTACTTTACACAATTATGTCACTTGCATTTCTTTTCATGGGTGGTGCATTAGCTCTTGCAATTCGAGTAGAGATGTTCTCTCCAGGAGCTCAAATTATTGCAGACTCGATGACATTTAACAGAATATTCACTGTTCATGGAACCAACATGATCTTCCTTTTCTTACTTCCATTTGCATCTGGAATTGGAAATTATTTTGTACCAATTATGGTAAGATACAAAGACATGGCATATCCAAAACTAAACGCAATTGCATTTTGGATGATTCCCCCAGCTGCTGTGCTCATTTGGCTTGGATTTGCTGACTTTGGTTGGTATGCACAGCCTCCATACTCTATGATTAGTGCCCCAAGCCCAGCTGCAGAGATGTGGATCTTTGGTCTCAAAATTCTTGGCGTATCTTCAATTCTTGGAGCAATTAATTTTATAGTTACAATTCTAAAATGTAAACATCCAGATTTACCACTTAGCAAGGTACCACTACTAGGTTGGTCATTTCTTAGTTCAAGTCTCATTGTACTTGTAGCAATTCCTACATTTGCAGCTGCTCTGCTCATGCTATTGACAGATAGATTAGGTGTAACTGGATTTTTCAATCCTGCAATGGGTGGAGATCCAATTGCATATTCCCATCTCTTCTGGTTTACCTTCCATCCCGAAGTTTACGTCTTAGTTATACCTGCCATTGGAATGATGTACGAAATCATTCCCAGATTTTCAAGAAAACCAATTTTTAGTCATAGCTCTGGAATGTTTGCTTTTATCTTGTTAGCTATAGTTAGTTTTTCGTCTTGGGCTCATCACATGTATGCAACTGGAATGTCTTTTACAGAAAAAACAGTCTTTATGGTAGGTACCCTTGCTGCTGTACCGGCCTCTGCAATGCACGTATTCAACTTTTTAGCCACAATGTGGGGTGGAAGAATCAAATTCAGTACACCTATGATGTGGGCCGTTGGTGGAATTGCTTTATTCTTTTCAGCAGGGGCAGGGGGAGTAGTTAATACTGCAATGCCATTGGACTTTATCACACATGATTCCTACTGGGTAGTAGGTCACTTCCACTTGTTTGTATTTGGAACAATAGCATTTGGCTCATTTGGATTCTTGTATTACATGTTCCCCTATATCACAGGTAGAATGTACAATGAAACATGGGGTAAGATTCACTTTATTCTAATTTTTATTGGAGCAGTTTTAGTATTCTTTACCCAACACATTTTGGGATTGTATGGAATGCCTAGAAGAATTTTCGATTATCCACCAATTCCAGAATGGATTGCAATGAACCAGCTTCAGGGTGTTGGTGCAGTATTGCTTGGTGTAGGAATGGCAATATTTTTGGTTAACATGGTTTACAGTTCCGCAAAGGGAAAGGAGGCTAACATGGATGATCCATTTGGACTAGGCGGAAAATACTACTATCCATATCAGGCCAAGACTCCGCATCATGATTAGAGGATTAAAATGAGTCATACAGAACATGTAGAACCAATTTTCCGAACATCCCCTCAAAGAACTGCAAGGATGATGGCAATAATGCTAGGCATTTGTATAGTTGGTGGAATTATTTTTTTTGGTATGTGGGGCTATTGGATTTCTGGTACAGCCCCTGTAGCAGGTGGTGCAGTACATACTGAAGCCCCAGTAGTTGTAACAGGAAAAGAAATTCTCGTTTCCTTGAAATTCATAGAGTCTTCTGATTTTAGAACCTTAGCTTTTAATGCATTGCCGGGGGAACCTGATAATAATCCTACAATCAATGCCGAAGTTGGAGATAAAATTATTTTTAATGTTGAAAATGCTGGAAAATCATTCCATTCTTTTGGTGTAACAAAAGAAGCCGAGGGATTTAGCGGAATTATTCCAGGCTCTGATATCCGAAGTGCAAGCAACCCCTTAAAACCTGGTGAAGGAGGCCAATCCGAATTTATTCCTGGCGCTGACGGTCTCTACTATTACATATGTACAGTTCCTGGCCATAGAGAACAAGGTATGGTTGGAGAAATCATTGTAGGTGATGTTTCTGATATAGCTGCTAAAACAGAAACAATTGAATCAGAACCCTCACCAAGTTCTGCAATGCCAGTTCCTAGCTCTGAAGATGTTCCAGAGATGATAGTAGAAGAACCAGAATCTATGACTCCATTTTCTGGAACAATCTCAGTACCCTCTGGATCTTCAGTTCCTGGCTGTGATGAAACAAACGAATGTTTCATTCCTGCTGAAGTTACAGTAAGTGTTGGTGATACTGTAACATGGAGTAATGATGATTCAGCAGCTCATACAGTTACCAGTGGTACTCCATCTGATGGATCTGACGGAATATTTGATAGTAGTTTGTTTATGGCTGGCACAACCTTCTCTTATACATTTGACAAAGCAGGCGAATACAATTACTTCTGTATGGTTCATCCATGGATGACAGGAACAGTTCAAGTGAATTAAAACCAGACGAATTATCTTGATTTTAAAATATCTTTCCTTAACATCTCTAGTGGTTTTGTATTCACTAATGTTTATTGGAGGTTATGTTTCTGCGGCAGGTTTAGGTCTTAGCTGTCCTGATTGGCCACTATGCCCTACAGGCTTGTTACCTAATGAGGCGTATCTTATAGAATGGACACATAGAACAGTTGCAGCTACTGCTGGAGTACTGATAGTTGCAACAGCAGTAGGTTGTTGGTTTGCAAAAAACTCTGATAAGATAATTAAACTAACAGGAACTTTAGGCGCAGTTTTTGTGATAACCCAAATCACTTTAGGTGCATTAGTTATAGATCTTAAATTACATGCATTATTAGTAGCAATTCACTTGGGTATTGGAATTCTTCTTTTTGCAATGGTTCTATTAACTACACTTTTTGCATTTAGATTGGGAAAAGCAACAATTCAAACTAAGCTTTAGATCTGGATTTTAGAATTCTTGGAATATAGATATAGCAAAGAGTCGCAGCAAGGCCTATTGCTCCAGCAGCTATTGAGAATATGAAGGCATATCCAAATGGATTTTGAGTACTAATATTGAAGGTATATGTTAAAACCCCGCCATTTTTTGCAACATCGTATAAATCAACTCTAAAAATATGAATACCTGATTTTTCTAGAATGTAATCAGTCTCCCAGTGACCCCCTTGATGATATTGGGGGGATATTGCGTCAATCTGAATATCATTATAAAAAACTCTGACGCCCATAGTAAAGCCATCTACTTCTTTATAATCAAGGTCTGTTACTCTAAAAAGAATCTGCATTGGCTCTCCATTACTTGGAATTTCTGGTAGGGTTGCGATCTGAACTCTGTAATTTCCAATAGTTGATTCTGCAGAATTGAACATGGAGTGTGCATGTGTCTCAATTATAGGAATTGAAAATAAAATCAAAAAAATAAAAATGACAATTAGTTTGCCATGTACCATTTTCTTCTTAATCTTTTTCACTAATATATTGTAAAAAGAATTTTCATCTAAAAATTGACAAAAGCTTTAAATTCAGACCGACAAAACAAGCAAACGTTGACCGTCGTAAGCAAATCTATTGATATCAAAGTTCCAGTTGATACCGTTTTTACCTATTTTGCAAGACCAGAGCATGTATCAGATCAGATGACCGATAAGGGGGTAGGAATGACTGTTATCCCAATGGACATTAAAGAGGGAATGGGTGTTGGAACCACATTCAGAGTTATTGGTGACTTTAATGGTAAAAGACTAGAATGGGATTGTGAAACAACAGAATTTGAACGTGAAGAAAGAATCTCAGCGAAAATGATTAACGGTCCTTTTAAGAGATGGGAGATAAAAAATGAATTCAAAGCTATATCAGATAATTTGACCAGAGTTACAATGACAGTTGACTATGAAATGCCATTTGGACCATTAGGAACTATATTGGACAAGGCAAAGTTTACAAAATCAGCTGAAAGAGGAATGGAAACTGCATTGTATAAGGTTAGAGGTTTGTTAGAAGGAAATGGTTCTATCCCAGTTTACATTACACTAGATGCATATCAAAAACTTCTTGCTGAAAAGAAAAAGATGAACAACGTTCCAGTTTCTACAGTCCTAAATGCAATTCTAGAAAAATATAACCAAATCGAAACAAAAGTTCAAAATTAAATTATTTTATTCCATCTCAAGATTAATAACGACTCTAGCGTTTGCTAATCTGGGGTCTATGGCTCAGCCAGGTAGAGCACCGGACTCTTAATCCGGCTGTCGAGGGTTCAAATCCCTCTAGACCCGCTTATTTGAACACAAGGGTCTTTTTACAAACTATTTGTATTTACGAACAAAAGCTCGAAATTTTCCTAACCAGTATTGAATTAGGTATTTTGTATAGGGGTAGTAGAAATGCGTAGTAAAACTAGACCAAGACTCTCACTTGCAAAAGTACACATACAACATCGAGAAGATCCTTTGAAATTATTCTATGGCGGAATTAAATCAAAAGAAACCAAAGATGCATATAGAAAAACTCTACACGAATTTTTATTTTCTATTGAAGAGTTTCATGGAACATTTGAGGATAGATCTGTACAATTTGTAGAATTTGCCAAAGACGAGCAGGAGAAATTAAAGCAACTCCTAAAAGATTATGCAATATTACTTAAACAAAGAACTGAAAAGCCAAACCACAGTGAGGATTACCTAAACCCAAGCACATTGCCTAACAAGTTCAAAGGAATTAAGAAATTTCTTAAAATGAATGAAATCCCTATCGAATGGGGAAATATAGAAGCAATTTTCCCTGAGATTACTAATGTGCAACAAACTAGGGGTTACACCACTGAAGAGATTCGGGAAATTTTAGATTATTCAACAGATGTAACCACCGATTTTCTAATCCTTGCAGAATCATCCTCAGGTATGAGGGTTGGAGCTTGGGAAGATCAGGTATGGGGAAATATCAGACCAATATATGAAATTAAATCAGGAGAATATTCGCACGATATATCAAAGGCTGATACAGATTCTAAAATCGTATGTGCAAGTATGGTATTTTACAATGGAACATCTTCAAAGTATCTTGGTTTTATCTCAATAGAAGCATGGGATAAACTCCAAGCAGTTAAAGCCCAATGGATAAGAAGGATGGGAAGGGAACCGAATCCCGAAGATCCCATTATTTTAACAAGATACAGTGATGGAAGGCTTTTTTCGAAGAATGGAATACGAAATAAAATAAACAAACTAATCGAAAGGTCAGGCGTTAAACAATCATTAAAAAAGGGAAGAACCTATGAGGTTCCCGCAACTCATGGATTGAGAAAAAGATGGAATAAAATAATGTCTGAATTAAAAATTAATCAAGATTCACAAGCAAACCTGATCAGAAAGGAACGATTGTTTGGTCATAAGATAGGTGTAACTAAATTGGATAATAGCTATTTTTTTAGTGAAATTGAGGAAGCAGTACCTCAATACCTATGTGCCATGCCAGAACTAATGATTACTGAGGAATACAGGGCTAGACAATATTTGAAGGAAGTTCAAAATGAAAATCAAAAACTACAAAAGACTATTGAAGAGAAAGACAAAGCCCTTGTAATGCTACAAGAGCTCACGGCAAAAGTTGAGAGATTAGAAAAATACGATAAAAAAGACTAATCCCCCCATCTTCGCATTATCTTATTATAATTAGAAGCAGAGAAGACTACATTGTTTATTTTTTCAGTTAAAGTTTTAACCGTTCTTCTCAAGTGATTCTCTTCCAAACCTTTCATTATTACATTAAAAACACAAATTTCAAGCATCTTATCATATTTTATCTCATACGAGTTTTTTGGGGGTACGCTTTCTGTAAGTGATTTTAGTTTGTTAGGTAAAATCTCCGAAATATCTATCATTGGAATATTGGGAAAGGATTTCTTTTCTAGATCCAATAATTTTTTTTTAATTTCGTAATCGGGATCTTCCTGATTTAGTTTTACACTTGAAAGAATTTTTTTATAAACTTCCTTTTTTAATTTTGAAGTATCTTTGTATAATATTCTGTCCTCCTCTGCAAAAACTCTGTCAAACCATTCAGAAGGTTCATCTCCCAAATTCTTCATATGATTGTTGTAGGCGGAATTTGATTTCAACCCATATTTGTATCTGCTACCCTTTCCTTTCTTTTTCATATCTAGTAGATCAACTATTCCTTTTCTTCGAGGAACTTCTTTTGATTTATGATAATCAAGTTTTATTTTTTCATGACTTGCATGACTATGATGTTTCAAATAATATTTATCATCTTTTATTGCCCAATCTAACGTATCTAAAAGAAAGGCTTCACCTAACTTGGTGTTATTATCTGCAACAGCCAAAAAAATTGTCATCAGATATAATGTATCACCATATTCAAATTCATCACTACGTTGTGCTTCATATTTTAAAACCTTAAACCTTGTCCGCAAAAACTCCCTAAATTTTTGAACTATATTATAATATTTTTTTGGAGCATGTTTTATCATGCAATCTATTCCCTTGAACATTAGATCAGCTTCTCTTAATGGATCTAATTCACCAACGAAGTATCTTTTTCCATTCATTCCATCAACATTAATTTTTTTCCTTGATACCATCCAGTCAATTAAATCCGTAGTAGCTTTACTTTTTGGTATTTTACCCTTCGTGAAAATATTATCCCTTGAACAATACGAATGGTTCCTCACATAATCAAAAATTTTTTCTTCTCTAATTTTCATTTCACGATGCTTGTTTTTTTGTTTCAGATTAGGTCACCTATACGTAAATCTTCCAAACCTCTTCAGAATTATAACCACTAGCTGTTTACGAATGAAAGCTCGATTTTTTCTTCACCAGTATTGAACTACCATTATCATATAGTAATACCATGTCACACAAGAGAATAGGAATAACGATTCCTAAAGAAATGTTAGAGGATATTGAAAAACTCCGTAGAATATCTAATCGTTCTAGATTTATTGTTGAATTGATTAGAGAACCACTAAAAAAACTAAAAGAGGTGCTGGATTATTGATAGTAACACTTTGTTGTAATCATAAACCAAAAAGGTTTCGACTAGAGTATAGATGTCAAAAAAGTGGTAATTATATTCTTGAGTTATGCCAAAAATGTCGAGATAACGAATCTACGAAGTTTCTAGTTACCGAGGTGGAAATAAAATGAAATTCGCAAACATATGGAGACGTAGAAAACATTTGACAAAGAATATGAAAATTAAATTATTGTCATTTACTCCCAAACGTGATAATGGGTTTTCTTGTTCCTATTGTACAAATCCGTTAAACCTCAATGATTATGTTAATGAACATCTCCTAGATGATCGCACTCTGAATGGTCCTGACGATATAGTATTTAGTTGCAGGAAGTGTAATAACAAAAAACCTCATTCACCTGAAATGCAGAATAAGGCTCTTGAGAAGTTTGTTGATAACCAAACAATGAGCAATTTTATGAGAGAAAAAAATTATGAAAATGAAAATTGGTTTGAAACTCCTACTGAGATTGAAATAAACGAAACAAACTCGGAGATTGTTGAAAATTATATTATCGAGCAGGTAGACAAGCATGGCAGAATTCCATTCAAAGATACATTGAACTCTCTAGTATACAAATGTAAGAAACTGAATAATCACGGGTCACAACCGGCAATTAGAAATTACATTGCATATCTTACTAGCTCTGTAGCACCATTTGAAATAGTTCGGGATGAGAATGGAAAGAAATGGATTCAGCGGAAGCAAAACAATGTAACCGATTTACAATCATCTCAATCGTTCAAGATGAACGGAGGTAAAGAAAATGCCAATTAAAGGATGGGAGAATAACAGTGAGATATTAAATGCTGTACAGGACTGTGTAATCAGAAGACTATCGACAGAGGAATCACTTCAATTTTTAGATGCAAAAGGATTCAAAATGAGTGAATCAAAGCTTCGAAGAATAAAGCGATACATTAGAAATTCCATTGAGGACAGGCTCAACTACATAGCATATCATGAATATGCCTCATCTCATATCGAAGCCATAGATACAATTAGGACAATTATTAGCAGGCTCTGGGAGATAGCCAAAGAAAAGAAGGGAAATCGTGAGGAGTTAAAGGCTCTTGAGCTAATCCCACAAAATGTTATGATTTTAGAGGAATTATACGATGGAAATCCAATAGTAGCAAGCCTAGCTAGCAAATTAGCTGAAAAAGAGGGTCAAAATGTATCGTAAGAAAGCTAGCAAGTTAATCCCACATGAACCTAATCTTCCAAAACTACCAGCAAATATTCTTGATTGGATAAAACAGGCAAGACCTATTGTTGAGGGAAGATTACGAACATTTCTTGCATTTCCATTTTGGGTTGACATCTACAAGGATTTAGCTAATCGTATATTGGTAATGGCAGGACGTCAGGTATTCAAATCTACATGGCTTACGGATGTTTTAGCACATGGAGCAACAACGAACAACGGAGCAACTTTTGTTTATGTTACTCATGATGAACTCAGTCTTAGTGGATTTTCAAACCAAAAGTTTCGAATTGGCACATTAGAACAAAATCCGTTATTGAAATTGTTTGTTAGGGGTGGAGGTATAGGAAAGATTTCCGAAGTAGGATTTGAAAATAATTCCAGAATCTATCTAACTACTGACCAAGGAGGTTACGGACACGTAGAGGGAAAATCCCCGCAGGAAATTTTGTTAGACGAGGTTCAGTATCAGGAACTAGAGTTCTTACCAAAACTTGTTGAATCAATGTCACAAACCAAAGGAAAACTAAAACTGGTAGGAATTGGTGGCGAAGGAGGAAGTGAGTTAGAGCGTCTTTGGCTTGAAACTGATCAGCGAGAATGGGTTTACGATAATCCAAACTGGCGAGAAACACTACAATTCAAAAAAGGCAAGGGATTGATTATTGATGATTATCTAAAGGATGTTCTAAAGGGTAGATGGATAACTAAAGGAAAATCAAACACATTATTCCATGGATATCATATTCCTCAACACATCTTTCCAACCACACCATTAACAATTCAGGATGCTATCGAAAAATATGAGGTCGATCCGTCTTATTCAATCGAATGGAAACAGAAAAACTATCCACAAAGTATTTTGAAAACTCATGTTTTTGGAACCTTTTACAAAGCAACTAGAAGACCTGTTACACGTGAGATGGTACTTGCATGCATGATGCCGTATAGAATGTATAATCTTATGAAAACAACAGAAATAGCTGAGCTAAAAGAACTCTACAAGGATAACATAAAAATTTCAATGGGTGTCGATTTTGGTTCAGGAATATCTGCATCAAGTACTGTTATCTCTATCCTGATTGAATGGAAGATGTCAAAAGGGCATCCAAGCAGATATCAACTTGCATTCATCGACAGACGACCAGCAGAAAACCAATTAGATCAAGCAGAATACATCAATAGAATATTCAAAGAAGCGAAATGTGATATTGGTATTGGAGATCTCGGCTATGGAACAAATCAGGTTAAATTGATTCAGGATGGTGGATTCAATAGACAGACTGGAGATAAATTTTCTGGTGTAGGTTCATACAAATTCATTGGATGCAGAACAATCGGTGACGAAACAAAACCATTGCAAACATTTGATGATAAAATTGATGAGCATGGGGAAGAGTCAGGGAGAATTTCAATAGATAAAACAAGCAAGATTCAGGAGTTTATTGATATGCTTGAATTTTTTGTAACACATCCAATCTATCCAGATAATGAAGACATCAGAAGACCAAGGTTGATGATTCCTTACAAAGAAGAGTACAAAGTAGATTGGCTAATCAAAGACTTTACTGATATTACAAGGAAGGACTTGGAAGAAGTAGAAGATGTTGTTACAATAGATCCAAGACAAAGAGCACGAAAGGAATTCAATCATCCAAGGGACTCTGTAATGTCGATCATTTATGCCGTTGTTGGTTTAGAGAAGGATATTGAATATCATTGGGTGAAGGTCTGATGGATGATCAGGAATATCTACGTTATACTGATTTCATTTTGAAAAAGGAACACCTCAATGAGGAATGGATTACCGTTTTAAATGATAACGACTATCGTAAGGATGGATTGCTCTACCAAACTCACATCGTAAGCGTACTTGTTAGAAATAAACTAGAGTTCATTGAAAAAGTATTGAGCAAATACACATGGGATTTTTTTTGGGAATATATGGGAAGATTATTCAATGATGAATCAGGTTCAGCAAATATTGATCGGGATCACATTATATTGAAAAATGGAATGGAATTAGAAACTATCATTTTCAGAAAAGATTTTTCAGATAATTCATATGAAATTGGATGGCATTTTAAAAAATTCTTTACCCTATCTTATGATTCTAAGAAAGAAAACTATATCGATCCACAAAATAATGTTGTAGTTCAGTTTATCACACCTAACATAATCAAAATAAGATTAGATTATTTAAGAAAATACTTGAAAAATAGAGATATGATGCTGGTAAGAGGTCATCAGCATTTCCGTCATGTTACAAAACCAATAATGAAGATTTTGGGAAAAGCTATCGAAGAATTCTCAATAGATGATCAAACTAGAAAATTTTCTATAACTATAGTTCCAAATAGAGAGAAACCAGAATATACTTTTTCAGGATTGCTGGGTAAGGATATTATTTTACCCTGACTTCAATGATAAAAACACTTGATGTGTGCATTATAGTAATGGTAGAATCTATTTGAATATATTTATGGAAATGCCCAAGAGAATAAACCTTGAAGACTCTTTAAAATTTCACCGAGATAATCAACTTGTTTATTTAGATTGTCAATTTCTACTCCCTGCCTTTCAAGTTCTTCCCTGAGTTTTTTGTTTTCTTCAATTAAATCAGATAATTTGTCACTATCCTTTGAAGGTTTTTCGGGGGGAATTACTGGAGCTTCTTGTGCTGATGCAAGAAATTCTCCTTGTGGTTCATCAACACTTACTTTGATTATGCTTTGATCATTATTTCTTTGATCATAGACTTTAATGACATACTCGCCATTTTCAAACCAGAGCTTATCAGAGGTATCAAAATCTATTTCGAATTTACCGTCATTTGAAACGAACAATCGTTCATCAGCTATGTTAAAGTTTGACGGAGAATATACTTTGATGTTTACAATAGAGTTTGGTTTTGTGTCTTTGATTTTTCCATCAATATGAATAAGAGAACCGTCTACATAAGAGGACTTGTCAGACCAGATCGAAATTGATTGTGTCGTTTGTTTTGATGATATATCGATAGTTTTTGATTGTGTTAATCTATCAATATTTTTGGGTTCCTGTTGTTTTGTATTATCTACCACAGGAATATCCGAATCATAATAAATCTCCATATCACCTACAACTATTTCACCAACCATCCAAGGATGTACCATGCAGAAGTATGGGTAGATTCCTTCTTTATCAAATGTATAAGAGAAGGTTGTACCAGCCATAAACAAACTACTATCAAATTTACCATCAGGTCCATCTGATGGAGTACCACTGGTGACTGTGTGACCCGCAGAATCAGAATTATACCAAGAAACCGTATCTCCTTGGTTTATTTTCATCGCGAATGGTTGAAAACATTCATCTATTACTTCACATCCCGGAACTGAACTTCCTATGGAAATAATTACCTGATTATCCCCAAATCCTTTTGAAAAAGAATCTTTCTGACATCCGCCTCTAGTGTCACCATGTGCTTGATGTGCAGACCAAGCACTTGGTGGTATACTAATAGTATGGGCATTTGAAGGATTTCCGGGTGGAATGTGACAAATTGTAATCTTTTGTTCAGGTTCTGGTTCCTCTATATCTATACCAAAAAGATCGGTTCCAATGATTTCAATTACTTGATTTTCAGAGATATAGTCAGGTAAACGTGTATGCATACCTGAAATATGTAAGGTTCTATGTGTACTGCTAGTTTTAATTTCTTCAAAATCAGCAACAGAACCTTGATACATTACCACAAAGTCTTTATCATTTCCTCCTGACACTGCATCAAGAAGATTTCTTTGTAGTGTGATTTCTAAAAATGCCGGAGATGCAGTTGTATAAACATCAAAGATTAGCTTGGGATTTTGATTATCAGAATCAATATTAGTAATTTCTACTCCATAACTTCTATAACCAATCGAAAATCCTTCATATCGTGTGGAACCACTTTCTACAGGACGCCCTAAGAAAAGATCATTGCCATAATCTGGATTGGTTTCTGGTGGGGGATTTGGAAATTCATTTATATTTTTGAAATTATCATTATTGAATTCAAACGTTGTTTCTGCTGTTCTTGATTGTGTTCCATATAATACTTTGACTGTGTATGTTCCTGAAGAAGACCAAAGAGGATCGTTTGTGTTATCTAATATTGTACTAAATTTCTTATTATAACTTACATCAACTTGTTCAATAGTAACAAGATTGCCGTTTGATGCAAAAACTTGGAGACTAACTGGAGTACCTGAAAGAAGATCTCTTACTTGACCATAGATAGTAATTATGTCGCCTGAACTATAAGATGTCCTATCTGTGAAAACAGTAATTGGAAATCCTAAATCTAGTGGAGTATGAGGATCGGACTTGGGTTCTTCACCATTCATTTTAAATGAAGTTGAAATATCTGTTCCTTGGATTTTGACAGTTGCAGTTGAAGTTTGTTTGTAACATCCAAAACCAAGTGTTGCTAATCGGTAATCAAAATTACGAGTTTCATTAACTGATGTAATAGGAATAAAGACACTTGGTGTAGGTAGAATATCACATTGAACTTCGAGAGTAATTGGTAGTGCCAAGTCACCACTACTTCCGGAAATAACAATGTCTAAATTTTCTGTGTAAGTATATTCTGCTTTATCAGTTATAAGATAGGCTGGATTGTATGGATATTCTTCACCAAATACGGAGTTTGTTCCCATTATAATTGGAAGTAGAAATATTAGCCCAAGAACTGGTATAATGGTTTTCAATAAAAAACTATTTTTTTAATTCCTTATAGCAGAATTGCTGTTCGTTTGATTGAACATTGTGTTTGTAACTTTTTTCAGACAATTTTTTGACGTTCTTATGATATCCTAATAATGAATACCTGCAATGTCTTCTCCTTCTGCATGTCCGCACAGGGGGCATCGCATTGAATTAATTCTTGAAATTTCCGAATAAACATTCCGCAATTCCTGAATGCACGGACATTTTGTTGCGACACTCCCATAGATAAAATGAGCAACCATTTGATTTATTCATTTTTTACGAGTCGAAATTAGTTATAAAATATGATGTTAACTATTGAACAGCATTAGGCAGTTTGATAATCTGGTGCATGTGCATCAGAATTGACTCAGCAACTTTTCTTGCAAGCATTATTGGAACCGCGTCAGATACTTGTTGCTGTTGGCTACTTAGTCCTCCCATAAATTCAAAGTGATCAGGGAAGGTCTGAATTCTTGCAGCTTCTCTAACTGACAGGAGCCTGTCCTGCGTTGGATGAATCATCATTCCCTTTCTGAAGTTTGTAATTGTGATTGAAGGTGCATTCTTAATCAATCTCTTGTAAATCATACTGTGTGCTTTTTCAATTTTGGTGTACTTGCCGTCAACCTGCATCAGCCTAATTGGAATGTTTTCCCAGTTGCCACCCGGAGGCACTGCTTTGAATCTTTTGATGACAAGTGGAGTATTTTTTGTAACAATATGGTTTGAGACTTTTTTTGATTTTTTCCTCATTTGGTGCTGAAAGTCATTTTTGGGAGGCGAAACATACTTGTTCGTATTAGAAGATATGTTACCAACATGAATTTTCGGTAAATCTCCTATTGCAGTAATCAGATCAGTGTACTTGAACAGGAAAGGTTTTGACTTTAATTCCTCAGGACTTGCATGGGTTCTTAGAGGCTTCTCAATTTTGATTTTACTTTTGGAACCAACAAGAAATGCTCTCTTTCTTAGCTGTGGTACACCATACTCTGCGGAGTTTAGCAACCATGCTTCTGCATTGTGATACCTTAGTGATTGAAATCTTGACAGAAGAGATTCAACTACCTTTCCTCCCTTCATTGCAAAAATACCAGGAACATTTTCCATTACAAAGGCAGATGGCTTTACTCGCTCAATCATATCAACAAAGTGAAGAGTCAAATGGTTCAGAGGATTTTTCATATCTCTAGTCATCTTGTTTGCAAGTGAGAATCCCTTGCATGGCGGTCCACCTATAACAACATCTACAGTGGCTCTACCGGTTTGCCGTTTAATCGCCTGCTGAATTTTCCGTTTGGTTTTTTCTTCTGTAATGCTACCAAGAACAAACTCGGTGTCCGGGTGATTTCTTTCATAAGTTTTTGCGACATTGGAATCATAATCATTTGCAACCACAGATTTGAACCTAAAATTATGGTTTCTCGCCTGCTTGAAGCCCTCAGATAGACCTCCTGGTCCTGAAAACAGATCCAAAACTGTGAGATAGTCAGTCAAACAGTTTCTCTCATCATGGGTAGTTAATTTTTCTTTTGGCTTGAACATCTTTTGGCATTTGCTCATTAAATTGAATCAGTATAGCACATGGGTAATGTCATAATTACTCACCAAATTGATCAGACTGGCTGATCATGCATATCTATCTATAATATTCCTCATTTAGAATTAGTGACAAATCCAAAATTTTGGTGGGTTACCAGACCTACAAGAGATCCTAATGATTTTGATTTAGCAATTACGGCATTTAAGGACGTTGCAGAAGGTAAAAACTGGAGAGGGGACAGAGAACTACACAGGAAGTTTGAAAGAGCCCTAGCACAAGTAAAGACATTCAATGTAAGCAGAGATGGAAGTGGCGGTAGGACATGGGCAGCTCTGCTCAGATCATATGGGTTTTGGTATAATGAAACGCAAGTTACACTAACTCCAGCAGCTATAACAATTCTTGAAAACCGTAATGCTGAAAGATACAAACAGATAGTACATCAAATCCTAAACTTTCAACTTCCAAGTGCATATTCAGAACACAAAAAACTTGAGCCCGGTTTTAAGATTTTTCCATTCAGGTTTATTCTGAAACTTCTTCTTGATATTAGAATAAAATACCTTGAAGAAAATGAAATTGCTCTATTTGTTCTTGCTGTAAAAAAAGAAGAAGAGTTCGAGAAGGTCGTTGCAAATATTCTAAAATATAGAACTAAAAAAATTGCCGATAAAAAAGAGCTCAAAGATAGAACTGATTTAATTTCATCCCACATGAAGAAGTACCGCCCAAAAGGAAGAACAGATACTCCGTCAGAATTAAAATATTATTTAAGATACCTCAAAGACATTGCCAACACTTTTTTGAACAACATAAGGTATATTCACGAAATCAAGTATTCTGATAGCAAAATATGGCTTGATGAGGCTGATCTTAAAAAAATTTCAGAAATACTAAAGGAATATGATGCCACACACCCATTTTCTAGCCTCTACAATGTTTCTGACATTGCATTTGAGTGCCACTACGGTGTCAGGTATGACCGACATAAAGCATCTCAAAAATCTACTAGACCAAAAACGAGAGGAGATAAAAATTTTAACAGAGTTAAGATTGGACTGAGCAGACTTCGGAAAACTAGATTGATGATTACAAATATGAAACAAGTTGTTGAAAAAGTTTCTGAAGAAACTAGCCTCCCTCATTCTATTGTCGGTAGAATAATTTCAGAATACGAACAGGATTTGGGATTGTATGAATTTGATAAAGTAGACAGGAACTTTATTGATAACTATCTTGAATGTGGGAAATCGGGTAGGGATGATCAGGAATTCGAAGAGCTGACAAGAGAAATTTTCAGGATATTTGGTTATCCAACAAATAAAGAATTTGTGCTCAAGCCTGATGGTAGGGGGAAATATGAAATCGATGGTTTGATAAGGAATCAACCTGCTCAAAAATCTGGAATTTTAGAATGCAAGAGTGGTTCAATCTATACATTTCCCAATTCAGACTGTGCAAAAATGAAGGCAGACTATATTCCAAAATTCGATAAATTTCCACTGGACCAAACTGCATACTCACTGGAATTTTTTGTTTATGTGGTGGGTAACACGTTTTCAGGATATGGAAATTTTAAAAGCATTATCACAGGTTCGGGACTTTCTGGCTCTGTTATTCTTGCAAAAGATTTATTGAAATTACTTGACAAGTTTTATTCTAAGAACATTTCCAAGAAACAAATTTGGGATCTACTTAAATTAAACAAACAGATTACTGCCTTGGACTTCTAGTTTCTTCATTAAATTAATTACGAACTCTACTTATCAAGAATTACTAATGAAGATTTCTTGCTCTTATCAGATAAAGGAAAAATTTACAAATGAAATTCTAAAGTGGTACAAAAAAAACAAAACAACGTATCCTTGGAGAAACAATCCCACTCCATATAGAGTTCTCATCACAGAAATGCTACTTAGGAAGACAACAAGGAATCAGGTGGCTTTGCTGTTTCCCAGTTTCTTTAGGAGATTTCCTTCGCTCAACTTGCTTGCAAAAGCAAGAAGAAAAGAGATTGAAGAAATCATTACTCCTCTGGGAATGGAAAAAATCAGATCAAGATTATTAAGAGAAGTTTCCAAAATAATAATCAAGGAGTACAAAGGAAGAATTCCTAAATCAAGAGAGGTTCTGCTTGCATTGCCGGGAGTTGGCGACTACACAGCGGATGCAGTGATGCTTCTAGCGAGAAATGAAAGGGTTCCATTGGTAGACACTAATTCAAAGAGAATAGTGGAGCGAGTGTTTACAGGCAACAGTAATTCTGAAAGAATTGGAAAACCATTACATGATTTTGTAGAATATCTTCTTCCTCAAAAAAAATATGTTGAGTTCAACCTTGCACTGCTGGACTTTGCCAACACAGTATGTCTGGCAAGAAACCCAAAGTGCAAATTCTGTCCTGTTAAGGGGATTTGCAACTACTATAAATCGCATGTCTACAAGTAAATAATTTAAGAGGTACGATTCTCCTAAATTCATTGATTCTAAGAGATAGAGTGCTAAAATTAATGGAATCCCATGAGGAATATGGAGGACCACAGTCTGTTTATGACCTCTGCAAAAGCCTTAGAATTAGTAATGGCTCATCACGCTCTGTTCTTGTTAAGTTACATAAAGCTGGAAAGATCAAGAGGATATCAAAAGGGGTTTATGCACTTCCAGATGAGAGCAGAGCATTCAAAAAGACAAAGCCACACATGAAGTGAGAGGTTCATGCGATACAACCTCGTAAAAATATCTGAGATAAAACATCCCATGAAAAATTTGCAGATTACAGGACACATTGAAAGCAAGAAACCACTACCAAGTGCGTATAGAAGGCATTACATTGCATACCTTTGTGATGATACAGGTAAAATTATTCTTAATTTGTGGAGAGATCAAGTAGATCAGATTAAAGACGGTGACACAATTTACTTGCTGGGAGCATTTACCCAGAAGGAAAAACGAGGCTTGACCATAAGCACATGGGAGGAAAAAATTCACAAAGAAAAGCCAAAGATTTTTGGAAAGTAGTGCACTGCTAACTCAATTTGTATTTTTTCCCCTCTTCCACTAGAACCAAGTTCTTGGAGACTTTCCTGTACAATTCTGGATGCTCAGTATGCACAGGGTAGAGGGTTCTTGCACCAATTTCGGATACTGCCTCCAGCAAATGGCTTCCTCTAGCGTGCCCTGAACAGTGGCTTTGAAATTTATTCATACCAAAGTGCTCAATCCACGCATCTATTCTATCCAATGACAGCTCTTGCTCCTCATTATACGGCTCTGATGCAGAATGGATATACCTTGCACCAGACTTTGGTTTCATATCAATTAGGGCAGTAAAGCTGTAAAATCCAATAGCACATAGTACCTTGTTTGGTTTAGAAGCAATTTGTTCTGCAGTCCAAGTATTATCTAAATCTAAAAATTCCTTGTCATTTCCTTTGTAATCTTTTTCAGAATAATTTCCTGAACCTCGTTTTGGAAGATAAACAACAATATCTTCATCATTAAAGTTTGGTACATTCAAGTGTTTATCTTGGGATAGATATTTTAAAAAATATGCATCGTTGATTTTAACAACAAACTTTCTTCCAGTTTCTTTTGCTATTGTAAAAAATGTTCTTAGCCTATCAACATCTTTAAAATTAAAATCTGCAAATACTAGGTTATCTGATTCTGATACAGTTTTACTTGATT
>Ga0187892_10005254_pt1 | contig 20561 bp, 20 predicted proteins | sample MA1701073metaG_FD_139345 | JGI IMG/M metagenome (GOLD analysis project Ga0187892, IMG submission 139345) | Bio-ooze microbial communities from a basaltic lava cave in the Kipuka Kanohina Cave System on the Island of Hawaii, USA - MA170107-3 metaG ... | reverse complement strand
TGTGCGCGGCGCGTCATGGTCGGGATGATCGTCCACAGTCGCGCAGGACAGCGACGGCAAGGCACGAGCGGGCGGTCTTACTTGAGGTCGATTTGGTTCGGCAGCTCGCCGAGGGCATAGTACCGGTGCGTCAGGCCGCGGTCCCGGACGATCACGACGCGCATCCCGGATTGCGTGCCCTCGCCGAGCGGCATGCCGATGGGCCCCGTGGTGATCATCTCGATGTCCCCGGACTTGGCGATGGCGTTGCGGTGGTAGTGGCCGGCGAAGAGGTACTTGACGCCGGCCTCGCGGAACATCGACAGGTACAGTCCCCGTCGCTCCAGGGGAATGTTGAAGTACTGATCGGCTTCGGTCGCCTCGCTCAGGAACCACGGATGGTGCTGGAAGACGACGAGATGTGTCGCGCCGCTCGTGCGGGGCCGCGCCAGCTCCTCGCGCAACCACGTCAGCTGCGCGTCGTAGAGCGCCGGCGCCTTGCCCGGCGAGTGAATCAGGCTGGAGTTGAGCACGATCCCGGCCAGGGGTCCCGATCGGAACGAATAGTAGTCGCGGCCCAAGCGGCGGACGTACGCCGCCACCGACACCGGCGTGGGCTCGTTCTCCACGTCGTGGTTCCCCGCGATGCTGTAGAGCGGGATGCCGCGATCGAGCCTGCGCGTGATGCGGTGATACTCCGCGATCTGCCGCGCGTTGCCGGGCTTGTTGACGAGGTCGCCGGTCATCACGACGAACGCCGGCCGCCAGCGGTTGACGGTGGCGATGGCCATCTCGAGGTTCGTCGTCTCCTGCTCGAAGCCGGCGTCCTTCGTGAACATCCCGAACTGGGGATCGCTCATCTGCACGAAGAAGAACGGCGGCGCGCCTGGCGCCTGCGCGCGCATCCCCATGCCGGCGACTGCGACCGCGATCGCGAAGAGGACAATCAGCGTGCGTCGAGGCACGCCTCGATCACGGTGAAGGCTGGCAAGGTCCCGGGCGACGGCGCTTCGCATGCCGCGTCCAGTATACCGAGCGCGCGACGCCGAATCGGGCATGCACCTCGATGTGGTTCAGCGCCGTGTTCGAGGTGTAGACAACGGCGCTCTCGGACCCCTCACCGTGCGGGCGCACGCGGGGGCGGCGCGGCCCTGCTATGCTGACCCCATGTCCGGCGTGCGCAATCTGTCGAAGACAGCCGAGGCCCGATTCTGGCAGGGTGTCGAAGCAGCCGGGAGGTTTTTCGTGGGCGAAGCGGATGTTCAGAAGGCGCTCAAGAAGCTCGTCCGCCACCTCGATGACGAGGCCATCCCCTACGCGATTGTGGGCGCGATGGCGCTGAACGAGTACGGATACCAGCGGACCACGGTCGATGTTGACGTGCTTCTCACACCCGAAGGGCTGAAGGCGTTCAAGGCGCGTGCGCTCGGTCGCGGCTACGTCGAGAAGTTTCCCGGGAGCCGCGGCGTGCGGGACACCAAACATGGCGTCGACGTGGACGTCGTGCTCACGGGCACGTTCCCCGGCGACGGCCGCCCGAAGCCGGTCGTGTTTCCGGATCCCGCTGCGGCTGCGCAACGCGGTGCGCGAGTCGCGCTCCTGCCGCTCCCGGCGCTTGTCGAGCTCAAGCTGGCATCGGGCATGACGGCCCCGGACCGGCTCCGAGATCTCGCCGACGTCCAGGAGCTCATTCGTCTTCAACGGCTGCCGCGCGCGTTCGCCGACGAGCTCCACGCGTTCGTGCGCGACAAGTACCTCGAGCTCTGGCAGGCCGTCCAAGGGCACCGCGACGAGTGACGCGACGCCCTCAGGGAACGATCTTGAACACCTCGGTGCCGGCTCTGACCTTCTGGTCCACCTGGATGGCCACCTCCGCGCCGGGCGCCGCCGAGTTCACCGCCACGTGGTCGACCTGCATCGATTGCACCGTCTGCTGGAAGTCCGCGCCGTGCCCCCGAAACCGCAGGGTCTCTCCGGCACTCACGTTGCCCGTGAGCGCCACGACGCCGACGTTGGGCTTGGCAAAGTAATGGGTCACCGTTCCGACCAGCTTCTCCGCCATGACGTCACCCCCTTCCGCCGCATGCACGATCCTACGTCAGTTCGCACGGCGAGACGGAGAAGGCGGAGGTGACACGCGTCCGGATCCGTTGCGAGCCTGCGGCTCCGCGCGCGCGGGGCATCGCGCGTGGACCCAGCGCATTCCCGCGGCCCTCACGCCGAAGAACCGGCTGGTCCTGGCCGCGCGACCCGCCCCGACGCCGGTTCGGCAGGCGGGCCGGAGCGGACGTGACCGGTGGCCGGCGACACGCTATCCTTCCCGCATGGATCGGGACGAGATCCTCCGTGTGCTTCGCGCCTTCGAGGCGTCAGGCTTGGAGTACGTCCTCATCGGCGCGACCGCCATGGGCTTCCACGGCGTGGTGCGCGCGACCGAAGACCTCGATCTGTTCATTCGGGCCACCGCCGAGAACGTCGAGCGGTTGCGTCGCGCCCTGAAGGCGTCGTACGCGGACGACCCGCATATCGATGAGATTTCTGCGGCTGACCTGTTGGGTGATTACCCAGTGGTCCGCTACTACCCGCCAAGCGGCGATCTGTACTTCGACATCCTCACGCGCCTCGGTGGGACGGCCAGTTTCGACACGGTCGACACCGAGACCAAGGAGGTCGACGGCACTCGCGTGACCGTGGCGACGCCGTCAGCTCTCTATCGGCTGAAGAAAGACACCCCTCGGGCCAAGGACCACCAGGACGCAGCGGCGCTGCGCGAACGCTTCAACTTGACGGACGAGGATTGACGTGCCAGTGGAGAAATTCCGGTCGATCGAGGAGATGAACGCGGCGCCCCTGCGCCGGTTCGCGACCGCAGACTTCGATCGCTTCTTGCGACACTGCGCGCGCTACTGGAAACTCGCACCAAGGACCTATCCGCGCGGCGTCTTCAAGTTCCGGGCCATCGAGGACCTGCGTCACCCAGACCGGTAGCCGCGCAGGATCCTCGCTCGCGATTCAGGCGAAGCCCTCGGCCGGGTTCATGGGGACGACCGCGCGCCAACAGCGCCGCAGCGTTCACGCTGTACAAGCGCGCTGGGGCGCCGCTCGTCAACGGCGGCAGCGAGCTCAACCGCCCGGACGACGACCTCACGGGCGCGCACACGTTCCGCGACGTCAATCCCGCCAACGGCGTGGTCCTGTACTACCGCCTGCCGGAACTGGAGAAGGACACCGAGGTCCGGCTGGTGGTGGACGACGGCGAGGGCCGGCGCGTCCGGGCGTTCTCCTCGAAGCCGGCCGAGGGCTTCACGAAGTGGGACGGGGGCCCCGACGAGGAGCCGACGGTGCCGAAGAAGGCAGGGCTCAACCGGTTCGTATGGGAGATGCGATATCTCACGATTCCCGGCGTGCCCAGCGTGTACATCGAAGGCAGCTACAGCGGCCACAAGGCGCCGCCGGGCCGCTACCGCGTCACGCTCGATGCGACCGGCCGAACGGCGACGGCCACGGCCGAGATCCTGCCCAACCCGCTCTATACCGTGGCGCCGGAGGCCTCCCGCGAATACCACCAGGTCATGCTCGGCATGGAGCGTGACCTCACCGCCATGCACGAGCTGGTCAACGCCCTGCACGAGAAGCGGACGCAGCTCGAAGCGCTGCTGAAGACGCTGCCCGCCGACGAGACGTTTGCCGGTGTCAGGCGCGACGGCCAGGCGCTCGTCGAGAAGCTGACGGCGTGGGACGCCGACATGGTCTCCCGGCGCACGCGCGCGTATGACGACGTCGAGAACTATGCGCAGAAGTTCACGGCCAACGTGCTGTTCCTGATCAACCAGACCGAGAGCGAGCTGCCGCGCGTCACTCAGGCGTCGCGCGATCGGCTCGAGGAAACCGCGGCCGCCTGGAAGGCGCTCCGGGCGCGCGCCGAGGACATGCGCACGCGCGACATCCCGTCGCTCAACCAGCGGCTCTGGGAGCTCGGGATCGGCGCGATCTGGAAGGACTGAGCGCCCCCCGACCTCCTCCCCGGACTGGCGCGGGCGCCTCGATCTATACTCCCAGAGATAGATCGGGCATGACGGCTGCGCGCCCCCTACCGCCGCACTGGTTCCACATGCTCCTGGCCCTCGCCGACGGCGAGCGGCATGGGCAGGGCATCATGCAGGCCGTTCTCGACGAAACGCGCGGTCGAATCCGCCTGTGGCCGGCGATGCTCTACCGCAACCTCGACCAACTCTGCGAGGCTGGCCTCGTGACCGAGCTGCCGGCCCAGCCGACTTCCATCGCCGGCAGCCCACGGTTCTTCCGGATCACCGCCAGAGGGCGGCGCGCCTGCGCCGCCGAGGCCCAGCGGCTCGCGGCCGTGGTGGCGACGGCTCAATCCAAGCGCATCCTGCGGAAGACGTAGCATGTCGCGTCGCGAGCGGGCCGCCTATCGTCTTCTTTCGCTGATCCTGCCGGCGGCCTTCCGGGCGCGGGTGGGTGTCGGTCTCGAGGACGCGACGATGGCGTGCCTCGAGCGCGAGCGCCGCCGGCTCGGCCGCCTGGGCGCGCTCGTCGCGTGGGGCGGCATCCTCATCGACCTCGTCACCGCCGCCGTGGCGCTGCGGTGGCCGGCCCGACACGAGGCCCAGGGCGCCAGCGCGTTCCGGGGCATCCTCCAGGAGATCCACATGCCCAGGCTCCTTCGCGGTCATCGCGGCTACGCCGTCTTCGCGGTCACGTCGCTCGCGCTGGCGGTCGGCGCGACGCTCGTCGTCTTCAGCGTCGTCAACGCGCTGTGGCTCAAGCCGGTGTCATTCCCGGACCCGGAGCGGGTCGTGATGCTCATCAGCTCCTCCGTCGGCGAAGGCGACGGGTACACGCAAGTCGGGCTGGAGACCTCGACCCGATGGACGTTCTTCGAGGCCGTGGCGGGGCAGGTCGTCACGAGCGGCGACCTGAAGGGACGGGCCGCGCATCTCAGGTTCGACGCGGCCGGGCGCGAGGTCGAGACCCTGGGCGTCACGTCGACGTACTTCAGCGTGCTCGGTCTATCCATTCGAGGGCGCGACTTCACGCGCGATGACAACCGGCCTGGTGCCGAGCCGGTCGCGATCATCAGCGACCGACTCTGGGCGCGCGCGTTCGGCCGGCGCGACGACGTCATCGGCGCGCTCGCCGCGGCGACCCCGTTCCCCCTTCGCATCGTTGGCGTGGCGCCCCGCGAGTTCGAAGGCGCGCGGCGCGGCGAGCGCACGGAAGTGTGGGTACCAGCCGCGCTCGCCGCGCGCCTCTCGCCTGAAAGCGCCACGACCGGCGGCGACGGTGGAGGGGCGCTGGTGCTTGCCCGGCTGCGGCCCGGCCAGACCCACGACGCCGCGAGACAGCAGTTTCTGGAGCAGGCCCTCGCGACAGCGCCGGTGGCACCAGGCGTGAGTTTCGATCGCTACCGCGAGTACCTCGAAAGCGTTCAGGTGGTGCGGCTGGCGGACGTGTTCGGCGCGCCGTTCTCACGCACGATTGTCATCAACGAAGGCCGCGCAGCCGGTGTGGTGGCGGGTCTGGCCGCGCTCGTACTGCTTGGCAGCTGCGCGACACTCATGGCGCTGGTCCTCGTCCACTACGAACGGCGACGACGCGAGCTGACCGTCCGCCTGGCGCTCGGCGCCTCGCGCCTCCGATTGGCCGCGCAGCTTGGGAGCGAGTTCGCCTGGCTCGCGGCCGCCGGAACGGCCGGTGCTGTTGGCGTCGGCCTCGGCGGGCTGCGCGTGCTGCCGGCGCTGAGCCTGCCCGGGGGCGTCGACCTCGGGCGTCTCGATCTGTCGCTCGACTGGCGCGTCCTGGCCGCCGCGATCGGCACGACGACGCTCACGCTCGCGATGTCGACCATCATGCCGCTCCTGCGTTTCACGCGCGCGGACCTCGCCAGAGAGATCGTCTCCGTCCGATCCACCACGCCCGCATCGTCTCAGCGCCTGCGCCAGGCGCTCCTGGCCTTGCATGTCGCGGCCACTATTGTCGTGCTCGTCTCGGCGGGTCTCTTCGTGCGTGCGGTCGTCTACGGGTTCACAACAGGGCCGGGCTTCGATGCGGATCGCACCGTGTCCGTTCGGCTGGCCCTGCCGCCGATTGTTCTGAGTGCCTCCGCTGACTTCGCACCCCGACTGGCGGCGATGCGTGACAGGAATCAGCGGATCGCGGACAGCCTGCGCGGGCTCGCGGGAGTCGATGATGTGGCGCTCGGGCAGATGCCGATCGGGCTGGAGCGGATGAACGACGTGTTGGCGACGAGCATGGTGGAGACCGGCGGTGAGCAGCGGCAGCTGGCGATCGGCGTGCTGCAAGGCAGCGCTCATCTGATCGCGGCGCTCGGTGTTCCCGTGCTGGCCGGGCGTGCGCTGACACCGGCGGACTCCGTCGGTCGCGGCGGCATGGGGCCCGTACTGGTGACGGCCTCGCTCGCGCGGACGCTCTGGCCCGCCGACGATCCGGTCGGACAGGTTGTCGGCGTCGCGCGCGCGGGCCGTTACCAGGTCGTCGGCGTCGTCCGGGACTTCGCATATGGTTCGATGAGCCCGCCGGTGGCCGGCGTGATCGTGAGAGTGAGCGAAGGGTCCGGGAACGCGCCGACGTTCATCGTACGCAGCGCGCGTCCCGAGGCGATGGTGGAGCCGATCCGGCGGCTGGTCGCCGGCATGGTGCCTGACGCCCAGCGGCTGACCATCGTCACTGGCCGTGAAGCGGTCGCGCGCGACCTCGGCCGCCAGCGTCTCGGCGCCTGGTTCTTCTCGGGCTTCGGCCTGATCGCGCTCGTGCTCGGCGCCGGTGGCGTGTTCGGTCTCGTCGCGTATCTCGCCGAGTCGCAGCGGCGCGAGTTCGGCGTTCGCGTGACGCTCGGCGCGACTCCGGGCGATCTCGTGCGACGCGGGGTGGCAGCGGGCCTGGCGCCGGTGGGCATCGGTGCCGTGGCTGGCCTCGTCGTGGCGGCGATCGCCGCGCGTCTGTTCTCGACGGCGCTGCCGGGCCTGAGCCCGCTCGATCCGCTGACGTACGCGAGCGTGGCGGTACTCATGACGACGTGCGCCGCCGGGGCCGGCCTCACCGCCGCGTGGCGGCTGCGCACCGCTGCGCCCGCCGACGCGCTCCGAGCGGAATGACCGCAATCTGGCTCGCGGTCCCGCGCAAGCGGCGAAGGCCGCTCAGCTCAGGCTCGTCAGCCACGGAAACCACCGGTCCAGCGCGCGGCCAATGATCGTGAACTGGTTCGTGAGGATCAGCAGGCCGAGCAGCACCAGGAGGCCGCCCGAGACGCGCTCGATCAGCCGGTAGTGCTTGCGGATGCGCGCCGAGGCGAGGAAAAACCGATCCATGGCCAGGGCCGTGAGGACGAACGGCACGCCCAACCCGGCCGAGTAGACCGCCAGAAGCGCCACGCCCTCGCCGATCGTTTCCCGGGCGCCGGCCAGCACCAGAATCCCGCCCAGAATGGGGCCGATGCACGGCGTCCAGCCGAACGCGAACGCGACGCCGACGACGAAGGCGCCGAACAACCCCACGGGACGCGCGGCTGTCTGCCGCCGCGTGTCCAGGTCCAGCCACCTGATGCGAAAGACGTTCGCCAGATGCAGCCCGAAAATGATCAGGACCGCTCCGGCGATCTTCTCGATGACGCCCCGGTACTGACCGAGCAGCTTCGCCAGGAGCGTGGCGCTGGCGCCGAACGAGATGAAGACCAGCGAGAGGCCCGCGACGAACGCCAGCGAGGTGAAGAGCATCTGCCGGCGCCGCAACGCCGCCCCGGCCTTGTCGTCTTCCCGCCGGATCTCCTCGAACGACACGCCCGACACGTACGAGATGTAGCCCGGCACGAGCGGCAGCACGCAGGGCGAGATGAAGGAGAAGATGCCGCCCGCGAACGCCGCAAGGAAGGACACATCAGCCATCGGACTTCGATCGGTTCAAGGTTCAGGGTTCAAGGTTCCGGTTCAAGGTTCAGGGTTCGGGTCCTTCGGACCCTCGGACTCTCACTCGACCTATTTCAGCGGGATCACGTCAGCCCGCGGCAGCGGCCTGGACGACGTCGTGGCGGCCTCCGCGCGGATCCACGGAGTCGCGCGGCGGACGCCGCTCGTCCGATCGGCGTGGCTTTCCACGGTGACCGGCGGCGACGTCTGGCTGAAGCTCGAGACGGAGCAGGCCACCGGCTCGTTCAAGATCCGCGGCGCGGCCAACGCGATCGCACGGCTCACCTCCGCCGACCCCTCGGCGAAGCGCGTCATGACCGCCTCGGCCGGCAACCACGGTCTGGCGCTTGCGACCGCGGCGCGCCAGTTCGGCGTCCGGGTGGGCGTGCACCTGCCCAGAACGGCGCCCGAGACGAAGCGTAACGCCTCGGCGACCTCGGCGCGGAGATCGTCGAGGCGGATACCTACGACGAAGCCGAATCGCGCGCGCAGGCCGAGCGCCGGGACGGCGCGGCGTTCATCTCCGCCCACAGCCATCCCGACGTGATTGCCGGCGCCGGCACGGTCGCGCTCGAGATGCTGGCCGAGCGGCCGGATCTCGACGCTTTTGTCGTTCCCATGGGCGGAGGCGGACTGATGTCCGGCACGGCGCTGGTCGTCCGGACGCGGAGGCCGGGCGCGCTGCTCATCGGGGCCGAGGCCGGCGCCTCGCCGGTGTGGACCCGCGCGCTCGCGGCCGGACGACCCGTCACCGTCGAGGTTCGACCGACGCGGGCCGACGGGCTCGCCGGCAACATGGAGCCAGACAGCATCACGTTCGATCTGGTTCGCGCGCTCGTCGATCGGGTCGTGAGCGTGGATGAAGGTGCGATTGGGTCGGCGATGCGCGACCTCCTCGCCAAGGAGGGTACGGTCGCCGAGGGCGCGGCGGCGACGGCGGTCGCCGCGCTCCTGCAGCCCTACAGCCGGCTCGAACTGGCCGGACGGCGGATTGGCGTGATTCTCTCCGGCCGGAACGTGGACCGCCCGGCCGCCGACGTCATCCCGCGGGAAGGACCATCGTCATGATCGCCCCGCCTCCCGGCCGGTTGGCGGAGAGGATGCGGCCGCCGTGCAGTTCGACCAGGTGCTTCGCAATCGACAGCCCGAGCCCCGTGCCTCCCGGATCGACGGTGCGCGATCGGTCCACGCGGTAGAACCGTTCGAAGATCCGTTGGAGGTCGGCTTCCGGAATGCCCGGCCCGCGATCGGCCACCGTGATTTCGACGGACGCGCCGTTCCGGCGCGCGGCGATTTCGATGGCGCTTCCCTCGGGCCCGTAGTTGCTGGCGTTTTCCACGAGGTTGCGCAGCGCGTCGGCGAGCTTCGACCCGTCGCCGGGAAGTTCGGCCGCGTCTCCGGCCACCTTCGCTTCGATCCGCTGCCGGCGCGACGCCAGCCGGGCCGAGAGGTCGCGGTCGACGGAAGCGACGATCGCCCCGACGTCGCAGGGCGATCGATCCAGGCGCTCCCGCCCGGCGTCCAGGCGCGCCAGACGAAGCAGGTCTTTCACCAAGCGCTCCATTTTCTCGGCCTGCCGGGCGATCACGTCGAGGAACCGCCGGCTCTCGTCGGGCGACGGCGGCGGCGTGTCGAGGAGCGCTTCGAGGTAGCCCCGGATGGCGGTCAGCGGCGTGCCGAGTTCGTGCGACACGTTGGCGACGAAGTCGCGGCGCACCTGGTCGGCCCGACGCAGGTCGGTGATGTCGTGCAGCACGAGCGCCGCGCCGCCCGCGCGTTCGGAGGCGAGCGGCACGACGCGCGCCCCGAACGAGCGCCGGGCGTCGGGCTCGTGCTGCACCTCGACGGGCGGCGGACTCTCCCCCGAGAGCGCCCGCGCGAACAGGGCGGCCAGATCGGGCTGGCGCACGACCTCCAGGTAGTGCCGGCCCTCGGCCGGTTCGGGCAGCCGCAGCATCGACCGCACCGCGGGATTGGTCAGCACCAGCCGGCCGTCCGCGTTCACGAGCACGATTCCCTCCACCATGCCGGTGAGGATGGCGTCCATGTGGGCGCGCCCGCGTGCCGTCTCGGCCAGGCGCTCGCCGAGCGCGCGGGCGGTGTCGTCGAGCACGTTGGCCACGATGCCGATTTCGTCGCGGCCGTGGTCGCGGGCCGGGCGGCTGAAATCGCCCGAGCGGTAGCGCTGCGCCGTCTCGGCGACAGCCCGGATTCGCCGGTTGAGGAGCGCCGAGGCCAGCCATGTCACGAGGAATGTCGCAAGCAGGCCGGCGCCGAGTCCGACGAACGCCAGCCGCCGCAGCGCAGAGAGGCGATCGGCGACGGAGGTGAGCGACAGGGCCATGCGCGCGTAGGCCACCGGGCCGTCCTGCACCGCGACGGCGGCATACATCGTCTCGACCTCGGTCGTGCGGCTGCGGCGGACGGCGCTGCCCTCTCCCGAGCGGCCCGCTTCCACGATTTCCTCCCGCGCCGCGTGGTTCTCGAGCCCCGGCAGGTCGGAGGCGTCCACGGCCGAGTCGCCGACGACCCGTCCGTCGGCGGCCACGAACGTCACACGGGCGGCGGTCAGACGCCCGAGGGCGTCGGCCTCCCCGTCCGGGTCGGCGAGCGTCTCCCGATGCGAGAGCAGCGCGCCGGCGAGCCTCGCCTGATTCAGGAGGTCGTGCTCGACATCGGCGTAGAGATCGCGGCGGACCCACCGTTCGACGAGGATCGTCGAGACCGCCAGCGCCAGCGACGAGGCCAGAAAAACCGCGAGAAAGGTGCGCGTGCGGAACGTCACGGAGACGCCAGAGGCGGGTCGTCCAGCTTGTACCCGAACTGTTTGACGGTCGTGAGCGCGGTGGCGAGCAGCGGAATCTTCTCGCGGAGGCGCCGGACGTGGACATCCACCGTTCGCGTGCCGCCCGTGTACTGGTAGCCCCAGACGTCGGTGAGCAGCCGGTCGCGCGACAGCACGCGCCCGGCGTGTTCGACGAGGTACCTCACGAGCAGGAATTCCTTGGCCGTGAGCTGGACGGGCTCGCCCGCGAACCGCACCTCGTGCCGATCGGGATCGATCGTGAGCGTCCCGTACCGAAGGAGCGCGGGTGCGGGCCGCGCTCGCTCGGCGCGCCGCAAGAGCGCCCCGACGCGCGCGACGAGTTCCTTGGGGCTGAAGGGCTTGGTGACGTAGTCGTCGGCGCCCAACTCGAGGCCTTTGACCCGATCCGCTTCCTCGGCGCGAGCCGTCAGCATGAGGACGGGGATAAGAGCGGTCGCCGGCTCGGCCCGGAGCGCCTGGCACACGCGAAAGCCGTCGAGATCCGGCAGCATCACGTCGAGGACCACGAGGTCAGGCGCGTCCTTGCGCGCCCGGGCGATCGCGTCACGCCCGGTCGGGACGCCGACGACGGTGTGGTCCGCGCGCTCGAGGTAATGCCGCACGAGCCCGGCGATTTCCGGGCTGTCTTCGACCACGAGCACGCGCGCCACGGCCCGATCTTACTCCGCCGACCAGATTTAACCTGGCCGCAACACGGCGGTGACGCCGCCGCAACAGCCCCTTCCTAGGCTTGAAGGCATGACGAAGGATCGAGCAGCGCGAAGCACGGCCCTCGCAATCGCGGTCGCCTCCTGCCTCGTGTTGGGCGCCACGCCGCTCCACGCCCAGGGGCTCTACTACAAGGAAATCCGGCAAGGCGACCGGATCTACGTATTCAACAACGCCGCCAACGCCGGCCGCTTCGAGACGAGCGGCGAGATGGGCGCCGGCATCACCAGGCCCGGCGCCGGCCCGAACGGCGAGACGGTCGTCGGCGACAACGAGCGGGCGCTGCAGCTCTTCTTCTTCAAGCACGGCATCTCGGAAGTCGTGCCCGATCCGCCGGTGCCCGTCCAGGCGATCGTCTGGCGCGACGGCAAGACCCGGATCACGACCGACAGCGCCTACCTGGAGATCTCGAGCCGCGTGCAGGTCCGGTTCACCGACGAACGCCCGGACGACGTCACCCAACTTGCCGGGACGCCCGCCGCCGGCGACTCGCGCGGCTCCTTCCGGATCCGGCGCGCGAAGTTCAAGCTGGAAGGCTGGATGATCCGGCCCTGGCTCACCTACGAGACGCAGGTCAACTTTCCGTCCGTCACGAGTTCGAATCCGGGCGCGTTTCTCGAGGACGCGGCGTTCGACGTCGACTTCTCGAAGGGACGTGGCACGTTCCGCCTCCACGCCGGCCAGTTCAAGCCGCCGTACGGCGCCCAGGACGTGACTTCGTCTGGAAACCAGATGTTCGTGGATCGGGCGCTCGTGTCGAACAGCTTCTTCCGCGGCCGGGAGACGGGCGTGGCGCTCTGGGGCGCGACACCGGACAACAGGCTGGAATGGCGCGTCGGGGCCTTCAACGGCAACGGCGCGACCCGGACGACAAACGACAACGACAAGTATCAATACAACGCGCGCCTCATGTGGCAGCCGAACGGCAGTCAGGTCCTCAACCAGCGCGCCTGGGTGACGGGCGCCCTCTACTCGGAGAGCGACTTCGAGTCGACGACGGTCCCGATCTACGCCGTCGCGATCAACGTCGAGCGTCAGAACAACTTCTTCGCCACGAGCGGCAACGACCAGAAGTGGACGGCCTACAGCCTGGACGGCACCTACAAGTTCAAGGGATTCGGGGCGAACGGAATGTACACGCTGGCCCGCCGCACGCCGGAGGTCGGCCCGTCGTTCGATGCCTCGGGCGGCTTCGTCCAGGCCGGGTACCTGTTCAGCCGGCGCCGCTTCGAGGTGGGCGTCCGGTACGGCCAGTTCGACCCGACCGATCTCACGGCCCGGAACACCATCCGCGAGACGCGGGGCTCGTTCAGCTACTACTACGCGCGGCACGGGCTGAAGTGGCAGAGCGACTTCGGCCGGGTCGAAACGCAAACCGGCCCGATCACCGCGACGCAGAAGCTCTTCGAGTTCCGGGCGCAATTGCAGTTCGTGTTCTAAGGAGCATCCGCCATGAGACCAATCCGCCTCGCCGCCGCCGGCCTGGCCCTTGTCACGCTCCCGGCCCTCGTGCACGCACAGGCCCAAAGCGTCGATCCCGCCCTGAAGCCCTACCAGCGCGCGAGCGGCGTGTCCGGCAGCCTCAGCAGCGTGGGCTCCGACACGATGAACAACATGATGACGCTCTGGGCGGAGACGTTCCGCAAGGTCTACCCCAACGTCAAGATTCAGATCGAAGGCAAGGGATCGTCGACGGCGCCGGCGGCGCTCATCGCCGGCACGTCGCAATTCGGGCCGATGTCGCGCGCGATGCGTTCCAGCGAAATCGATCAGTTCGAAGCGAGGTACGGCTACAAGCCCGTCGAGCTCAGGGTCGCCTATGACGCGCTCGCCGTCTACGTCCACAAGGACAATCCCATCGCGAAGCTGACGCTCGCCGAGGTCGAGGCGATCTTCTCGAAGAGCCGCAGGCGCGGCTACAAGGAAGACATCAGGACGTGGGGGCAGCTCGGCTTGACTGGTGACTGGGCCAACCGGCCGCTCAGCCTCTACGGCCGCAACTCGGCGAGCGGCACGTACGGATTTTTCCGGGAACTGGCGCTGAAGAACGGCGACTTCAAGAACACCGTCAAGGAACAGCCCGGGTCGGCCTCGGTCGTGCAGGGCGTGACGGAGGACCGCTTCGGCATCGGCTACAGCGGCATCGGCTACAAGACGTCCGGTGTGCGGACGGTCCCGCTGGCCGACGGCGCGGCGCCCTCCTCCGACGGGTCGTACGCCGACGTGCTGAACGGCACGTACCCGCTCTGGCGCTTCCTCTACGTCTATGTGAACAAAGCGCCTGGCAAGCCCCTCGATCCGCTCGCCGCGGAGTTCGTCAAGCTGATCTTCAGCAAGCAAGGACAGGAAGTCGTGGTGAAGGACGGTTACATGCCGCTCTCGGCCGCGCTCTCCGCCGCCGAGCTGGCCAAGCTCCAGAAGTAGCGCGTGAACGATTCCCGCACGCGCGCGGCAGCCGCCGCCGGCCGGCTCGCTCGCCTCAAGCGGATCGACCGCGCGGCGGTTGTCGTCATCACGTTCGGCGGCCTCGCCGTCGTCGCGAGCGTCCTCGGCATTCTGCTGTTCATTGCGGCCGAGGCCGTTCCGCTCTTTCGATCCGCCCGACTCTCGCCAGGCGCCGCGGTCGATCTCCGCGCGGAGGCGCCACGGCCCCGCCCCGGGCTGCAGGCGCTCGGCGTGGACGAGTACAGGCGCTATCTCTTCCGCGTCGATCCGGACGCGCGCGTCGTCTTCTTCGACCTTGGCGACGGCAGCCAGGCGCTCGAGTTCCCCGTGCCCGGCCTCGCGCCCGGCACGCCGGTTCGTGCCTCGTCACGAAGCCAGACCGGCAACTACCTGGCGGCTGCCACCGACGACGGCCGCGTGGCGTTGATGCAGGTGCGGTACACGCCGCGATACGCGGGCGGAACGCTCTCGGGTCTCGACGTCGAGCTCCGGGATCGGGGCGTGGCCGCCATCGACCCGGCCGGACGCGCGATCCGCGAGGTGAGCTACCTCGAAGAAGACGGGCGCCGGTTCGTCGCGGCGCTCGTCTCCGACGCCGCGCTCGCCGTGTGGTGGACCGACGACGGCGGCATGGAGCACCGCGCCACGGCTGACGTGACGGGCGGGCAGACGCTCTCGCACGTGCGGGTTGGCAGAAACGGCGCCGTCGCGGCGGCCACCGACCGCGGACGGCTCTATCACTGGATCGTCGGCGACGACGGGCTGCGCCTGACGGACATCGCGCCGGTCGCCGACGAGCCGATTACCGCGCTCGAATGGCTGATCGGCGGCCGCTCCCTGGTGGCCGGTACGGCCGGCGGCCGGGTCTCGAGCTGGTTCCGCGCGGCCGGAGCCGACGGCCAGGAGACGCTCGTCCGCGCGCACGATTTCGAACCGCAAGAGAGCGCCGTCGTCCGGCTCGCTCCCTCGCCTCGCGAGCGCAGCTTCGCCGCGCTCGGCGCGGATGGAGCGCTTGTGCTGCGGCACCAGACGTCGGAGCGGACGCTCGCGCGTCTCGACCGGCTCGACCCCGCGTCCATGATGGTCATCGCGCCCAAGGCCGACGCGCTGTACCTTGCGACGACCCGCGCACTCCTGCCGCTTGCACTCGACAATCCTCACCCCGAGGTGAGCTGGCGGACGCTCGCCGGCAAGGTCTGGTACGAAGGCTACGCCGGGCCGGAGTACGTCTGGCAGTCCACCGGCGCCACCGACGACTTCGAGCCGAAGCTCAGCCTCGTGCCGCTGCTGTTCGGCACGATCAAGGCCACGTTCTACGCGATGCTCTTCGCGATCCCTCTCGGCGTGCTCGGAGCGCTCTACGCGTCGCAGTTCGTGCATCCGAAGATCAGGGCGCGGGTCAAGCCGGCCGTCGAGATCATGGCGGCCCTGCCGAGCGTGGTCATCGGCTTCCTCGCCGGGCTGTACCTGGCGTCCGTGGTCGAGCGGCACCTCGTCGCGATCTTCGTCATGCTGGGCCTCGTACCGCTTTTCGGCACCGGCGGCCTGTTCGTCTGGCGCGCTCTGCCGGCTCGAACCTCCCGCCGGCTCAAGCCCGGCGCCGAGATCATCGTGATCCTGCCGCTCTTGGCTGCCGGTATGTGGGCGTCGATGGCCCTCGGGCCACTGGTCGAGCAGTGGATCTTCGCGGGCGACGCCCGCGCGTGGCTGCAGACGCTCGGCCTGACGTACGACCAGCGCAACTCGCTCGTGATCGGGATCGCGATGGGGTTCGCGGTGATCCCAATCATCTTCACGATCGCCGAAGACGCGTTCACGAGCGTGCCGTCGAACCTCTCGGCGGCCTCGCTGGCGCTCGGCGCCAGCCGCTGGCAGACGGCCGTCCGCGTCGTTCTGCCCACGGCGAGCCCCGGGGTGTGTGCCGCCGTCATGATCGGCTTCGGCCGCGCGGTCGGCGAGACGATGATCGTGCTCATGGCCACGGGCAACACGCCCGTCATGGACTGGTCGATCTTCAACGGCATGCGGACGCTCTCGGCCAACATCGCGGTGGAGATCGCCGAAGCGCCGTACGGCGGCACGCTCTATCGCACGCTCTTCCTCTCGGCCGCGCTGCTCTTCACGATGACGTTCGTCATCAACACCATCGCCGAGGTCGTGCGCCAGCGGCTGCGCGATCGGTACAAGGCGGTCTGATGGCGGGATTGAAGACGCTCTTCCGCCGGGGCGAGCCCGCGATCTGGTTCTCGGGCGCGGGGCTGGGCGTGAGCCTGCTGCTCATCGGCGGGATGGTGGCGCTCATTCTCATCAAGGGCTTCGGGTTCTTCTGGCCGGGCGCGCTGGCCGAAGTGACGCTCAGGGACGGACGCGTTCTCCTCGGCGAAATCGTCGCCCGCGAGGGCATTCCGGCGCCGGGAACGGCCGAGCACCTGCAGCGAGACCGGCTGCAGATGAAGCTCGGTAACCGCGACATTACCGGTGTCGATGTCACCTGGATCGACGAGGACGACATCGTCGCGACCACGTATCCAGACACCGCGGTGTACGTCGAGCGGCTGGAGTACGGGCCGTTCATCGGCCTGCCGGTTCAACTGGTCGAGGCCGACGGCCGCGTCACGGCCGGAGCGGAGGCCGTCCTGGCCGCGCTCCCGGCGGTGCTGCGGCAGGCCTCCTCCGATCGGGCCGACATCCGGCGGCTGGAGCGCGACGACGTCGGCGGCGTGAACCATCGCATCGGGCAGGCCCGCCTCGGCCTGCGCGCGCTCGATCTGGAGGCCTCGACCGGCCCGGGCGTCGACCACGCCGCCCGCCGGGCCGCCGTGGAGCGCGACCTGTCGGCGCTCGAGGCCGCGTACCTGTCGCTCGAAGCGCGACTGGCCACGGCTCTCGAGGGAGCCAGCCGGGCGCGGCTTACGCTCCGCGCCTCCGGCGGCGAGGAGAAGGATCTGCCGGCGCTGGATGTCTTCCGCCTCTACCCGGCCAACCATCTGACGTGGGCGGGCCGCGCCGGCGTGTACGGCAGTCGGCTCTGGGAGTTCCTGAGCGGCGATCCGCGCGAATCGAACACCGAAGGCGGCATCTTCCCGGCGATGTTCGGCACCGTGATGATGGTGCTCATCATGAGTCTCGTCGCGGTGCCGTTCGGCGTGCTGGCGGCGCTCTACCTGCGCGAGTACGCGCGGCAGGGCGTCGTCGTCCGCGTCGTGCGCATCGCGGTCAACAATCTTGCCGGGGTGCCGTCGATTGTCTTCGGCGTCTTCGGCCTGGGTTTCTTCGTCTACGTCGTCGGCGGCACGCTCGATCAGGCCTTCTACCCGGAGCGGCTGCCGGCGCCGACCTTCGGCACGGGCGGCCTGCTCTGGGCGTCGCTCACGCTCGCGCTCGTCACGGTGCCGGTTGTCATCGTGGCGTCGGAAGAGGCGCTTGCCGCCGTGCCCCGCTCGATGCGCGAGGCCTCGCTCGCGATGGGCGCCACGAAGTTCCAGACCGTCCTTCGCGTCGTGCTGCCGGCCGCGGCGCCCGGCGTCCTGACCGGCCTGATTCTGGCGATGGCCCGCGGCGCCGGCGAAGTGGCGCCGCTCATGATCACGGGCGTCGTCAAGCTCGCGCCCGATCTGCCGCTCGATTCGTATTTCCCGTTCCTGCATCTCGATCGGAAGTTCATGCACCTCGGCTTTCATATCTACGACGTCGGCTTCCAGAGCCCGAACGTCGAGGCCGCCAAGCCGATGGTGTACGCGACGGCAGGGCTGCTCCTGGTCGTGGTCCTCGTCCTCAACCTGACGGCCATCATGGTGAGGAACCGGCTGCGCAAGAGGTATCAGACGTCGGCGTTTTCGTGAGCGGCACGGCAGGTGGAGTGATGATGAACACGAGTCCGGCGATCGTCATCCGCGAGGCGAACCTCTGGTACGGAGGCAACCAGGCGCTGCACGACATTTCGATGGACATTCCCGAGAAGCAGGTCACGGCGCTCATCGGGCCGTCGGGATGCGGCAAGTCGACCCTGCTCCGGTGTCTCAACCGGATGAACGACCTCATCGACGACGTCCGCACGACGGGCAGCTTTCTGGTGCACGGCCAGGACATCTACGCGCCGGCGGCCGATGTCATCGACGTCCGGCGGCGGGTCGGCATGGTCTTTCAGAAGTCGAACCCGCTGCCGAAGTCGATCTACGAGAACGTCGTCTACGGCCTGCGCGTCGCCGGCATCCGGGATCGGGCCGTGCTGGACGCGGCGTGCGAGCGTGCGCTCACGGCCGCCGCCCTCTGGAATGAAGTCAAGGACCGGCTCGCGACGAACGGCCTCTCGCTCTCCGGCGGCCAGCAGCAGCGGCTGTGCATCGCCCGGGCGATTGCCATCGAGCCCGGCATCATCCTCATGGACGAGCCCTGCTCGGCGCTCGATCCGATCGCGACGCTGAAGATCGAGGAGCTGATTTACGAACTGAAGTCGCAGTACACCATCGTCATCGTCACCCACAATCTGCAGCAGGCCGCCCGCGTCTCCGACCGGACGGCCTTCTTCTGGCTCGGACGCCTCATCGAGTACAGTCGGACGGCCGAGCTCTTCACGAACCCGACAGAGAAACACACCGAGGACTACATCACCGGGAGGTTCGGTTGATGGACCTGCACGCCAGGCACTTTCAGGACGAGTTGGAGCAACTCAAGGCACGGCTGCTCGAGATGGGCGGCCTGGCGGAGGACCGCGTGCGATCCGCGGTCAGGGCGCTGGTCGCGGGCGACCGGGCCGCGATCGAGCGGGTGCTCTCGGGCGACGGACCCGTCAACCATCTCCACGTCGAGATCGACGATCGCTGTTTCAAGCTCCTGGCGCTGCAACAGCCGATGGCGGTCGATCTGCGCGCCATCGTCTCGGCCGTGAAGATCAACACCGACCTCGAGCGCGTGGCGGATCTCGCCGTGAACATCGCCGAGACCGCGGCGCGGTACCTCACGCACCCGCCGGTCAAGGAACTCATCGACGTCCCGCGGATGGCGGACATCGCGCAGGGCATGCTCCGCGACGCGCTGGATGCCTACGTCCGCCGGGACGTCCAGCTCGCTCAGGCCGTGCTGGATCGAGACGACGAGCTGGATGCGCTGAAGACGAAGGTGTTCCGGGACCTGCTGGTCCACATGCTGCGCGATCAGGCGACGGTCGAGCCGTCGCTGGACCTGATCCTCATTTCACGCCATCTCGAGCGCATCGGGGACCATGCGACGAACGTCGCCGAAGACGTCATCTTCATGGTCTCGGCCAAAGACGTCCGCCACCACGCGGCCGAGGAGTGAGCGCCGTCAGTTCCACGACGGTGGCGGCTGGGCCGAGCGGCACCACGAGTCCGCCCCGTTCCGGCGCGAACGAACGGACCGTCGCGTACGTGCCGACGCCGGCGACCCTGGCCGGCTGGCCAATCCGCAGGAGCGCGCTCGACGCAAGATCGGTTGACGGCGCGAGCGTCACGCGCACGGCCTTCGTCGCCGGGTTGATCGTGACGCTCTCGAACGTGCCGCGGTCGAGCGTGAGTTCCAGGCCCAGCGGCGCGAGGTACATGCGCCGGCGGAATGAGTCGAGCGTCCGAACGGTGACGGCCGTCGGGCTGTAGGTCAGGTTGCCGCCGAACGCCTGCCAGCCGTAGTCGGGGTGATTGACGACGTAGGTCCCCGTGTTGACGGTGTGGCCGAAGAAGTTCGGACCGTAGTCGCCGGTGTAGGCGTCCCAGCGCAGGTTCTGCGGAAACGAGTGGAACGCCGCCGACGGGAACCCTTCCTGATCGATGTTCGACAGCGCGCCCATCGCGCCCCCGTAGCCGATGCGGAGCAGATAGAAATCATCCGGATGCGCGCGGTAGTGCTGCAGCGCCGGAATCGCGTTCAAGCCCGATCCGTAGTGATGAATCTGCCGCTCGGTGGTGCCACCCGGCGCGGCGCCGTAGAAGAAGTCCCAGTAGCGCCGCGCGTTGCCGTTGTAGCCCCAGTGCGGCACCGTCGGCATGTAGCCCAGAATCGAGCTCAGCGACACGAGCGCCTTGTCGTGGTACCTGAAGTGGGTGGTCCAGGCGTAGATCTCCTCCTGGCCGGTCGAATCCCACGCCATTTCCGATCCGAACGGGTACGCGTCGGCGTTCCATCGATCGGCGCGCCGCTTCATCGCGGCCTCGAGGTAGGCGGCCTGCTCCTTCCAGCCTTCGCGCTTCAGGTCCTCGAGCAGCATCAGGAAGATGTTGCCGTTCATGAGGCCGACGTTGACGTTGCCGACGCCCGGCTTCTGACCGGGCTCTGCGAAGCCACCCGTCATGAACTTCACGGTGTTGAAGGCCTTGTCGAGGTAGCCCTCCCATTTCTCAGTCACCAGCCCCGGGTGATTGCGGGCCAGCCGGTACATCGTCAAGTAGGCCGCGACCACGCCGGGTCCGGCAGGGCGCCGTTTTTCTAACGGCGTCGCGGGTAAGGGTTCCCTAAGGCGCGCCCTGGCGCGCCCCGTGGCCCACAGGGCGCAAACCCGCGCCCGGTTGGGCCTTTGTGGCCTCCCCGGAGCCGTCGCGTCAAAGACGCCACGTATGGTCCTGTCCCGAATACTCCGAGATCAGAGGCCGGCCGGCCGAAGCTCCCCGCTACTGTTCGCGGAAGTGCGTCCGCACCGGATCGGCCGA
>Ga0187892_10005253_pt1 | contig 20566 bp, 16 predicted proteins | sample MA1701073metaG_FD_139345 | JGI IMG/M metagenome (GOLD analysis project Ga0187892, IMG submission 139345) | Bio-ooze microbial communities from a basaltic lava cave in the Kipuka Kanohina Cave System on the Island of Hawaii, USA - MA170107-3 metaG ... | reverse complement strand
GTTCCTCCGGGAGCCACCAAGCCTTCGGGACCGAGGCCGGATCAGAATATTATTGAGCATTAGGAATAGTTTGTAGTGGCGACTTTAGTCGCTTTTATTAATAGCGACTAAAGTCGCCACTACGAACGAGAAAATGAACAAAAACATATGAACATTGAAGAATTGAAATCAAAACTTGGCCAGGTGCTCCGTCCCGAAAATATTGCGGCGAGCGAATACGTAAAAACCGGATTTCACGTTGAGGCTTCCGCATCCGCCGATCAAATTGTGAAGATGGCGGATTTTTTCCGCAAAAACGAATTTTTCCTCGAACAAATTACCGCGGCCGATTTCAAAGAGTCTTTCCAGCTTTCCTATCAATTCAACCGTTTTGAACAAACGCTTCGAGTGCTTGTCCGCGTAAAACAGCCCTGGTCTGAAAACCGCATTCCTTCGATTACACCGATTTACGGCGGAGCCAACTGGTATGAGCGCGAAGCGTTCGACATGTACGGCATTCAGTTTGAAAATCACCCGAATATGAAGCGCCTCCTGCTTCCGGAGTTTGCCAATTTTCATCCGCTTCGCAAAGGTTACAAATTTGAAGGTGATTCCGTGGAGGATGTGAACCGCGCCTGGGAGCTTGAGCGCGAAGCGGAGATGAAAGTTTCGAATGCAGTTCTGGAGGCACATCGCCGTGATTATTTCATCAACATGGGCCCTCAGCATCCGAGTACGCACGGCGTGCTGCGTCTTCTGCTTCACATGGACGGGGAAGTGATCCTGAACGTTGAGCCTGTCATTGGTTATGCCCATCGCGCCGATGAAAAAATGGGAGAGAACGGAAATTATTTTCAATTTCTGCCTTATCCGAGCCGCGTGGATTATTTGGCCGGCATGATTTACAACTGGGGCTATGTCGGCACCGTCGAGCGCCTGCTCGGAATTGATGTGCCGGAGCGCTGCCAATACATCCGCGTCATTGTTTCGGAACTTCAGCGCCTGGCCAGCCATCTGCTGTGGTACGGCGCGTTTTTGATGGATCTCGGAAGTTTCACGCCTTTCCTTTATTGTTTCCAGGACCGCGAAGAAGTGCTCGATATGTTCGAAATGTGCGACGGAAGCCGCCTTACGTACAATTATTTCCGTTTCGGCGGTATGGAACGCGACTTGTCGCCCGAATTTCTCGACCGCGCCCGCAAATTCATTCCGATGATGAAATCTCACCTGAAAGATTATGAAAAGCTCGTGGAAAAAAATGTGATTTTCCAGAAGCGCACCGAAGGCGTCGGCGTGATCACGAAAGATATCGCGCTTCAATACGGCGTTACCGGCGCGGCGCTTCGGGCGATCGGAATTCCGTACGATGTGCGCAGAAGCGAGTCCTACGGAATTTACAATCAGTTTGAATGGGATATTCCTACAAAAACAAATGGAGATGCGTTTGCGCGTTTCCAGGTGCGTGTGCAGGAAATGTGGCAATCTTTGAGAATTCTGGAGCAGGCGCTTTCCCGCATCCCGGAAGGGCCGTACAACAATCCGGCCGCGCCCAAGCGCGTGAAGCCGAACGCCGGCGAGGTTTATTTCTGCGTGGAATCCCCCCGCGGCCAAATGGGCATTTATTTGATTTCGGACGCCTCGGAAAATCCGTACCGGGTGAAAATGCGCACGCCTTGCTATCCTAATTTGCAGATCGTGGAAAAAATTGGACGCGGCAATTTCCTCGCCGACGTCGTTTGTATTCTCGGGAGTCTGGATATTGTGGTTCCGGATATTGATAGATAAAACGAAAATGAAAAGTGTAAAATGAAAAATTAAAAATTATTGAAGCGCAAAGCGCTTTCTATAATTTTTAATTTTGAATTTTAATTTTGAGTTTTTCACTTTGAATTTTAAATTATTATGAATGACATTCTAAATATCGCAATTCAAATTATCTTGTGGGCTGTCGGCATCATCGCCTTCGTGTCCATCAACACGCTCGCGCTTGTGTACGTTGAGCGCAAGGTGAGCGCGCATATTCAGCGCCGTCTCGGTCCGATGCATGTCGGATATCACGGGATTCTGCAGACCATCGCTGATGCCGTGAAGCTCGTGTCGAAAGAGCAGATCACGCCGAAGAATGTTGATAAGCCGCTTTATTTCATCGCGCCGGTTTTCGCGTTTTTTCCGGTGCTGATGCTGTTTCTCGTGATGCCGTTCGCGCCGCATCTGCAGGCGCTCGACCTAAATATCGGCGTGCTTTACGTGTTTTCGTTCGCCAGCATGGAAGTGCTTGCGATTTTTATGGCCGGCTGGTCCTCGAATAATAAGTATTCACTGCTCGGCGCCATGCGTTCCGTTGCCCAGGTGATTGCGTACGAAGTTCCGCTTCTGCTTTCCGCGCTGGCCGTCATCATGATGGTTGGTTCGCTTAAAATGTCGGAAGTGGTGAACTATCAGGACAAAGTTTGGGTGGTTTTCCTTCAGCCGGCCGCATTTCTGATTTTTATGATGGGCGCGCTGGCCGATACGAACCGCGCTCCGTTTGACATTCCGGAAGCCGAATCCGAGCTTGTGGCCGGATTTCATACGGAATATTCCGGAATGCGTTTTGCGCTGTTTTTCCTTTCGGAATATTCGAACGTATTTTTGGTTTCCTGCGCCGCGACCGTACTTTTCCTAGGCGGATGGCAGGGGCCTTTCGGCGGCGGAATTATTTGGTTCCTGATCAAAACATATTTTCTGGTGTTTCTGATCGTCTGGGTGCGCTGGACTTTTCCGCGCCTCCGTCCGGATCAATTGATGAATTTTTGCTGGAAAATTTTGACGCCGCTCGCGATTATTAATTTATTAATTACAGGGTTGATGTTGAAGTTAACTTAAAACTTAAAGGTGAAAACTAAAAACTGAACTAAAAACTCAAAAGTTTTAAGTTTTGAGTTATAGTTTTAAGTTTTTAGTTTTAAGTTTTTACTTATGTTTAAATTGATCAAAGAAATTTTAGTCGGCGCTTGGAGCATCGTGGTGGGCATGTACATCACCCTGAAATGGATGATGACAAAACCCGTCACCATTCAATATCCCAAGCAGCCCACGCGTCCATCGCCGGTGCACAAAGGCCGCATCCGCTTCGTGATTTTCCCCGAGACGGGAACGCATGACTGCATTGCGTGCCTGAAATGCCAGAATATTTGCCCGTCCGACTGCTTTGAGATTGCGGGTGAGAAGCCGGCCGAGGGCGGAAAGAAACGCCCTAATTTCTTCACGTACAATTTTTCAAATTGCTCGCTGTGCAGCTTATGCATTGAAGTATGTCCGACCAAAACGCTGGAGCATTCACCGGAGTTTAATCTGGCCAGTGATGACAAAGATATTTATTTCTACGATTTTTTGAAAGACACCCAGCAAAGGAAAGAGCAGGCAAATGCAGCAATTAATCGGTGATTTAATCTTTTTACTTTTTGCCGCGATCACTATCGCCGGCGCGCTCATGGCGGTGGGACTGAAGAATATTTTTCATAATGTCCTCAGCCTTGCCCTCACGCTTCTCGGAACGGCCGGGATTTTTATATTCCTGCACGCGGAGTTTTTGGCGCTCGTGCAGGTGCTGATTTACGCGGGCGCCATTTCCATCGCTATTATTTTTGCGATTATGCTTTCACCACCTCTTTCCATGAAACCCGTGCCGCGGAGCATGACCAAAATTCTTGTTTCTGCCTGCGTGAGCGCGCTGGTGTTTGCGGTATTTGTTTACATTTTCATAAAGGCGCCCTGGCAGGTTTCTCTTGATCCGTCGCTTGGCGATTATTCTGTCGTGCATCTCGGCGAAGTGCTGGTCGAGCACTACGCATTTGCGTTTGAGCTGATCTCGGTAGTTCTGCTCGTCGCTATTTTAGGGGCGCTTGTGATTGCGCGCGAAGAGCCGGGGAGGCCGTCATGATTTATCAGCAGCTCATGCCTTATTTGTTACTGTCTGCCGGACTTTTTTGTATTGGACTTTATGGGGTGCTTGAGCGCCGTTCTCTTATCGGAATTTTGATCGCGGTGGAGCTGATTTTAAATTCGGCGAATATTAATTTTCTCGCATTCGGCCGGTTTATGGACGTGGACAAAGCCGTCGGACAAATTTACTCGATTTTCGTGATTGGTTTGGCGGCCGCCGAAGTCGCGGTGGGCTTGAGCATTGTGGTCGCAATTTACCGTAAATACCGCAGCATCAATATCGAAAAGCTGGTGAAACTTAAAGGATAGTTATGGGTTATGAATGATGAGTTATGAGTGACAGCGATTTTTCACTCATCACTCGTAACTCGTAACTCGTCACTGTGAAATTAATGACTGACCTAAACTTATTACACATCTCCGTCTGGGCAAACTTCGCCGGATTTTTTCTGGCGACATTTTTCCCGAAGAATTGGGTGAAGCAGTCGATTGCCGCCGCCGTCGGCCTGGCCGGCATCGGCGCTCTCGCGTCTACGATTCTGCTTTTCCGTCAATTCGGAAATCCGGCTCCCATCGAATGGAGCTACACCTGGCTGGAGTGGAATTCCGCGAAGGTGAGCCTCGGCTATTATCTCGACGATTTGGCGCTGATTATGCTGACCGCCGTGTGCGTGATCAGTTTTCTGATTCAGCTTTATTCCGTCTGGTACATGAATGAAGATCCCGCGAAAAAACGTTTTTTTGCGACGATCACCTTTTTCACCTGGGCGATGATTTCTTTCGTCGTCTCCGTGAATTTGTTTTCCAGCTACATCTATTGGGAATTAATCGGATTGGCATCCTATCTATTGATCGGATTCTGGCATGAACGGCCGGAGCCCCGGAAAGCGGCCATCAAGGCATTCGTGATGACGCGTTTCGGCGATCTCGGTTTTCTCGCGACCGTCATTCTGCTCCTCATCAAAGCCCACTCGCTCGACATTCCGTTTTTGATTACGGACGCGGCGGCACTGCTCACGCAGAAAGAGCTGCTCGTCGTGGTGATGCTTTTGTTTCTGGGAGTGATGGGGAAGTCGGCACAGTTTCCGCTCTATAACTGGCTGCCCGACGCCATGGAAGGCCCGACACCCGTCAGCGCGCTGATTCATTCGGCGACGATGGTAGCGGCGGGCGTTTATTTATTGGTGAGGCTGTTTCCGCTTATTGAAGTCTCGCAGGCCGGTATGCAGTACATTATGGTGATCGGCGCTTTGACTTCCGTGATGGCGGCGATTCTCGCGCTCACCGAACGCGACATGAAACGCATTCTCGCGTATTCCACCGTGTCCCAGCTAGGATTCATGGTGATGGCTGTGGGAGCGGGAACCTGGCATGGCGGCATGTTTCATCTGCTCACGCATGCTTTTTTCAAGTCGATGCTCTTTTTGCTGTCCGGCTATTTCATTTACGCGGCGCATCATTGCAATGACATTTTTGAGATGGCGAAAGTGCCGCTGAAAGACAAATCGAAGCTCATGCTGGTGCTTCTCTGGATCGGCGCCCTTGCGCTTTCCGGACTTTTCCCGTTTTCGGGATTCATGAGTAAAGAAAGTATTTTTGGTTATTTGCTGGAATCGCATCAATACGCGGTTTACGCCGCGGCGCTCTTTATCAGTTTTCTCACGGCGTATTACACCACGCGCATGGCGCTCATCGTTTCGAAGAATGGTGTAGAAAGGGGTCAGACCCCTTTTCATGAAAAGGGGTCTGACCCCTTTCTGAACATCGCGCTTCGCTTGCCGGTGACTTTGCTGGGCGTCATGACGCTCGCCGGTGTTTGGGTGTTTTTGCCGTGGCACAAAGAATTTTTCCACATTCATACCGATTGGCAGGCGGAAGAATGGCTGAATCTGGCGATTACCACCACCGTGGTGCTTACGGGCATGGGGATTTCATTCGCGTATTTCGGCCGTAAAGTTTATTCCGAAAAGGGATGGGTCACTTTGGTGCCGGGTCTCGATTATCTGATCTCGAAAAAGTTTTTCCTCGACGATTTCTGGAATGCCGTAATGGATAAAGTGGTGATCGGACTGGCCAATCTCGGCTTCTGGAGTGAAGCGCATATTATCAACGCGGCCGTGAATAATGTCGGCTACATGATCGTACGCGGCGGACGCGCCGTGTCCGCGCTTCAGGTGGGGGAAGTGCAGAGATACATTTTGATCGCGATGCTCGTGATTGTCGCGGTTGCGGTTTATTTGATTTGCTTGTAGTAGCGAATTTATTCGCTATTGTCAGCGACTGAAGTCGCTACTACGAACGGGAACAAATATGAACTTTCCAATTCTTAGCACAATTTTATTCGCGCCGATCGCGGCGATGATTCTGATCATGCTCGTGAAGGAATCCGAGACGCGTCTGATCAAGACGATCGCGTTTATCGGAAGCGCTATTTCCTTTTCGCTTTCCGGCTATTTGGTCGCGGCTTATGATTATCGCAATCCCACATTCCAGTGGACCGAGAAACTTTTCGAAGTTCCCGGCTGGGGCATTCAATTCCTGCTTTCCGTCGATGGCTTGAGCATTCCGATTATTCTGTTGACGTCCATCATCATCACTTCCGGCGTGCTGGTCACTCAGCGTCTCCAAGTGCGCGTGAAAGAATATTTCGCCCTGCTTCTTTTCCTCGTATCCGGCGCTTACGGCGTGCTGCTTGCCATGGACATGTTTTTCTTTTTCCTTTTTTACGAAGTGGCCGTGATTCCGATGTTCCTGCTCGTCAACGTTTGGGGATCGGGCAATAAAGTGTATGCCGCCAACAAGCTCACGCTTTATCTTTTGGCCGGTTCGGCGCTCGTGCTGTTCGGGTTTTTCATCCTTTATTTTAAGTCCGGACTTTATTCTTTCGATTTAAAAGCGATGCTCGAAGGCGTCACCTTCGATGCCGGCACGCAAAAGTGGCTGTTCCTTCTTTTTCTGATCGGATTCGGAACTTTGGCCGCCACCTGGCCGTTTCACTCCTGGTCGCCGGACGGATACGCCGCCGCGCCCACCGCCGCCAGCATGCTTCACGCGGCAGTGCTGAAAACGCTTGGCGGATACGGAATCCTGCGCGTGGCCGTGCCGCTTTTCCCGCAGGGAGCACTCGATTGGCAGTGGCTGATGCTCATACTCGGAACCATCAATATTCTTTACGCGGCCTTCTGCGTGATTGCGCAGAAAGATTTGAAATATGTCGTCGGATACTCCTGCGTGTCGCACATGGGCGTAGTGATGCTGGGCATCGGGACGCTGAATCAATCCGGATTCAACGGCGCGCTGTTCCAGATGTTTTCGCACGGCGTGATGGTGGCCCTTCTTTTCGCCTGCGTCGGATATGTCTACGAAACGAAACATACACGCAACATTGACGAGCTCGGCGGCCTGTTCCAGGAAATGCCGCGTGCGTCCATGTTTTTCATTCTCGCTGGGCTTACCGCGCTCGGACTTCCGGGCCTTTCCGGATTCGTCGCCGAATTTCTCGTAATTTATTCCGCGTTTACCGTGAACTGGGCAATCGGCGCCGCGGCGCTCATCGGACTGGTACTTTCCGCGATTTATATTCTGCGTGTGCTGAAGCGCGCATTCTGGGGAGTTCCGGTTTTTGCAGGGGCGACCGAGCCGGTTGCCCACGGGCGACCCGCTGGGTCGCCCCTGCAAGCCGAGACCCGTCTCGACATGGATTGGAAAATGATGATTCCGTGCTTTCTGCTATTCGCGTTTTTGATCGTGCTCGGCGTTTATCCGAAACTGTTTACGGATTTTGTGACGGCCACGAGTTTGCATTTGTTAAAAGGGATTATCGGAGGTTAATGGCATGTGGTTTTATTCGGTTGAAACTGTGCTTTGCGCCGCGGCGCTGTTTTTCTTTTTCTGGAGCTTGAAACGGGATCTTCAGATTCCGGTGCTCGAGCACTTCGCGGCGATTTGGGGTCTTATTGTTTTGGCGGGCGCCGTCGTCAGCTTAAACGCGCGCGGTGAATTCTTCGCGAACGCCTACATGATGGATTCCTTCTCTCAATTCGTGAAGTTGCTCATCGCCGCGGGTTATTGCATTGCGCTGGTGATTTCGAAAAATATCCAGGACATTGAAGGGAAGTACCGCCCGGAATATTTCCTGTTCCTCACCACGGCTACGCTCGGAATGGTATGCCTGGTCAGCGCCAAAGATTTGATCACGCTGTACACCGCGCTCGAACTTTCGTCCTATTCACTTTATATCCTGATTCCACTCCGTAAACGCGATGACGTGAGCGTGGAGGCGGGAATCAAATATCTTCTGATCGGCGTGGCCGCGACCGGAGTCATGATTTACGGATTCAGCCTGATTTTCGGACTCACGCAGACCACATATCTGGATGAAATTGCCGCGAAACTCCCGGACCTGATGCATGTTCACGTGTTCTGGGTGGCGTTTTTCCTTTCGATTGTCGCGTTTCTTTTTAAGCTTTCGCTGTTCCCGATGCATGCCTGGGCGCCCGACGTTTATGAAGGCGGCAACACGCAAACTGTCGGTTTTATTTCCACGGTTTCGAAAGTTGCGGGATTGGCCGTGTTCATCCGCTTTATCATGCTGATCGGATTCGACAACAAATCCCTCGAAGGCGTGTGGGTGGTGATCGCGATTGTCTCGATGACGCTCGGAAATTTGGCCGCCATTATTCAGGGCGACATGAAGCGCCTGCTCGCGTATTCCAGTATCGCGCAGGCCGGATATTTGCTGGTCGGAATCATCTGTCTAAACGATAAAGGTCTGAGTGCGACGATGTTTTACGCCGCAGTCTATGTGATTATGAATTTCGGCGCGTTTTTCGTGACGGCGCTGATTTCAAAAGAAGGGAAGAATGTCAGCCTTTCCGATTTCCGCGGACTTTCGGCCCGTTCGCCGCTTCTGGCGCTGACGCTCATGCTCAGCCTTTTTTCTCTCGCCGGGGTTCCGCCGCTCGCCGGGTTTACCGGAAAATGGTTTATTTTCGCCGCGGCAGTGGCAAGCGGATACAAGTGGCTGGCGCTCATCGCGATTTTGAACAGCGTGATTTCACTTTATTATTATCTTCTGATTATTAAAGAAGCCTACACTTCGCCCGACAAGGGAGTAGAAGTGAAACATCTGGTTCTCAGTCCCGTCTCGCGCATTTTCTGCCTGGTGTTAATCGTGTTACTGGCCGTCGGCGGATTTTTCCCGGGCATTCTCATGCCGCTGGCGGAAAAAAGCGTAGCGCTCTTTTTCGGGGTGTAGTGTTTGTAGCAGCGAATTTATTCGCTGTTTTTAAGCGACTGAAGTCGCTACTACAAGCCGTTCTACGAACAAAACTAAACTATGACTACTTTCGAACAAATCGGCATTCTTGCCGGAGCCGCGCTTCCGTTATTCAACATCCCGCTCATCATGAAATTGCTGACCCGGAAATCGTCCAAGGACTATAGTATGGTCTGGGTGATTGGATGCTGGGCCTGCGCTATTCTGATGTTTCCCGCCGCTATTATGGGGGATGACATCGCGTTTAAGGTGTTCTGCACCGTCAACGTAGTTCTTTTTTCCATCGTCACATTTCTCGTGATAAAATACAGGAACGGAATGTAAAGTGGGAAATGCAAAATGAAAAATTAATGAAGCGCGAGGCGCTTACAATAATTTTTAATTTTGAATTGTAATTTTTAACTTTTCATTTTTCATTTTAAATTCGGAGTAAACATGGCACAAAAAACTAAATCAGCAAAATCAAGTGTTCGCACAGAAAAAGATACGCTCGGCACGAAACAAGTTCCCCAGGACGCGCTTTACGGAATTCAAACTTTCCGCGCCGTAGAAAACTTTCCGATCAGCGGACTTCGCGCCCACAAGCATTTCGTCTGGGCCACCGTGGTCGTCAAAAAAGCCGCCGCGCTCGTGAATATGCAGGTCGGCAAACTTCCCAAAGATATGGGAAACGCTATCGTAAAAGCCTGCGACGAAATCCTGGACGGCAAGCACCGCGAAAATTTTGTGGTCGACGTCTATCAGGCCGGAGCCGGTACGTCGCACAACATGAATGCCAATGAAGTGATCTCGAACCGCGCCGCTGAAATCCTCGGACTGGCGAAAGGCGAATACACCAAAATTCATCCGAACGATCACGTGAACATGGGCCAGTCGACGAACGATATTTTCCCGACAGCCATGCGCCTGGCGATTTTGCGTCAGCTGGAGGATTTTTATCCGCCGCTTGCGGAACTTGAAAAAGCATTCCTGAAAAAAGGCGAAGAGTTTAAGCATATTCTGAAATCCGGACGCACGCATTTGCAGGATGCCGTGCCCGTGACGCTCGGCCAGGAATTCAACGCTTACGGACTCGCGATGAGAAAAGCGCATGAGCGCATCAAGCAGGCGGGCGACGCGCTTAAAGTGCTCGGTATTGGAGGCAGTGCGGTCGGCACGGGTCTTAATGCCGCTCCCGGCTACCGCGAAGGCATGATCCGCGAACTTTCGAAAATCACCGGCTGGAATCTTTCCGGCGCAAAAAGCCTTTTTGAATCGATGGAAAGCTCGGCGGATTTCACCTATATTTCATCCGCCATTAAAAATCTGGCAGTGGAACTCATCCGTATCGCCAATGATTTGCGCCTGATGAGCTCGGGACCGCGAACAGGTTTTAACGAAATTATTCTGCCGCCGGTTCAGCCCGGATCCAGCATTATGCCGGGAAAGGTGAATCCCGTGATGGCGGAAATGCTCGATATGGTGGGCTTTCAGGTGCTCGGTAATGACCACGCCGTGACGATGGCCGCGCAGGCGGGACAGCTGGAACTCAACGTAATGATGCCGCTCATGATTCACAATATTCTCGGTTCGCTTGAAATCCTAAAAAACGCGGTTGCTTCGTTCGACAAGCGCTGTATTTCCGGAATTAAGGCCAATATGGAAGTATGCGAAGAATTCATGTACAAAAGTCTAGGCATGGCTACGGTGCTCAATCCGTTTATCGGATATGCCAAGGCCGCAGAAGTGAATAAAGAGGCTTACCGGACGGGAAAATCCGTAAAACAAATTATTCTCGAGAAAAAAATTATGTCGGAGAAGGACCTCGACAAGATTCTTACCGCGAAATATTTGACAGGGGTGGAATAGATGAGAGTTCTTTTTTTGCTGTTAATTCTCACAGTTGCCGTTTCCGGCTGCGGGAAGAAAAAAGAAAAGACCGACATTATCGCCGATCTTGAAACAAAGCCGGTTGTTACGGAAGTTGCGCCTTCGTCTAAAGCTCCGGAACCCGAGCCTCAAATTATTGACAACAGCCAGGCGCCGAAACCGGAAAGCATTCCGGAAGTACAAGAGGGACAGTCCCCTGCGGGGACAGTCCCTACTGACACGACTGACGCGCAATCTCAGGGGCTGTCCCCGCAGGGAACTGTCCCTTCTACGCCTTCTCAAGGCTATGAAATGACGGCCACGAAAGTGGATCCGAATGCGCCGCCGCCCGCAGCTCCGCAGGCCCCGGCGCCTTATCCGCCTTACCAGGGATACCAGACTCAGCCGCCTCCGCAGCCGGGAGCTTATCAAAATCCTTACGGCGCGCCGCCGCCGAGCCCATACGGCTACGGCTATCCGCCTCCGCCGCCGAAAAAATATGTTCCGCCCGGGCCGATTGAGTCTGCGGGCGAATTCATCGGGCATCTCGTGAATCCGTTCAAACGGAAAGAAGACGAAAGTAAGAAGGAATATAAAGGAATTTAAAGTTCAAAAAGAAAAATGAAAAATTACAATGTAAAATTGAAAATTTTGGATTTTGAATCGTAATTTTTCATTTTACACTTTTCATTTTGCATTTGAGAAATCCTGGGAGACCCTGAATGTTCGAGATCATCGTTGCGATTTGTGTAATATTGACAGCACTTCAGCACTGGTTCATTCTGAATTTTTTCATCGTCACCGAACGTCATCTCCGGGCTAAACATAAACCGTTTACGCCCAAAGCGTCCGTCATTATTCCTTGCCGCGGCATTGATCCGCATTTTGACGCCAGCATCAAATCCATTTTGAACCAGGATTATCCCGATTATGAAGTGGTGTTTGCTGTTGCCGAAGAAGAAGATCCCGCGTATGAGCGCCTCAAAAGTTTGATCGCGCTTCACGCGAGTGTTCCCGCGCAAATCGTGATTGCGGGACGTCCGACCATCAGCACCGGCAAGCTCAATAATCTTGTGGCCGGGGTGGGACGCGTTCGTCCCGACTCCGAAGTATTGGTGTTCATGGATTCCGACACCTGTCCTCAGCCGAAATGGCTCGAACACTTGATCACTCCGATTCAATACGATCATGTCGGCATCACCACCGGCATTCCGGTTTATGTGCCGCAGAAGCGGACGTTCTGGTCGCTTGTGAAATCCATGTGGATGGCCGGACTCGGCGCGTTTGTCACGGTGAAGCGTTTCCGCGGATGCTACGGCGGGGCCATGGCCGTGCGTAAAAAACATTTCGACCAGTTCAACGTGCGTGAAATCTGGAAAACCGCGCTCACCGATGATCTCACGCTCGCCATCGCGCTCAAGCCCACGGGAACCATCAATTATTTCGTGCCCGAGAACATGGTTCCGATTTACGAGGGAACAAATCTGATCGACTTCATCAAGTGGGCGAACCGTCAGTCGCTTTTGTCGCGGGTTTATTTCAAGAAACAATGGGCATTGGTAGCTTCGATGTTCGCTTCACGCATGGTATTCATGATCGCCGCGCCGATTGTATTCCTCGGCGCTCTTTTTTCGGGAACGCTCGAGCTCGTTCACTGGATTTTCCTGTGTCCGGTGTACATGGCGGTCATCAACGGATTTCTGCTTCAAAAAGCCACGAACGATGCCATGAAACATGAAGTGGCCGGCATCAACAAAATCACGCGCTGGTATCCGCTCCTCGCGCCCAGCACCCAGATCCTTGCCATCGTGAATTTCGTCATTCCGCTTTTCGCGCGCAAAATGACCTGGCGGGGAATTACCTACAAATTCACTTCATCGACGGAAGTGATTGTAGAAAAGCACTAGTCTCAAAAAAAGGGCCAGGTTACTCAACTAGCTGGGCTCCTTTTTTTGCCCCTTGTAACCACTATGATATCATGATACCATTATACCGAGGTGATCGGAATGAGTAAAAAGAAAGCAACTAATATTCATCTTGAAGCTGAGGTTCTGAAACAACTCAAAATCAAAGCGGCTGAAGAAAACACCAGCATCTCCGGCTTAATTCGGGAAGCGGTCAGTGAGGTCTATGGTATTTCAGCCGGATCGAAGGCTCAAAAACAGGATTTTAAAAAAGACCCGTTTTTTAAATTGATTGGTTTATGTTCCAGCGGAATAAAAGATGGTTCTGTGGAACATGATAGGGATATTTACGGAATCCGGAAACGATGAAGCTTTTTATTGATTCAGGCGGATTTATTGCAGCCTTTGATCAATCAGATCAATATCATAAAGTTGCGCGTAATTACGTGGAGCATTTGAGCGGGAAAGAAGAGTTAATTACCTCCAATTATGTGATTGATGAGGTGTTGACTTGGCTGCGTATCCGGATTGATCATAGAACCGCTTTGAAATTCGCGGAGTATGTTTTTGGAAGCAGGATATTACATATCGTTTATATAGACAAAGACATGGAATCGCAGGCTCTGAAAGTGTTCAAAAAATATTCTGACAAAAAATTTAGTTTTACGGATGCGAGTTCTATTGCATTGCTTGAGCAATTGAGGGTGAAGTACGTACTTGGTTTTGACCGCGAATTTAAAAAATTGGGATATGAACTTTTGCCCGAAAATTAAATCCCTTCCCAAATTCCTCTTTTTTCCCGCTTCGCCACTTTTTCGTAGCGCCGGAAACGGGCGTATTCCTTGCAGGGATATTTTTTTGACGTATAGGCGTATCCGCGGTAGAGAAGATCTTCCTGGATCGGCCCGGTTTGAGGCGGGTTGGTCTCTAAGGTGACATAGGCGAGCAGGCGTCCCAATTCATCATTCAGCTTTTTGTCGTAAGAGAGCTTCACGGTTTTTCCGTTCACCTGGCTCATCATAAATTCCACGGCCCTGCGCCGCACTTCGATTTTCCGCGTCGGCTCCACGCCGAGCAGCCGGATCACATGCCCGCTTTCCAGCTTAATCAGATTCGTCGCGAGAATGTCCTTCACTTTCCCGGTTTCCGGGGGAAGCGGTTTCGGCGGACGGCTGGCGACGTCATAAAACTTCGGCGGGGCGGGTTCGGCATAAATGGGAAAATTAATACCTGTAACATTTAAAACCAAAAATAGAATTATTAACTTTTTATTCATGCAATAGAGAAAGCTATCGTTTGCTGCGGAATTTATCAAAAAGTTCGCTGACAGGAATTCCTTTAGCGCCTGTTTTTATAGCTTTTCTTCCTTCAATGACATTATATAAAGCCTCAGGATTTCGAAGGTCTTCAAGGAGTTCCAAATACTCGACATAAACAAGAGGCATAGGGACATTATTATTCATACCTTTAACCATATATCGGACTCGCTAAGCTTTCAAGCTTCTTTTTCTCGGCCTTTGCCTAAAGAATTCCGCTATGTTACCCTTATGGTAGGCAGTTCAAAGAGGGCCTTCAGAACATGGTTATTACAGACTTTAAAAAAGTTATAGCCTCTGTTACGACAATCCTGTTTATCTCGACTTCAATTCAATTTACCTCAGATCTTTATGCCCAGCCAGTGCCGGCTATGTCCGTGCCCGCGCTGGACATCACAAAAATTACCGTCAATGGCAGTGTGGCCTCGCTGGAAGAAAGGCACCAGGGAACTGAAGGCCCTGGGGGCCGCATTGTCATTGCGGTTCAAGACGCGCACGGCATTTTCGACGCGCAAATGAACATCCGCCGGGTGATCGAGGAGCTCCAGAATCAGCACAACTTTGACGTGGTGGGGCTCGAGGGCGGAACCGGAAAAACCGACTATACGCTCTACCGCGCTTTTCCGGATGAAAAAATCAAGGAAGAGCAGGCGATGCGTTATCTGAAGCGCGCCGAGCTTTCGGGCGGCGAGGCGGCGGCCATTCTAAATCCCAAGCCCGGAATTTTTTACGGGATCGAGGACAAAGAGCTTTATTACGAGAACCGGAACTCATTCCTCAAAGCGCTCGAAGCCAAAGACGCGAACCTTCACGCGATCAATCTGGCCGAAAAGAAGCTCGACAAAATCCGCTCCGATATTTTCCCCGAAGACCTCAAAAATTTCCACATGGCCGCGCAGCAATTCACCCGCGGGCGGGTCAATTTGCTGGAATTCGCGCAAATACTCAAGGCAGAAAGCGGAGTAGCGGCAGATACTTCAAAATACCCGAATATAGTCCGTCTCTTTGAAGCGATTGCCAGAGCCCGTCAGGCCGGCAAAAAAGCCGCCGCAGAAAAAGAAGTAGAGGCCCTCACCGCCAAAATCGAGGGCCGCGTGCTGTTTGAAGAAATCAACGCGATGACGGAGTTCGTAGTAGCGACTTTAGTCGCTAAAGAAGCAGCGGATAAATCCGCTACTACTAACCTTATTGCTCAATATGACGAATTGAATATTTTACGTAATCTCGTCTCCCTCGAGATGACCCGTAAGGAATACGATAAGTTTTTAACTCAGGACTCCCGCCACTCAAGCGCCGGCGGGCAGGCAGCACTCAGGACTCCCGCCACTCAAGCGCCGGCGGGCAGGCAGCACTCGAACCTCCACCTCGAACCCGCCCTCGCGTTCTACCGCGACGCCGTGAGGCGCGACGAAGCGCTTTACAAAAACCTCATCGCCGCGATGAAAAAGGAAAATCGTAAACAGGCCGTTGTCGTCGCCGGAGGGTTCCATACCGGAGGACTCACCGAGCTCATGCGCCGCGACGGAATTTCCTACATCGTCTTCACGCCGCGCATCCATGAAATGGAAAAAGAGAATCCCTATTTCGCCGCCATTAAACGGAATTCCATCCAGGTCATCTTAAGATCGATGGGCCTGAATCCCCGGCGCGTGGATTTCGAGAAAAACTACACGCTCGAAGAGCTGATGCAGGTCGCGAAAATATCGGAGGATCCGTCCCGGGCAATTTCAGAAGCCGAACGCGCCTGGCGCGAAGCCGTGATCCGCATCTACAAAGACCGGAGCCCTGTCAGCGACCCCTCGCGGCTCATCGCGCTCATCGCCGACATCGTGAGGGAGGCAAGAATGCGCTCGCTTCCCGAAGCGCGTGTCAACCGCATGCTCGACGAAATGAAAGAAGCCTTCACCCGCACGCTCAGCGATGAAGCCCGAGACCGCGTGAACCGGTTCATTGATGCGCTAAAAGAAGAGTTGTCATCCCGGACAGCACTGACTGCGGAGCAGGCAGGCGTAATCCGGGATCCAGTGTCTTCAGCTTTGGAAAAAGCCGGAGGGGTGAGGGTGTCGCCCCTGCGCGCCGCCCCGCTTCCTCAATACGAAACCGCGCTCCGGGACATCGCCCGCGGTACTCTCGCCCCTCCCGAGCTCGCGCGCGAGCCGGTGATTCGCGAAACCGCACAATTCGTTCAGACAATCGGGAAGCAGTCCGTCGATCTTCCGCCCGCTGAAACCGCAGCCGTTTCAAAAGGAGTCACAAAATATATAGAAGATACCGCCAGACCCAAATTGCCCGTGCATTACACCACGTCCCAAATCGCCGCGGCCGTCCTCGAGGAAATTGATCAGGCGCGGCCGGCACTTGCCAAGCCGGTCAAGGCCGCTTCGTTGGGTGAATTCATGACAAAACTTGGAGCCGGGCGGGAAGAACTGGTCATGCAGAACGTCGAAATCGGAGGGAAGTCCGACCCGTTTCAGGCGGGAACAACGGTTTTCTTTTTTGAGCGGACGATTGCCGGCACATTTCTCAGGAGATATGCCGATTACGGGCGCCGTCAAGTCGACCTTGCTTTTCAGCATATAGTCGGAAACGACTGGACGGGCGCCGGCCGCACGGGCAGTATTTCCGTAATCGATGATTCGAGATTGTCCCGCATTCATTTCTTCGTCCGGGCGGACGATCAGGGCAATGTCTATCTTCATGACGCGGGCTCCAAAAACGGAACATTGATTTCCGATCCAAGTAAATTGCGGAAAATGGACGCGAAAATAGATATAACTGAAAAAATCGCCGCGGCGGAAAAGGCACTGGACGCATATCTGGCTTCGCTCAGTCCTGAAGTGGTCCGGAGATTGAACGTGCCCGTTGGAGATGGCATGTTTAATCCCGTGGATGCTCAGTACCTTTTTAAAATGCACCAAATCTTAGAGCAATTTGGATGGGGTAAGGATTTTAAAATGGATTTGATTCAGCCCGCGATCGGACGCGCGATTGATCGCATCAGTCCCGTTGAAGTGGAACCTCCGGTTTCGCCTGTTCAACCCGAAGCCAGCGGATTGGATCCTGAGTTTAAGGAAATGGCTGCGCAGTCGCTGAAGGAGATTTTCCCGGTGAGTTCGCTCAAAGAGCTTCTCGAGCGCTTGAAAAAAGACGAGATTCCCGGGGAACCGGTTCTCCAGGCCGTCATTCAGTATTTGTATGACTTCGGGCTGGATTATAGAATTGAGCCCTCCGCGTTCGGAAGGGAGGCCGATGACATCATCACCCGCGCCATTGAGCTTGCCGAAGAAAAATCGAGCGTGATCAGCCAGAGCCGCGACCCCTTGATTGCTCCGGGACTGATGAAAATGGAAGAAGAGGAGAGCCGTGCTCAGCTTCCGGTTTCGGGAGCGGTGGAGATTGAAGATAAAGGCGATCACGTCATTATCAAGGGCGGCTTAAACAATCTGATGCTCGGCTACGGCGAAGAGCTGGAGCTCAAATTTCCGGGCACCGCTTTCGCTAAAAACATTTACGAGGGAAAACAGGGCGGACGGGAAATCATTTCTCTGTACCCTGCCTTGCCCGTCAATAAAAAGTATCTGGACCCTTTAAAGGAAAAGGCGCGAGCGCTCAATCGGCCCGGAGTCAGCGAAATGGAGCGCATCGAGAAGGTATTTTTGATGGTGGACGGCGCATTGGGAAAAGTGATCAAGCGGTATGACCCGGCCGCAAAGACAAGCGTCACGGACCAGCACCGGGCCGAGATCGTGCTCGACAAAGTCAGGTGGCTTGCCGCGCGGCACCGGGACCGGGAAGTGGGGCTGGGGCTTTTCATTGAGGAGGAGGCCGGCGTGTGCCGGCACCGGGCCATTCTGTTTCAAGTGCTAGCCGGGGAAGCGGGCCTCACCGCCTCGGCGGTGCGCGGGACGGTGCCCGAAGGCCGTCACGCGTGGAATGAGGTTCTGACGAAGGACGGAAAAAAGATGTTCGTCGATGTGTTTTATCGGCCGAGCATCAAGCAAAGTTACGAGCAGGAAGTGGCCGGGCGCGGTTTCGCGGAATCGGTTCTGCATTTCTCCATTGTCAATTTTCCGGATCAGATCGGGGGCGATGATTTCGAGTACGCTTTTGAACGCATTCCCGGCAGCGACAATTACATGATCGTGATCCGTCCGAGGGGGAACCGGTTTATGGGCACAATCTGGGGAAGAGAAGCCGAATTCCAGCTGCGGATCAGAAAAAGCAAGATCGACTCCGCTCAATTGAAGGAAATTCTGGGCCGCAAATTTGTCCTGCAGGGAAACGATCTGGTCCTGATGGCCGCGGAAGACGCTGCCGCGCCGGCCCTTAAAGACAGCTCTGTGATTCAGTCCGAAAGCGTGCGCCATGAGGCGCCGAAGCAGATCCAATTCGGCGGCCAGAGGTTTAGAGGGAACGTCACTTTCAGGATCGGAAACGGGAGTTTCGAAATCCGCGAGGGAACAGACGGAAAATATTACTTCTACTCGGTTGCCGCGGGCGAAAAGCTCATTCCGCTCGCCCTGCCCGAAGGCCAGGACCAGCGGGTTTATAGGATCGGCCGCAGTCCTGCGAACGACATTCAGATTCCGGATTTTTCCGTGTCCCGCAACCACGCCCGCATTATTGTCGGCAAAGACCGCATCGAGGTCGTTAACGATGCCGGAAAAAATCTGTCGGTCGAGAAAGGGCTTCCGCTGCTGCCTTTCAAACGGGGCTCAAGTCCGGCAGAAGTTCCGATGCAGGACTTGATAGAAAAGGCGGTCGGGAAAATAGAGAAGGAATCGGGGCGGAAGTTTAATGAACAAATGAAAGATTTTCACCGGAACGGATTCAATGAAGCCATTGACACCGCTTTCCGCTGGGCGGTTGATGACGATATGGATATCGCATCGCTTGAGCAGGGCTTGTTTGCAGTGAAGCAAAAAGATTCGGAACAAGGGGCGAAACTTTTTGAAGAGCGGCAGTTCGGGTTTGAGAATCTGCACGGGGACAAACCCTACCGGCTCGCGATCGAAATTAAAAGATATATCAGCGAGAAATGGCCCGGCGCAGAATCGATGGCGGGCTTACTTCTTCCTGATTTGCCGGCAGAGGCCGGCAAATCAGCCGCCGGCGCCTCGCTTGGCGCGGCTGAAGACATGATTTACGTCCACCGCTCTGAACTCGCCGCCTACGGCCTGCGCGGCCTCGAAGGCCGCCTGGAGCGCGGACTTGACCCGGCCGGCATGCTCGCCGTTAAGGAAACGCGCTCGCTCGTGGAAAATTACGCCCGCGAGCTCGGTGTGCCCATGGCGGATCTGGATGCCCTGACGCAAGAGCTGCATGTGGGAGCCGTGTGGCAGTACGCGGACCCGCTCTCGAAGGCGGAAGCCCCCGCGGCCCGGATCTGGCTTTATCTGGCCAGCCTGACGGCGGATGCGGGTGAAAAAGGATTTTCTCCGGACGAATATCTTGCCGATTTCGAGCGCGTAAAAACCGGCCTCGCCCGGCCGGCGGATGAAATCATTCCCGAAGCCCTCCGATTCGCCTCGCGAGCAAGCGAACATTTCACGGTAGAGGACGGAGTTCCCTTTTCAACCGAGGACGCTTTTATTTTTATGGCGATGGCCGGGCACAAATCCGGAGTGACGCAAGCCGGTGAACTTTATTTTGTAGGCGCCGACCGGGTTCCGTTTGAAGAAGTCGCGCAAGCGAAAGGACTTTCAAGAACGGAGCGCGAAGACCGCGGCCGCAAGGCCGTGTTCTATCAACGAGACGGCAAAGACGTCATCAAAGTGCTTTATCCGGGGTTTGGGATTGTGTTCGGCAACAAACCCCTGGCGATGGAACTCGCGCGCCGGGTGGCGGAAGGCGCATCATTGGGTGAAACGGTCCCCACCCAAGACCAAATCAGCGCCATCTCCCGCATGCTCGAGGAGCACGGCATCACGCTTGACGAATTCCGGCAATACCTGGACCAGGTGTTTTTCAAATCCGTCCCGGACGAGGGGGAATATCTCGGCATCTGGAAAATGGAAGCGATTGAGCGGTCGCTCACTAAGGCCGAGATCAGGCTGGAAGCTCCTGGTCCGGAGCTGAAAGAATATCTGCTGGATGAACTTGAGAAACTGCGGGAGGTGGAGGAAATCGTGTCCGCCAGTGATTCGGCCGCCGGCGCCTCGCTCGGCCGCGCTGAGGGTGAGCCAGGAGCGGACGAAAAAGGTTTATGCGTGACCGGGGATACAATTTTGCCTGTCATCCGGGCGAAAGCCGGGATCCAGGGTCTTTTCCAACGACACTGGATTCCGGGTCAAGCCCGGAATGACAAAATAACGTTG
>Ga0187892_10005252_pt1 | contig 20572 bp, 20 predicted proteins | sample MA1701073metaG_FD_139345 | JGI IMG/M metagenome (GOLD analysis project Ga0187892, IMG submission 139345) | Bio-ooze microbial communities from a basaltic lava cave in the Kipuka Kanohina Cave System on the Island of Hawaii, USA - MA170107-3 metaG ... | reverse complement strand
TGTACGCGAGCGGCGAGACCGCGTCGGAGCCGTAGGCCTCCGCGCTCCACACGGAGTCGAAGCCGAGCGACTCGGCGCGCTGCACGAGCTCCACGTTCAAGGACATGCCCGCGCCGGAGTAGCCGAGGTTGAGACCGAGTCGCATGCGCCTTCTCCTATTCCGCCGGCGGCAGCGCCACGAGCGGCAGCTCGACCCGGAACACCGTACCGCCCTCGGGCGGGCAGTCCACCGTGAGCCGCCCGCCGTGCCGCTCGACGATGCCGTGCGAGATCGAGAGCCCGAGCCCCGTGCCCTGCCCGACCGGCTTGGTGGTGAAGAAGGGCTCGAAGATGCGCTCGCGCACGTCCTCCGGGATGCCCGGCCCGTCGTCGGCGAAGTCGAGGCAGACGCCGCCGGGCGTGGTGCGCGTCCGCACGCTCACGGTGCCGCCGCTGCCGAGCGCGTCGCACGCGTTCATCACCAGGTTCATGAACACCTGGTTGAGCTGCGCCGGGTAGCAACGCACCGAGGGCAGCTCGCCCAGGTCCGCGGCGATGCGGATGCCGTCCTTGAAGCGCGGCTCCATCAGCCCGAGCGTGCGGCGCAGCTCCTCGTTGAGGTCGGCGTCCGCGAGCTCGGCCTGGTCCATGCGCGAGAAGGTGCGCAGATCCTGCACGATCTTCTTCACGCGCTCGGTGCCCTCGCGGCTGCGCAGCAGCAGCTTCCCGATCGCGTCGCGCGGCCGCTCCACGTCGCCACCCTCGAGCTGCGCCTCGACCAGACGCTGGATGAAGCCGGCGAGGAGCTGCAGGTTCGCGTGCACGAAGCCGATCGGGTTGTTCAGCTCGTGCGCCACGCCGGCCACGAGCTGGCCGAGCGAGCGCATCTTCTCGCTCTGCATCAGCTGCGCCTGCGTGTCGCGCAGCTCGCGTGTGCGCTCGTCCACGCGGGCCTCGAGCGTCTCGTTCAGCTTCGCGATCTCGTCGAAGGCCTGCGCGTTCTCGATCGCGATCGCGCTCTGGTTGGCGAGCGTGCGGAGGAGCTGGCGGTCGTCGGGCCCGATGCGCTCGCCCGAGAGCTTCGGGCCCACGGCGATCACGCCGAGCAGGTCCACGCCGAACAGGATCGGGACGAGCAGGCGCACGTCGAGGGAGTCGTAGACGTCCCAGCACACCTCGCGCGTGTCGGGATCGGTGGTGTCGTCGAAGTCGGCGCGCGTCAGCTCCTGGCGGCGCATCCACAGGTGCTTCGCGATGGTGTGGTCGAGCGCGAGCGCGAACTTCTTCGACTCCTCGTCCCACGTGCCGCGCCACGCGGCGGGCCGGAACGCGCGCGCCTCTTCGTCGAGGAGCAGCACCATGGCGCGCTCGACGCCCATCGAGCCCGTCAGCGCGAGCACCAGACGCTCGCCGATCTCGGAGAGCGACAGCATCGAGACCATCGCCTCGGAGATGCTGCGCACCGCCTCGCGGTAGCCGGCGCGGTCGCGGTCGAAGAGCCGGTCCACCAGGCTCTGGAGGCGATTGCGCAGCGGGTTGAACGCGAGGATCGCGAAGAACAGGAACACCACCGAGAACCAGGGCGAGCTCGCGTTCACGTTCCAGCGCGCGAACAGGGCGTCCGCGGACACGATCAAGAACGCGAACAGGCCCGTGATCGCGAGCGTGGCGGCGCCGTATGCGGCGGAGGAGCGGGCGAGGCCGCGCGCGTCGAAGAGCTGACCGCGCAGGATCCCCCAGGCCATGCCGACGGGGAAGGCGATGAACCACACCAGGCCGAGCGCGATCGGCAGCCCGATGGGCAGGAAGACCTGCGCGAGGAGCAGCATCAGCACCGGCAGCAGGCTGAGCCCCACGGCGACCAGCACGATGTCCGCGCTCACCGACTGCGGCGAGCCGCGCATGCGGATGCGCTCGCGCACCAGGATGCCGATCGCGATCAGCGAGCAGACCAGCGCGATCGCGAAGCTCGTGGCCTGGAGGCCGGGCACGCGCAGCGACGTGAACCGCTCGACCAGCACCAGCAGCGCCACGAGAGCGGCGACCGCGTACGGCACGAGACGCAGGCGGCGGTGGCGCGCGATCCAGGGCGGCTCGCTCGGGAACACCGTGAAGAGGTGGAGCGCGGTGGCGCCGATCAGGGGCAGGTTCATCAGCAGCCGCTCGTAGCCGGCGGGAGCGTCGTAGGTGAGCACGGCGCTGAACAAGCCCGTCGCCATGCAGCACGAGAACAGCAGGAACGCCCAGGACTCTGCGCGGTCGGGCTTGAGGCGCCAGACCAGCGCGCCCACGAACAGGAAGGCGAGCCCCACCACGGAGACGGCCGCGAAGGTCGGCACGAGGAACTGCTCGTAGAAGCTGCGCCGCGCGACGGGCAGCAGGGCGACCTGGCGCACGCTGCCGCCGCGCCCCTCGATCGTGTACCGCAGCGGCTGGTCCGCGCTCATCCGCTGCCAGCCGCGCTGCCGGTACCACTCGCGGATCGGGATGTCGTCCACCGCCACCACGCGGTTGCCGCGCTCGATGCCGGCGGCGCGGCCTTCCTTCGTCACCGCGCTCACCAGGACGAGGCCGCCGAGGTGGCTGGTGCGGATCGGCGTCTCGAGCGCGTGGGGGACCGCCACCTGCCCCCAGATCGCGAGGAACAGCGCCGAGAGCGCCCACAGGATCGCCGCGAGCGCGGTGCTGCGGCGCAGGCGCTGGGTGGCGAGCGGGCTCACGACCGGGTCTCGAGATCGGGCGGCGGCTCGAGCGGCAGCCGGATCGTGAAGCGCGCGCCCTCGCCCGGCCGCGAATCGACCTCCATCTGCCCGCCGTGGCGCAGCACGATGCCGTGCGAGAGCGACAGGCCGAGGCCCGTGCCCTTGCCCACCGCCTTCGTGGTGAAGAAGGGCTCGAAGATCCGCGTGAGCACCTCGGGCGGCATGCCCGGGCCGTCGTCCTCGAAGCGCAGCACGACGCCGGGCGCCTCCGCGCGCGTGCGGATGACGATCGTGCCATGGCCGTCGAGCGCGTCGCACGCGTTCATCAGCAGATTGAGGAACACCTGGTTGAGCTGGCCCGCGAAGCAGCGCACCTGCGGCAGCTCTCCGTAGTCGCGGATCAGCTCGATGCCCTTGAGACGCGGCTCGATCAGCGCGAGCGTGCGGTCGATCTCGTCGTTCAGCGCGACCTGCTGGAGCTCGGCCTGGTCGGTGCGCGAGAAGGTCCGCAAGTCCTGCACGATGCGCTTGACGCGCTCGGTGCCCTCGCGGCTGCGCGTGAGCAGCTTGGTGATCGCCTCCTGCGTCTTGCGACGCTTCTCCGGGTCGAGGTCGGGCTGGAGCAGCCGCGTCACGTACTCGTCGAGGAGCTGCAGGTTCGCGTGGACGAAGCCGATCGGGTTGTTCAGCTCGTGCGCCACGCCCGCCACGAGCTGGCCGAGCGAGCGCATCTTCTCGCTCTGCACGAGCTGCGCCTGCGTGTCGCGCAGCTCGTGCGTGCGCTCCTCCACGCGCGCCTCGAGCGTCTTGTTGAGCTGGGCGATCTCGTCGAAGGCGCGGGCGTTCTCGATCGCGATGGCGCTCTGGTTGGCCAGCGTGCCCAGGAGCTGGCGCTCGTCCGGGCCCAGCCGCTCGCCGGAGAGCTTGCGGCCCACCGCGATCACGCCCAGCAGGTCCACGCCGAACAGCACGGGCTCGAGCATCTCCACGTCGAGCGTGTCGAAGACGTCGCGGCAGGCCTCGCGCACCTCGGGATCGGGCTCTTCGTCGAAGTCCTCGCGCGCGAGCTCCTTGCGCCGCATCCAGAGCGCGCGGGCGATCGGGTGATCGGGCGAGAGCGAGAAGTGCGTGCTCTCCTCGTCCCAGTCGCCGCGCGCCGCCTCGGCCGACAGCCGGCCCGACTCCTCGTCCATCAGCAGCACCATGGAGCGCTCGACGCCCATGGTGTCGCTCACGGCGACGAGAATGCGGTCCACGATCTCGCGCGCGGAGAGCATCGAGACCATCGCCTCGGAGATCTCGCGGACCGCGCGGCGGTAGCCCGCGCGGTCGCGGTCGAAGAAGCGGTCCACGAGCCCCTGCACGCGCACGCGCAGCGGATTGAAGAAGACGATCGCGAGGAACAGGAACGCCACCGAGAACACCGGCGAGGTGGCGTCCACGTCGAAGCGGCTCACCACCGCGTCGGCGAACGTGATGATCAGCGCGAACAGGCCGGTGATGCCGAGCGTGACGGCGCCGTACGCGGCGGAGCTCTTCGCCGCGAGCCGTACGTCGAACAGCTCGCGGCGCAGGATCCCGAAGGCCACCGCGATCGGGAAGACGAAGAAGCCGAGCAGCGAGATCGACCAGGGGAAGGTCGTGCCGTAGAAGTAGTGCCAGAGCAGCAGCCCGACGACGGGGACATAGCTCGCGAAGCCGCCCGCGAGCATCACGTCCGCGCGCGCGCCGCTCGGGTGGCCGCGGTTCAGCACCCGCTCGCGCGTGAGCAGCCCCACGCACAGCAGCGCGAGGCCCGAGGAGTAGAACGCGAGTGCCGGGTCCACCCACGCGCCGGCGGAGCCGAGCTGCGGCGCGACCAGCGAGGCGCCGGCGAGCAGAGCGGCGCCCAGGTAGGCGGCCAGGCGCAGCTCGGGCCAGCGCACGGCCCACGGTGGCTCGATGGGATAGGTAGTGAAGAGATGGAAGGCCGTCGCGCCGATCCACGGGATGGTCAGCCCGATCATGGTGGGCACGGGCGGGACCGCGGGGCCGACCAGCACGAGCAGCGCCGCGGTCGTCGAGCAGAACAGCAGGAGCACCCAGCTCTCGCGCCGATCGCGCTTGAGCCGCCAGACCCAGAGCCCGATGCCGAGGTAGACGAGCCCGACCGCGAGCACGCCGTAGCTGACGAGCGATTCGAGCGGGAAGGAGCGCGCGGCCGGCGCGAGGGGCAGGAGCGACACCTCGAGCTCGCGCCCGCCGGGCTTCCGCACGCGGTAGACGTTCGGCGTGCCCTCGCTGAGGCGCGGGCCGCTGCTCCTCAGCCACAGCGAGGCAGGCACGCCATCGACGGCCAGCAGCCGGTCGCGCGGGGCGAGCCCCGCCGCCGCCGCCTCCGGCGTCAGGTCGTGGATGACGTGGCGGCCCGCCGCGCTCGAGAGCGAGAACGGCGGTCCGGGCACGACCGAGGACTCGAGCCGGGCGCGAACGCCGGCCAGCACGGCCAGCAACGCCCACAGGATGGCAGCGGCCGCGGTCGCCTGCCGAAAGCGGATCGTCGCCTTCGGGGTCAATCCGTCCTCCGGGGCGTCGGCGGATGGTACGAGCGCGCCCCGGGCGGGTCGAGGGGGCCTACGGGGTCTGGGCGGCCCGTTCGGTCTGGAGGCGCCGCGCCTCCTGCTGGATCCGCATCATCTCCACGGTCGGATCCCGGTGCACGGGATAGCCGATGCCGCGCCCGTTCAGGGGCTCGCCCCCGCCGCCCGCGCCCGCCAGCTCCGCGATGCGTGCCATTGCGGCCGCGCGGCCTGCGTCGGCCATCTGCATCGCGACGGCGGGATTCGCCCCGCAGCTCGGCGCTCCGCTCCGCCGCTCGGCCACCGGCGTCTGCTTCGCGTCGTACGCGAAGAGCTGCTTCGCCGGCGGCACCAGATCGGACTCGGCCCGCGCCGCGCGTACCCCGGGCAACGACACCGCCGCCAGCACGCCCACCGCGAGCACTCTCGAGGCGAATCGAACACGCAGACCCATGGCGGCCTCCCACCTGTACCCCTCTCTCATCGACCGCGCGCGCTCCGGCCTTGAGGCCGAGGAAGCGAGTCCCTGCGAGCGTCTTGCACGCGACCTGCACATCGGAGCAACGCGGAGGGCCGGGCGCGCGCCGGAGCGGAAGTAAAGCGCAGCAGGCAGCGCTGCCTGACGGCCTCGTTCCGATCCAACCGAGCCGGTCGATGGTGTCCGGTCCCGTGCGAGCCATGGAGCGCAGGCGCGCGCCCGGCCCGACCCTCCTCGAGTGCCGCGACCGTGCTAGGCCGGCGTGTACCGGATCAGCACCCGCTCCCCGCTCGCGAAGCCGGAGCGCATGCGGTCCTCCCAGCTCCCGATCTCCTTCGGATACTTGCCCCGGTACGTCGTCATCAGCCGATCGAGCAGCGCGGCGTCCTGGCTCCGCGCAGCGCTCGCCTCGAAGGACGGGGCCTCGCGGTACGCGTCGCCGCTGCCGAGCACCCGGCCGACGCGACCGTGGTCGCCGACCCAGATGCGCGCGCGCGCGAATCCGCGCTCGAGCGCGCGCGCCTTCCAGCTCGTCCTCGCGGTGATCAGCACGACGCTGCCGTCGAGCCAGCCGTACCAGACCTCGCCGTGGCAGCGGCTCTCGCCGCCGTCGCCCTTGAGCGGCGAGACGTAGACGAAGCCGCTGCGCTCGAGCAGGCCGGTGACTTCCGGAGCGAGCGCCGCGCGCGAGCGCGCAGGCCACGCCAGCGCCACGATCGCCCCGGCGCCGAGCTGGATCAGCTCGCGCCGCGTGAGCCCCTCGTGAGCCGAGCGAGGCTCGAGCTCCCGGCTCACTGCTCGACCGAACGCCGAGGCCATCGTCGTGACTCCGTTCGCCTTCGGCTCACTGCGCGCGCCGCTTCGCGGCGCTTGCACTCAGATGCCCGACCCATCCTTCTCTTCGCCGACATGCAGTCCGCACTCCCGCGTATCCGCGTTCTCCCACCACCAGCGGCCCGAGCGCGGATCGTCGCCCGGCTGCACCGCGCGCGTGCAGGGCTGGCAGCCGACGCTGGGGAAGCCCTCCGCGTGCAGGCGATTCACCGGGACGTTGTGGTCGCGGACGTAGCGCATGACGTCGTCGTGCGACCAATCCGCGATCGGGTTGATCTTCACGAGCTGGTCGCCGCCCTCGAGCTCGAGCTTCTTGACCTCGGCGCGCGTCACGCCCTGCTCGCGGCGCAGTCCGGTGACGTGCGCGTCGAGCTCGGCCAGGTAGCGGCGGTTGGGCTCGACCTTGCGGAGGCGGCAGCAGAACTGGCGCTTCTCGAGCGACTCGTAGAACAGGTTCATGCCGTGCTCGCGCACCATCGCCTGCACGGCGGCGGCCTCCGGGAAGACCACCTCCACGTCCTTGCCGTAGCGGTCGCGGACGCGGTCGATGAGGTCGTAGGTCGCCTGGTGCAGACGCCCCGTGTCGAGCACGTAGACGCGCGAGGCCGGCTCGATGCGGTGCATCATGTCGAGCAGCACGAGCCCCTCGGCATTGCCGAACGAGCAGGAGAGCGCGAGACGCGGATGGAAATTCCTGATCGACCAGATCAGGATCTCCTCCGCGGGAAGCCCTTCCAGCCGGCCGGCCCGGATGTCTTCAAGAACGTTGGAACTGATGGACTTTCCGTCCCGCCGCAGCGGGAGAGGGGCGGTGGCCGACATCGCCTTTCGACCCTTCTAGCGGGCGCTGCCGTGGGGCAGACCCGAAATTCGTAGCAGACGGATCGAGAATGAGCGCACGCGCTAGCCCGCCGCGCCGGGGAGCTGACGCTGGAACTGCGCGAGGTCGAAGTAGTCGCGCCAGGCCGTGATCTTCCCGCCGCGCAGCTCGAAGCTGCCCATCACGGGGAGCTCGACCCAGCGCCCGCCGATCTGGAAGCGGTCGGTGCGCTCGGTGAGCACGACGCCCGCCGCGTTCTCCGCGATCTGGTGCAGCACCCACTCGACCTCCGTCGCCATGCTCGAGAAGCCCTTGAGCATCACGCGCGTGGCCTCGCGGCCCCGCGCCGGCTCGATCGGCATGTTGTGGTAGACGCAGTCCTCGGCGAAGAACGACATGATCTCGTCGAGGTCGTTGCGCCTCCAGGCCGCGATGAAGCTCCGCACGGTCTCCAGGTTCGAGCTCATGACGACTCCTCGGTCCCCCACCGGCGCGAGAGTCTAGTCGAGCGCGCCAGGGCGGACGCTAGGATGCGCGACGCGGCGGAGAAGCCTTGGAACTGGCCCATGTCCTCCACCTCCTCGGGGCCCTGGTGACGCTCGGCATGGGTGGGCTCGGCCTGCTGCGTCCCCGGGTCGCCGCCCGTCTGATCGGGCTCGAGCCGACCGGGCGGCTCGGGCTGTCCGAGCTGCGCGCCACCTACGGCGGGCTCTTCTTCGCCCTCGGCGCCTTCGCGATCGCGACGCGCGACGAGGTCGCCTTCGCCCTGCTGGGCGCCGCCTGGCTGGGGGCCGCGGCGGCGCGCATCGGCGACGCGCTCCTCGTCCCCGGCGCGGACCGCGCGCTCTGGCGCGCCGCGCTCTTCGAGGGAGGCGTGGCGACCCTGCTGCTCGCCCGGGTCTAGCCTTCCCGCCAGGGCCGTACGCCTTCCCGCCCCACGCGCTCGGCGAGCTCGGCGACGCGCAGGCCGAGGCGTGGGTGCACCGCGTCGGGGGCCAGCTCGGCCAGCGGCGCCAGCACGAAGGCGCGCTCGTGGAGGCGGGGGTGCGGGAGCACGAGCTCGGGCTCGTCGAGGCAGGCGTCCCCGAACAGCAGCAGGTCGAGGTCGAGCGTGCGCGGCGCGTTGCGCTCGGCGGTGCGGCGGCGTCCCGCTTCGCGCTCGAGCGCGTGCAGGCGCGCGAGCAACGCGTGCGCGTCGAGCGTCGTGTCGAGCGCCGCGACGGCGTTCAGGTACGGGCCCTGCGGCGGCCCGACCGGCTCCGTCTCGTAGAGCGTGGAGGTCGCGACCAGCCTCACGCCCGGTGTCTCACGGAGGCCCGCGAACGCGCGACGCAGGATCGCCGCGCGATCGCCGAGGTTCGAGCCGAGCGCGACGTAGGCGCGTGTCACGAGGGTGCAGTATGGGCCAACGGGCCGAGTCCCTAGAATCCTCCGCCGTGCCCGAGACCCTGCCCCCCAGCCTGGTGACGGCCGTGCCCGGACCGCGCTCGCGCGCGCTCGCGGCGCGGCTCGCCGCCGTCGAGAGCCGCAACGTCACCGCCCTCGCCCCCGAGCCGCCCATCTTCTGGGAGCGCGCGGCCGGAGCGAACGTCTGGGACGCCGACGGCAATCGCTACGTCGACCTCGGCGCCGGGTTCGGCGTCGCAAACGTCGGCCACGGGCACCCGCGCGTGCTCGCGGAGCTGGCGAGCCAGGAGCGCGCGCTGCTCCACGCCATGGGCGACGTGCATCCGGCCGCGGCCAAGCTGGCGCTGCTCGAAGCGCTCGCGGCGCGCTTTCCCGGCGGCGGCCCCGCGCGCGCCGTGCTCGGTTCGTCGGGCTCGGACGCGGTCGAAGTGGCGCTCAAGACCGCGCTCCTCGCGAGCGGGCGCGCCGGCGTGGTGGCGTTCGAGGGCGCGTACCACGGCGTGACCCTCGGCGCGCTCGACACGACCTGGCGGACCGACTTCCGCGAGCCCTTCGCCGGGCGTCTCGCGGGGCGCACCGCCTTCGCGCGCTTCGGCGACGCCGGCGACGTCGCGCGCGCGGCGCGCGCGTGCGCGGCGGAGGTGGGCGCGGTGATCGTCGAGCCCGTGCAGGGGCGCGGCGGCGAGCGGGTTCCGCCGCCGGGCTTCCTGCGCGCGCTGCGCGAGCGCTGCGACGCCGAAGGCTGGCTGCTGATCGCCGACGAGGTCTACACGGGCTGCGCGCGCACCGGTCGCTTCTTCGCCTGCGAGCACGAAGGCGTCGTGCCCGACCTGCTCTGCGTCGGCAAGGGCCTCGGCGGCGGCATGCCGATCTCCGCCTGCCTCGGCCGCGCGGAGGTGATGGACGCCTGGCCCGTCTCGCGCGGCGAGGCGCTCCACACGCAGACGTTCCTCGGCCATCCGCCGGGCTGCGCCGCCGCGCTGGCGGCGCTCGCGGTGATCGACGAGGAAAAGCTCGCCGAGCGCGCGGCCGAGCTCGGCGCGGTGGCGCTCGCCTTCCTGCGCGACGCCACGCGCGGGAACGCCCGCGTGGTCGAGTGCCGCGGGCTCGGCCTGCTCCTCGGCGTCGAGTGCGACGGTCCGGCGACCGCGTTCGCCGCCTGCGCCGCGGCCCTCCGCCGCGGCGTGATCGTGATTCCCTCCGGCGACGACGGCCGGGTGCTCGCGGTGACGCCGCCGCTCGTGATCGGCCGCGACGCGCTGCTGTCGGCGCTCGCGACGCTCGTCGGGTGCATCGCGTGACGGAGCGCGCCGCGATCGAGCGCGAGCTGCTGGCCTGGATGCAGGGCGAGCCCGAGCGCCGCGACGACGCGCGCTTCGAGCGCCTCGCGCTCGCGCTCTTCGCGTTCCAGTTCGAGGCGAATGCGCCCTATGGCCGCTTCTGCGCGGCGCGCGGCGCGACGCCGGCGAGCGTCCGCTCCTGGCGCGACATCCCCGCGGTGCCGACGGGCGCCTTCAAGGAGCTGCCGCTGCGCTGCTTCCCCGCCGAGCGGCGGGTGCACGTGTTCCGCACCAGCGGCACCTCGCTGGCCAGGCGCGGCGAGCTCGAGCTCGACACGCTGGCGCTCTACGAAGCGTCGCTCGTGCCGAGCTTCGAGAGCGGCGTGCTGCCCGACCTCGGCGCGGGCGAGCGCCTGCCGATGCTGGTGCTCGCCCCGTCGCCGGCCGAAGCCCCCGACTCGTCGCTGTCCCACATGTTCGGCGTGATGCTGGAGCGCCGCGGCGCCGCGCCGAGCGGCTGCTTCGTGCGCGAGGGCCGGCTCGAGCTCGAGCCGCTGCTCGCCGGGCTCGCGGACGCGGCGCGCGCGGAGAAGCTCCTGCTCTGCGGCACGGCCTTCGCGTTCGTGCACCTGCTCGAGGCGCTCGAGGCGCGCGGTCAGCGCCTCTCGCTGCCGGCGGGCGCGCGCCTGATGGAGACGGGCGGCTTCAAGGGCAAGGCGCGCGCGCTGCCGCGCGAGCGCCTGCACGCATGGCTCCAGGAGCGGCTCGGCGTGCCGGAGGCGCGCTGCGTCAACCAGTACGGGATGACGGAGCTCGCGAGCCAATTCTACGACTCGGTGCTGCGCGAGCCGCGCGCCCCGCGGCGCAAGCTCGCGCCCGCCTGGACACGCGTGCTGATCGTCGATCCCGAGACCGGCAAGGAGGTGCGCGAGGGCGAGGTCGGCGCGGTGCGGATCTTCGACCTGGCCAACACGGGCAGCGTGCTCGCGATCGCGACGGCGGACCTCGGCCGCCGGAGCGGCGACGGCTTCGAGGTGCTCGGACGCGAGGAAGGCGCCGAGGCCCGGGGCTGCTCGATCGCGGCGGACGAGCTGCTCGGTGGCTGAGCGCAGCAGCCCCGCGGAGGTTCGCGACGCCCTCGCGCGCCTCGTCGCCGCGGGGCCGGCGCTGCGCAGCCGCCCGCGCCACGAGCGGGTCCGCGCGCTCGGACGGGCGCTCGAACGCCTGCGCGCCGCGGGCTCGGCCGAGCGGCGCCGCCTCGAGCGCGAGCTGCCGGACGCGACCGGATTCTCGGCGGCCACCGTGCGCGAGGGCCTCGCGCGCGCGCTCGAGCCCTTCTCCGCGGCGGCGCTCGACGCGCTGGTCGAGCGCGAGCTCGAGACGCTCGGCAAGCGGCGCGTCGCGGGCGGGTTCGAGGCGACCGCCGTGCTGCTCGGCGGCGGCGTGCCGACGCCGGCCCTCCCCGCGCTCGCGGGCCCCCTCGTGCTGGGCTCGCCCGTGCTCGCGCGCCCTTCCTCGCACGACCCGGTGACGGCGCGCGTCTTCGCCGCCGCGCTCGCGGCGGAGGACCCGGCGCTGGCCGCGTGCCTCGAGCTGGTCTCGTTCCCGAGCGACGACGCCGCGGCGCTCGGCGAGCTGCTCGCCGCGCCATGCGTGGTCGCGTTCGGCTCGGACGAAACCATGGCGGCGGTGGCCGCGCGGCTCGCCCCCGCGCAGCGCTTCGTGCGTCACGGCCACCGGCTCTCGGTGGCCGTGCTCGGCGAAGGCGCGCTCGAAGGCCCGGCGCTCGCCGACGCGGCGGCCGCGCTCGCGCTCGACGTCGCGCTCTGGGACCAGCAGGGCTGCCTCTCGCCCGTCGCGCTCTACGTGCTCGGCGTCGCGCGCGTGCCGGATGCGCTGCTGGCGACGCTCGACGCCGCCTTCGCCGACGCGGGCGCGCGCTGGCCGCGCGGGCGCGCCCTGCCCGAGGCGGCCGCGCGGCTCGCCGTCGAGCGCGACACCGCCGAGCTGCGCGCGGTCGCGGGCGCGGACGTCCGCGTCGCCGCGCGCCGCCACTTCACGCTCGTGGCGGAGCCCGACGCCCCGTTCCGCGGCTCGCCGCTCGGGCGCTTCCTGCGCGTCCACCCGGCCGCGGACCCGGAGGCCCTGCTCGCCGCGCTCGCCCCGCTCGGGCCGCACCTCGCCGCGGTCGGGGTCGCCGGCCTCGGCGCGCATGCGGCTCGCCTTGCGCCGGAGCTGGCCGCGCTCGGTGCCGCCCGCGTCTGTCCGCTCGGGGCGCTCCAGGCTCCGCCGCTCGACTGGTGCCACGACCAGGTGGGCGTGCTGCTGCCCCTGGCCCGGCTGAGCGACCTGGAAGAGTAGGAGCTGGCCGCGGGCTCCCCCGCGGGTAAAATACTGGACTAGTTCCGTCCGCTATTTACGGGACCGATTCGGTCCCGTACGTTGCGGATCTTCCGGTGAGGAGACCCGGGCATGCTGCGCATCAGCAAGCTCACCGACTACGGCATCGTCCTGCTCGCGCGCTTCGCGAAGGAGCCTGTGGGCACCACCCTGACGGCCCGCGAGATGTCCGAGAGCACCGCGCTGCCGCACCCCGTCGTGAGCAAGATGCTGAAGACGCTGGCCGGGGCGGAGCTGCTCCAGTCGCACCGTGGCGCGAAGGGCGGCTACAGCCTCGCCCGCGACCCCGAGCGCGTCACCGTGGCCGACATCCTCGAGGCCCTCGAGGGGCCGCTCGCGCTGATGGAGTGCAGCGCGGGGCCGGGACACTGCGAGCAGGAGTCGAGCTGCGGTGTGCGCGAGCCGTGGCAGCGCATCAACCGGAGCGTGCAGGCGGCGCTCGAGGCGATGACGCTGGCGGAGCTGGCGGGGCCGCGCGCGGGAGGGCTGCTCGGCATCGCCACGCGCGCTGCCACGCCCTTGGCGAGGAGCTGAGCGCGATGTCCGAAGCGAGCGACCTCGAGAAGCTCACCGGCCGCGAGTACGAGTACGGCTTCGTCACCGACATCGAGCAGGAGTACATCCCGAAGGGTCTCTCCGAAGACACCGTGCGGCTGATCTCCGCGAAGAAGGCCGAGCCGGCCTGGCTGCTCGACTGGCGCCTCAAGGCGTACCGCCGCTTCGTGCAGCTCCTGGCGGAGGAGAAGGAGCCGACCTGGGCGCAGGTCCGCTACCCGCGCATCGACTACCAGGGCATGTACTACTACGCCGCGCCGAAGCAGAACGTGAAGCTCGAGAGCCTCGACCAGGTGGACCCGGAGCTGCTCAAGACCTACGACCGGCTCGGCATCCCGCTGCTCGAGCAGAAGCGGCTCGCGGGCGTGGCGGTGGACGCGGTGTTCGACAGCGTCTCCGTCGCCACCACCTACAAGGCCGAGCTGGAAAAGCAGGGCATCGTGTTCTGCTCCTTCTCCGAGGCCGTGCACAAGCACCCCGAGCTCGTGCGCCAGTACCTCGGCTCGGTGGTGCCCTACTCCGACAACTTCTTCGCCGCGCTGAACTCGGCCGTGTTCAGCGATGGCTCGTTCGCCTACATCCCGAAGGGTGTGCGCTGCCCGATGGAGCTCTCGACGTACTTCCGGATCAACGCGCAGGAGACGGGGCAGTTCGAGCGCACCCTCATCGTGGCCGACGAGGGCGCGAGCGTCTCCTATCTCGAGGGCTGCACCGCGCCGCGGCGCGACGAGAACCAGCTCCACGCGGCCGTGGTCGAGCTGGTGGCGCTCGACGACGCCACGATCAAGTACTCGACGGTGCAGAACTGGTACCCGGGCGACAAGGAAGGCCGCGGCGGCATCTACAACTTCGTGACCAAGCGCGGCGCCTGCCGCGGGCGGCGCTCGAAGATCTCGTGGACGCAGGTCGAGACCGGCTCCGCGATCACCTGGAAGTACCCGAGCTGCATCCTCCAGGGCGACGACTCGGTGGGCGAGTTCTACTCGGTGGCGCTGACCAACAACCATCAGCAGGCCGACACCGGCACCAAGATGATCCACATCGGGAAGAACACCCGCAGCACGATCGTCTCGAAGGGGATCGCCGCCGGGCACGGCCAGCAGGCCTACCGCGGCCTCGTGCGCATCGGGCCGAAGGCGCACGGCGCGCGCAATCACTCGCAGTGCGACTCGCTGCTGCTCGGCGACAAGTGCGGCGCGCACACCTTCCCGTACCTCGAGGTGAAGAACGCCTCGTCCACCGTCGAGCACGAGGCCACCACTTCCCGCATCGGCGAGGACCAGCTCTTCTACTGCCGCCAGCGCGGCCTGTCCGAGGAGGACGCGGTCTCGATGATCGTGAACGGCTTCTGCAAGGACGTGCTGCGCGAGCTGCCGATGGAGTTCGCGGTCGAGGCGCAGAAGCTGCTCGGGCTGTCGCTCGAAGGGAGCGTGGGATGAACGAGGCGGTGCTCGAGATCGAGGGGCTCGAGGCCTCCGCGGGCGGCAAGCCGATCCTGCGCGGGATCGACCTCGTGCTCCGCGCCGGCGAAGTGCACGCGATCATGGGGCCGAACGGCTCGGGCAAGAGCACGCTGGCGGGCGCGCTCGCCGGCCGGCCCGGCGTCGAGATCACGAACGGCAAGGTGCGCTATCGCGGCGAAGACCTGCTCGCGCTCGCGCCCGAGGAGCGCGCGCGTCGCGGCGTGTTCCTGGCCTTCCAGTATCCGGTCGAGATCCCGGGCGTCTCGAACAACTACTTCCTCAAGTCGGCCGTGAACGCGGTCCGCCAGCACCGAGGCGAGGAGCCGCTCGACGCGATGGAGTTCCTCACGGTCGTGCGCGAGAAGGCCGCGCTCGTGGAGATGCCGAAGGACCTGCTCGCGCGCTCCGTGAACGAGGGCTTCTCGGGCGGCGAGAAGAAGCGCAACGAGATCCTCCAGATGCTCCTGCTCGAGCCCACGCTCGCGGTGCTCGACGAGACGGACTCCGGCCTCGACATCGACGCGCTCCGCATCGTGGCGAGCGGCGTGAACGCGCTGCGCAGCGCCGAGCGAGCGATGCTGGTCATCACCCACTACCAGCGCCTGCTCGACCACATCGTGCCCGACCGCGTGCACGTGCTGGCCGAGGGCCGGATCGTGCACAGCGGCGGCAAGGAGCTCGCGCTCGAGCTCGAGGAGCGCGGCTACGCGTGGCTCGAGCGGGAGCCCGTGTCGGCCGAGGCGCGCGCGCGATGAGCGACCACTCCGCCGCCGCCGAGCGCTGGCGCCGGCTCGCGGCCGAGGCGGCCGAGAGCCTCGGCGCGGCCGAGGCGCCGGCCGTGGCGGCGCTGCGCCGCGCGGGCCTCGAGGCCTTCGCCGCGCAGGGGCTCCCCACCACCCGCCTCGAGGAGTGGCGCTACACGAGCCTCGCCGAGCTCGCCGCGCACGACTGGGGCCTGCCCGGCGCGGCCGCGCCCGAGGTGACCCGCGACCTGGTCGAGACGCTCGCGAGCCCGGTCTTCGCGTGCGGCCTGCTGGTGTTCGCGAACGGGCGCTTCGTGCCGGGCCTCTCGACGCTGCGCGCGCCCGACGTCGAGGTGGTCACGCTCGCAGCGGCGCGCCGCGCGAACGACGCCCGCGCCCTCCAGCGCCTCGGCTCGCTGGTGGACGCGAAGCTCCATCCTTTCGCGGCGCTCGCTACGGCGCTGCTCGACGACGGCGTCGTGATCCGGCTGACGGCCGGCGCACGCCTCGAGCAGCCGCTCCACCTCGTCTTCCTGTCGGAGGGCGGCGACGCGCCCACGGCCTCGCACCCGCGCGTGCGCATCGAGGCCGGGCGCGGCAGCCAGGCCGTCGTGGTGCAGGACCACGTCTCGCTCGGCGCCGCCCCCAGCTTCACCAACGCCGTGACCGAGCTCCAGCTCGAGCCGGGCGCCCGCCTCGAGCACGTGCTGCTCCAGCGCGAGGGCCCCGCGGCTTTCCACGTCTCGAACACCGCCGCCCAGCTCGAGCGCGACGCCCGCCTCGCCACGCACGTCGTCTCGCTCGGCGGCCGCCTCGTGCGCAACGACCTCGTGGTGACCCTCGCGGGCGAGGGCGCGGAGGCGATGCTCCACGGCCTGTTCCTCTGCACCGGCGAGCGGCTCGTCGACAACCACACCTTCGTGGATCACGCCCTGCCGCGCGGCACCAGCCGCCAGCTCTACAAGGGCGTGCTGGCCGGCCGCTCGCGTGGCGTCTTCCGCGGGCGCGTGCTGGTGAGGCCCGACGCCCAGCACACCGACGCCCGCCAGTCGAATCCGAACCTGCTGCTCTCCGACGGCGCGGAGATCGACGGCAAGCCGCAGCTCGAGATCCACGCAGACGACGTGAAGTGCAGCCACGGCTCGGCGATCGGCCGCGTGGACGAGAACGCGCTGTTCTACCTGCGCACGCGCGGCATCGACGAGCCGGCGGCGCGCGCGCTGCTGGTGCGCGGCTTCGCGGCCGAGGTGCTCGCGGCGCTGCCCGAGCCGGCGCTGGCCGAAGCGCTCGGCGACGCGTTCGCCGCGCTGCTGGACGCGCCGTGACGAGCGCGGCGCGCCAGAGCCAGGCGCCCGCGCTGGACGTGGCGGGCGTGCGCAGGGAGTTCCCGATCCTCGCGCGCGACCAGCGCGGCAAGCGGCTCGTGTATCTCGACAGCGCCGCCACGGCGCAGAAGCCGCGAGCGGTCATCGACGCCGTCGCGCGCTTCTACGAGGAGAGCTACGCGAGCGTCCACCGCGGCGTGTACGAGCTCTCGGCCACCTCCACGCGCCTCTACGAGGGCGCCCGCGAGAAGCTGCGCGACTTCCTCGGCGCTCGCGACGCGCGCGAGATCGTCTTCGTGCGCAACGCCACCGAGGCCGTCAACCTGGTGGCGTGGAGCTGGGGGCGCCAGCACGTCGGCGCCGGCGACGAGATCATCGTCACCGCGATGGAGCACCACGCCAACATCGTGCCGTGGCAGATGCTGTGCGAGGAGCGGGGCGCGCGCCTGCGCGTGCTCCCGGTCCGAGACGACGGCGAGCTCGAGCTCGCGGCGCTCCCGGCGCTCTTCTCGGAGCGCACGCGCCTCGTGGCGGTGGCGCACGTGTCGAACGTGCTCGGCACGATCAACCCGGTGCGCGAGATCGTCGCGCTGGCCCACGCGCGCGGCGTGCCCGTGCTCGTGGACGGCGCGCAGGCCGCGCCGCGGATCCCGGTGGACGTGCGCGAGCTGGGCTGCGACTTCTACGCGGTCTCCGGGCACAAGCTCTACGGGCCGAGCGGGATCGGCGCGCTCTACGCGCGGGCCGAGCTGCTCGAGACGATGCCGCCCTGGCAGGGCGGCGGCTCGATGATCGAGTCGGTGAGCTTCGACAAGACCACGTACGCGGGCGTGCCGACGCGCTTCGAGGCGGGCAGCCCGAATGCCGAGGGCGCCGTCGGGCTCGGCGCCGCGCTCGACTGGCTCGGTGCGCTCGGCATGGAGCGCGTGGCGAGGCACGAGAGCGAGCTGCTGGCCTACGGCACGGCGCTGCTCGACGCGATCCCCGGCGTACGGATCTACGGGCGGGCGCGCGAGAAGACCGGCGTGCTGGCGTTCACCATCGCGGGCGTCCACGCCCACGACGTCGGCACCGTGCTCGACGGCGAAGGCGTCGCGGTGCGCGCGGGGCACCACTGCGCGCAGCCGCTGATGGAGCGCTACGGCGTCGCGGCGATGGCGCGCGCCTCGCTCGGTGTCTACAACGACCGCGACGACCTCGACCGCCTGGCGCAGGCCGTGCGCAAGACGGTCGAGCTGTTCGGATAGGCACGAAGGAACGCGCATGGGCGATCTCCGCGAGCTCTATCAGACGACCATCCTCGATCACAACAAGCAGCCGCGGAACTTCCGCGTGCCCGAGGGCGCCAACCGCGAGGCCGCCGGGCACAACCCGCTGTGCGGAGACCGCGTCACCGTGCACGTGCGGCTCGAGGACGGCGTGGTGGAGGACGTCGGCTTCCAGGGCAACGGCTGCGCGATCTCGACGGCCTCCGCGTCGCTGATGACGCAGGCGGTGAAGGGACGCTCCACGGCCGAGGTGCAGAAGCTCTACGACGCCTTCCACGAGCTCGTCACGAGCGACCCGCAGCGCGAGCCCGACGTCTCCGCCGTCGGCAAGCTCGCAGTGCTGGGGGGCGTGCGCGAGTACCCGGTGCGCGTGAAGTGCGCGACCCTCGCCTGGCACACGCTGCGGGCCGCGCTCGCCGGCGGCGCCGAAACCGTGAAGACCGAGTAGCGATCATGCAGAGCGAACAACTGAAGAGCGCCCTCGTGGACGTGCTGAAGACCGTCTACGACCCGGAGATCCCCGTGGACATCTGGGAGCTCGGGCTGATCTACGACCTCGACGTGGACGACGCCGGTGGGGTGAAGATCCGCATGACGCTGACTTCGCCGATGTGCCCGGTGGCGGAGACGCTCCCGCCCGAGGTCGAGGCCAAGGCGCGCGCGGTCGAGGGCGTCTCCGACGTGAAGCTCGACCTGGTCTGGGACCCGCCCTGGAGCCCGAGCATGATGTCGGAGGCGGCGCGGCTCGACCTGAACATGGAGTGACCGTGCCCCTCGACGGCGTCCGCGAAGTGAAGGTGATCCGCTTCGCGGCCGGGAGCGCCGAGCCCGCGCACGATCGCGTCGCGCACGAGGAGCCGCTCGAGATCCAGCTCGCCGGCGCGTCGCTCGCCGTCGTGATGCGCACGCCGGGGCACGACCTCGAGCTCGTCACCGGCTTCCTGCTGACGGAGCGCGCGGTCGCTTCGCTCGCGGAGGTCGAGTCGGTGCGCCATTGCTCGGAGGCGACCGACCCCGCCGCCGAAGACAACGTCGTGCGCGTCACGCTGCGGCCCGGCAGCAAGCCCGACCTCGAGCGGCTGCGGCGCAACCTGTTCGCCAGCTCGTCGTGCGGCGTCTGCGGGAAGGCGACGCTCGAGAACGCGCTGGCGTCCGCGGCGCCCCTCGACGACGACACGCGCGTCCCGGCCTCGCTCCTGCCCGCCTTGCCGGAGCGCCTGCGCGCGGCGCAGCACGTCTTCGCCGAGACGGGCGGCCTCCACGCCGCCGGCCTGTTCGACGCCGAGGGCCGGCTGCTCGTGGCGCGCGAGGACGTCGGGCGGCACAACGCGGTGGACAAGGTGATCGGCTGGGCTGCGCGCACCGGGCGCGTGCCGCTCGCGGGCCACGTGCTCGTGGTATCGGGCCGCGCGTCCTTCGAGATCGTGCAGAAGGCGCTCGCCGCGCGCGTGCCGATCGTGGCGGCCGTCTCCGCGCCGTCCTCGCTCGCCGTCTCGCTCGCGGAGGCCGGCGGCATCGCGCTGGTCGGCTTCCTGCGGGGGCGGGGCTTCAACGTGTACGGCGCCTGCGAGCGGATCCTCCCCGCCCTCGCGTGAGGCGGCAACTCGTGCGCAGCTCGAGCCGCGGAGCGTTCAAGTAATCCGGGGGGGCCACCGATGAGGCGGGGGCCGTACCCCCCGATGACCACCCCCCACCTCCTCGCCTCGATCGCCCTCGTGTGCCTGCTCGGCGCCGGCGCGTCCGCCACGCCGATCACGCCGAACACGGATCTCTCCGGCACCGTCCACAACGGCGAGAGCCATGCGGGCGTGAACGGCAGCGACTCGAACCTGTCGTTCGCGAGCTTCGTCGGCACCACGCTGAGCAGCAACGCGAGCCCGTCCACGTTCCTGAACACGATCTTCTTCGGCGCGAACTTCACCAACGCGACCCTGCGCAACGGCAACTACACCGGCGCCAACTTCACGAACGCCATCTTGTTCGGCGCCCAGATGCGGGACGCCAACTACACGAACGCCGTCTTCGACGGCGCCACGGTCGACGGCCAGGTGCGCGGCGCGAACTTCGCGGGCGCCTCCTTCCTCGGCACCGACCTGTCGGGCGCCACCAACTGGAACCTTGCGAGCTGGGCGGGCGCGTTCTTCGACGCTTCCACCGTGTTCGCGACTGGCATGAATCCCCTTGCCATGGGCATGGTCTTCGTCGGCGAGCCCCACGCGGCCGCGCTGCTCGGCGTCGGCCTGCTCGGCCTCGGCGTGTTCGGGAGCCGGCGCCGCTCCTAGCCGGGCTCGACGCCGGGTAGAATGCGGCCATGTCCGACGACGAGGCCGCCGGCGGGATCGCGTCGATCGTCCAGACCGGCCTGCACGCCGTCCGGGCGGGCGTCTCGCGCGCGCTGCCCGCGCTCCGGCTCGTCAACCAGGAGCGCGGCTTCGACTGCCCGGGCTGCGCGTGGCCGGAGAGCGGAGACCGCGGCGCGATCGAGTTCTGCGAGAACGGCGCGAAGGCCGTGGCGCACGAGGCCACCACCCGCACGCTCGACCGCGAGTTCTGGCTGTCGTGGCCGGTCTCGAAGCTGCGCGAGCAGCCGCACCGCTGGCTCGAGGCGCAGGGCCGGCTCGCCGAGCCGCTCTGGCTGCGCGCGGGTGCCGACCGCTTCGAGCCCGTCTCCTGGAGCGCCGCGGTCGCGCGCGCGGGCGAGGCGCTCCGCCCGCTCGCCCCGCCTGACGCGGGCGTCTTCTACACCTCCGGGCGCACCTG
>Ga0187892_10005250_pt1 | contig 20576 bp, 16 predicted proteins | sample MA1701073metaG_FD_139345 | JGI IMG/M metagenome (GOLD analysis project Ga0187892, IMG submission 139345) | Bio-ooze microbial communities from a basaltic lava cave in the Kipuka Kanohina Cave System on the Island of Hawaii, USA - MA170107-3 metaG ... | reverse complement strand
TACCTGACCCGGCTCGGGGAGACGCTGTTCGGCGCCGGGCCCGCGGCGCGGGCGCTCCGCGAGGCGGTGGCGCGGTACCGGCGCGAGGTGCCCGTCCCCGAGGCCCTCGTCCGCGTGCTCCCCACGCTGCTCTGGGTCGAGAGCGCGGTGCTCCAGGCGGAGTACCAGGACGAGGCCCGGGGCGGCCGCCCGGGCTACTGCTCGCACGTGGTGGTCGCGGACCGCCGGTGCCTGAACCTCGAGCGCTTCGCCGGCCGGGAGTGGCCCGGATGACGCCCGGGACCGCCGTCGCGCCCGGGACCTCCGCGGCCCGTCCGGAGGCGCCGGCCCCGCCCGCGGACTTCGTCCGGTCGGGCGCGGTCGTGGCCGGCGCACGGTTCCTCTCGATGGCCGCCTCGCTGGTCCGCTCCGCGATGGTGGCCGCAGCCTTCGGCGCCGGAAGGGTCACGGACGCGTTCTTCGTCGCACTGTTCGTGCCCGAGACCATCCAGCTCCGGCTGATGGGGCCGCTGATCGGAGCCTTCGTCCCCGTGCTCGTGCAGCACCTGAGCCTGGGCGACCGGCGCGCGGCCGGCCGCCTGATCGGGACGGCGCTCCTCGGGACGCTGGCGCTCGCGACCGCCGGGGCGGTGGCGGGCTTCCTGGTCCCGGGCCCGCTGGTCGCGGCGATCGCTCCGGGCTTCGAGCCGGAGACGCAAGCGCTCGCCGCCGGCGCGCTCCGGCTGCTCCTGCCGCTCGCGGTGTTCACGACCTCCGCCACCGTTCTGGAGGGGGTGCTGTCGGCGCACCGGAAGTTCGCGGTCTCCGCGCTGGCGCCGGTCTTGGGCAGCGCCGCGACCATCGCGTGCCTGGCCGCCTGCGGCACCGCGTCGGGCGTGCAAGGGCTCGCGCTCGCCTTCCTCCTCGGAGGCGTCGTCGCGTGCGCGATCCAGGTCCCCGCCTTCCTGCGGCTCGGCTTCCGCCCGGAGCGCCCGCTGGGCCTCGGCGACCCGGCGGTGCGGCGGATCCTCTGGCTCATGCTCCCGATCTTCGGGGACCAGGTCGTGGGCCTCGTGGTCCGCTGCGTCGAGAACAACCTGGCCTCCCGGCTGGACGCGGGCTCGATCTCCGCGCTCGGCTATGCGCTCCGCCTCCACGGAGCGCCGGTGGCCGTGTTCGCGCTCGGGCTCGGGATCGTGGCGCTCCCGGCGCTGGCCTCGCACCACGCGCGCGAGGACGGCGGCCGCTTCCGGGAGACGGCGGCCGCGGGACTCCGCTGCCTGACCCTGATCTGCGTCCCGATCGCGGCCTTCTTCCTGCTCGCGAGCCGGGACCTCGTGCGCCTCTTCTACCAGTATGGGAGCTTCGATGCGGCGGCCGTCGAGGACACCGCGCGGGTGCTCCGCTGGCTCACGCCCGGACTCCTCGGCCAGGCGGCCGCGCTCTTCCTCTGCCGGGCCCTCTACGCCCAAGAGCGGCCGGGCGCCATCCTCTGGACCTCGGCGGGCACCGCCGCCTTCAACGTCGCCTGGGACCTGGCGACCGTTCCGTGGCTGGGCGTCAACGCGCTCGCGCTCGGAGCGTCGCTGACCTGGCTCCTCTACGCCGCGTGCCTGCACCGGACGCTCGTCCGCGCCCCGGGGATGGAGGGCGGATGGGGGCTCCGGAGCTTCTTCGCGCGGGTGGGCGTCGCGACCGGAGTGATGGCCGCGGCCGTCGGTCTGGGCGGCGCGCTGCTCCCGTCGGGCGGCGGCGCCGCGTTCCGCTGCGCCGTGCTCGGCGCCGCGGGGCTGGCCGCCTTCCTCCCGGCCTGCGCGGCGCTCGGCGTGCGCGAGGTGACCGGCCTCCTCCGGCGGCTGCGGGGGGAGACCCGATGACGCGCGTCCTCATGGAAGCCCCGCGCGCCGGGACGCTCGAGCCCCGGGCGGACGCGACCTCCGGAGAGCCGTGGTGCCGGAACCTCCTCCACACCTTCGAGGAGCTGCTCGCCCACTTCGAGGAGTGCCGCCCGAAGCTCGGCAAGCCGGGCGGCGCGCGGGCCGCCTGGTGGGACGCCTACTTCACGGCCTGCGCGCTCTCGCAGGTGCTGGACGACTTCACCCACCGGGGATTCCTCGGGGTCGCGGCGAAGCTCGAGACCGCGCTCGCGCGGCCGCACAAGCTCGAGCGGTTCGTGGAGGTCCTGCCGCGGCGGACGGCCGGGCTCGTGCGCTGGCTCGTCGGCGCGGGGTCGCTGCGCGCGGCCGCGCGGATCGTGGACGGGCTGGCCGCGCTCCGGGTCCGCGCGCGCGGCGCGCTCCTCGAGCGGCGCCTCCTCGCCGCCGCGGAGCGGCTCCACGGCACCGTGCTCGAGCTGGCGCTCGGGTGTCTCGGAAGGCCGGGGCCCGGCGCGCCGGACGCGCCGCTCGCGGGATTCCGCCCCGGGACCCGCCTCGCCCGGCGGGCCCTCAAGGTCCCCTCCGGGCTCAAGGACTTCGACTGCCATCCCGAGGACCTCGCCGAGCTGGCCCGCCGCTTCGCCGCGCGGGTCCCGGACCGGGGCGCGCCCGTGACCGTGGTCGGCATCCGGACCTCGGGGAGCTGGCTCGCGGGCCTCCTCGCCGCCGGCCTCCGCCTCGAGGGCTTCGGGGACGTCCAGGTCGCGAGCATCCGCCAGAAGGTCCCGCTGTTCCCGCGGGAGCGCCGCCGCCTCGCGGAGCGGGGCCGGCGCGGCACCGTGGTGCTGATCGACGACCCGCCCGTGACGGGCGGGGCGCAGCGGAAGGTCCTCCGCGCGCTCTCCGGGATCGGCGTCCCGCCCGAGCGGATCGTCGCGCTGATCTTCCAGGACCCGGAGGCGCCGCTCTTCCGGGACGCCGCCCCGGCCCCCAACGACCTCATCGGCCGGGCGGTGCTCCTGCCGAAGTCCGACTGGCGCATCCGGCGCGAGCTGGCCGGGGGCGAGGAGCTGCGCGCGCGAGGCGCGCGTCTCTCGCGCTGCCACGAGAAAGCACGGCTCGTCGCCGAGGGGTCGGTCCGGAAGGGCATCGGATCCGGCTGGTTCGAGCGCCACGCGCGTGAGACGGCCGCCGCGCTCCCGGAGTTCGTGCCCGAGGTGCGCCCGGGCCCCGAAGGAGTGCTCGTCACCGGCTGGGTCGAGGGCCCCACTCTGCTCGAGCGCCCCGAGGCCTGCGATGCCGGCTTCGTCCGCGCGGTCGGGCGCTACGTGGCCGCGCGCGCGCGGCGCCTGGCGATCCGCTCCGGCGTCCCGGGGGACCTCGAGGACCGGGACAGCGGCTGGTTCGTGCTCGCCCAGGCGTTCGCGCAGAGCTACTCGTTCCTCGCGCCGCTCGCCTACACCCCGCTCCGCCGGCGGCTCGCGCGCATCGGAGCGGGGGCGCCGCGGGCGGCGATCGACGGCCGCATGGGGCCGGCGGAGTGGATCGTCCCGGAGGACGGCCGGCCGCCGGTGAAAGTCGATTTCGAGGAGCACGACTTCGACCGGATGGACGTCGCGATCCTCGACCCGGCGCTGGACCTCGCGGCCTTCGCGGTCGAGTGCCGCCTGACGCCAGCGCTCGAGCGCGTGCTGATCGAGGAGTACCTGCGCGCGTTCGACGACCCCGGACTCCGCGACCGGCTCCCCACGTTCCGGCTGATGGCGGGCGTCTCGCGCCTCTCGGAGCTGCGCTACCTGCTGGCGAACGGCGGGAGCATCTCGCTCGGCTTCGACCGCGCGGTCGATCCGAAGGCGGCGGGCGTCGAGCTCGCCGAGGTCGAGCGCCAGCTGGCCGACGCGGCGAACGCCTTCCTCGCGCGCGCGGTCGGAGCGGACGGCCCGCCGGCCGGGCCCGAGCGGCTGTTCGCGATCGACCTGGACGGCGTGCTCGAGGACGGAACGCTCGGGTTCAACGCGACCACGCCCGCGGGGGCGCTCGCGATCCGCACGCTCCGGCGGCACGGCTTCCAGCCGGTGGTGGCCACGGGCCGGAGCCTCGGCGAGGTCGTTGCGCGCTCGGAGGCCTTCGCCCTCCGCGCGGGCGTCGCCGAATACGGCGCGGTGGCCTGGCTGGAGGGGCGGACGATCGACCTCGTCGCCGCGGACGAGCGGGAGCAGCTCGAGCGGCTCCGGCGGCTGCTCGACGCCCGCGGGGACCTCGTGGTGGATCCCGCCTTCCGGCACTCGGTGCGCGTGTTCCGCCTCAGGAAGGGCTCCCGCCGGGCGCCCCCGCTCGAGGAACTCGAGGAGGCGCTGCGCGGAGCGGGGCTCGACCGGCTGCGGATCGTGCCCGGCGACGCCCAGCTCGACGTGGTCGGGAAGGACTGCAACAAGGGGCGCGCGCTCCTGGCGCTCAAGGAAGGGCTCGGGGCGCGCGAGCTGCACGCGGTCGGGGACACGGTCGAGGACGCCGCGATGCTGCGGGTCGCCGACCGGGCCTGGGCGCCGGCCAACGCGCGCACCGCGCTCCGGCGCGCCTTCGCGGCCGGGGGCCTGCACGTGGCCCGGCGCCGGCTCGAGCGCGGGCTCCTCGAGGTGGCGCGGATCGCGGCGCACGGGCGGGACCGGGACTGCGCGGAGTGTCGCGCGTCCGCGCCGCGGGCCGAGGACCGCGAGCTCCTCCGGGCCTTCGGGCTCCGCGACCGGCCGCGGGCCCTTCGGCTCCTCGACCTGGTCGGCCGCGGCGCGCTGGACCACTTCCTGGTGACGCGGTGAGGGCCGGCGCATGAGGATCCTGGTGACCGGAGCCTCGGGCTTCATCGGGGCGAAACTCGTCGAGGTCCTGACCGGGCAGGGGCACGCCGTGCGCGCGCTGATGCGCCCGGGCCGCGAGGGACCGTTCCTGCCCGCGAACGGCGTCGAGCCGTGCCGCGGCGACCTCGGCGACCAGGCCTCGCTGCGCGCGGCCTGCCGCGGGATCGACGCGGTGGTGAACGCCGCGGGGGCGCTTGGGAAGTGGGGGGTCCCGGCCGAGGAGCTCGAGCGCGTCAACGTGCGGGGCGTGACCCACCTCATGGAGGCCGGCCGGGAGGCGGGCGTCTCCCACGTGGTCCACCTGAGCGCGGGAGGCGTGAGCGGGCCGATGCCGCCGGTGCCCGCCGACGAGCGGACGCCGTGCCGGCCGCGCACGCCCTACGAGCGGTCCAAGTGGCGGGGAGAGCAGGCGGCGCTCGAGGCGCACCGGCGCGGGGGGGTCCCGCTCACCATCCTGCGCCCGACCTTCACCTATGGTCCCGGGGACCGGCACAAGCTGCCGCTCTTCCGGGCGGTCCTCCGGCGGCGCCTCGTGCTCATCGGCGACGCGCGGAGCCTGATCCACCCGGTGTTCGTGGACGACGTCGTCTCGGGAATCCTCTGCGCGCTGTCCCGGGAAGGGCGCGGGGAGACGTTCCTGATCGGCGGGCCCCGGGCGGTGACCAAGCGGGAGCTCCTGGAGACGATCGCCGACGCGCTCGGCGCTCCCAAGCGATGGCCGCAACTCAATCGCCATCTGGCCTTTGCGCTGGCCGTGCCCGCCGAGGCGATCGGGCGGGTGCTGCGCCGGGACCCACCGCTGACGCGCGGGCGCGTCTGGATGATGGGGTGGAGCTTCGGCTACCGCATCGACAAGGCTCAACAGGAATTGGGTTATCAGCCGAAAATGGAACTCAGGAGCGGTGTCGATCGTACGGCGGCATGGTATCGGCGGAGAGGTCTGCTTGCTTGAGCTGGCGAAGGAGGCCGGGGTCCGCCCTGCGGGTGCGGCTCCCCGGGAGCGTGAGGCTTTCGGGGTCCTCTATGAACGCTACGCGCTGGGGCGGCTCTTCGGGTCGCTGACCCGGAAGCTCGGGCTCCGGGAGGTCGTCGAGCTCCCCGCCCTGGGGGCCAAGGCGATGCCCTCCCTCTACTCGCACGGGTTCGCGGTCGCGGGCTGTCAGTTGACGCTGGTGAACGGGGTGGAGGCGTCGATGGGGCTCTGGCGGAAGCTGGGCCTCGCGGCGCGGGTCCGGGCCGTGCAGGTCCCCGACCTCCACGCCACGCCGCTCCCCTCCGGGGGGTTCGACCTGGCCTGGAACTTCGCGACGTTCCCGACCGCGGAGGACCCCGACGCGTTGCTGCGTGAGATGGGCCGGCTCTCGCGGCGCTACGTGCTGGCGGTCTCGGTGAACCGCGGCAACGTCGGGTTCCCCGTGCACCGGATGGCGCACCGCCTGAGCGGCGTCCCCTGGACGCACGGCGACATCCGGTTCAACTCGCCCGCGCTGTTCCGGCGCTTTCTGCGCGACCGCGGGTTCGCGGTCACACGGTGGGGGTTCGTGGACTGTCCGCCCTGGCCCGACTCGCTCGGGTTCCGGGACCTCCGGCTCCACCGGCTCAACGTCGATCTGAACGCGATCGATTGGGACTCCGACTACTTCGAGTACGGGCGCGGGCTCGAGCTGCCTCCCTGGATCCGGCTGGCGTGGCTCTGCGAGCGGCTCCCGCTGCCGCGCTTCCTCAAGAGCCCGTACGCGCATCTGTTCTTCGTCCTGGCCGAGAAACGCGAGCCGCGACGGAGCGGCTGATCACCGGGGAAACGCCGTGCGCATCCGACCTGTCCTCGAGATGCTGGCGCGCTGCCTGAACTTCCGGCTGGCCTGGCACGGACTCGCCCGGCCTGGGAGTCCCATCAACCTGACCTACTCGGTCACCAACGCCTGCCACTCGCGCTGCAAGAGCTGCGACATCTACCTGGTCTACCGGAAGGACCCGACGCTCCACCGGTCCGAGCTGACGCTGGAGGAGGTGGAGCGGACCTTCCGCTCCATCGGGCGGATCTTCTTCTTCAACATCAGCGGCGGAGAGCCGTTCCTGCGTCGCGATCTCCCGGACATCGTCGAGCTGGCGCTCCGCCACCTCCGCCCGCGGGTGATCCACATCCCCACCAACGCGATCTCGCCGCGGCTCATCGAGGAGCGGCTCGGGGACATCCTCGCCCGGGTGGAGCGGCTCGCGCCCGGGACCCCGGTGACGGTCAAGCCCTCGCTGGACGGTTACGGGAAGCTGCACGACGAGGTGCGCGGCGTGCCGGGGAACTTCGCGCTGGTCGAGGAGACCCTGGGCGTGTTGCGGACGCTCCAGGCGCGTCATCCCAACCTGAAGATCGGGCTCGGGACCGTGGTCTCGACGCTGAACGTCCACGGGCTCCGCGAGGTCTTCGACTACGTGGAGCGGGTGAAACCGGACACCTACATCAACGAGGTCGCCGAGGAGCGGACCGAGATGTTCAACGTGGGGCGCGGGATCACGCCGGACGCCGACACCTATGAACGGGCCGTCGGGGTCTTCCGGGAGCGGATGCCGCGCTTCATGGCGGGCAAGGCCGGCCTGAGCCGGTTGACGCTCGCTTTCCGGCTCTTCTACTACGACATCGTGGTGCGCATCCTCCGCGAGCGCCGCCAGGTGATCCCCTGCTACGGCGGGATCTCGAACGTGCACGTCAGCCCCTACGGCGACGTGTGGCCCTGCTGCGTGCTCGGCTACGAGAAGTCGCTGGGGAACCTCCGCGACTCCGGCTTCGACTTCTGGTCGATCTGGCGGTCGCAGCGGGCGGCCGAGGTCCGCAACTACATCAAGGACGGCAAGTGCGCCTGTCCGCTCGCGAACCAGTCCTACGCGAACATCCTGCTGCATGTCCGCTCGATGTTCCGCGTGGGGCTCCGCTATTTCTTCCCTGGGACCGCCACCCGCGGCAAGGCCGCGGCAGCTCCCGTGGCGGCGGACGGGCCAAGCACCGCGACCCTCCCGGGCCTGGAGACCGCCGAGGTCCGGGCCCGCGCCGAGGTGCCACTCGAGGTGCGCACCGGCGGCGACCTCCGCGGCGCCGCCGGGCGGCCCGCGGGCCGCCCCGAGACCGCGCTCTCCCGCTCGGTCTGAACGGAGCGGAGGCCCCCGGAGCTCGCTTTCCGCGTACGATGGAACCGCGACCGGAGCGGGACCGCACGGCGGCGGCTCGACGTGCTCGTCCACAACGCGGCGACCAAGACCCTTTTCCCGGAGGCCATCCATGCTCGCGCATTTCGTGCTCTCGCTCGCCCTCGCGGGCGGCGACCTTGTCATCGTGGAGGAGGCGAAGGCCGCCGCGCCGCTCGCGAAGACCGCGCTGGGCCGCGCCTTCCTGGACGCCGTGCCGCGGCTCCCGGCGGGGGAGGCGCGCACGATCTACAAGAAGGACCGACAGTGGCTCCCCGCCGTCGCCTTCGATGCGCTCCCCGAGGCCGAGCGCAGCGCGTTCCAGAAGATGGTCTGGAAAGCGGATGGCTTCTACACGACGAAGTACGGCTCACCGCTCGCCTACCTCCGCGCCGTGGAGCTCGTGGGCGGGCAGGGGTGGAAGTCCTTCGAGAAGCGCCGCGTGCTCGACTTCGGCTACGGCGGGCTCGGGCAGCTCCGGCTGATGGCGCTCGCGGGCGCCGCCGCGGTGGGCGTGGACGTGGACCCGTTCCTCGCGGCGCTCTACGCGTCGCCGGGCGACCAGGGGAAGCTGGGCGAGGGGGACGTGAAGCTCGTGCACGGCTCCTGGCCCAAGGAGGTCGGAGCGGCGGTGGGCGGCGGGTTCGACCTGTTCGTCTCGAAGAACACGCTGAAGCGGGGCTACCTCCATCCCGTACAACTTGTCGAGGAGCGCCAGCGCGTCCGCCTCGGCGTCGAGGACGAGGCGTTCCTGCGCGCGGTGCGCGAGGCGCTCAAGCCGGGCGGGCTGGCGCTGATCTACAACCTCTGCCCTCCGCAAAACCCACCGGACAAGGAGTGGATCCCCTGGGCCGACGGACGCTGCCCGTTCCCGCGAGAGCTCTGGGAGAAGGCCGGCTTCGAGGTCCTCGCCTACGACGTCGACGACGGGCCGGCTGCGCGCGCGATGGGGCGGGCGATCGGCTGGGAGAAGAAGATGGGCGACCTCGAGAAGCAGCTCTTCGCCACCTACACGCTCGCGCGCCGGAAGGAGTAGGGGGTCGGGACCCGCTCGGGTCCCGACTGCTCTTATCGCCTCAGGCCCCGCACCAGCGTGTTGACCAGCACGGCCTCGTCTCACTTGCGGGCCTGCTCGCCCACGCGTGCGACCACCAGCTCCCGCGAGGGGACCACGTAGACGCGCTGTTTGTGCCGCCCGTCCAGCCAGACGACGTCGTCCGCCTCGAACGGCTCGCGGTGGTCCAGTCGCGAGCCGTGGCGAACAGGCAGCAGAAGACCGCGCCGGCGGGCGGCAGGTCGTGCCCGCCGCGTGGATCGAGGAGATGAGCCGCCCCTCGCCGCACGAGCCGGGTCGAGGACCAGCACCAGCGCCTGCGTGTTGATGCTGTTGTAGTCGAAGCGCGTGCCCGGCGGCTCGTGGGCGCGGACGCGGCCGACGATCCACGGCGAGTCGGTGCCGAAGTAGAGGTAGCCCATGTCGGTGAAGGGATCTTCCTCGGCGTAGTCGTTTGCGAGCCCCGAAGCCATCTGGAGGAGGTGGCGGATCGTGATCGCGCTGCGCTCGTCCCCGCTCCACTCGTGAAGGTGACGCGCGGCCGGCTCGTCGAGCGAGCCGAGCGCGCCTTCGGCGAGCGCGATCCCGACGAGGAGCGCGACCGCCGTCTTGGCCATGGACATCGGGTTGGTCCGGGCGTCCGGCCCGTGTCCCGGGGCGTACCGCTCGGCGACGATCGCGCCGCGGTGGAGCACGACGAACGCGGCCGAGCCCTTCTCTTCGGCGTACTGGGCGGCCTGCGCCAGGGCCTCGGGAGCGATCCCGGGAGCGGCGGCCTCGGGGAGCGCGAGCGGCGCTCCGGCCACGCGTTCGAGCGGGCGGTACCAGCCGGAACGGGTGACCTCGTCCTTCGGGTAGGTGGACAAGCGGACCACGTAGGTCCACTCGAAGGCGACGAGCGCGGCGAGGGCGAGGAAGGCGGCGAGCGCGATCCAGAGCAGCCACCGGATCCAGCGTCGCTTCATGCGAAAAGGGGTCGGGACCCGCGGCGGGTCCCGACCCCTTTGCTACTTCTTCAGCTTGTCTCCGAAGACCTTCCGGAGCTTCTCGACCTTGGGACGAACCACCATCTGGCAGTAGGGCTGGTCGGGGTTCTGCGCGAAGTAGTCCTGGTGGTAGTCCTCGGCCTTCCAGAAGCGCGTGAACGGCACGATCTCGGTCACGATGGGCGCGTCGAAGGCGCCGGAGGCGTCGAGCTTCTTCTTGTACGCCTCCGCCAGCTCGCGCTGCTTCTCGTCGTGGTGGAAGACCACCGAGCGGTACTGCGTGCCGTGGTCGGCGCCCTGCTGGTTGAGCGTGGTCGGGTCGTGCGTCTTCCAGAAGACCTCGAGCAGCTCGTCGAAGCCGATCTTCGCGGGGTCGTAGCGGATCTGGCAGACCTCGGCGTGGCCGGTCTCCCCGTTGCACACCTGCCGGTAGGTCGGGTTCTCGACCTTGCCCCCCGAGTAGCCGGACTCGACCGTGAGCACGCCGTCCAGCTCCTTGAACACGGCCTCGACGCACCAGAAGCACCCGGCGCCGAACGTGGCGAGCGCGGTCGTTCCGGAAGCGGAGGAGGACGACGGAGCGGGCGTGGAAGCGGATGGGGTCGGGCTCATGGTCGGGGCCTCCGAGCGGTTGCCGCAGCCGGAGAGGAGGGCCGGCAGCGCGAGCGCCGGCGCGAGCATGCGCTTTCTCATGCCTCTTGGACGGCGGAGGGGGGTCACAGGTTTCATCCCGCCTTGAGCACGGCACGGAGGAGCCGGCCGTCTCCGGCGGGCGCGAAGCCGCGCTTTCCGAGCCAGCGCGCCAGCTTCTCGGGCTCGGGGTGCGCGGCGGGGATCACGTTGTAGAGCTGGTTGAGTCCGCGGGCGTGGGCCTCCTGCTCGAGGTGGTCGAGGATGAAGCTGCCGGTGCCGCGCCCTTGGCCGTCGGGCTCGACCGCGAGCAGGATCTCGGCGTCGCCCCAGGTGGTGTCCATCCACCCGTAGCCGACCGCGCGGCCGCCGTCGGCGGCGCGCCACCACTCGCCGGGGAGGAGCGCGCCCGGCCGTCGCTCGCCGAGCTTCTTCAGGTCGAGCGTGCCCGCGCGAGCGCCGTCGATGATGCGAGCCTTGTCGGCGTCCCAGCGCGGCGGGTTCTCGTGGATCCAGTCCAGCGGCATCGGCGGGATTGTAGCGCGCTCCGCGCGACCGGCCTCAACGGCGGAGCACGACCTCCTGGATAACGCCCGAGCGCACCTCGACGGCGGCGCTCGCCCGCTCGGTCAGGTCCCGACCTGGCGCCGGCGGGTTCACGCCTCGCACGCGATAGGATCCGGGCGGGACCTCCGGTATCGAGAACGAGCCGTCGGCGGCAATCGGGGCCGGGAGCCTCGGGTCCATGCCGGCTGCGATGGCGAAGAGGAGCGAACCCTGCTCGGTGAGCGTCCAGGGGAAACCGTCTGTGCGCTCGACGATGGCGAAGCCGCGCGCTCCGAGCGCCGGCTCGACCCGGCCCCGGATGCCGCCCGATGGGACGAGCGCCACGGACACGTCCAGCGTGCGTCGCTCCTCGATCTCGATCGGGACCGCGGTCCATGCGAAGCCGGGAGCGCGGACCACGAGGACGCCGCGGCCGGGGCCGGACCGAATGCGCAGGAGAAGGTCTTCTCCGATGCGCGCGGGGATGCTGTAGCTCCGGCTCCCGAGCTGCAGGTACACCTGGTACCAGCCTTCGCTCAGGTCCTCGAAGTGGAAGCGCCCCCGGGCATCCGTCTTCGTGCGGCCCGCAGTGGAGCCCCCGAGCGCGATGACCTCCCCGGCCTTGGGCCGGCCCTCCGAGTCGAGCAGGAGTCCAGTGATCCGCGGACCCAACCCCCGAACGATGCGCGCGACGGCGCTTTCACCCTCCACGATGTCCACTTCTGCACGGGTGTTCTGGTAGTTCAGGAGAAAGTGCCCAGGGGCCAGGCCCTCGAAAAGAGCGCGCCCATCCTGGTCCAACTCCCCGGCGAGATCCCGGCCGAGGAAGCTGTTGAAACCAAACCCGCCCGGGGGAGCGAGTCGTGGATCGCCATCCCGAGCTTGGGTTCGAGCGCGATCACCGAACGAAGGCCGAGATCCTCGGGAGAGGAACCGTCCAGCCGCTCAGCGCGCCTCCTGTGAGGAGACCGGACCGACCGGCCTGCACCGCGCCAGCCAGGGCGAGGGGGATCAGGAGCGCACGCCATGCTTGTCCGTCGCCTCCGTGGTCCTCGTCCAGCCGCGCGCGGAGGTGCTGGAGCGCGCGCCGGAGCCGCGTCCGCACGGTCCCCTCCGGCTCGCCCGCCGCCGCCGCTATCGCGGCGACGGAGCGGCCGTCGAGGAAGCGGTGGACGACCACCGTCCGGTAGGGCTCCGGGAGCGCGCCGACCGCGTCGAGGAGCCGCCGCTCGGCCTCGAGCCGCGCCGCGATCTCATCCGGGCCGGCCAGAGCCTCGGGCCGCGCGACTGCCCGCTCGCGCCGCCCGGCCCGCACTCGCGATCGCCGCGCGCGGACCGCGAGGTTGCGGACGACTCCGCCAAGCCACGCGCGGAGGCTCCCCTCAAGCGCGCGCGGTCGCCGGAGCGCGGCGAGCATCGTCTCCTGAGCCACGTCGTCCGCGGAGGCCTCGTCGCGGAGCAGCGCCCGGGCGAGGCCGCGCACGAAGTCGGCGTGCGCCTCGAGCCGGAGCGGATCGAGCGGGAGCGAGGTCGAGTCGGCGTCCATCACGTGCACCCACCCACCTCCTTCCCGCGGGGCGGCGATTCTGTTCAGAGGAGGAAGAGGGTGGAGGTGCCGGCCTATGGTTCCGCTGTGCGCGGCTCCAGGGGCCTCCGCTTCACCCCCGTCTCCCTGACGACCCAGAAGAACCCAGCCCACTCCGTCCGTTGCTCCAACGCAGCAAGGACACGAGCGTCCAGGCCCTCGTCCTGCCGGAGCCGGATCAGGATCACCCCGTGCTGTGCTGGCAAGCGCTCCCTGACGATGAGCTCGCCGAAACCCTTGTCGAGGGTGACGAGAACCCGTTGATCTCGCTGAGCACGGGCCAGGACTGCCGCATCCGGCGCGCCCGGTGTCATGCTCGCCGAAACAACGTCATGACCCATCTTCTGAAGCTCGTCGATGACCCCGATGCCGATGTTCTCGTCGACCAGGAATCGCACGACCGGCGTGGACTACCCCGCCACCTTCCGAAGGAGGACGCGGTCATGATCGAGACAGGCGTAGACGTCCTCGATGGAGATGTGGGGGTACCGAGCAACGATCTCCTCCGGCGTCTGACCACCCGCCAGGAGATCGATGACGAGCTCGACCGAGATCCGCGTTCCACGGATCACGGGCTTGCCGACCAGGATCCTCGCTTGTTTCGTGATCCTCTGCTGCCAGCCAGGGTAGGACTCAGTCCTCTTCACTGCAGGATGGCTCAGGAAAACGATGTTGCGCAGGTGCTCCAATGCATCCGTGATCCCAGCAGGTCTTTTTTCGCTCTTGAGCGCATCGGTTTCTGAGCTGATCGAAAGGAGTTCTCGTGTGGCTTCATGGATCCGTCCGGTCCGCGCGAGAGCTGTCGCGTGAAAGACGCGCAGCATGGGGGATCGGACGCCACGCTCCTCGAGTGCGCTCTCGGCGGCATCGAGGGCCTCGTCCCAACGCTCGAGCTCTCCGAGTTGGCCCACGAAGAGAACCCAGGACTCCGTCGGCGCGTCGGGATGTCCGGCCGCTCTCTTGAAATCGGCCAGCGCCTCATCATGCCTGCCCTGGCGGCGAAGGAGGATGCCTTCACCGAGGAGGGGAAGCACAAAGTCGGGATTGAGTCTAAGCGCCTGTTGGAATGCGGCCCGCGCGTCGTCGAAGCGCCTGAGATTCATCAGGCTCGTACCTAGGACCGTCAGGGCCCGCGGATCGTCGGGTCTTTCCTGCAGGGCCTTTCCGGCATACTCGATGGAATCCTGGTACTTGCCAAGACGCCCGAATAGTCCACTGATGCTGAGATTGATCTCGAAGGCCGGGCCGCCGGCAATGAGCGCGCGCCGGTGGTGGCGGACTGCATCGGGCTCCCGCCCTTCCCTCTCAAACAGGTACGCGAGGAACTGATGAGCCTGAAAGCTCAGGATCCCGCCCCTTCTCTTGGCGTTGTTCTCCAGTCGCTTGGCCATCCGCTCGGCAGGAACCCTGCCGGCCAGCGCCTTCTTCACCATTTCGTTGAATTGTCGGGCATCGGCCTGGGGTCGCGAGATGAAGCGCGTGAGGTCGGACGCTGGCGGATGGGGGGCTAGCGTGGAGTGAAGCGCAGCTTGGTCGAGAATGTCCGCGACAGTTCGCACCGTATGCTCGTCCTCCGACGCTGGGGATTATACGACCGTGCGGTACTCCGGGTTGAGCGTGTCCGGCTCCGGCCGCGGCCAGCCTACTCGTCCTCCTCGCGCAGCCGCGCGAGCACGCCGAAGTCCTCGAGCGTGGTCGTGTCCCCCTTCACCTCGCCGCCGCTGGCGATCTCCTTGAGCAGCCGGCGCATGATCTTCCCCGAGCGCGTCTTCGGCAGCGTCTCGGTGAACCGCACGTCGTCGGGCTTCGCGATCGAGCCGATCTCCTTCGCCACGTGGTCGCGCAGCTCGGAGCGGAGCGCCGCCCCCGCCTCCGTCCCCGCGCGCGGCGTCACGAAGGCCACCAGCGCCTGACCCTTGAGATCGTCCGGCCGCCCGACCACCGCCGCCTCCGCCACCCGCGGGTGCGAGACCAGCGCGCTCTCCACCTCAGCCGTGCCGATCCGGTGGCCCGCCACGTTCAGCACGTCGTCGATCCGGCCCACGATCCAGAAGCACCCGTCCTGGTCCCGCCGCGCGCCGTCGCCCGTGAAGTAGCAGCCGGGAACGTCGCTCCAGTACTGGCGCACGTAGCGCTCGGGGTCGCCCCAGAGCGTCCGCAGCATCGACGGCCACGGGCGACGGATCACGAGGAACCCGCCGACGTCCGCGGGCTGCGAGACCCCCGCGCGATCCACCACGTCCGCCACCACGCCGAAGAACGGGAACGTCGCGGTCCCCGGCTTCGTCGGGGTTGCGCCCGGGAGCGGCGTGATCAGGATCGAGCCGGTCTCGGTCTGCCACCAGGTGTCCACGATCGGGCAGCGCTTCCCCCCGATCGTCTCCCGGTACCACATCCACGCCTCGGGGTTGATCGGCTCGCCCACGGTCCCGAGCAGGCGCAGCGACGAGAGGTCGCAGCGCTTCGGATACTGATCACCCCACTTCATGAACGCGCGGATCGCGGTCGGGGCCGTGTAGAAGACCGTCACCCGGTGCCGCTCCACGATCCGCCAGAAGCGGTCGGGCTCGGGGTGGTTCGGCGCGCCCTCGTACATCACCGTCGTCGCGCCGTTGCAGAGCGGACCGAAGATCACGTAGCTGTGCCCGGTCACCCAGCCGATGTCGGCCGTGCACCAGTAGGTGTCCTCCTCCCTGAGGTCGAACACGAGCCGCGTCGAGAGCTGCGTCTGCACGAGGTAGCCGCCGGTCGTGTGGAGCACTCCCTTGGGCTTCCCGGTCGAGCCGCTCGTGTAGAGGATGAACAGCGGGTGCTCGGCGTCCACCGGGACCGGCGGGCAGTCGGTCCCGGCCGTCTGGATCGCCTTGTGCCACCAGACGTCGCGCCCCGGCCGGAGCGCGACCTCGTTGCCCGCGCGGCGGAGCACCACGACCCGTTCGATCGACGGCGTGTGCTCGAGCGCCCGGTCCACCTGCGGCTTCAGCGGGACCACGGCCCCGCGCCGGAAGCCGCCGTCCGCGGTGACCACGACCTTCGCGCCGCAGTCGTTGATCCGGTCCTTGAGCGCCTCGGCCGAGAAGCCGCCGAAGACCACGCTGTGCGGCGCGCCGATCCGCGCGCAGGCGAGCATCGCGATCGCCGCCTCGGGGACCAGCGGCAGGTAGATCACGACGCGGTCGCCGGTCTTCACGCCCAGCGAGCGGAGCACGTTGGCGAAGCGCTTCACCTCGCGGAGCAGTTCGTGGTAGGTGAGCGTCCGGGTCTCGCCCGGCTCACCCTCCCAGATGATCGCCGCCTTGTTCCGCCGCCAGGTCTCCACGTGCCGGTCCAGGCAGTTGTCGCTCAGGTTGAGCTGGCCGCCCACGAACCAGCGGGCGTGGGGGGGCTTCCAGTCGAGCACCTTCTTCCACTTGCGGGACCAGCGCAGTTCCCCGGCCACCTTCCCCCAGAACTTCTCCGGCTGCTTCACTGACTGGGCGTAGAGCCGGCGATACGTGGCGAGGCTCGAGACGTGCGCCGCCTTCGCGAAGGCGGCCGGCGGCCGGAAGACCCGGCGTTCCTTGAGGACGGACGTGATGCTGTCGGCGCTGCGCGGCGCCGGTGCGCGCGAGGTCTTCTTCATGGGCGGGCATTGTAGTGAGGAGCCAGAAAATGGTGTCACTCTTCATTTCCGTCGCGGAAATGAAGAGTGACACCATTTTCTATCGTGACCCCCCTTTCTCACCGCAGCGCGGGGAGGGGGCGGCGACGGAAGACGTGGGCGATGGATGCGTCCGGTAGCGGAAGGCGGACCAGGAGGTCGTAGGCGTCCCGGTCCTCGAGGAAGATCGCCTCCAGCACATCGACCGGTTGCTCGAGGCCGCGCTCGGCCGCCCGCTCCCGGCCCTTCAGGATCACGTAGGCAAACCGCTCACGGTCCGCGCGGAAGCGCGCCGGGTCCTGCTGGAAGAGGGGGGTCAGCTTCACGAAGTTCGCCGCGAAGCCGAGCCGCGCCGCCTGGAACTGGAGGGTCTGGCCGTTCCAGAATGGATGGTTGGGGATCACCGCCACGCGAGGCGGCGCCCCGGGACGCCCCCCCCAGTCCCGCTCGATCGCCACGACCGCGTGGTCCAGCTTCCAGTCCTCGCCGAGACGGGAACGGAGCTCACCGTGCACCTCCAGGTGGGTCCCCACGGCCCCTACGCCGAGGAGGACCAGGGTCGCGACCCCGAGGAAGCGTCCGATCCGGGGAAGGGACGCCAGCGCGCCGGCGGCCACACCCGCCCAGACGATCCAGGGCATCAGGAACCGCGCCTGCTTGTTCTGGATGGCGAACGTGAGGATCGCCCAGGGCACCACGACCCCTGCGAGAGCGAAGAGGTTCAGGCGCCCCCGCGCCAGGCGGATCGCGCCCAGCGTCGCCGCGATCAGCCCGGTGATCCCGAGGAGCTCGGGCCCCAGGAGCCGGAAGTAGTGGAGCGCCGAGGCCGCGGACCAGAGGTCCCTGTGACCCGGCTCGCGCGCGTACCGCGCGAAGCCGGGGACCTTTTCGATCATCGCCGGGAGGGCGACGGTGTAGTACGGCCCGGCGACGAGGAGGGCCACGCCCACGCACGCCGCCAGGTTCCGGAGCCGCCGCGCCTCGGGCCGGAACAGGGCTCCGCCGGCGGCCACCGCGAGCGGGCCGGCCAGGAACGCCACGAAGGTCCACTTGGCGAGCAGCCCGCAGCCGAGCAATGCGCCCAGGAAGAGCGACGCCCCCGCGGCGCGGAACCCCTCCGCGCGCACCAGCGCGAGCAGCGACGCGGCCACGAGCGCCGTGAGCGGGAGTTCCAGCATGGACAGCACGGAATGGCGCGCCACGATCGGGAACAACAGGACCGCCGCGCCCGCCACGCGTCCGGCCGCCGGCCCGGCGAAGGCGCGCCCCAGCCCCTGGACGGAGAATGCGAGCAGCGCCAGGAAGACGAGGTTCGTGAGCACCGCGAGGCGCTCGGAGGGTCCCAGGAGCACGAAGGCCAGCGCCTGGACGCCCGGAACCAGCGGCGGATAGAAGCCCGAGGGACGGAGCAGCGGCCACTCATCCGACCCCTTCGCGATCGCCGAGAGCCGGGACAGGTCCCACTCGCCCGGGTGCGTGATCAGACGATGGAACACCCAGGCGTCCCGGAGGTGGACCGCCTCGTCCCACGCGGGGGGCTCCGTGTCCACGCGCGCGTGGAACCAGAGGGCCACGCCGAGGAGGACGCAGGGCCCCGCCCAGGCGAGGAGATCGACGAGCCGGGATCGGTTCATGGTCTCGAAACCGCCGCCCCTCCCTATCGGAGAAAAGGGGTCAGGACCCTTTTCCGCCGCGGGAAAAGGGTCCTGACCCCTTTTCACGTCCGAGTACAATGCGCGCGCCCGGGGGCAGGACAAACGGGCATTGGCACTGAACCGCTGGACTTGAGGGAACCTCCGCCATGAAGCACTTCACCCTCCTCGCCATCGTCGTCTTCGCAGCGATCGCGCCCGTCGCACCCGCTCAGGAACCCGCCACCGCGGCCCTGCCTCAGGACTGGGTATCGGCCTTCCGCTGGCGCTCGATCGGGCCCTCCAACATGGGCGGACGGATCACCGCGATCGCCGTGAACGAGACCGACCCGTCGAACTGGTGGGTCGCGACCGCCACCGGCGGACTGCTCAAGACCGTCAATCACGGGATCAGCTTCGAGCACCAGTTCGACCGCGAGGCCACGGTCTCGATCGGGGACGTGGCGGTGGCGCCCTCGGACCCGAAGATCCTCTGGGTCGGGACCGGCGAGGCCAACCCGCGCAACTCGGTCTCGTTCGGGAACGGCGTCTACCGGTCCGCCGACGGGGGCAAGACCTGGTCGCACATGGGTCTCGAGCGGAGCTTCCAGATCGGCCGGGTCCTGATCCACCCGAAGAACCCCGACGTCGTCTACGTCGGCGCGCTCGGCCGGCTCTGGGGCCCCAACGAGGAGCGGGGACTTTTCAAGACCACCGACGGCGGGAAGACCTGGCAGCGCAGCCTCTACGTGGACGACAAGACCGGCGTGATCGACGCGCGCATGCACCCGACGAACCCGGACCTTCTCCTGGTCGCCACGTGGGAGCGCAAGCGCGACGGCTTCGACTCGAACGACCCGTCGGTGAAGTGGGGACCGGGGAGCGCCCTCTGGCGCACGACCGACGGCGGCGCCACGTGGAAGAAGGTGACCCAGGGTCTCCCGTCCTGCGCGACCGGCCGCATCGGGCTCGACTTCTACCGGAAGAGCCCCGACGTGGTCTTCATGGTGCTCGAGTCCGAGAAGAGCGGCAAGGAGCCCGAGAACGCGCCGCACCTGGGGCTCCGGGGCGAGGACGCCGAGGTGGGCGCGCGGGTGACCGACGTGACGCGGGAGGGGCCCGCCGAGAAGGCCGGCCTCCAGCGCGGCGACATCGTGCTGTCGCTCGACGGCGCCGCGGTCCCGACCTATCGCGAGCTGCTCGCGCAGGTCCGGCGGCGGAGCGCGGGCGCGAAGGTCCGCCTCGACATCTCGCGCGAGCGCCAGCCGATGCAGATCGAGGTCGAGCTGGGGCGCCGCCCGGCCAACGCCGAGAGCGCGCCCTTCGGGACGCGGCTCGGCGGCCAGGTGGACGGCTACCAGGAGCAGCAGGGCCCCGACGGTCACGAGTTCGGCGGCGTCTACCGCTCCGAGGACGCGGGCGAGTCGTGGAAGCGCGTGAACTCGCTGACCCCGCGCCCGATGTACTTCAGCAAGGTCCGCGTCGATCCCCAGGACGAGAAGAAGCTCTACGTGCTGGGCATCTCGCTCCACAAGTCCGTGGACGGCGGGAAGACCTTCTCGACCGAGGCCGGGCGCGGGACCCACGCGGACCATCACGCGCTCTGGGTGGACCCGCGCGACGGGCGGCACCTGATCCTCGGGAACGACGGCGGGATCTACGTGAGCTGGGACGAGGGGAGGAACTGGGACCACCTGAACCACGTGGCGATCGGCCAGTTCTATCACGTGGCCGTGGACACGCGCCGGAACTACCGCGTCTACGGCGGGCTCCAGGACAACGGGAGCTGGGGCGGGCCGACCCGCGTGTCCAACGACCGCGGGCCGGTCAACGAGGACTGGATCCGCATCGGCGGCGGCGACGGGTTCAAGTGCGCGGTGGACCCGGAGGACCCCGACCAGCTCTACGCCGAGAGCCAGTTCGGCCGGATGTCCCGGCTCAACCTCCGCACGGGCGAGCGGGGCGGACTCCAACCGCAGGCGCCGCGCGGGTCGCGCGCGCGCTTCAACTGGAACACGCCGTTCCTGCTCTCGAGCCACAACTCGCGGATCCTGTACGCGGCCGGGAACTTCGTCTGGCGCTCGCTGGACCGCGGGCGAAGCCTGAAGGTGATCTCGCCCGAGCTCTCCAACACGAGCCAGGGGAGCGCGAGCGCGCTGGCCGAGTCGCCGCTCGACGCGGACCTGCTCTATGCCGGGACCGACGACGGCGCTCTCTGGGTCACTCGCGACGGCGGGCGGCAGTGGACGCACGTCTTCAAGGAGGCGGCGGCGCCCGACACGGTCACGGCCGGGGCGCCGCGGACCAACGGGAACGGGAACGGCGACGGCGGCGAAGGCGGGGCGCAGGGCGGGGAGCGGGGCGGCACTCAGGGCGGCGCACCGGGCGGCACGGCCGCGCCGGACGCGGCCGGCGGCGCGCGCCCGGCCGGCGGGCTCCCGGGGCGCTTCGCCGAGATGGACGCCAACAACGACGGGAAACTGCAGCAGAGCGAGGTGCCCGACCAGATGCGAGGGTTCTTCGACCGCGCGGACGCGAACGCCGACGGCGTGATCGATGAAGAGGAGGCGCGCGCCCTCTCGGGCCGCTTCGGCGGCGGAGGCGGCGGGCGGAGGC
>Ga0187892_10005247_pt1 | contig 20582 bp, 22 predicted proteins | sample MA1701073metaG_FD_139345 | JGI IMG/M metagenome (GOLD analysis project Ga0187892, IMG submission 139345) | Bio-ooze microbial communities from a basaltic lava cave in the Kipuka Kanohina Cave System on the Island of Hawaii, USA - MA170107-3 metaG ... | reverse complement strand
TTGGGGGACTGTTGCGCAATAGAACGATGTTCCCGGTTCGATTCTGGTGCGTTCTCTCTCCGATTCCGGGACGTCCCGTGAACGTCGGAATTGCGCAACAGTCCCCTTGGGGGAGAGCACGCGAGCGCTAGGCGCTCGCGGTGAGGGGTTAGGCGCGAAGCGCCGTCATCGAAAACCCCCCCACCCGCCCCGGCTTTCGCCGGGGCACCCCTCGGGTCAAGCCCGAGGGCAGGCTCTCTCCCGCGAGGGGAGAGGGAAATTGATCCACCCTCATCCTGAGGAGGCCGCGCGAAGCGCGGCCGTCTCGAAGGATGGTCATGCTTCGAGACGCGGCCTGACGGCCGCTCCTCAGCATGAGGTAAGTACAGGGCGTACTCGATTGCCCGGTCAAGCCGGGCAATGACACGTCCGTGGGGTCCGAGGGAGAGGAAAGCTCCGGGTGCGTCCTTCGAGGGCCGCTTCCCCACGCGTGGGTTCGCGGCCGCCTCAGGATGACGGGGAATTGCGAGTCCCGTCATTCCCGCGCAGGCGGGAATCCAGTAATCCCCGCCGTCACAAGCAAACTCAGGGCGTACTGGATTGCCCGGTCAAGCCGGGCAATGACAAAGTCGTGGGTTCGCGGGAGAGGAAGGCTCCGGGTGCGTCCTTCGAGGGCCGCTTCCCCACGCGTGGGTTCGCGGCCGCCTCGGGATGACGGGGAATTGGCGAACCTCGTCATCCTGTTCCCTCCCCCCTTGAGGGACTGTTGCGCAATTCCGACGTTCACGGGACGTCCCGGAATCGGAGAGAGAACGCACCAGAATCGAACCGGGAACATCGTTCTATTGCGCAACAGTCCCTCAAGGGGGGAGGGAACAGGGAGGGGGGGTCGAACACTCCACTCCTTTGCGGAACCGCTCTCTATTCACCCCCCTCCACGCGCCAAATAGCGCGTGTGCTCCCCCTCAAGGGGAGCGGGGGCCGATGAGGGACGAGGCCCTGCCCGGATTGCGGAGGGAGGATTTCCCCTGCATAGTCTCCCTCGCAAAAGACTGGCTAAACGGGCGGGGAAAAGGATGACAAAACTGACACTCGACGATGTAGTCGGCTTCGTGCTCGCGGTCCTGTTCGCGCTCGTGATCGGCGTCTCCATGTGGGCGCTTCTCGTCGGCGACTACGTGAACACCGTCATGAACGAGCAGACCCGGCACACTCTGCGCATCGTCGGATTCGCGGGGGCTCTCGCCGCGCTCGTGACCTGGTGGGTGCAGAATTTTGCCGCCAGGCGAGGCTTCGTGATCCGCTTCATGTTCGCCTTCTTCATCTTCGTGGTGGCGTTTTGCAGCTTCGGCGGATTGCTGCGTTTCATCTACATTCACGCCACCTATCCGAACCAGCAGGACTGGTCGCTGACCGGCATCTATTTTGCCTCGCTCAACGACTTCTACACATTCCTGCTGGATATGTTATTGCCGCCGCGCCCGGCCTACGCCGCTCTCACAGCGGCTGCCGCGATCTTCGTTGCCCTGTTCGGACCGCGCGAAGCCCATACAGCCGACATCTGACTTGGGCCTGATTTGATTGGGCCTGATTTGAGCGGCACCGGGTCTTTTGCTTGAGGTTAACGCCTGTTCCGGCATTCTCTCCGCGGAAAGGCACCGTCGAAACCATGATTCCCCGCTATAGCCGCCCCGAGATGGCCCGGATCTGGGAGCCCGAAACCCGGTTCGGCATCTGGCTCAGGATCGAGACCTATGCCGCCGAGGCCATGGCCGATCTCGGCCTGATTCCGGTGCATGCGGCCGAGGCGGTGAGAAAGCGCGGCGGCTTCGATAGCGGGCGCATCGAGGCCATCGAGCGCGAGGTCAAGCACGACGTGATCGCCTTCCTCACCTCGGTCGCCGAGCATGTCGGGCCGGAAGCGCGCTTCCTGCATGCCGGGCTCACCTCCTCCGACGTGCTCGACACCTGCTTCAACGTGCAGCTGGTCCAGGCTGCCGACATTCTGATCGCCGACGTCGATGCGCTACTTGCCGCGCTAAAAGCCCGCGCCTTCGAGTACAAGGACACGCCGACCGTGGGCCGCAGCCACGGCGTCCATGCCGAGCCGACGACCTTCGGCCTAAAGCTCGCCGTCGCCTATGCCGAGTTCGCCAGGGCGCGGGAGCGTCTGCTGCGCGCCCGCGAGGAGGTGGCGACCTGCGCCATCTCGGGCGCTGTCGGCACCTTCGCCCATGTCGATCCGAGAGTGGAAGAATTCGTGGCGAAGAAGCTCGGCCTCAAGGTCGAGCCGATCTCGACCCAGGTCGTGCCCCGCGACCGGCATGCCATCTACTTCGCCACCTTGGCCGTGGTGGCAAGCTCGGTCGAGCGGCTCGCCACCGAGATCAGGCATCTGCAGCGGACGGAGGTGCTGGAGGCCGAGGAATATTTCAGCAAGGGGCAGAAGGGTTCCTCGGCCATGCCGCATAAGCGGAACCCTGTGCTGTCCGAGAACCTGACCGGTCTCTCCCGCCTCGTGCGCGGTTATGTCATGCCGGCGCTCGAGAACGTGGCGCTGTGGCATGAGCGCGATATCTCGCACTCCTCGGTCGAGCGGGTGATCGGCCCCGACGCCACCATCGCGCTCGATTTCGCCCTCACGCGGCTGACCTCGATCGTGAAGGACCTCGTGGTCTATCCCGAGCGCATGCGGCTCAATCTCGACCGGCTCGGCGGATTGATCCATTCCCAGCGCGTGTTGCTGGCTCTGACCAATGCCGGGGTGCCGCGCGAGGACGCCTACCGGCTGGTGCAGCGCAACGCCATGAAAGTCTGGGAGGACGGCGCCGACTTTCTCGAGGCGCTGCTCGCCGACACGGACGTGACCAAGGCGCTATCGCCAGAACAGGTTCGCGCCCAGTTCGATCTCGGCTATCACCTGAAGCACGTCGATACGATCTTCAAACGCGTGTTCGGCTCTTAGGTGCCCGCGCATTCGCGCGCCGAGTCACTATGGGCAACTGTGGTTAGTCCTGGTATGCGCCGCGCAGAGCGTTGCTTACGCCCTGAATGTCGATTTCCTCGATGCGCCCGCCGTCCTCATAGCCATGGAAGATATGAGGCATGTAGCGATAGCGGTTGCGCTCCTGCGCCATCATGAAGAAGCGCCGGCGATAGAAAGAGGGAACGATCGCGGCATAAGGCGGCAGCTGGTAGTACCAATCGGCCTTGGGATAATGGCCCGAGCGATAGGGATAGCGCGGGTAGACCGGGATGTAGCCGCCATTGGCTGCGACGCTTCGGGCGGCGCGCTCCCGGGCGACCGCAAGACCGCTCGCACGGGCGTAGCCCGAATAGCTGTCGAAGGTGACCTCGCACCAGCCGCGCGCGCAGTCGCCGACGGAAACCTTGGCGCCTGCTGGCATGGTGAGAAGCACTTCGGTATTGGCGCTCGGCGCCGCCCGCAACGCAAGATCTGTGGTCGTCGTTCCCGGGCGCGCCTCGGCAGCACCCGCTAAGCCGATGACCGCGAAAAGTAAGCTAATGCAGCGAATCAGTCGCATGGAAGCCCCCCTGCCCCCGATGACCCATCTTGGCACAGACCGGCTTTGACGTCAGCCTAAGACTTGCTTACGGCCGCTGCCCTCGCCTCTGCGGCGGCCTTAGAGAACCAGCCGGCGTCGGTGCCGACGGCGACCACGTCCCACCCTTCCTGGACGCGGGGCTTGGCATAGTCGACGTCGTTGGCAAAAACCAAAGCGATTACAGACATCTCGTGGCATTTTCTCCGAACCAGAGTCATGGCCTCCTTGACCTCAGGCGCCCAGATGTCGAGCCGCCCGGTGAGCGCCACCGAAAGGTCGTTGGGGCCGAAGCAGACCATGTCCACGCCGTCGAGAGCGAGTATCTCGTCGAGCTGGTCGAGCGCGCCCCTCGTCTCGATCTGTGGACAGGCGATGGTCCAGTCATTGGCGATCTTGAAATAATCGCCGCCCGGGTGATCGAGCCGGGCGCGATAAGGGCCCCAGCTGCGATTGCCCCGCGGCGGAAATTTCACCGCCTGAACGAAGGCCTCGGCATCCTCCACATTGCCGATCAGAGGGCACATGATCCCTTGTGCGCCCGCATCGAGCGCGCGGCCTATGAGCCCGGGACTGTTCTCGGCGACGCGAACGATCGCCGGCAGCCCCCAGGCGCTCGCCGCCGTCAGGCACCCCAGCAACGCTTCGTTGCCGCCGAGCCCATGCTGCTGATCGATGGTGATGCAGTCCCAGCCCGCCTCGCCGATGAGCTCGATCAGGAACGGGTTGTTGAGCGTGAGCCAGGCGTTGAAAAGCGTGCGGCGTTCTTTCGCCGCCTTGCGGAAGCGGTCCTCGCGCATCGGCGCGCTCACGCCTTGGCTTCGGATTCGATCTGCCCGATGGCTTCGCCCATGAACTCGGTCATCATGCGGCGAATCTGATGGTCCGACTGGCCGACGCCCTTGGCATCGAAATCGGCCCTGATCTTGCGAAAGACGTCTTCTTCGCCGGGTTCGGCGAGATCGGCTTTCACCACCTGGCGCGCATAGTCTTTGGCGTCGTCGCCCGTGAGCCCCATCTGCTCCGCCGCCCAGATCCCGAGAAGGCGGTTTCGCCGCGCCGTCGCCTTGAACTTGAGCTCTTCGTCATGGGCGAATTTCCGCTCGAAGCCCTTCTGGCGTTCCTCGAAAGTCGTCATTTGGCCTTCGCCTCCTTGAGCCCCGTTCGATTCGGACAAGCCGTCAGAAATGCCGGGGGGACCGAGCCCCTCCCGCGGCCCGAGGGATAACGTTCAAAGCCCCGGAAATCAACCGCTTGCAGGGAGAAACGCACCGCGCCGCAGCGGACATTGTATGCCCCCTGCCCTTACGCTAAGGTCGGGCCAAGACCCTTTAAATCGATTCCGGCAATGGCGATTTGCAAGTTGCGCGGCCTGGGTGAGCCTCTCGCCCGCGCCTTTGGCGCTTGTCAGCCGTCAGAGCCAATCGTCAGTTAAGGAACCAACCATGAACCGCCGCCGGCGCGTATATGAAGGCAAGGCCAAGATCCTCTACGAGGGTCCCGAACCCGGCACGCTCGTTCAGCATTTCAAGGACGACGCCACCGCTTTCAACAACAAGAAGCACGACAAGATCGAGGGCAAAGGCGTCCTCAACAACCGCATCTCCGAGTATCTATTCCAGAGGCTCGGCGACATCGGCGTGCCGACGCATTTCATCAAGCGGCTCAATATGCGCGAGCAGCTGATCCGCGAGGTCGAGATCATCCCGCTCGAAGTGGTGGTGCGCAACGTCGCCGCAGGGTCGCTTTCGACCAGGCTTGGAATGGACGAGGGCACGGCGCTGCCGCGCTCGATCGTCGAGTTCTATTACAAGAACGACCAGCTCGGCGATCCGATGGTCACCGAGGAGCACATCACCGCCTTCGGCTGGGCGACGCCGCAGGAGATCGACGACATCATGTCGCTCGCTCTCCGCGTCAACGACTTCCTGTCGGGGTTGTTCCTCGGCGTCGGCATCAGGCTCGTCGATTTCAAATGCGAGTTCGGCCGGCAGTGGGAGAACGAGCAGATGCGCATCGTTCTAGCCGACGAGATCTCGCCCGATTGCTGCCGCTTGTGGGACATCGAGACGCAGAACAAGCTCGACAAGGACCGCTTCCGCCGCGACATGGGCGGCTTGGTCGAGGCCTATCAGGAGGTCGCGCGCCGCCTCGGGCTTCATGTCGACAACCCGATGCGTGCGCGAACGGGCCCGGTGCTGGTGCGCTCGAAATAGGGCCGCCCGCGGGGGACCATGAAGGCGCGCATCACCATCACCTTGAAGCCGGGCGTGCTCGATCCCCAAGGCAAGGCCATCGCCAACGCGCTCCATGCGCTGGGCTTCGGCTCCGTTGGCGATGTGCGCCAGGGCAAATATATCGAGGTCGAGGTGGCGGAGAGCGATCCGTCGCGCGCCCGGGCCGAAATCGAACGCATGTGCGAGCAGCTCCTCGCCAACACCATCATCGAGAATTACGCCTATGAGCTCGAGGCCGCCTGAAAAACCCCTCTCCCCTTGCGTGAGAGGGTGGCGAAGCCGAGCGATAGCGAGGCTGAGCCGGGTGAGGGGTGGCTTTAAACACGCGACTGCCTTCGCCATTTGCAATGCAAGCCCCCCACCGGGACGCAAATGCGTGCCGACCTCCCCACGAGGGGGAGGTTTGGAGCCCGGAGGCATGGTCAAGGTGCTGAAATTCACATCCCGCTCTCCCCTTAGGGGACTGTTGCGCAATAGAACGATGTTCCCGGTTCGATTCTGGTGCGTTCTCTCTCCGATTCCGGGACGTCCCGTGAACGTCGGAATTGCGCAACAGTCCCCTTGGGGGAGAGCACACGAGCGCGTCTTCGCGCTCGTGGTGAGGGGTAAGCCGCGAAGCGGCGTCGAAGAGAAGAGCCCCCTCACCCTTCCCGCCATTCGCCGCGCTTCGCGCGCCGGGCGGGAAGCCCTCTCCCACAAGGGGAGAGGGATTTTTGTTTGGAGCACGCGTTGAACATGAAAGCGAGCGTCATCGTCTTTCCCGGATCGAATTGCGACCGCGACGCGGCCGTGGCGCTCGAAGCCGCCACGGGTCAGGCGCCGGCCATGGTGTGGCACGGCGACTCCGAGATCCCGGCGAGCGACCTGATCGTGCTGCCGGGCGGGTTCTCCTATGGCGATTATCTCCGTTCGGGCGCCATGGCGGCGCATTCGCCGGTGATGCGGGAAGTCGTGGCGCGCGCCCGCGCCGGAACGCCCGTGCTCGGCATCTGCAACGGATTTCAGGTCCTGACCGAGGCGGGCTTGCTCCCCGGGGTGTTGATGCGGAACGCCACGCTCAAATTTGTCGGCCGCGACGTGCTCCTGCGCGTGGAACGCAGTGACTCGATCTTCACCCGCCGCTACGTAAGGGGCGAGGTTGTCCGCTTCCCGATCGCCCACAAGGACGGCAGCTACTTTGCCGATGAGGCGACGCTCCAGCGTCTCGAAGGCGAAGGTCTGGTCGCCTTCCGCTATTGCGACGAGACGGGAGCAATCACCGACGCCGCCAATCCCAACGGATCGCGCCGCAACATCGCCGGCATCTACAACGCGACCGGGACCGTTCTCGGATTGATGCCGCATCCCGAGCGCCTCGCCGAGTCCCCGCTTGGCGGCACCGACGGCGCCAAGATGTTTCTCTCGCTGGTGGAGACGCTCCATTGAACATCGCGGCGCGCGCGGCGGCAGCGACGGGGAGCGTCACCCCTGAGATCGTCGCCGAGCACGGGCTGAGCCCCGACGAATACAAGCTGATGGTGGGCGCGCTCGGCCGCGAGCCGTCGCTGACCGAGCTCGGCATCTTCTCGGTGATGTGGTCGGAGCACTGCTCGTACAAATCCTCGAAAGTCTGGCTCAGGAAGCTCCCGACCGAAGGCCCGCAAGTGATCCAGGGCCCGGGCGAGAACGCAGGCGTGGTCGATCTCGGCGACGGCCAGGCGGCAGTCTTCAAAATGGAGAGCCACAACCATCCGTCCTATATCGAGCCCTATCAGGGCGCAGCGACCGGGGTCGGCGGCATCATGCGCGACGTGTTCACCATGGGCGCGCGCCCGATCGCCAATATGAACGCGCTCAGGTTTGGCGCGCCTGACCATCCCAAGACCAGGCACCTGGTCGCCGGCGTGGTCTCGGGCATCGGCGATTACGGCAATTGCATGGGCGTGCCGACGGTCGGCGGCGAGACCAATTTCGATCCGCGCTACAACGACAATATCCTGGTCAATGCCATGTGCGTCGGGCTTGCCGACGCGAGCCGCATCTTCAAATCGGCGGCGAAGGGCATCGGCCATCCCGTCGTCTATGTCGGATCCAAGACCGGCCGCGACGGCATTCACGGCGCCACCATGGCCTCGGCCGAGTTCGACGACGCGTCGGCTGAGAAGCGTCCGACGGTGCAGGTGGGCGACCCCTTCACCGAGAAGCTTCTGCTCGAGGCCTGTCTCGAGCTGATGGCCGAGGATGCCATCGTCGCCATTCAGGACATGGGCGCCGCGGGTCTCACCTCCTCGTCGGTCGAGATGGCCGATAAAGGCGGCGTCGGCATCGAGCTCGAGCTCGACAGGGTGCCGACCCGCGAAGAGGGCATGACCGCTTACGAGATGATGCTCTCCGAGAGTCAGGAGCGCATGCTGATGATCCTCAAGCCGGGCTCGGAGAAGAGCGCCGAGCGCGTGTTCCGCAAATGGGAGCTCGATTTCTCGGTTATCGGCTACACCACGGGGACCGGAAGGATCGTGGTGCGCCATCGCGGCGCCGTCGAGGCCGATATTCCGCTTGCGGCGCTGGCCCATGCCGCGCCCGTCTATGAGCGCCCCTGGAGCAAACCGGAGCCGCAACCGCTCGTCACGCCCGAGCAGGTGCCGGCTCCCGACAGCCAGCTTGGCGCGCTCGAACGCCTGATCGGCTCGCCTCACCTCTCATCGCGGCGCTGGATCTGGGAGCAATACGACCACATGGTCATGGCCGACACGGTGCAGAGGCCTGGCGGCGACGCCGCGGTGGTGCGCGTGCACGGCACCGGGAAAGGGCTCGCCATCTCTTGCGACGTGACGCCCCGTTATTGCGCCGCCGATCCTTATCAAGGCGCCAAGCAGGCGGTGGCCGAATGCTGGCGCAACCTCTCCGCCGTCGGCGCCGATCCCCTCGCCATCACCGATTGCATGAATTTCGGCAATCCGGAGCGGCCCGAGATCATGGGCGAGTTCGCGAGCGCCGTGGAGGGCATGGCGGAGGCCTGCACCGCGCTCTCCTTCCCTGTCGTTTCGGGAAACGTGTCCCTCTACAACGAGACAAATGGAGCCGCCATCCCGCCGACGCCGGCGATCGGCGGCATCGGGCTCATCCCCGACATAGCCATGATGGCGACCATCGCGCTGAAGCGCCCCGGCGACGTGCTCATGCTGCTCGGTGAAGAGTCAGGCCATCTCGGTCAATCGCTCTACATGCAGGTGATGTTGAACCGGAGCTGGGGCGCGCCGCCGCCGGTCGATCTCGATGCCGAGCGGCGCACCGGCGATCTCGTCAGAGGGTTGGTGAGGAGCGGTTCTCTGTCCGCGGTGCACGATGTGTCGGATGGAGGGCTGTTGGTGGCGATTGCCGAGATGGCTCTTGCCGGCGGTCACGGTGTTGCACTCGACGCCCCGCCGGGCCCCCAGCCCGACCATGCCATTTGGTTCGGAGAGGACCAGGCCCGCTATGTCATCGCCGCCTCTCCCGACGAAGCCGATGCCATTCACAAGGCGGCGGCCGCGGCGAAGGTGCCGCTCAGGCTGCTCGGCAAGGTCGGCGGCGGCGCCATCAAGCTCGAAGGCGAGCCCCCGCTTCCCCTAAGCACGCTGACGGCCGCGCATGAGGACTGGTTGCCGCGCTTCATGGCGCGTGGCTAAGATCGCAGGAGACAAGGAACGAAGCGATGCCCATGGCGGCCGACGACATCGCGCGTCTGATCAAGGAACGCTTTCCCGACGCCGAGATCCGCATCGAGGACCTCGCCGGCGACGGCGATCATTACGCGGCGACGATCGTCTCGGAGGCGTTCCGCGGCAAGACCCGCGTCCAGCAGCACCAGATGGTCTACGATGCGCTGAAAGGAAAAATGGGCGGGGCGCTGCATGCTCTTGCGCTGAGGACGGCGGCACCCTAGCTACCGGGAAAGACGAGGAAGGATCGGCTATGAGCGCTCAGGATGTCCAGGACTGGATCAGGAAAGAGATCGCCGGCAACGACGTGGTCCTGTTCATGAAGGGCAGCAGGACCATGCCGCAATGCGGTTTCTCCATGCAGGTGGCGCAGATCCTTGGCCATCTCGGCATCGATTTCAGGGACGTGAACGTGCTCGAGGACATGGGCATCCGCGAAGGGATCAAGGCTTATTCGAACTGGCCGACCATTCCCCAGCTCTACGTCAAGGGCGAGTTCATCGGCGGTTGCGATATCGTGCGCGAGATGTTCCAGGCCGGCGAGCTTCAGGAGCTGCTGACCGCAAAGGGCGTCGCCCATAACCAGAGTACGATGACGGCTTGAGGGCTGCCGGTAACGACCTCATGCTGAGGAGCGCCCGAAGGGCGCGTCTCGAAGCATGAGGCCGCACCCTTCGAGACGGCGCAGGCGGCGCGCCGCTTGCGGCGAGCTGCCCGCGGCCTCCTCAGGGTGAGGCGATCTGCACCGGCCTCCCTGCGACGTGCAAGTTTTTAGAGATGCACGCCATCATCTTTCCGCTACTGGATTCGTCATCCTGAGGTGGCCGCGAACCCACGCGTGGGAAGCGGCCCTCGAAGGACGCAGCAGGAGCTTTCCCTCTCCCCTTGTGGGAGAGGGCTTTCCGCCGCGATCTTGCGCGAGCGTAGCTCTGCGCAAGTCGCATGGCGGGAAGGGTGAGGCGGCTCCTTTTTTTCGACGCGGCTTCGCTGCTTACCCCTCACCGCGCGCCAAGTGGCGCGCGTGCTCTCCCCCAAGGGGGAGAGCGGGAGTTTATTGCTGCGCTTCGACAAGACTTACCAAATCTCGTCATCCTGAGGTGGCCGCGAACCCACGTGTGGGGAAGCCGCCCTCGAAGGACGCATCTTTAGTCGTCATCCTTCGAGGCTCGCTCCGCTCGCACCTCAGGATGACGATTGTGCTGCGGTTAGCCGCCCGCGCCTCCTCAGGGCGAGGTGATCTCTCGGGCGGGCCGCGGCGTCCGGCTCGCGCTTACTTGCAGCCGATGATGATATCGCCCGGGTTGATCATCAGGACGACCGGCTTGCCCTCATAGAGCTTCAGCGTTTCCAGCGCCGCGATGGTGACACTCACTTCGAGCATGGTGTCGCCCGGGACCGCGACATAGACGATGGCCGTCACCGCCCCTTTGCGGATTTCCATGATCTTGCCCTTGATCTGGTTGCCGGTGCTGAATTTCATGTCGGCCATTCGTTTCTCCCCTCAGCCGAGGTTGCCGCAAAAGCGCTGGATGCGCCGGCAGGCTTCTTCCAGCGCCTTGATCCCGGTCGCATAGGAAATCCGGAAAAACGGCGAGAGCCCGAACGCCGCGCCATGGACGACGGCGACGCCCTCCTCCTCGAGCAGCGCCGTGGCAAACTCCTCGTCGTTGCCGATGAGCTTGCCGCCGCGAGTGGTCTTGCCGATCACGCCCGCGCATGACGGATAGACGTAGAATGCGCCCTCGGGCTTGGGACAGGCCAGGCCCTTGGCCTGATTCAGCATGGCGACCACGAGGTCGCGTCGCTCCTGGAACGAGACGACCCAGTCTTTGAGGAAATCCTGCGGTCCCTCGAGCGCTTCGACCGCGGCCCATTGGCTGATCGAGCAGGGGTTGGAAGTCGACTGCGATTGCAGCGTGGCGATCGCCTTGATCAGGGGCTCGGGCCCGCCGCCATAGCCGATGCGCCAGCCGGTCATGGAATAGGCCTTCGACACGCCGTTCAGCGTCAGCGTGCGCGTCTTGAGCCTCGGCTCGACCGCGGCCGGCGTGGTGAATTTGAATCCGTCATAGACAAGGTGCTCGTAGATGTCGTCGGAGAGCACCCACACCTTCTCGTGCTTCACCAGCACGTCGGTGAGGGCCTTGACCTCGGCCTCAGTGTAGGCGGCGCCGGTCGGATTTGACGGCGAGTTGAAGATGAACCACTTGGTCCGCGGCGTGATCGCGCGCGCCAAGGCTTGCGGCTTCAGCTTGAAGCCGTCTTCGAGCTTGGTGTCGACGACCACCGGTTCGGCCCCTGCAAGCAGAACGATGTCGGGATAGCTCACCCAATAGGGCGAGGGCACGATCACCTCGTCGCCCGGATCGAGCGTGGCGAGCAGCGCGTTGTAGAGCACCTGCTTGCCGCCGCTGCCGACGGTGATTTCCGACGGCTTGTAGGCGAGCCCGTTCTCGCGCTTGAACTTTTCGGCGACGGCGCGCTTCAATTCGGGAATGCCGTCGACCGCGGTGTACTTCGTCTCTCCGCGCTGAATGGCCTCGACGGCCGCGCGCTTGATGTTGTCGGGCGTGTCGAAATCGGGCTCGCCGGCGCCAAGGCCGATGACGTCGAAGCCCGCGGCCTTGAGCTCGCGCGCCTTGCTCGTGATGGCGATGGTCGGCGAGGGCTTGACCCGTTCGAGCGTGCGGGCGACCAGTCCCATATCGATCTCCTGGAAAACGATGAAAAACGAGGCGGCCGAAGCGGGCGCACCCTAAGCGGGGGCGCGATTGGCCGCAAGCCTCGACCGCCAACCGCCCTAGCCTGTGCATAATCGCATTTGCGCCACAGTTGTGGCGGGGACGCGCGCAGGCGGGCCACAATCTGGTTAAAGCGCCGCCCAATTAACATGGTTGATTCTGCTTGGTGCCGACAGACGAGGTCAAAGTCGATGGCCCAGCGACGCCAAGCTCTGCGACAAGGCAAGCCAACGGGAACGTCGTTTCTCTTTGCCCTTATCCCGACCATCTTATTCACGCTGCCTAACTCCGCTGCGGCCGATCTGCTCGTCGCGCCCGGCGACGCGAGACAGGCGGCGCTGTTCGCTCTTCTGCTTATGCTGCTGAGTGGGGTCACCTTGGTCTTATCGCAATACCGCCGCCGCGACGTTACCTCCCCGCGGCGGATTGGGAGGAGGATCTGATGTCGCGACGGGGGTCGGCGCAGCTCCTCCTCCTCTTTTTCCGCTCGCGCCGCAGGCTCGGGTGGACGATGGGAGCGATTGCCTGCGTCGCGGTCGCGGCCGGGCTGCTGTTGGCCGGCGCGTTGCCGACGCCAGCAGAGCTTGCGCAGGCGATGCGGGAGAGCGCCTGGGACCGCGCCCGCGCCGGATTGCCGGAACAGGCGACCTGGCCTTGGGCCGAGACGCAAGCCTTCACGGCAAAGGTGCCGCGGCTAGGGCTTAGCGCATCGGTGGTCAAGCAGCATCGGAGCCATGGCGCGGCCAACGACAAGTCTCGTCCCGGCGCCGACGACGTTGCGCAAAACGCCGCGACGCTGAGCGAGGTGGCGGTCGGCGACCGCATCACCGTGACCACCGCGAGTGGGGCGTCGCACGTCTATCGCGTGACCGGCCGCAAGGTCGTCGATCCGCATTTGGCCGAGAGCGGCTCTGACGCTCTGGGCGCAGATGCCACCCTCGTGACCTGCCAGCCGCTCGGCCCTGCGAGCTCTCTCGAGCTCGACATCCAGGCGACGACGATCGATCCGCCGACGCCTAAGCCCGGGCAAGAGCATAAGCTTTAGAGGCTTCGCGCGAAGCGCGTCATACCGGCGGAAGCCGTTATCCAGCTCACATGCGCCGTGCATGCCGCTTCTGGATTCCGGCTTTCGCCGGAATGACGAATGACCCTGTGGGGTGAAAACTATCCATCCCCCTTGGACCCCCTCCCCTTGCGGGAGGGCGATGATCCGGGACTTGACAGAAGGAGCAAGCCATGCTCCTAACGTCGAGACAGGCCGGCGTAGCTCTAATCATTGGAATTGCACTTGGGATAGCTGAGGAAGCCGAGGGGGGTTCCCTGGGGTTGGGTGAAATCGCCCTCAATGACGAGTTCTGCACAGAAGGCTGTATGCCTGGACGGGGTATCCTCGAAAACATCCCAGTAATCTATGCGGCCCCAAATCAGTATTTTTCCCACCTTGTTTTTGAGGCCATCCAGGGCTTCAACCGGGATGAAGATTGGGCTGGCACCCAATTCAGTGTCTGGCCCCATGACCGAGGTGTGGCCGACCGGAACATTCTCAGGTTTGGCACAATCAAAATCGGCTGGGATGCCGGATTCAAAAATCCCTTTCGCAGTCCATGTGGTCAAGTTTCTCGTGGGCGTGTCTCCAGTGTTTTGCCACTTCGTCACGAGACGCCATTTCACCACCTTCCCGCTTTCGTCAGTGATTGGCTTTTGTACGAACTCTTTAAGAGTGACGTAGGCCCGCAATTGTCGGAGCTTGGTTTCGTCAGCAACCAGAAATTGCTGGCGGGTGTAATAAGCGGCGACGCCGGTGAAAACAGTTGTGAGAGCCAGCAGCCAAAAGATGCCGTAATCAAGCCAGCGCTTGTATTCGCGTTTGGTACGGCGCTGGCTGTTTTTGGTTTGTGGCAAGGCTATTTCACGGCAAGGCGGCGCGCGCCACCGTTCCTATTCGGTTGCCTTGCTCTGTATGTGGCTGGCGCTTTCACTATGCTCTTTTGCGATTTGGTCGCTTCATCTGCTGAGAACGCCGTCTCCTCGCTCGGCTTTGGCGCCTCAGCAACGTGCTACCGCCGCACCGAAAATGTCAGCATTCATGCGGTTGTTATAGCGGAACTGGAACTCGGCGACATAGAGCGGGAGATACTTGCGGCTGACCTTGTGATAGGTGCCAACAACGCCGCGTTTCAGGATCGACCAGAAGCCCTCAATCGTATTGGTGTGGACCGCGCCCACAACGTAATCGCCGCCACTCTTACGAATGACACCGTGCGGATAGGCGTCCTTGAGCAGCCGATAGCCGGAATGTTCATCGGTCGCGAGCAAGCTGACCTTGTTACAAACGGTCTCGCGGACAAAGCTATCGAGCGTGCGAGTATCGGTATTGTCGATCACGCGAAGCACAACGTTGCCCTTGCGGCTGATCGCGCCGATGACTGTATGCTTGCCAGCACCGCCAGTCCCGCCGCCCCTCTTGTCCTTGTGCTTGTTGTACCACTTGCCACCGATATAGGTCTCATCGACCTCGACGATGCCGCCAAGCTTCTCGACCGGATGATCGGCCAGAGCCGCGCGAATACGGTGCGCCATATACCAAGCGGTGCTGTAGGAGCCGAAGCCCATATAGCGCCACAACTGACGTGCGCTGACGCCCTTCTTGGCGGTGAGCAGAAGGTGAGTGACCTGAAACCAGTCGCGGAGCGGCTTATTCGTGTTCTCAAAGATGGTCCCGACCAGCAACGAGAACCGATAGCCGTGCGGATCGCATTGGTGACATTGCCAGTGCCAAGGGCGCGAATGCAGCTCATAGACGTGCGGATTGCCGCAACGTGGGCAATGGACGCCATCAGGCCACCTGCGGGCCTTCAAATAGGCGCGGGCAGCCTCCTCATCCGGGAACATGGTCTCGAATTGCTTGACCGTCAGTTGATGGACGGGTTTGGGCTTCCTTGGCATGGCATGTCTCCTTTTAGAAAAGGATATATGCATGCCTAAGCCTTCTGTCAAGTACCGGATCATCGCCCTGCGGGAGAGGGATTAAGTGATGGGGAGGGTGGCGAAGCTCGCGCCCGATTACTGTTGTTGCCGCCGCTTCTTTTTCTTCGGGGCTGTGCTGCTCGTTGTGGCATCCGCCGCGGCGGGTGCGGTGCTCGGCTGTGCCGCGGGAGGCGTTGCAGCCGGTGGCGTGGCAGCGGCGCCGGGTGCAGCCGCTCCGGCTTGTGGCGCCGCCTGACCCGGTGGCAACGCAGCGCCTTGGGGGGCCGGTGCCCCTGGTGCCGGCGCCGCCCCTGGCGGTAGCGCCGCGGAGGGGGCCGCGGGCTGAGAAGATACGCCGCCCGGCGAAGCCGGGCTGATCGCCGGCATCGTCGGCCGCCGATCCGCCTCCACCTTCTCCCTGAGCCGATCCAGGCCGGTGCGATACTCGGCCCCCACGAAGCCATCGAGCATCAAGGCCTTCCAACGCCTCAGCGGGTTCGTTCCCGAATCGTAACCGAACGTCCAGGTGACTTTGCTGCCTGAGCCGGACGGCACAATGTCGTAGCTGCTCGTGCCCTCCAAGCCGTTGAAATTGACGGAGAGGTCGATGTGGCGATTAGGCTGGGTCTCGTTGATCTCCATGCTGCCGGACCCGATCGACGGCTTCTTGCTCGTCCACGTCACCCGCGCTCCTTGGCCGCTCTCGGGACCGCCATAGCTTACCGCCAATTGCGGATCGCGCGCGGTCCACGGCGACCAATTGCCGAATTGGTGCAGATTATTGAGATAGGGAAAGATCGCCGATTCTGGCGCGTTGATGACAACCGATCGCGCGACCGTGACATGGGGAGGTAGTCCGAGCGCGACGGCGGCAAAAATACCGGCAAGAGCAACGACACCCAGGACCAACCGCGTCATTGGACGCATTACTTTCCCTCCTCGCTCGCCGTATCTACGACGGCGTCCCGCCCAAATCCTCGCGCCGTCAGAGTAACCCGCTCGCATTTTCAGACAAAACGATTACAGTCCGCTCGTCAACAAACAGGGGGGCTCGAAATGAATCTATCACCACCATCGGCAGTGGTCTTTATCGTAACGCTGATTTTGGCGGCTTTAGCCGTCATTGGCAAATTCGCCCCACTTCCCTTCATCACGGAGAACGGTTTCTGGGTTGCGTTCATTGCCTACGTCATTCTGGCGGCGGCCAATTTGTTCCGAGGCCTCTAGGTCGCGAAATATTGGGCTCGGGCTGAGTGCGTCAGGCGCGCGAAGGAAGGGCAACGCCCGCGTGTAAACGACTGTCATGGCCGGGGCGCGGCAGAGCGCGGAATTATCGCCTGTCCCCGCGAGGCTCCTCAGCGAACATCTTTTGCCGTTCTGGCCAACGGAGAGGGAGAGCCGGCAGTCGCGGCGAGCCCTCCCCCGTCGACCTACATGTCGTCGTCGTCTCGCGCCCAAGACGGCCGATAAGGCTGCGGGCTCGGGCTCGATCCCGGCGATGGCGTCGCCGGACGCGGCGCGCCACCCGGTGCCGGGGCTCCTCCGCCCATCGGGCTTGCCGGCCGTGGCGGCATGGGGCTGCCCATGCCGGGCGACGGGGCAGGCCGTGGCGGCGCGGCCATCGGCGGCGTGACCGGCCGCGGCGCGGCTGGCGCCGGCGCTGCCGGCTTGGGCGCCGCTGGCTTCGCGGCCGCGGGTTTGCGGGCCGGGGCTTTGCGCGCAGGCTTCCGCGCCGCCTTCTTGGCGGTCTTGCGCGCGGCGGTCTTCCGTGCCGGGGCCTTCTTTGCCGCGGCTCGCTTCATCTTTTTCTTCGCGCCGGTTCTCTTCGCGGCGGTCTTGCGCGCGGTGGTTCTCCTAGCCCCTGCGCTCTTCTTCCTGCTCGTTGTGCGCTTCTTCCCACTCTTTTTCGTAGCCATGGCTTGTGCTCCGATTCTGCCCTGAATTTGCACTCGACCGCTCGAACGGACGCCTTCCTGCACGAATCACGCTTCACCTTGTCCAGGCTTGCCGTCCGGCGGGACGAGTCAATCGCTTTTTTCATTATACGATGATCGGCAGTGAAAGTCGCAATTTGGGTGCCCCATCCCGCAAGACTGTAACGCGCGAGCCGGCAAAAACGCGCAGAGTTGGGCGGAAAATTTCAGGTTTTGGCTGGTGGCTTCCCTCACCCCGCCTCGGCGAGGGCACGAAGGATGGCTTCCAAGCCCATGCGATGGCGAAAATCAGGGTCGACAAAGCGAGCCTTGACCCGGCCGTCCCTGCCGATCACCAGCGTGGCGGGGATGGGCAACAGCCACCCCCCCTTGCCCTGAAACTGCTCGAGGTCCTAAGGCGGAGACAAACCCGACGGCATTTGGCGCAAAGCTTGTTCGAACGGGGCGGACGAGACCTGCACCTCGCCGGTGAAGGGATAGTTGAAAGCAACGCTGAGCAGCAAGGCAATGGCGACAAGCACGGCCAGCGCCGCGGTCATGAGAACCTGCGCCACGATATTGGTCGATCCGAAAAAGGCCGGATAGCCGAGGGTGATCAAGCCTCCCACGATCAGCACGAACCAGAGGATACCCGGCACCGACCCGTCAGCGCTGTCCAGCCTCTCGTTTCGGTTATCGGTCATCCGTGCCAGAAGCCTCAGCGCGTCCTGATAGAGCGCGAGCTCCTGCCAACTTATCGGATTGACGCTGAAGACAGCCTTGCTCAGGCCGGCGAGATCCTTGAGCACGATGTCGCTCGGCTCGCCGATAGCCATTGTCTGCCATTCATGCTCGCGCACGTTCTTGGTGTAGGCGACGAGATGCTTCCTGATCTCGGCGCCGGCCTCTGCCGGGAGGGCAAGGCTGACCCGGTGCAGGTCGACCGCCGCCTTGGCCTCGTCGCGAACCGCCGCCTCGGTCTGGCGGAAATCCTCCCATACGGCCACGACCACGAAGGCGAGCAGCACCGCGTAAAAAACTCCGATTACGGCGAATTTGAATCCGGCTACTTCGTTGTTCAAGCTGAGCCGGTCCACGCCGTAGAGGAGTCGCGTCCCGAGCATAAGGCCGATGGCGTAGGCGCAAGCGGCGAAGACGACCAACAGGGTCAAGACCCACAGCGGAAGGTCATGCGATAGGTGAAGCAGGCTCATCTCTGAAATATCTCGTTGCGACGGTCCGGGGCCCTTTGTAGCGGAAAACCGGTTTACAACATGCGTCTGTTCATATCTCCCCCTCATGGGGAGGTCCGACGGCGCGCCTCAACTGGCAAACCCTCATCCTGAGGAGCCGCCGAAGGCGGCGTCTCGAAGGAGGCGTTCCGATCACCATGCTTCGAGACGCGCTCCTTCGGAGCGCTCCTCAGCATGAGGCGGGTAGTCGCGATGTCACCCCACCCGGCTCAGCTTTCGCTCCGCTCAAGCTTCGCCGCCCTCCCCATCAAGGCTAGGTTTCTGCCTGCGAAGGCTCATCCGTCATTCCGGCGAAAGCCGGAATCCAGAAGCCGCATGTACCGTGTTTGTGATTCTGGATACCGGCTTCCGCCGGTATGACGCGTTGGATCCCTTGCTCAGCCTCGCTGCATTCGGCTTCAGCACCCTCTCCCGCAAGGCCTAGCCAAGTCCGCTGCCGCCCGCCATATTCGGCCCATGCCCCATCGCATTGCCAGGACCTTCGGCTCTCGCGCCGAGCCGCGCGCCGTCACGGGCGAGGCGGCAGGTCTGCCGCTCGGCGCCGACCGCCGTCCCCCCGGCTTCGGCGAAGCGCCGCAGCCCTTGATGCAGGAGCATCCGCTGGTCTCGGGGACCCTGTCGCCCTTCACGCCGCATCGCCCGCCCCGCCCGGAGAAGAGCGAGGGCGGCGTCCGCTTGCGCTTGCAATCGGAGCTCGAGCCGAAAGGCGATCAGCCGCAAGCCATTGCCGAGCTCGTCGCGGAGGTCAACGCGCACGAACGCGACCAGGTGCTGCTCGGCGTGACCGGCTCTGGCAAGACCTTCACCATGGCCAAGGTCGTCGAGGCGACGCAACGTCCGGCGCTGGTGCTGGCGCCGAACAAGACGCTGGCCGCCCAGCTCTACGGCGAGTTCAAGAGTTTCTTCCCCGAGAACGCGGTCGAGTATTTCGTCTCGTACTACGACTACTACCAGCCCGAGGCCTATATCCCGCGCACCGACACCTATATCGAGAAGGATTCGTCGATCAACGAGCAGATCGACCGCATGCGCCACGCCGCGACCCGCGCGCTGATCGAACGCGATGACGTCATCATCGTGGCGAGCGTGTCCTGCATCTACGGCATCGGCTCAGTCGAGACCTATACGGCGATGACCTTCAGCCTGAAGCGCGGCGACAAGGTCGAGCAGCGCCGGCTGATGGCCGATCTCGTGGCGCTGCATTACCGGCGCAACGACGCGAATTTCATGCGCGGCTCGTTTCGCGTGCGCGGCGACACAATCGAGCTATGGCCCGCGCATTTGGAAGATCGCGCCTGGCGCATTTCGCTGTTCGGCGACACCGTCGAGAGCCTCACCGAGTTCGACCCCCTGACCGGCGCCAAGACCGACGCGTTCGGCATGGTGAAGGTCTATGCCAACTCTCACTACGTGACGCCGAAACCGACGCTCAAGCAGGCGATCCGCGGCATCAAGGAGGAGCTCAAAGCGCGGCTCAACGAGCTCAACAGCGCCGGCAGGCTGCTCGAGGCGCAGCGGCTCGAGCAGCGCACCCTGTTCGATCTGGAGATGATCGAGGCCACCGGCTCCTGCGCCGGCATCGAGAATTATTCGCGCTATCTCACCGGCCGTAGGGCCGGCGAGCCGCCGCCCACTCTGTTCGAGTATCTGCCCGACAATGCCCTGGTCTTCGTCGACGAGAGCCATGTCACCGTCCCGCAGATCGGCGGCATGTTCCGCGGCGACTACCGGCGGAAATCGACGCTCGCCGAGTACGGCTTCAGGCTCCCCTCCTGCATGGACAACCGCCCGCTCCGCTTCGAGGAGTGGGACGCGATGCGGCCGGAGACGATCTATGTCTCGGCCACGCCGGGGGGCTGGGAATTGGAGCAGACCGGCGGCGTGTTCGCCGAGCAGGTGATCCGCCCGACCGGGCTTGTCGACCCGCCCGTCCTGGTGCGCCCGGCCTCGACCCAAGTCGACGACCTGATCGACGAGGCGCGCAAGGTGGTGGCGCAGGGTTACCGCGTGCTGGTCACGACGCTCACCAAGCGCATGGCCGAGGACCTCACCGAGTACATGCACGAGCAAAACATTCGCGTGCGCTACATGCATTCCGACGTCGAGACGCTCGAGCGCATCGAAATCATTCGCGATCTGCGGCTCGGCGCTTTCGACGTCCTGGTCGGCATCAATCTGTTGCGCGAGGGCCTCGACATTCCCGAATGCGCGCTTGTCGCCATCCTCGATGCCGACAAGGAAGGGTTCCT
>Ga0187892_10005246_pt1 | contig 20586 bp, 20 predicted proteins | sample MA1701073metaG_FD_139345 | JGI IMG/M metagenome (GOLD analysis project Ga0187892, IMG submission 139345) | Bio-ooze microbial communities from a basaltic lava cave in the Kipuka Kanohina Cave System on the Island of Hawaii, USA - MA170107-3 metaG ... | reverse complement strand
GGCCATCGAGGCGTTCGTGACCCACTACAACAAAACAGCCGCGCCGTTCGTTTGGAGAAAGCGCGAGGTCAGAGGCGCTCAGCTCAGAAATACAATTGTGAATTTACGCAATTAAACACTAGAACCGGCACACCCCTGAAAGTAGGACCAAACAGGAAATTCGTCTTACATCTGCCCTTACATCGACCAAGAAGCAAAAAGCCCGCTACCAATCTGATAGCGGGCTTTCCTTGTCCCATGCGGGTTATCTTGGTGGCCTGGGGCGGAATCGCACCGCCGACACGCGGATTTTCAATCCTCAGGCCTCGCTCTGGCGGTGCTTGCGGGGCCGGCCCGCGAGTGCCCGGTCGAACACGGCATTGGGCAGCAGGCGCAGCAGCTTGGCAACCACGCCCATTTGCCAGGGGATCACGCGGTAGCTGGCACCGGCCGCGATGGCCGCGAACGCCTGCTCGGCAAAGGCCTCGGGCTGCATCAGAAACGGCATGGCGTAGCGGTTTTGCCGGGTCAGCGGCGTGTCGATATAGCCCGGGCACAGGGTGACGACCTTCACGCCGCTGTGCCTCAGTTCGCCGCGCAGGCTTTCGCAATAGCTGATGACGGCCGCCTTGCTCGCGCAGTAGGCGCCGTGCCCGGGCAGGCCGCGGATGCCGGCCACGCTGGCCATGCCCACCAGCGCGCCCGAGCCGCGCTGGCGCATCGGCTCGATGAAGGGGTGGAAGGTGGCGGCCATGCCCAGGTTGTTGGTCGCGAAGGTGCGCGCCATCACGTCCAGGTCTTCGCGCGCCGCCGTGTCCATGCCGATGCTGATGCCGGCATTGGCGATCACCACCTCGGGCACGCCCTGGGCCGCCAGGCAGGCCTGGCCGGCGGCCACGATGCTGCTGGCCACGGCCACATCGGCGCTATAAATGTGATAGCTGTCTGCACTGATTCCGTACCGGCTGGCCCAGGTTTGCATTTCCGGGCCGCGGCGCGCCACCAGGGCCAGCCGGTAGCCGGCCTGGACATAGCGCCAGGCCAGGGCCTGGCCAATGCCGCTGGAGGCGCCGGTGATGAAGACCAGGGGGGCCATGGCCTGCGACTAGCGCGCGGGCTGCGCGGTGCGCGGGACCAGCTGGCCCTTGACACGGCCGCGCAGGTCCATGACGCGGTCCAGGTTGTCGTAATCCATCGCGTCGGCGGTGAACTGGTCCTGGTCGCGCAGCAGCACAACGGGTTTGTGCGACTTGATGCGCTCGCTGTTCAGAAACGCGTGCAGAAATTCGCCACGAAATTCCAGCCGCGGAAGCTGCTGGCCCGCGGGGTCGCGGGCGGCGTCGCGCACCACGATGGCATTGCCGAACAGCTGCACCTCCGAGCCGTCGGCATTGGACAGCGCGCGGTCGGCGCTGGCCGTGGTCAGGCGGCCCTCGGGGCTGATGGCGCGCAGGCGCGCCTTGTCGATTTCAAGCGTGTCGGTGTCGGGAAAATGGCGCGCCTCGCTGCCCAATACCTCGCTCTTGAGCCGGCCCGCGGCGTCAAAGGTCTTCACGGCGAAGCCTCGCAGGAAGTAGTCGGGCTCGTGCCGGGCCGGCTGCTGGGCCTGCGGGGCGTCGAAGATCGGGGCATTGCGCACCAGCCAGTAGCTGCCCAGCGCCAGCAGGCCCATCAGCATCAGCGGCAGGTAAATCGATGCGCGGTCCCAGGCCTCGCGCAGCAAAGCCAGGACAGGCCTCATCGGGCGCAGCCTGCCTGGTGCGCGGCCAGCAGATTCGCGTACTGGCCGCTGGCGACCAGCAGCAGGTCGCAGAATTCGCGCGCCGCCCCGTCGCCGCCGCGGGCCGAGGTCACATGGTGGGCCACGGCCCGGACCTCGGCATGGGCGTTGGCGGGCGCGCAGGCGAAGGCGCAGCGGCACATGACCGCCAGGTCGGGCCAGTCATCGCCCATGGCCGCGGCCTGCTGCCAGTCCAGGCCCAGGGCCTGCAGGGTCTTCTCGGCCGCCGGCCGCTTGTCCTCGGTGCCGTAGTGCACATGGGTGATGCCCAGCGCCTGCAGGCGCAGGCGCAGCGGCTGGGAGTCGCGGCCCGTGATCACAGCCGGCGTGATGCCCGCCTGCTGCAGCAGCTTGAGACCCAGACCATCGAGGATGCTGAAGCGCTTGAGGGTCTCGCCGTGTTCGGAAATGTGGAGGCCGCCGTCGGTCAGCACGCCGTCCACATCGAAGAAGGCGACGCGGACGCCCTGCGCCTGCAGCAGCAGTTCCGGCGGGAAATAAAGCGCGGGACTCATGGCAGCCTCAAATGACCTTGGCACGCATCAGGTCGTTGGTGTTGAGCGCGCCGCACAGCCGGCCGTCCTCATCGACCACCAGCACGCTGGTGATGCGGTGCTGCTCCATCAGCTCGACCGCCTCGACGGCCAGCGCGTCGGCGCCTATGGTGCGCGGGTTCAGATGCATGACCTCGCCGGCCGTGACGCCGCGCAGGTCGGCGCCTTTTTCGATCAGCCGGCGCAGGTCGCCGTCGGTGAAGATGCCCAGCACGCGGTCCTGCCCGTCGACCACTGCCGAGGCGCCCAGCCCCTTGGCGCCCATTTCACGCATCAGGTCGCCAAAAACGGTTTGCGGGCCCACGCGCGGCACGTCGCGCCCGGTGCGCATGACATCGCTCACATGGGTCAGCAGCTTGCGCCCGAGCGCGCCGCCAGGGTGCGAACGCGCGAAATCCTCGGCCTTGAAACCGCGCGCATCGAGCAGGGCCACGGCCAGCGCATCGCCCAGGGCCAGCTGCGCCGTGGTGCTGGCCGTGGGGGCCAGGTTCAGCGGACAGGCTTCCTTTTCCACGCTGCTGTCGAGCGTGACGTCGGCACACTGGGCCAGGCTGGACTGCAGGCCGCCGGTGATGGCCACCAACGGCACGCCCTGGCGCTTGAGCACCGGCAAGATGGCGGTCAGCTCCTCGCTCTCGCCGCTGTTGGAGATCGCGAGCACGAGGTCGATCGGCTTGATCATGCCGAGGTCGCCATGGCTGGCTTCGGCCGGGTGCACGAACATCGCCGGCGTGCCGGTCGAGGCCAGGGTGGCCGTGATCTTGCGGCCCACATGGCCGCTCTTGCCCATGCCCATGACGACCACCCGCCCGCGCACATTCAGCATCATGAAGACCGCCCTGGCAAACGCCTCGTTGGCGCGCGACTTGAGCCCCAGCACGGCGGCAGCCTCGATGTCGAAGGTTTCCTGGGCCAGGCGAATGGCCTGCGCGACATCGAAATGCCGGTCCTGAGCGGGTCGAAGGGTCATGCCGCCATTTTATCGGCGACCCCATGAAACGGGGCTTGGGCATTTCCTGGGCACAGTCGGCGCTAGCGAAGGCGCATGAAGGCACACGGCTTGCTAGCATCGGGGGATGACCTCGCTGGAACTCACGCTCCTGTACCTGCTGGCGGCCGTGCTGGGCGTGGTGGCGTGCCGCTCGCTCAAACTGCCGCCGATGCTCGGTTACCTGGCCGTGGGCGTGCTCATAGGCCCCAACGCGATGGCGCTGGCGCAGAACTCGGAGGTCGTCAGGCACCTGGGCGAGTTCGGCGTGGTGTTCCTGATGTTCGTGATCGGGCTGGAGTTCAACCTGCCCAAGCTGCGCGCCATGCGCAGCCACGTCTTCGGCCTGGGCCTGTTCCAGGTCGCGCTGACCATGCTACTGGCCACCCTGGGCTCACTGATGCTGTCCACCATGGCGCCGACGCTGTGGCCCATGCGCTGGCAGACGGCGCTGGCGCTGTCGGGCGCGCTGGTGATGAGCAGCACGGCCATCGTGGTCAAGCTGATGGCCGAGCGGCTGGAGATCGAGTCCGAGCACGGCAAGCGCGTGATCGGCGTGCTGCTGTTCCAGGACCTGGCCGTCGTGCCCCTGCTGGTGCTGATCCCCGCGCTCGGCTCCAGCCCCGAGCAGCTGTTCATGGCGCTGGCGATCGCGGGCCTGAAGGCGGCCGCCCTGATCGCCGTGCTGCTGGCCGGCGGCCAGCGCGTGATGCGCTGGTGGCTGACCCTGGTGGCGCGGCGCAAGAGCGAGGAGCTGTTCGTGCTCAACCTGCTGTTCATCACGCTGGGCCTGGCCTGGCTGACCGAGCTGGCGGGCCTGAGCCTGGCGCTCGGGGCCTTCATCGCGGGCATGCTGATTTCGGAGACCGAGTACAAGCACCAGGTCGAAGCCGACATCCGGCCGTTTCACGACGTGCTGCTGGGCCTGTTCTTTATCACCATCGGCATGATGCTGGACTGGCGCCTCGTGCTGGAGCGCTGGCCCCTGGTGTTGCTGCTGATCACGCTGCCGGTGCTGGCCAAGCTGGTGCTGATCGCGGCACTGGCCAAGGCCCTGGGCGCCTCCACGGGCACCTCGCTGCGCACCGGTCTGTACCTGGCGCAGGCCGGCGAATTCGGCTTTGTGCTGCTGACCCTGGCGCAGCAGAACAAGCTGGTCCCGGCTGTGCTGCTCAACCCGATCCTGGCGAGCATGGTGCTGTCGATGCTGGCCACGCCCTTCATCGTCATGTACAGCAACCGCATCGTGATGAAGCTGGTCAGCAGCGAGTGGCTGCAACAGTCGCTGCAGATGACGACGATCGCGCGCAAGTCGATCAACGCCAACCAGCATGTGATCATCTGCGGCTACGGCCGCTGCGGCCAGAACCTGGCGCGCATGCTCGAGCGCGAGGGCATCCCCTACATGGCGCTGGACCTCGACCCCGACCGGGTGCGCCAGGCCGCGGCCGCCGGCGACTCGGTGGTGTTTGGCGACGCGGCCCGGCTGCAGGCGCTGATGGCGGCCGGGCTGGCTCGCGCCAGCGCCGTGGTCGTGACCTACCTGGACCTGGCCGGCGCCCTCAAGGTGCTGGCCAACGCCCGGGCACACGCGCCCCAAGTGCCGGTGATCGTGCGCACCCAGGACGACCATGACCTGGAGAAGCTGCAGGCGGCCGGCGCCACCGAGGTCGTGCCCGAGGCGATCGAGGGCTCGCTGATGCTGGCCAGCCACGCGCTGGCGCTGGTGGGCGTGCCGATGCGCCGCGTGATCCGCATCGTGCAGGACCAGCGCGATGCGCGCTACAACCTGTTGCGCGGCTATTTCCACGGGGCCGACGACGACAGCATCCACGAGCGCGAGCACGAGCGGCTGTCGACCCTGACCCTGCCGCTGGGGGCCCGGTCCATAGGCCTGCCGCTCAACCACCTGGCGCTGCACGCCGTGGGGGTACGCGTGGTGAGCCTGCGGCGCAGCAATGGCAAAACCGTGAAGCCCGACGACGACCCGCGGCTGCAGGATGGTGATACGCTGGTGCTTTCGGGCAAGCCCGAGACGCTGGCCGTGGCCGAGGACAAACTGCTCAAGGGTTGAAACACCAGATTCGCACAAGCCATGCAACACCTCAGCATCAACCAGTACCTGAAGAACCACATCCGCACCGTGCCCGACTGGCCGGCGCCGGGCGTGCAGTTTCGCGACATCACGCCGCTGCTGCAGGACCCCAAGCTGTTTCGCGTGCTGATCGACGCCTTTGTGCACCGCTACATGGATGCCCGGCTGCGCCCCGATGTGGTCGCGGGCCTGGACGCGCGCGGCTTCATCCTCGGCGCCGTGGTCGCCTACGAGCTCAACGTCGGCTTCGTGCCGATCCGCAAGAAAGGCAAGCTGCCGTTCAGCACGGTGGAGGAGACCTTCGAGCTCGAATACGGCAGCGCCACGGTGGAGCTGCACACCGACGCGGTCAGGTCCGGCGACCGGGTGCTGCTGATAGACGACCTGATCGCCACGGGCGGCACCATGATGGCGGGCAAGAAGCTGCTGGAAAAGCTCGGCGCCAGCGTGATGGAGGGCGCGGCCATTGTGGACCTGCCCGAGCTCGGCGGCTCGGCGCGGCTGCGCGAGGCCGGCCTGCCGCTGTTCACTCTGGTCGATTTCGAGGGCCACTGAGCGCCCCCAGCCCTGCCGCTTCGCGTCAGGCCCCCCGAGGGGGTGCAAGAAAACTTGGGGCGGTCCGACGTTTTCTTGAGCGGGCCCGCCCGTTCGGCTCAACCCCGACCCGCCGGGCCAGGAACGCGGCTCACACGTCCCCGTACTGGGTGGTGCTCAAGCCCGGGGTGCGCACCTCGGGGCCGGGCAGCTCGGTGTCTTCGTAGCCGGTGAGCAGGGCGTAGCTGCGCGGCTTGTGGGCCACCGCCTGAGCGGGCGCGGCAGCAGCCGCGGACAGGGGCGCCGGCCGCGACGGCCCCGCGGCCACCTTGACCTGCATGCTCATGCGCCAGTACACGGCCGTGACCTCGATGTCGTGGCGTGCCTTGGCGCTCTGGGCGATGATGGTTTCGACCATCGACTGCTGGTCGATGTCGGAGCCGAATTCGCGGGCCAGATCGACCATCACGACGAACTGGCGGCCGCGCCGGTCCAGCGACAGTACCTTGAACTTGTAGCTGGCCGACAGCACGCCGGCGCGGACCATGGACTCGCGAATCACGCCGTAGAGCAGCTCTCGGCGTGCCGTGCGTTCGATTTTGTACCTGGCCGCATTGTCGGGGTGGTCCAGCGCAACCCGCGCCGAGCTGTTCCTGGTCGACAGCACCGCCCCGTTGGCGTGTTGCAGGTCGGCGCCCCGCCTGGACTTGAGCTGCGTTTTGCGAAAGAACCAGCGGATCAAAGACATGGCGCGCTTTCTTTGTAACTGAATGCGTTGGTCACGTGGGCCTGGAGGCGACGCTTCACGCGAGTGTAGAAGCCATCATCTCGAAAACCAGCAGTTTTGAGGCCGAAAGATTGAGTTTCCGGCACCATTCGGAACAAAACGTGTGAATTAGTCGTCACTTTTTGCGACTGCTGGCCGGCGGGCCTGCGGCAAAACGGCCGGGTGGCGCCGCTGGCGTTCAGGTCACGGTGACGCGCTTGGGCTTGTGGGACAGGCGTTTGGCGATCACCCCGCCCAGCCCCATGGCCAGTTCCAGCGCCAGGGCGGGCTGGCGGTTCGCCATTTCGGTGAAGCGCAGAGGGGTCAGACACCACAGCTTGCCGGGGCCGGTGCCGACCACGCTGGCGCTGCGCGGCTGGCGCGAGAAGAAGGCGCCTTCGCCGACCACCGCGCCGGGGTTGAGGATCGCCAGCTTCATGCTGCCATCCTCGTCCTCGTAATGAACGCTCAGCGTGCCGCTTTCCACGAGGTACAGGGTGCGGTCCAGCGCGCCCTGTTCGATCAGGACCTGGCCCTGCGTCAGCGCAAAGGGCTGCATGTAGCTGACCAGCAGCTCCCACTGGGCCCCGCTCAGCGCACAGGTTAACGCGTCGTAGGCGCTGTTCTGGGTGATCGCCCGGATCAGGTCGTGCACGTTGAACTTGACGGAGGCAGGCTGTGAGAAATTCATGATGGCGCCACGGTAGCCCGAGCGACTCTGCCACACAAGAGAAATCGAAGTTTTGTTACGAGTATTTCTTCATGTCGTGATTTATTCCTTGACTTTTCATTTTTATTTTCCGATACAGAATTTCGCAAAAATCACGCCCAGCAGGTCATCGGAGCTGAACTCGCCCGTGATCTCGTTGAGCGCGTTCTGCGCCAGCCTCAGTTCCTCGGCCAGCAGGTCCAGCGACTGCGCCTGGGCCGCCAGATGGGCGGCCGCCTCCATCAAGTGGGCGTCGACCCGGCGCAGCGCCTGCACATGGCGTTCGCGCGCGATATAGACCCCCTCGGGCGCCGACTGCCAGCCGACGATTTCCAGCAACTCGCGCCGCAGTGCATCGAGTCCGGCGCCGGTCTTGGCCGAGAGCATGAGGCCCTGGTGCGGCGCCGCGCCGCTGGCCGCATCCAGCTTGTTCCAGACCTCGACCACCGGCACATTCTTCGAGAGCTTTTGCGCCAGAGTCCCCGCGATGCGGGCGTCAGCCGCTATGTATTCTGTAGCATCGCAGCGCGTGAGGTCGTGCAGGAACAGCACGGCATCGGCCGCCGCAATCTCGGCCCAGGCGCGCTCGATGCCGATCTTCTCCACCTCGTCCGCACTTTCGCGCAGGCCCGCGGTGTCGATCACATGCACCGGAACGCCCTCGATCTGTATGGTCTGCGCGACCTTGTCGCGCGTGGTGCCGGCAACCGGCGTGACGATGGCCAGCTCGGCGCCGGCCAGCGCATTGAGCAGCGAGGACTTGCCGGCGTTGGGCTGGCCCGCGATCACCACCTTGATGCCTTCGCGCAGCAGCGCGCCCTGCTGCGCCCGCCGCATCACGGCGGCCAGGCTTTGCTGCAGCTTCGACAGCTGGCCCTCGGCATCGGCCTTGCGCAGGAAGTCGATTTCTTCCTCGGGAAAGTCCAGCGTGGCCTCCACCAGCATGCGCAGGTGGATCAGCGCATCGCGCAGGCCGTGGATTTCGCGCGAGAACTCGCCAGAGAGCGAGCGGCTGGCCGAGCGCGCGGCGGCCTCGGTGCTGGCGTCGATCAGGTCGGCGATGGCCTCGGCCTGCGCCAGGTCCATCTTGTCGTTCAGAAAGGCCCGCTCGGTGAACTCGCCCGGCCGCGCCAGGCGCAAGTGGGCCAGCCGCGGGCTGTTGGACCGCGGGTCGATTTCGGCCGCCGCCTGCAGGCAGCGCGCCAGCAGCAGCTGCAGGACCACGGGTCCGCCATGGGCCTGCAGTTCGAGCACGTCCTCGCCCGTGTAGGAGTTGGGCGCCGGGAAATGGATCGCCAGGCCCTGGTCGATCGGCTGGCCGTACTGGTCGCGAAACGCGAGGTAGGTGGCCTCGCGCGCCTTCAGCAGACGGCCGCAGACCGCCTCGATGACCGGCGCAACCGATTTGCCGCTGACCCGCACGATGCCTACCGCGCCACGGCCGGGCGCGGTGGCGATGGCGACGATGGGATCGGGCTGCTGGTTTCGCATCTCGGCGGCCTATGGAAGAAGGGCCGCTTGCGCGGCCCTTGCATTGTTACTTGAACTTCGGCAGGTTGAACTGCGGTGGCACGCCCATACGCTTGTTGATCAGCCATTGCTGCGCGATCGACAGTATGTTGTTGGTCAGCCAGTACAGCACCAGGCCGGCCGGGAAGAAGAAGAACATCACGCTGAAGGCCAGCGGCATGAACCACATCATCTTGGCCTGCATCGGGTCCGGCGGCGCCGGGTTGAGCGCGGTCTGCAGCATCGTGGTGGCGGTCATCACCAGGGGCAGGATGAAGAATGGATCGGGCGCCGACAGGTCCTTGACCCACAGCAGCCAGGGCGCGTTGCGCATTTCCACGCTGGACAGCAGCACCCAGTACAGCGCGATGAACACCGGGATCTGGATCAGGATCGGCAAGCAGCCGCCCATCGGGTTGACCTTTTCCTCGCGGTAGATCTTCATCATGGCCTGCTGCATTTCCTGCGGCTTGTCCTTCAGGCGCTCGCGCATCTCCATGATCCGGGGATTGATCGCCTTCATCTTGGCCATGCTGGCGTAGGCCTTGGCGTTGAGCCAGTAGAACGCGGCCTTGATCAGCACGACCAGCGCAACGATCGCCCAGCCCCAATTGCCGAGCAAGCGGTTGAGCTGGTCGAGCAGCCAGTACAGCGGTTTGGCCAGGATCGTGAGCCAGCCGTAGTCCTTGACCAGTTCCAGGCCCGGCGTCAGCGCCTCGAGCTTTTTCTCTTCCTGCGGGCCGGCAAAGAGGCGTGCTTCGACCGCCTTGCTGGCGCCTGGTGCAATCTCGTCGAGCGGCGTGATCATGCCCACGGCATAGAGGTTGGTGTCGACCTTGCGCATGAACAGGTCGCGCTTGAGGCCGTCGGCCAGCAGCCAGGCCGAGGCGAAGTAGTGCTGCACCATGGCGACATAGCCGTTGGTGGCCTGCTTCTCGATCTCGAACTTGTTTGTCTCGATATCGCTGAACTCGACCTTCTGGTACTTCTTGGCCTCGGTGTAGACCGCCGGACCGGTGAAGGTCGAGTAGAACGAGGACTCGCCCGGCGGCTTGTTGCCGTCGCGCACCAGCTGCAGGTACAGCTGCGGCGAGACCGGCGCGCTGCCGGTGTTCACGACTTCATGCTTGACCGCCATCTCGTAGGCGCCGCGCTTGAGCGTGTAGGTTTTGACCAGTTTCAGGCCGCCGAAGTCGGGCGACTCGAACTTGACGACCAGTTCATTGGCGCCGTCCTTGAGCTCGCGCTCGCCGCTGAACGTCATCGCGGTCTTGTGGGTCGGGAAGTTGCCACCGATCAGGCCGGTCTGTGCCACATAAACGCGTTCCTTGCTTTCGTCGAGCAGCACGAAACTGGCCTTCGTGTCGGCCATGTCGCTGTGCTTGAGGTACTCGGTGCGCACCAGCGAGCCGCCTTCGATGTCAAAGCTCAGCCGCATCACGTCGGTGCTGACGGTGATGCGCTCTTTCGGTGTGGCCGCGGCCGCGGTACCAGGCACTGCAGCTGCAACCCCCGTCGGCACGGCCCCACCCGCTACTGAATTCGTAGCAGGCGGGGTGCTGGACGGCACGCTCGACGGGGGCGCGGCCGGCGCGCTGGGCGTCGGCTTGGCCGGCATCGGGAAGAAGGTCGCCTTCTGGCCGTTGTAGACCTGCCACTGATCCCACAGCAAAACCATGGAGAAACCAAAAATCACCCACAGAATGGTGCGGCGAATGTCGTTCATGAAGACTTCTTGTGTGAGGAAGGAAACGGCAGCTGGGTGAACAGCCGCGGTGGTTCAAGCGTGGCCGGGACGGGATCATGGCCGCCCTCGCACCAGGGGTGGCAGCGCGCCAGCCGCCTGAGCGTCAGGTAGCTGCCGACGGCCGCGCCATGGGCTTCGAGGGCCTGCAGCGAATAGGCCGAGCAGGTGGGCTCAAAACGGCAGGCCGAGCCTAACCAGGGGCTCAGCAGCAGGCGATAGCCCTTGACCAACGTGATCAAAACGACCTTGATCATGCCGGCTGCTCCGCGCGCGGCCTATCGGCCGCCTTGCTGAAAAGCTGCTGGAGTTCGGTCCGAACGGCCTGCCTGAGCGCAGCGGACGAAGCACTGATGAACTGCGAGCGGTCAAAGCCGGCACGCAGGCGCACCACATGGGCGGCTGCAGGCAGCTGCGTTTCGAAGGCGGCGCTCACGTTGTAGACCTGGCGTTTGATGGCGTTGCGCGTGACGGCACGCTTGGCCCAGCGCTTGGGCACCAAGGCGCCGACCCAGACATCACGCACAGCAAACAGGGCCTGCTGTCGCAAGGACTCAGGCCCTGTGGATGAAATGTCTGGCGAGGTGGGCCGAGCGTCGAGCGCCGTGCGGTGCAGCACGAAATGCGCCGTGCGGGAAACCGTGCCTCCCGCCAGCGCCGCCTGAAACTGCATCCGCGTTTTCAGCCGCTGCACGAGAACGCCCTGTGCCTGGCGCCAGCCGGCGCCAACTCAGACAGCCAGACGCTTGCGGCCCTTGGCGCGGCGCGCATTGATCACGGCACGGCCACCGCGGGTCTTCATGCGAACGAGGAAGCCGTGGGTGCGCGCGCGGCGAACTTTGGAAGGTTGGTAAGTGCGTTTCATGTTGGATTCCTTGGAGCTTCAGTTCCGGCCCTCCACCCAATGTCCACCAAGTGTTCACCCGGTGTTCGAACGATGATTCGTTCAGCTTTTGAGCAGGCCTTAAGTCTTATCGCCCTGAACGCTTTTCAGGGAAACCCATAATTATCGCAAAGTTTCCGGGCTTCGGCAACACTTTGGGCCCGTTGCCGTTGTGTCCCGGGGACGCGGCGCCAGCCTGGGAAATTGTGGATAAGACCTTGATAAATTACAATCGACGGCGCGAGAAGTCCAAAATATCCACAGAAGCTTATTCCAAGAATGACCGAGGGAAACCACTCCAGCCCGGCTGGCGGCACCAGCCAAGGCGCGGGGCAGGGCCTATGGCAGGCCTGCGTCGATCTGCTGGCCCAGGAATTGCCCGAGCAGCAATTCAATACCTGGATCAAACCCCTGACCGCCCAGGTCGCCGACGACCTGTCCAGGGTCACCGTATTCATCGCCAACCGTTTCAAGCTCGACTGGATCCGGGCCCAGTACGCAGGCCGGATTTCAGGCCTGCTGGAAAAACTCTATGGCCAGCCCGTAGCCCTTGAGCTGGCGCTTACTCCCAGGGAAACGAACGCCAGGCCTTATGTTGCGCCGGCCATCGCGGAATTGGGCGCCCCGCCCGAGCCGGCGGGGCTGGGGGACGACAACGGCCAGGCGGCCTTCAAGACCCGCCTCAACACGGCGCTGACCTTCGATACCCTGGTCGAGGGCACGGCCAACCGCATGGCGCGCGCCGCCGCGATGCACGTGGCCGGCATGCCGGGCCAGCTGTACAACCCGCTGTTCATCTATGGCGGGGTGGGGCTGGGCAAGACCCACCTGGTCCATGCCGTGGGCAACCGGCTGCTGGCCGACCGCCCCGACGCCAAAGTTCTCTACATCCATGCCGAGCAGTTTGTCTCGGATGTGGTTAAGGCCTACCAGCGCAAGACCTTTGACGAATTCAAGGAACGCTACCACTCACTCGATCTGCTGCTGATCGACGATGTGCAGTTCTTCGCCAACAAGGACCGCACGCAGGAAGAGTTCTTCAACGCCTTCGAGGCCCTGCTGGCCAAAAAGTCGCACATCGTGATGACCAGCGACACCTACCCCAAGGGCCTCGTCGACATCCATGAACGCCTGGTCTCTCGCTTCGATTCGGGACTGACGGTGGCGATCGAGCCGCCCGAGCTCGAAATGCGGGTGGCGATTCTGATCAACAAGGCGCGCGCCGAAGGCGCAGAGATGCCCGAGGAAGTTGCCTTCTTCGTGGCCAAGAACGTGCGCTCCAACGTGCGCGAGCTCGAAGGCGCCTTGCGCAAGATCCTGGCCTATTCGCGCTTCAACCACAAGGAAATTTCCATCCAGCTCGCGCGCGAGGCGCTGCGCGACCTGCTGAGCATCCAGAACCGGCAGATTTCGGTGGAAAACATCCAGAAAACGGTGGCCGACTATTACAAGATCAAGGTCGCCGACATGTATTCGAAGAAGCGGCCCGCCAGCATTGCGCGGCCGCGCCAGATCGCGATGTACCTGGCCAAGGAACTGACGCAAAAAAGCCTGCCCGAAATCGGCGAGCTGTTCGGCGGGCGAGACCACACGACGGTGCTGCACGCGGTTCGCAAGATTGCCGGCGAGCGCCAGCAGTTGACCGAGCTGAACCAGCAATTGCACGTGCTGGAACAGACCCTGAAGGGCTGATTCGGTGGGCAAGGACCTCGATGGGACAACTCAGGGGATAGTCCCGGCACAAGCGCAGGCTTATCCACAAGCCGGGGTCTCGCCGTCAAGTTGTTCCATGTTGCCAGGCATCGCGGAAGCAGGGCTGCGCACAGGCTTCGAATGCCTGCAAGTGCTTGATAAAAAAGGGGAAAATGGAGCTATCCACAGCAACGCGCGGCCCTTAATTACTACTACTAATTTGAATCCAAGAAATTAAACAAGAGGTAGACATGATCGTTCTCAAGGCAACACAGGAAAAAGTGCTCTCGGTTGTGCAGGCGGTCGCCGGCATCGTGGAGCGGCGCCACACTCTGCCCATCCTGGCCAACGTGCTGATCCGCAAGACCGGCAGCGCGCTGCAGCTGACCACCAGCGATCTTGAGATCCAGATCCGCACCACGGCCGAGCTCGACGGCGATGCGGGCAACTTCACCACCACCGTGGGCGCGCGCAAGCTGATCGACATCCTGCGCAGCATGCCGGCCGACCAGACCGTGAGCCTGGAGTCCAGCCAGAACAAGCTGCTGCTCAAGGGCGGCAAGAGCCGTTTCACCCTGCAAACACTGCCGGCCGAAGACTTCCCCCTGGTGCAGGAGTCGGCCAGCTTCGGCCCCGTGTTCAGCGTGCCGCAGAAAACTTTGAAAGACCTGCTGGGCCAGGTGTCGTTTGCGATGGCCGTGCACGACATCCGCTACTACCTCAACGGCATCCTGTTCGTGGCCGAAGGCCAGCAGCTGAGCCTGGTGGCCACTGACGGCCACCGCCTGGCCTTCGCCTCGGCCACGCTCGACGTGGCAGTGCCGCGGCAGGAAGTGATCCTGCCGCGCAAGACCGTGCTGGAAATGCAGCGCCTGCTCAGCGACGCCGAAGGCGCGATCGAGATGCAGTTCGCCAACAACCAGGCCAAGTTCAGCTTCGGCGGCATGGAGTTCGTGACCAAGCTGGTCGAGGGCAAGTTCCCCGACTACAACCGCGTGATCCCGAAGAGCCACAAGAACCACATCACCTTGGGCCGCGCGGCGCTGCTGGCCTCGCTGCAGCGCACGGCCATTCTGACCAGCGAGAAGTTCAAGGGCGTGCGGCTGAACATCGAGCCCGGCACGCTGCGCGTGGCGTCCAACAACGCCGAGCAGGAGGAGGCGGTCGACGAGCTCGACATCGACTACGGCGGCGACGAGATTGAAATCGGCTTCAACGTGACCTACCTGATCGATGCGCTGGCCAACATGGAGCAGGACATGGTGAAGGTGGAGCTGTCGGACGCCAACAGCTCGGCCCTGCTGACCATTCCCGACAACGCGAGCTTCAAGTACGTGGTGATGCCGATGCGGATTTGATTTGTCATCCTGAGCGAAGCGAAGGATCTCCAGACTTTGAGATTCTTCGCCGCGCTCAGAATGACAACAGAGAAAAAGACCTGTCAACCCGCGGCTTCTCGCGGGCCGGGTCCTTCAAGAGTTTGAGAACAGTTAGCCATGACCGAAGTAAACAAGCCGAACGACGCCATCCATCTGGGGGCCGGGACCGAGGACAGCTCCAATTTCCAGCCCAGGATCGACACCCAACAGGCAGGCGCGTCCGAAGGCTATGGTGAGGGGGCAATCCAGATTCTCGAAGGCCTGGAGGCGGTGCGCAAGCGCCCCGGCATGTACATCGGCGACACCTCCGATGGCACGGGCCTGCACCACCTGGTGTTCGAGGTGGTGGACAACTCGATCGACGAAGCTCTGGCCGGCCACTGCGACGACATCGTCGTGACCATCCACACCGACAACTCGATTTCGGTGGTGGACAACGGCCGCGGCATTCCGACCGGCGTGAAGATGGACGACAAGCACGAGCCCAAGCGCTCGGCCGCCGAGATCGCGCTGACCGAGCTGCATGCGGGCGGCAAGTTCAACCAGAACAGCTACAAGGTCTCGGGCGGCCTGCATGGCGTGGGCGTGAGCTGCGTGAACGCGCTGTCCAAATGGCTGCGCCTGACGGTGCGGCGCGACGGCAAGGTCCACAGCATCGAGTTTGCCAGGGGCTTTGTACAAAACCGCCTGACCGAGACCGTCAACGGCGTCGAGATTTCGCCCATGAAGGTGATCGGCGACACCGAGAAGCGCGGCACCGAGGTTCACTTCCTGCCCGACGTCGAAATCTTCCAGCAGAACAACGACTTCCACTACGAAATCCTCTCCAAGCGGCTGCGCGAGCTGAGCTTCCTGAACAATGGCGTGAAGATCCGCCTGGTCGACGAGCGAACGGCCAAGGAGGACGACTTTGCCGGCGCCGGCGGCGTCAAGGGTTTCGTGGACTTCATCAACAAGGGCAAGCAGGTACTGCACCCCAATGTGTTCCACGCCATGGGCGACCGCCAGAGCGAGCAGAACACCAACATCGGCGTCGAAGTCGCGATGCAGTGGAACAGCGGCTACAACGAGAGCGTGCTGTGCTTCACCAACAACATCCCGCAGCGCGACGGCGGCACCCACCTGACCGGCCTGCGCGCGGCCATGACGCGCGTGATCAACAAGTACATCGAGGAAAACGAGCTGGCCAAGAAGGCCAAGGTCGAGGTCACCGGCGACGACATGCGCGAAGGCCTGTGCTGCGTGCTCAGCGTCAAGGTGCCCGAGCCCAAGTTCAGCAGCCAGACCAAGGACAAGCTCGTGTCCAGTGAAGTGCGCGGTCCGGTCGAGGACATCGTGAGCAAGCTGCTGGCCGACTACCTGCAGGAGCGCCCGAACGACGCCAAGATCATCTGCGGCAAGATCGTCGAGGCCGCCCGCGCCCGCGAGGCCGCGCGAAAAGCACGAGAAATGACCCGCAGAAAAGGGGTTCTCGACGGCATGGGCCTGCCCGGCAAGCTGGCCGACTGCCAAGAGAAAGACCCGGCGCTGTGCGAAATCTACATCGTCGAGGGCGACTCGGCCGGCGGCAGCGCCAAGCAGGGCCGCGACCGCAAGTTTCAGGCCATTTTGCCGCTGCGCGGCAAGATCCTGAACGTCGAGAAAGCCCGCTACGAGAAGCTCCTGACCAGCAACGAAATCCTCACGCTGATCACCGCCCTGGGCACCGGCATCGGCAAGGCCGGCGGCAGCAACGGCACGGACGACTTCAACGTCGACAAGCTGCGCTACCACCGCATCATCATCATGACCGATGCCGACGTGGACGGCGCCCACATCCGCACCCTGCTCTTGACCTTCTTCTACCGCCAGATGCCCGAGCTGGTCGAGCGCGGCTACATCTACATTGCCCAGCCGCCGCTGTACAAGGTGAAAGTGGGCAAGGAAGAGCAGTACCTGAAAGACGCCGCCGCGCTCGACAGCTTTTTGCTGCGCATCGCGCTGAAAGACGCCAGCGTGTTCACCGGTGGCGATGCCGGCACCACCATCACCGGCGACACGCTGGCCGAACTGGCGCGCAAGCACCAGCTGGCCGAGGCCGTGATCGCGCGCCTGGGCGGCTTCATGGACGCCGAAGCCCTGCGGGCCATCGCCGACGGCGTGGCGCTGAACCTGGACACCGTGGCCGACGCCGAGGCCTCGGCCGCTGCGCTGCAAGCAGCGCTGCCCGATGCCGAAGTGGCCGGCGAGTTCGACGCCCGCACTGACAAGCCCCTGCTGCGCATCAGCCGTCGCCACCACGGCAACGTGAAGAGCAGCGTGCTGACGCAGGACTTCGTGCACGGCGCCGACTACGCCGCGCTGGCCGAGGCGGCGCACACCTTCCGCGGCCTGCTCAGCGAAGGTGCGAAGGTGATGCGCGGCGAAGGCGAGAAGCGCAAGGAAGAAAAGGTCAGCGACTTCCGCCAGGCCATGAGCTGGCTGATCGGCCAGGCCGAAAACGCCACCGCGCGCCAGCGCTACAAGGGCCTGGGCGAAATGAACCCTGAGCAGCTCTGGGAAACCACCATGGACCCGCAAGTGCGCCGCCTGCTGCGCGTGCAGATCGACGATGCGATCGAGGCCGACCGCGTGTTCACGATGCTCATGGGCGACGAAGTGGAGCCGCGCCGCGACTTCATCGAGACGAATGCGCTGAGGGCGGGGAATATCGACGTTTGAAGGCTGCGTAGGAAGCTCACCTGCGAACAGGATTGCGTAACTGCCATTCCAGATCGTTGATGGTTTCAGCAGCCCTGGACCCTGGGGTCAGCTGGCATTGCCAGACTACAAACACCCGCCAGGCAGCTGCCGGCCGGATTTCCTGACGACGTGGCGCACGCCATGTTCGACGGCATCCGCTCGCAGGCCAGACGCCTGCAGGAGCAGCCGCCAACTCGACGGCCACGGTCGCGCGACAATGGAGCCGGGAACAAGGGCAAACCCATGAAGTCACTTGGCAAGCGCGCAGCAGGCCTGCGCCTCGAACGCATGAAAGCCTCCCCGCTTTGGGGCGGCGAAGGGTTTCGCAACATCCATCCCATCCTGCCCGGCTTGCGGGACACCAGCGTGCCGCGCCCCTCGCTGAGCGACTTTTTGTGTGCCGGCGGCCGGCGGATTCCGCAGGGGCCGCTGCCCTCGGTGAGTCCGCTCGACGCCTGGCGCCGACCCGCCGGCACCGGGCTGCGCGCCACGTGGCTCGGCCATTCGACGGTGCTCATCGAGATCGATGGCCTGCGGGTGCTGACCGATCCCGTCTGGGGCGCGCGCGCGTCGCCATCGCGGCTGGCCGGCCCCAAGCGCTTCCAGCCCGTGCCGGTCGCGCTGCGCGCGATGCCGCCGCTGGACCTGGTGCTGGTGTCGCACGACCACTACGACCACCTCGACTACCCCACGATCCGCGAACTCGCGCGGCAGTCCGTACCGTTCGTCACCTCGCTCGGCGTCGGCGCGCATCTGGAGGCCTGGGGCGTCCCGGCGGAGCGCATCGTCGAACTCGACTGGTGGGAGTCGTACGCCCTGCCGAATGCCGAGCTCAGCGTGCATGCCGCGCCGTCGCAGCATTTCTCCGGCCGGGCGCTGAAGGACCGGAATGCCACGCTGTGGTCGTCGCTGGTGATCGAGTCGCCGCGCCACCGCGTGTTCTTCAGCGGCGACACCGGCCTGACGACCGAGTACGCCCGCATCCGCGAACGCTTCGGCCCGTTCGACCTCGTCATGCTCGAGGTGGGCGCCTTCCATCCGAGCTGGGGCGACATCCACCTGGGGCCGCAGAACGCGCTGGAGGCGCTGGCGCTGCTGGGTGGCGGCAGCTTCCTGCCCGTCCACTGGGGTACGTTCGCCCTGGCGATGCACGACTGGGACGAGCCGGCCGAGACGCTGCTCACCCAGGGCCCGAAACGGGGCGCGCAACTGCTGATGCCGCGCCTGGGAGAGCCGGTGGAGCCCGCCCATGGGCAGGTGCCGACACCGTGGTGGCGCGCAGCAGGGTCACCCCTGCCGAAGCGCCCGGCCAGCCACGCCGACGAGGCGGTGGTGGTCCCGAAGTCGATGCCCTGGCCGCTTGACTAGGCGCTCCCCATCCAGCAAGGGGCGCTGCCCCAGTCGCACCTGCCCCGCCTACCTCTCGGCTGTGCTGTCCGTCGCCGCAGTGTCGTCCCAGCCCAGCCGCCCCCGGTCGGCGAGACGCCCAGCGGCGAGCTCAGCGGGCGGTAGTCCTTGCCGATGGCGTTGGCCGGCAGGTCCAGCTTCAGCGCGGGCACTTCGCGCCCGATGTGGGCCAGGAAGGTGTTGCTGTTCGGGCCCGGGTAGCTTCGGTATTCGCGCGCATAAGGGTAGCTCTCGATGACCGCCTCGATGGCGTCGATCATGGCCTCGACGCCGTCGCCGCGATGGTCGACCAGGAGGCGGGGCCCGGCACCGAACCAAAGCCCGTCGGGGATCGCGTAATTGCGCTGGACCACGGCGACGCCGGCATGCTGCTGCGGGTCGGGCGCCATCCCGGCGGAGTGCTTGGGCTCGGTTCGCCAGCTGCGGGCTTCGGGACCGCCGCCGAGGACCGGGGCGTTGGCCAGGCTGAGCCCCAGGCCCAGGCCGGTGGCGACCAGCAATACGATGGCGATGGATTTGCCGATGTTCATGCTTGACAACCAGAGCCGGGAGGGAAGGAAATGGTTCCTGGCTCGACTGTAAACGCCGTGCGAAGCCGGACATCAAGGCGGCCGACGCCTCTGAGCGTCGCAGCAAAGGCCCTGCGTGTAGGTTCATGTCGAGTCATCTTCAGTCTGGAGAAACAGCGTGTACTGATCCTGGTGGCTGCGTAGCGCCTCCCACTGCCGTTACGATGCACGCACAGGAACGTACCATGCCCATCGCCGTCATCGACTTCGAGACCACCGGCCTCTCGCCCGATCACGGCGACCGCGCGACCGAGGTGGCAATCGTGCTGGTCGAGCGCGGGCGGGTGGTGGACCGCTTCCAGAGTCTGATGAACGCGGGCGTGCGCATTCCGTCCTTCATCACCAGCCTGACGGGCATCACAAACGCGATGGTGTCCGCCGCGCCCGATGCTGCCACCGTCATGGCCGAGGCCAGCCGCTTCGTGGGCGACGTACCCATGGTGGCGCACAACGCATCGTTTGACCGCAAATTCTGGGTCGGTGAACTGGCGCGCCTGGGTCTGCCGGCGCCGCAGCCCTTTGCCTGCACCATGCTGGTGTCGCGCCGCCTCTACCCGCAGGCGCCCAGCCACAAGCTCGGCTCGCTGATCGACTACCACCACCTGCCCCGCGCAGGCCAGGCCCACCGGGCGCTGGCCGATGCGGAAATGGCGGCATCCCTGCTGGGGCAGATCCAGCACGATCTGCGCACCCGCCACGGCGTGCCCAGCCCGGGCCACGCCCTGCTGATGGCCCTGCAACGCTGCGCCAAACCGGCGGTGCGCGCGTTGATGGCGCAGTACGGCCACGTGTGAGCCGCGGGGGGCGGCATGCCTGCGCCGTGGAACCGCCGCGATACGCTACAGATTCAATAGCTGTTCGCGGCCGTTTTACGAGGGCTGGAATGCAAAACGACTCGCAATCCGGGCAGGAACACGCACGCCCACATCCCCGCCACAACGCTGCGCTACGCCCGTGCGGCTGGTCACCCGCAGCACCGGAGACTTTGACTACGCGGGCCTGGAAGTCATCCCGCGGCAAGCGGCGAGACCCGTTAGCGCATGAAACCGAATCGCCGCGCGTGTGAGGTCAGAAATTCGGGCGAGGGTTGAAAACGCTCGGGCAGCTGGATCAGTTGATCGTCAAAGCGCAGCAGCGACTCTGTCATGAAGCCATTATCCTATTTTCCTCAGTTGACCGAAGGCAAGATGGCGCAGACGTAGACTTGGCGCGGGTTTGAGCTTGATATGAGGAGACACCCGATGGGTGAGCGCAAATTGGCGGGGATCAAGGCGAAG